>Ga0207675_100002537_pt1 | contig 18066 bp, 14 predicted proteins | sample KBSSwiS42_FD_184305 | JGI IMG/M metagenome (GOLD analysis project Ga0207675, IMG submission 184305) | Switchgrass rhizosphere microbial communities from Kellogg Biological Station, Michigan, USA - KBS Switchgrass S4-2 (SPAdes) (version 2) | ecosystem: Host-associated > Plants > Roots >... | reverse complement strand
CATTGCCCCACACCTCCGCCCCTTTGTTCAAGCGCGCACACGGGGCAGATGCCGCTTGGCAATCTGCTCGCTGGGCGCGCTAATCTATGCGTTCACCTTGACGACAAAACGTTGACCGTCCATCCGCCATACCTCGATGCTGCGTACCGCAAACCGGCAGGTGAGACACCGCACACCGAAACCGCGCACAGCTAGCGAACGTCGATGAGGAAGGTGTCGGTGGGCACGCAACAGGAACTGTGTGGAAACTGTGTAAGGTGGGCTCGAAACCCTTCAGCCCGCCAGTGAGCCTCGACGGTCATTTCTGCAGGACCGAGGTCCAGTCGAGCACGACGGTGATCGGCGCCAGCACCGCCTCCTCGGTCGCGTTAGCCAGGAGAAAACGGCCGTCGGCCGAGACCGCATAGTTGCGTGCCGTCGGCTGGATCTCGAGCGACTTCGCTCGCGTGACGAACAGCGGCGCAGGCGGCGCCGAGTCGAACGTCGCGGGCCCGCCATCGAACGCGATCGCCATCAGCGTCTTGTCCGCAGCGAGATAAAAGAGTTCGCGGCCGTCGGCTCGCCATTGCGGCTGAAATCCACCGCGGTTGGACACTTGCCGCAACACACCGGGCCCCGGGAACGCGCGCACGAATACCTCGTACGCTCCGCTCTCGTTCGAGACATACGCGAGCCATCGGCCGTCCGGAGAGAGCGTCCCGTATCGTTCGTCGGCCGTGGAATGAACGACGGGATAGCCCTCGGTGCTGTGGGGCGGCAGCGCCCAGACATCGCCGCTGCTCTTCGGGTCAATCACCGTGTAGAACAGCGGCTGCCCGACGGTGGACCACCCGGATGGCACTTTCGGCAGGTTCGATTCGAGGAGCAGCCGCTCGTTGCCGGCGCTGTTCGCGTCGAGCACGTACAGCTGCGGAGCTCCCTTCTCGCGAAACGACATGAAGGCGATGCGCGCACCATCCGGCGACCACAGCGGAAACACGTCGTTGCCCGGATTGAACGTCAGTCGCGAGGGCTGGCCGCGCGCGAATGTCAGCTGCCACAGGTCCATGCTCGCCGTGCGCGGGTCGGCCGAGTCATAGACGACGCTGGTCGCGTCGGGCGACAACGCGACGGTGACGATCGCGCCCTTCGGTCCCGGCGCGCCGATGTGCGCGCCGCTGCGATCGACCCACACCAGTTCGGACTGGCCGACCGCACCAGCAAAGAAGACGAGCGTGTCGGCGTTCGACACCGAAAACAGCGACTGGTTCGTAACCGGGTTGAGGCCGACGGCGGTGGCGACCGTCACGGCGTTGCTGCCCACTGTCCGCGTACGGGAATCGAATGGCTGTGCCACCAGCGCCCCTTCCCGCCAGAACAGCAGAAAGCCTGGCGCCACATAGACGGCATTCGAACGCGACGTCAGCAGACGGGTGCGCACGGGTGAATCGAGCGACGCAATGAAAATCCCGGATTCGTCGGCGATCGGCGCCGGCACGAAGATCAGGAAATGACGCCCGTCCGGCAGAAACGACGGGAACCAGCCGCGCGCGCCGGGGCCGCCATCCGACGCCACGTGCCTGGCCTCGCCGCCTGCGGCGGCAATGACATAGGGACCTTCGAACGGGCGCGGGACGAACACGATCAAATCGTCCGGGCTCCAGGTCCCGCCGCGCGCGCCGCCGGCATTCCAGAGCGTCTGAACGCGGCCGGCGGCAACGTCGAGCGTCTTGAGCTTGCCTTGCGCGAAGAACCCGATCGAACGGCTGTTCGGCGACCAGAACGGGAGCGACGCACCCTCGGTATTGGGCAGCGCCCGCGCGGCGGCGGAATCGAGCACGCGGAGGTAGAGCATGCGCTTGCCGCCGGCGTCGTAAGCGACGAATGCCAGTTCGCGGCCATCCGGAGAAATCGCCGGTGCTTCTTCGGTCGCGAGCGACGCGCCATCGGGCGCGGGCACGGCGAGGACACGGGTTCGAGGATCCGCTGCACGCCGGCCGAGGCCCGGTAGCCACGCAATCGCGACCATCGCGACCGCGAGGGCGGCGACCGCCCAAGCGACACCTTCGCGCCGCCGGCCGCTCCGCTGCGAGATCTGCGCGACCGTCATGGCTGGCGCCGGCGTCAGACCTTCCAGCGCAAAGGCGAGGTCGCGGGCCGACTGGAACCGCGCCTCCCGCGCTTTCTCCAGACACCGCCACACGATCCGCTCGAACGCGGGCGCCACATCCGGCGGAAGCGGCGCCGGTTCCTCGTTCAGGATCGCGGCCTTCGTCCCGATCGCGGTGGCTCGGCTGAATGCCTGCCGGCCGGTGATCATCTCGTAGAGGATGGCGCCGACGCTGAACAGGTCGGATCGCGAATCGACGTCGTCGCCGCGCGCCTGCTCGGGTGACATGTAGCTCGCCGTGCCGACGACCGTTCCGTGCTCGGTCTCGCCGGGAACGGCCGGGTCCGCGTGCCCGGGGATCTCCGGCGACGTCAGCTTGGCGACGCCGAAGTCGAGGATCTTCACGCGACCTTCGTTCGTGATGAACACGTTGTCCGGTTTGACGTCGCGATGGACGATCCCCTTATCGTGCGCAGCGCCGAGTCCGTCCGCGATCTGCCGCGCGTAGTCGGCGGCTTTGGCCGGCGGCAGCGCGCCTGCATCCAGGGGGCGGCGGAGCGATTGCCCTTCGAGCATCTCGGAGACGATGTACGGCGCGCCCGCGTTTGCGCCAACGTCGTAGACCACCAGGATGTTCGGATGATTGAGCTGCCCGGCCGCGCGGGCTTCCTGCTCGAAGCGGCGCACGCGACCTGGGTCGATGGCGAACGCCTCCGGAATCACCTTGATCGCCACATCGCGGCCGAGGCGTGAATCGCGCGCACGATAGACGTCGCCCATGCTGCCGGCGCCGAGCCAGCCGGCGATGTCATAGGGACCGATCCGAGTACCGTTCGCGATCGGCATGTACGTGCTGGCTTATCCTGCCGCGCCGGCGTGGGTATCGGTTGTCCCGAACGGACCCTGCACGTGAAACGTCATCAACAACGAGCCGATGCCGATGGCATCGCGATCGGCGAGTTGCACCGGCGAGATGACACGCGCGTCGCCGTGGAACGTGCCGTTCTTGCTGCCGAGATCCTCGAGTGCCGTTCCGCCGACCGTAACGACGAGCCGCGCATGGCGGCGCGACACCGTCGACGCATCGACTCTGACTTCGACGTCCGCGTCGCGGCCGATGACATGGGCGCCGGCTGACAGCGGAAAGCGCCGGCTGCCCCATTCGAGCCAGCACAACGGCAGATCTGGCGGCGGGCTACTCTCGGACACGACCGTCGCGTCGGCACAGAACGCGTAGCCGACACCGTATGCGGTGCGGACGAAGACATGGTCGCGCGTCCGATCACCAAGCGCCTCCCGGACCTCGGCAATCAGGTTCGACAGGTTGGCCTCGGCGACAAACGTGTCCGGCCACAGCCGCTCCTGAAGCAGCCGTTTCGACAGCACCTTCGGCCGGACGGCGGCGAGCGCGGCGAGCAGATCGAACGCCTTGGGCGTGAGGCGGACATCGCGATCGTCCCGCGTCAACTGCCTGCTGTCGACGTCCAACGTGAATGGGCCGAATCGGATCCTCACGTCGGCCTCCCCGGACGAAATCCTGCGAGTTTCTTGCGAGTCCCCTGAGACTCCTGGCTGGCGGGTCGATATGTTACTCCCGATCCCGGAGCAAGGAGACCATGATGCGCCTTTCCACTGCTGTGATGCTCGCCGCCGTTGTCTGGAGCAGCGTCGGCTGCGGCCCGTCTCGAAACCCGGCGGCGCCATCACCGGCGCCCCCGTTGCTGCCGCAGGCGCCCCCCAACGGATTGCCAATACGAGGCGTCGTCCAGGATCGCGCATCGAGGCCGCTCACCGGCGCGCTCGTGGAGGTCCTTGATGGACCTCAATCCGGCCGGTCAACGCTGACCAACGCCGCCGGCGAGTACTCGTTCAGCGGCCTGTTTCTTCGCACCGAGACGTTCCGCGCGAGCCACGAGGGGTACGTGCCCGAAAGCCGCACATACCAATCCGGGATCTCCTTTTATCTGACGTCGCTTGCGCCGTCGGTGGACATCAGTGGCGACTACACCCTGATGATGGTGGCCGATCCTTCGTGCACCAACCTGCCGGAGCCGATGCGCAGCCGCACCTACACCGTGAAAATCGACGGTTACGGAATGGTGAGCGGAGCGACCTTTTTTGGGGGATACAGTGAATTCGGTACCTACATCGCTGGTGATTTCGTCCGCCTCGAGTTCGATCTCGACGGCTCACCCTGGTTGATCGAGCAGCCCGGACCGACGACGTATCTGGGATTCCGCGGGGCGGCGTCCGCGCCGGTCGCTGTGCCGATCACCACGATCGCGGCGCCGTTTGAAGGCGTGTTCGATTACTGCGCGTTGAAGTCGCCGATGGGCACGTCATCCTTCAATTGCAATGCCGGTCCTGGTGACGTGCACGTCGCGTGCTCGTCGACGCATCATCAACTGTCCTTGACCCGGCGATGACACGTCAGGGCGCTATTCGTCCGGTCAATCGCCTCGGCGAACGCCGTCGAAACAGCTACTAACGGCGAGACCGCGGGGCGCTTCCACCGCACCACAGCCTAATGGACTGGAGCGACCCGGCCAGACTCCCGTGCAGGAATGCGCCGCTTACGACAGTCGCGTGTTGAGAACCGGAATGTCGGAGTCGCCATCTTTCCAGCGCCAGTGCACCGGATCCGCGCCGACGATACCGCGACGATCGAGAATTTTCTGAAACTCAACGGCCGCTTCGGCATATCGGTGGGCGGCCACAAAGCCCTCGCCGCGAAGGTAGGCTGAGTGCAGGCCGCCCAAGTACAGTCCCACGCCGCGCCCATTCACAGCCAGTTCGTAATGACGCGCCGGTTCCAGTCCGGGTGCGGTTTCTTTAACGTTTCAGGTCATCCAGCAGCTGCCTCACGTGACGCACGATCGCGTCGCGCATCGGGCCGTAACCCTGGTCATCTGGCACATCGGTCCAATCGGCGGCTTTTCCAGAGCTGAGGGCGCGTTGTGGCAAGGTGCAGCCGATCGCGAAGATGTGCGTCGCGTCTCTCACGTCGGCGTCGGAGATCGCTGCCGGCTTTCCCGACGGGATCGCCAGACCATCGGCCTTCAGTCCCTCGACCGCGCGTACCGACAATTCGTCCTGTGGCGTCGTGCCGCGAAACGTCGCCCGATACGGCAGGCCGCGCTCCGCGGCGAGCTGGTTGAAATACGCCGTGGCGATGACACTCTTTGCGGCGCCGTGCTCGCAGACGAAGACAATCGACGGCCGACGATCCTCTCCCTGGCCACCGGGTGAAACGAGGGCCAGAAGAAGAACAAGAACCACACCTGTCATCCGAACCTCCTAACGCGCCTCGAAGACGCGAATTTCAGCCTTCTGATTCCCGCGATGGGGAACGGCCAGGTACAACCGGCTCTGATCGGCGACGAACAACGAGGTTCGCGCGCCCGGGGCGGTGGACACGTGAGCCGTTCGAACGAACCTGTTCGCGCCCTCATCCTGAACGACGTCGATGTAACCCTCACCCCCGGTGACGTACAGCCGCTTTCGCGACGCGTCGTAGAACAGATCGTCGGTGTCGCCGACGATCTCGAACGAGGCCGTCTCCTTACCGCTGGTGGTGTCGAAGACGAGAACCCTGGCAGGGCGCCGGCACCCCAGGAACACGCGGTGGTTGGCCTCGTCGAGCGCCATCGGGAAATTCGCACCGGCCGTGGTCACGGGCCAGGTGGCGGAGATCTTCATCGTGCTGCGATCGACAACCGCCACCTGATGCGCGTCGGGCACGTTGACGAAGGCACGAGAGCCGGCGCGTTCGAGCTGGAATGATTCAGGGTGTCCGGCCAGCTGGATTGTTCCGACAACCTTGCCGGTCGTCGCGTCGATCGCGGCCAGCGCACCGCTTCCGAATCCCACGTAGACGCGCTTCGCCGACGGGTCGTACCGCACATTGTCCGCATCATCGCCCACGCGCGTCGCCGGACCGGGCCGGTAGTCGTCCGCACTGATCCTCTGAAGACCGTCGCCCTGACCGTTTGCGACCGCGACCGATCGGTAGTCGGGGATGACGGCGATCCCCTGCGGTTGACGAAACCCGAGGAGGCTCTTGAGATGCACGGCCGCGCTCGAATCGAGCACTTCGACGGTGTTGTTGCCAAGCGCGGCAATGTAGAGCCGCTGCGTCGCGGCATCGAATGCGAGATGATCGATTCGCCCCTCGACTCGAGGCAGGTCGATTGACCGGACGAGCGCGAGCGGTTCCTGAGCGGCTCCTGCGTGAATCGCCATCAACATCAGCGCAAGGCCGGCGGTCGAAATGCGCATGAAATGTCTCTCTCTCTCTCTCTCTCTCTCTCACTCGCTCTGGATCCTCACGTTGCGCGCGGCAACACGATCCGGAACGTTGAACCGGCTGCCGTGGGTTCGAGACCGATCGCCCCGCCATTCGCTTCCACTGCCCATTTGGCGATCGCCAGGCCAAGCCCCGTGCCTCCCAACCCCCTCGAACGGCCTTCATCGACACGGTAAAACCTGTCGAAGATACGGGGACGATGCTCCGGTGCAATGCCTGGTCCTTCGTCCCTCACCTCGAGCACCGCGTGCTGCGCGTCACCGTTGACCGCGACGAGAATCGTCGAGGCAGCCGGCGCGTACTTGATCGCGTTGTCGACGAGGTTCGTGATCGCGTCTCTCAACACCAGACGATCGGCGGACACGCGCACGCCGTCGGCGGCCTCAACCTCGAGCCGTTGACGCCGCTCCTCGACGAGAACGCCGAGGGAGGCCGCCACGTCTCGGGCGAGCGCGCCGAGGTCGAACACCTCGGGCGCCAGCCGAACGGTCCCGGCGTCGCCGCGCGAGAGCCGCAGCAGGGTGTCGACCAGACGCGTCAAACGGTCGACCTCCTCCAGCATCGAGCCGATCGCGTCCCTGTACTCCTGCGGTGTTCTCGTCTCGGCAAGATTCAGCTCGCCGATGCCGCGGATCACCGACAGCGGCGTGCGGAGCTCGTGCGACGCGTCCGCGGTGAACCGTCGAAGCTGGTCGAACGATGACTCGAGGCGGGCGAACGTTTCGTTGATCACGGCGGCGAGCCGGCCAATCTCGTCGTGTGCATTCGGGACGGACAGTCGTTCATGCAGCCGCTCGGCGGTAATCCGCCGCGCCTCGCCGGCCAGGTGATCGATCGGCGCCAGCGCCCGCCGGGCGAGGACATAGCCGCCGCCGCCGGCGAGCACCACGATGACCGGGAGACCAAGTACGAGCACGACCAGGATCTCGCCGAGTTGCTGCTCGACCCGCTCCTCGGGACCCAGCTCGGCGGCATGATCCGGATCGGCCTGTGCTTCTTCCTCGAGCTGCTCGCGGAATTCGTGACGCACGGCCAGGAACGTGACCGCCGCGTAGACGACCAGCATCGACGCCAGGACGGCGGTATACCAGGCCGTCAGGCGCACGCGAATCGACGCCGTGGACCACCACCGCATCAGGGCTCGCCTTCCCGGACGACGAATCCGACGCCGCGCACCGTGTGGATCAACCTGGCGGCCCCCTCCGAGTCGACTTTGCGCCGGAGCCTCGTCATCTGGACATCGATGACGTTGTCGAGCGGCGTGGCGCGGCGCGGCTCCTTCCAGACGTCTCTCGCGAGCATCTCGCGCGACACCAGATGGCCCTGATGCCGCAGCAGATATTCGAGCAGGTCGAACTCGCGGCCGGTGAGGTCGATGGCGCGCTCGCCGCGCGCGACCTTTCGCGCGACGAGATCCATCTCGAGATCCGCCACTTTCAGCCGGAACACCTCCGACGGGCGGCCGCGCCGCAACAGCGCTCGAATGCGCGCCAACAACTCGGGCAGGGCAAACGGTTTCACCAGATAGTCGTCCGCGCCGAGATCGAGCCCGAGCACCCGATCGTCGATCCCGTCGCGCGCCGTGAGGATCAGGACCGGCGTGTCGACGTGGCGTTGCCGCAGGGTCTGGAGAATTTCCAACCCGCTGCGGCCCGGCAGCATGAGATCGAGCAGCACCAGGTCGAACCGTTCCGCATTCGCCCGGTAGAAGCCGTCCTCGCCGGTTGCCGCGACGACGACCTCGTAATGTTCACCCTGCAGCGCCGACGACAGCACCTGCGCGAGCTTCCGCTCGTCCTCGACAATCAGCACACGCACCACGCGGCATGTTACCGGCCGGCGCTGACGCCGACTCTGACTTTTGTGTCAGGAACTTCGGCCTGCGTCGGCGATCGAAATGGCAAGGCGACCAGCCCCGGGCATGAAGCGGTGCTCATGCGGCCGGCGTCGTCGAGCCCATAGACCACCGACTCAGCGCGGGACGAGGGCGTAAACGTCCCAAGCAGCCGGTCGTAGATGGTCAGCAGATTGGCATAGTTCGAGTTGGTTTCCGAGACGTCGCGCGAATGGTGGATCTTGTGCACGTTTGGCGTCACCCAGATGAGCGAGAGGATGCGATCGAGCGAGGGCCAGATGCGGATGTTGCCGTGCTCGATCACCCCGTTGGTGGCCTGCAGCAGCCGCTGAATCATGACCGCCTGAGCCGGGATGCCGAGCAGCCACACCGGGACGATCGCGAACACGAAGCGCCACACCGTCTCGACCGGGTGCGTCCGATAGGTCGTCGTCACGTCGACGAAGTCGTCGCTGTGGTGGACGCGGTGGAACCGCCACATCGCCGGCCACGCGTGCATCGTCCGGTGTGACAGGTAGCCGACGGAGAAATCGAGCACCACGATCGCGACAACGATCTCCAGCCACGCCGGCCATCCGAGACGCGCGAGCGCGCCGGCGGGACGAAGCGACAGGGCGGCGGTCGCCGCGACTGACGCCAGGATCCAGTTCGAGAAGAACGACACCGCCGTCAGGCCGAGGTTCGCGCGTCGTCTGCCGCCGGTCCAAGCCCTGGCCGCGAACATCGGCAGGGCGGTCTCGATCAGGGCGCCAACCGCCATTACGGTCAGGATGATCGTGATGTTCGTCAAAAAGTCGCGAGCCGTCATGAATGCCTCCTCGCCGGCGATGCTAGAGGCTGGTGGCTCGACCGACACTGACGAGTACCTGATCTTTCTGTCAGGATTCGCAGAACCAATGGCGTTGCGACAGGATCAGGGGGCGAGGCGTTCAGGGAGAACTCGATGAGACGGTGCGGCGAGTGGCGTGCGTTCATCCTGGCGCTCGCCGCATTCCCGACGGTGGTTGGCCGCGTGCAGGTCGCAGCGCAGAGCGGGACTCCTTCGCTGCGCGCCGGGGCCATCTCGGCTCCGATCGTGATCGACGGGCAGTTGAGCGAGGCGGCCTGGGAATCGGCCGACGCCATCGAAGATTTTCAGCAGACGGATCCAGACGAGGGTGCACCGGCATCGAGCCGGACGCGGGTCCGAGTACTGGCCGACACGCGCGCGATCGTGATCGGCATCGTCTGCGACGACGCGGATCCCGACCGCCTGGTCAGCTTCAGCGTTCGCCGCGACGCGGTCTTGAATGCCGAAGATCACGTGCGCATCGTGCTCGGCCCGTTCGCCGACGGCCGATCGGGATACGTCTTCGCGGTGAATCCGAGCGGCGCACGATACGACTCGTTGATCAATCCAGGCGGCGAGAGCGACAACCCGGACTGGGACGGGATCTGGGAAGCGGCGACCGCACGACTACCGACAGGATGGAGTGCCGAGATCCGCGTTCCGGTGCTCACGCTGACCTTCAAACCCGGCCTCCACGAGTGGCAGTTCAACGTTCAGCGCCGAATTCAACGGCGGCTGGAAACTGATCGCTGGGCCTCTCCCAATCGCCAGTATCAAGTGACGCAGACCAGCCGCGCCGGGTTGCTCACCAATCTGCCGGACTTCGACCTGGGCGTCGGGCTCACCGTGCGGCCGGCGGTGACGAGCGGCGGCGGCGTTCCGTCGACCGATGCGCGCGTCGAAGGCGACTTTCAGCCAAGCCTCGACATCAACCAGCGCCTCGGCGCGAACATCCTCGCCTCCGGGACCCTCAACACCGACTTCGCCGAAACCGAGGTCGACACGCGCCGGACCAATCTGACGCGGTTCCCGTTGTTCTTCCCGGAGAAACGCACGTTTTTCATCGAGGGCGACGACATCTTCTCGTTCGGGCTCGGATTGAGTCAGGACGTGATCCCGTACTTCAGCCGGCGCATCGGTCTCGTCGGCGATCGGGAAGTACCGATCCTCGCCGGCGGCAAGATGAACGGCCGGATCGGCAATACCAGCTTTGGCGGCGTCGCCGTCGGCACGCGACCCGCGTCCGGCGTCGTCGACACCCACGCGTTCATGGGCGTGGCGCGGGTGAAACACAACCTCTGGAAGGAGTCGTGGATCGGCGCGATCGGCACCATCGGCGATCCCCTGAGCCGGCCCGGCAGCTGGCTGGGCGGCGCCGACTTCACGTATGCGACGTCGCGCTTTCGAGGCGACAAGAATTTTCTGGTTGGAGCCTGGGCGCTTGCCACTGGCCGCGAAGATCTCGGGAGCGATGCGACTGCGCGCGGCTTCAAGATCGACTACCCCAACGATCTCCTCGATATCGCGTTGACGTATAAGCGCATCGGACGCGGTTTCGACCCGTCGATCGGATTCGTCCCGCGCAGGGCCGTGCAACTCTGGAATGTGGGCGCGAATTTCAGCCCGCGGCTGCCGCGCGGGCCGATTCAGCAGATGTTCTTCGAGCTCCAACCGTCTCTCGCGACCGATTTATCGGGACGGTGGGAGAGCTACCGCGTGTTCTGGGCGCCAGTCAACTGGCGCTTCCGCAGCGGTGATCGCCTCGAATTCAACGCGGTGCCGGTCGGGGAACGCCTCACCGATCCATTCGAGATCGCGACGGGCGTCTCGATTCCGCCGGGCTCGTACGAGTGGATGCGCTACCGGCTCGAGGCGGGGACGGCCCAGAAGCGTCGCTTCTACACGCAGCTCACGTGGTGGTTCGGCGATTTCTACGATGGACGCCTGGACCAATTCCAATGGACTGGCGCGTGGAATCCAAAACCGATTGCGACAATCGAGTTCTCCGGCGAGCGCAATCTCGGGCAGCTGGCCACCGGCGATTTCACGCAGACGATCGCGGGCGCCCGTCTGCGCGTGAACTTCTCGTCCGATCTCTCGGTCAGCAGCTACATCCAGTACGACACGGACATCGAGTCGATCGGCACCAATACCCGGCTGCGGTGGACATTCCGGCCAGTCGCGGACCTGTTTCTCGTCTACAACCACAACATTCGATCGATCGTGGATCGGTGGCGACTCGATTCGAATCAACTGCTGATCAAGCTCCAGTACGCCTGGCGGCTGTAGGCCCACACACGAACCGCGCCGGGCGCGTCGCTTCCTGACAGAACGATCAGGAATTCGTCAGGTGAGCGAGAGCCTCGAGTCGTTATGTTAGGCCTCGCACAGCTCAAAGGAGGGTCGGAATGCGAAGCTCATTCGTGACGATCGTCGTGTTCAGCATGTTGATCAGTGCGACCTCGCCGCTGCGCGCGCAGCCCACGGGAGACCGCGCGACGATCAAGGGCGAAGTCGTCGACCTCTGGTGTTATCTCGAAGGTGGGGAGAAGTTGAAGGCGGCATCCACCACGCCCGGCGTGGTGGCCGGTAACGATGTGGTGCTTGCGCAGAAGGCGATGGAGGCCGATCAGAGTCAGATTTCCGCCGCGACGCAGAACGTCGAAGCGGCACGGCAAGCGCTGAAATCGGTCAGCGACATGGAAGGCTACCTGCGGATCACCGCTCCCTTCAGCGGCGTCGTCACCGAACGCAACGTCCATCCCGGGGCGCTGGTGGGACCAACCGGAGGGCCAGGCACGCCGACGCCTATCGTCCGGATCGTCGAGAGCAATCGACTCCGCCTCGTCGTTCCTGTGCCAGAGGCGTACACCGCCGGGATGACGAGTGGGACGTCGCTGACATTCACGGTCGCGGCTTACCCGGGACAGACATTCACCGGCACTGTCTCGCGAAGCTCGCAGTCGGTCGATGTCGCCACTCGAACCATGGCGATCGAACTCGACGTCGACAACGCGGACGGCCGTCTCGCACCAGGCACGTTCTGCCAGGTCAAATGGCCCGTGCGGCGCACGGCACTATCCCTGCTTGTCCCGAACGGCAGTGTTGCAAGCACCACCGGCCGCACGTTTGTGATCCGCATTCGAAACGGTCGCACGGAATGGGTCGATGTCAAGGCGGGGTTGACGTCTGGGCCACTGGTCGAAGTGTTCGGGGATTTGAAGGCTGGCGATGACATCGTGGTGCGCGGCACCGATGAATTGAAAGCCGGCGCATCCGTTCAGATCAAACCGACGAAGCCTGCATAGCGAGATTCCTCCAGAGACCCGCACGGAATCACGCTGTGGAACTCGGCATCCGACGCGCTGTTCCGTCGTCGACGCGACAGCGGTCCGCTAGTTGGAGTCGAGCGTATTGATATCCTTAATCGCGCGAAGCGTCCTTCGCATCTCCTCCACCCCCTGCATGCGTTCGAGCGACAGGTTCAGCGCGTCGGCGGTCGCGCGTACTGCGTCGACCACCGCGTACCGCGCGCCGTCGGCGGCGACTCGCGCTGCCTCGCCCGCGGTGCGCGCCGCTTCGGCTGCGATGCGCGCCTCCTCGGTGGCAACGCGCCCGGTCTCAGCAGTCTCTCTCAGCCGCTCTCGATCCTGTCGGACGGCTTCGAGCTCCTCGCGATGGTGATCCCGGGCCTCACGCGCTTCCTCCGCGAGCTGCCTGAACTGTTCCGCGTTGTTCCTGCCGGCCTCCGCGGCGACGCCGTTCTCCGCAAGCCCACCCACCACGTCGTCCCCACGGCATTCGTTCATGACATCACCTGCCGCCACACTACCGCGAAATGCCGAACGGGAGATGTCCCGAACCGCACGCGACATCGGTGCTTCTTCGATCCGGCCACCCCACGTCGAGCCGTGGGGCGGTGTTCCGTTCAGCACAGCGGCATCCTCACCGCTGGCGTACGCTCACAGACTGGAGAGTCGCGATCCAACGCCATACATTTCCTTCCGCTTCACGATCCTCGACCGCTGGCACACTCACCGCAGTCGATCGGAACTCAGCCGGCGCGGCATCTGTCGAAGGGAGCAGATGACCGATCCGGAGCGGTTGGCGGAGTACGACGATGATGCAGCCGGCCGCGGTCCGGCTCCGCCGCCTCTGGAGACCGCCTCTCATGTTCCCGCCGCCTCTCAGGAGCTGAGGACTCTGGCGGCCGTCGTTGTCGGGGCACTGGTCGTGGCGACCCTGTATTTCGCCCAGGACGTCCTGGTGCCGATTGCCCTGGCCGTCATGCTTTCCTTCGTCCTCTCGCCGCTGGTCGACCTCCTGCAGCGAACGGGATTGTGGCGGGCCGTCTCGGTCGCGGTGAGCGTACTGGTCGCACTGGCAGCCATCGGCTTGATCGCGACGCTGCTCGGGAGCCAGGCAGCCACGCTGGCGGCTGATGTCCCGCATTACGTCGAGGTCGTCCACGGCAAGGTGGAGCGAATCCAGGCGCTGGCCACCAGCCGCGTCGCCTCGATCACGAGGCTGCTCGACGGAGGCAAGCCTGCCGCCGGCGTGGCCGCTCCAACCGTCCGGCCGCGCGGGGAGAAGAGCGATGCGGCGGCAGCTCTTTCCCGCGGCACGTTGCAACAACCGGTCGTCGTCGAGCTCGCACCGCCCCGAGCCTCCGTGCTGGCGGTGGCTCGCGCCGTGATCGAGCCGGTCGTTGGACCCCTCGAGACCACCGCCATCGTACTGATCGTGGCGATTTTCATTTTGATGCAGCGCGACGATCTCCGCGACCGTTTCATACGCCTAGTCGGCGACGCCGATCTGCACCGAACGACCGTCGCGATGGACGATGCGGGCCAACGCCTCAGCCGCTATTTCGTCTCTCAGCTGGGCGTGAATGCCTGCTTCGGTCTGGTGATCGGCGTGGGACTCTGGTTCATCGGCTTACCGGCGGCCGCACTCTGGGGCGTCCTGGCAGGATTGCTCCGGTTCGTCCCATACCTCGGGCCGCTGCTGGCGGCGGTTCCGCCACTGACGCTCGCGGCGGCGGTCGACCCCGGCTGGTGGACAACCGTCCACGTGGCGCTGCTGTTCGTCATCGTCGAACCGCTCGCCGGTTACGTGGCGGAGCCGCTGCTGTATGGCCATTCCACGGGGCTGTCTCCGATGTCCGTGATCGTCGCCGCGGTCTTCTGGACGTGGATTTGGGGTCCCCTCGGCCTGATCCTCTCGACCCCGCTGACGCTGTGCCTGGTCGTCATGGGACGGCATGTCAAATCGCTGGAGTTCTTCGACGTCCTGCTCGGCGACCGACCCGCCCTGTCGGACGTGAATCGCTTCTATCAGCGGATGCTCGCCAACGACCCCGACGAGGCGCTCGATCAGGCGGAGAAGATGCTGACCGATCGGTCGCTCATCGATTATTACGACAGTGTCGTCCTCCCGGCGCTCAGGCTCGCTGCGGGCGACGAGGCGCGGGGCACGATCAGTCGCCAGCGCGTCGCCGAAATGGCTCGCTCCATCCTGGCCGTCATCAGTGATCTGTCAGAGCAGGTCGATGCACGGCCGGCGACGACGTCGACTGCGGAACCGGGACGGGGTTCCGTCACCGGGCTGGTCGCGTGCGTGGCGGGCCGCGGCCCGTTCGACGAAATCGTCTCGGGGATGCTCGCGCAGCTGCTGGCCCAACAGCGTGTCGTCGCGCGCCGAATCCCGCACACGGTTGTCTCGCGTGACACGATCGCGCAGCTGGACTTGTCGGCCTTCAACGTCGTCATCGTCTGCTATCTCGAGCTGGCGGGAGCGCCGGCGCACCTCCGATACCTGACGCGCCGACTTCGACAGCGCGCCCCGCACGCGGCGCTCATCACTGGACTGTGGTCGACGGCCGACGCGCTGGGGACCGGGCAGGACGCGAAGCAGGCAGTGGGCGCCGATCGGTACGTCGCCTCGCTCCGCGAAGCGTTCGACGCCGCGTTGGGGTCTCTCGGCAATCAATTGCCGTCAGACAGTCCGGCCAGCCGGCTCGTGCCGCCTGAATCGGCGATCGGATTACAGACGGAGCCGAGCACCGTCCCGGAGCCGGAGGCGTCGATCACGTCGGCCAGTTAGGCGGGCGCGCGAACGGCGACACGCGGCACGTCGACAACGAACACGCAGCCTCGATTGGGGTGGTTGCGCGTGTAAATCCGCGCGTTGTTGGCTGCGGCGGCCCACCGGCTGAAGGCAAGGCCGAGACCCATCCCGGTTCGATCCGCGTTTCGCTGCTCGAAGGGCTGGAACAGCGTCTGCTCGGATCCATCCGGGAGCCCGCCGCATTCGTCCTCGACCTCGATGAGCACGCGATCGCGGTTGGCGTCGACCCGGAGCGTGACGGTCGTCTGCGGCCGGGTGAATTTGAAGGCGTTCTGCAGCAAATTGCCGACGACCGCGGCGAGAATCTGCCGATCGGCCTCGATCGTGACGCCGTCCTCGACTGGCAGGACGGTCAGTCTGACGTTTCGGCTGTCCGCCTCCAACCTCGCGGCTGACGCGACGTCGTCGATGAATTCGGACACCGGGAACGGCTCGCGATTCTGGATCCCCTGGGTGAGACGGACCTCAGCGAGCGACCGCCCGACGAGTGCGCGCAAGCCGGTGAGGCTCCGGTAGAGCACCCCGCCGGTGCTCCCGGCCACTCCGACATTTCCCGTTTTGAGCACTTCGAAGGCGACGATCGCGGTGTCGATCAAATTCCGTAATTCGTGCGCGAAGAACCCCAACCGCTCGCTTTCGTGGCTCGTGTTGTCGCCCTGGGTGTCAGACTGATGGCGTTCGCGCGTGTACTGCGTGACGGCCCACGCGATGGCCTCGTCCAGGCACCGGTTCAGCGTGCGAAAATCTTCCGTGCTGATCGGCGCATGCAGCTCGACGGCCAGCTCGGTGATTGCCTGACAGATGTCACCGTAATCGTGGACGACCTGCGAGACGGTGAACCCCTGCCGCAGCAGGTCGTGCCCGTGCTGCACCGCGCTCCTGCCAATGTCCGGATTGCCAGTCAGCCCGAGTCGAAGGGCGTTGACCAGTTGATCCAGAAAGACGGGCACGCCGTGATCGATTTCCGCCTCGGTCGGTGGCGGAACTGAACGCCCGGCCACCTTCGTCCTGCAGCGCCGAATGATGTCGTCGCGGTTGATGGCGATGAATTCGTACAGCATGACCACCCTCGAGAGCCCGACGACGCCCACCATTACGGCCACGCCGCGTGGAGCCGCATCGAGCCACGTGCCCGATCACAGCAGGGCCGGTGGCTGCTGATGAGTAGCCCCGATCGTATCCTCCGGGAAAAACGCGGTCTGTTCTGTTCTGCACAGCTGCAGCCCAGGGCGGGCCGGCGATGCTTCCGGCGTGAAATCAGGGGAAAAAGCGTGGTGTGCCTTTCGCGGCATCGCCGCGAGCCAGGCTCCATGGTCACAGCCGTGACGACGTCCGGCTTCATCGCCCCGCTGCTGTCCAATCGAGGACAGCGCACGGTGGGAGTCACCGATACGCTCGGGCGTGTGCGTGGCGCGCACGCTGCAGAAGGCAGACGCGCACGCCGCCCGCGCGGAGCCGCGACCGGTATCCGCTGCAGCCGTGCGCGACGAGCGTCGCATGCGTCGTCAATCAGGTTTCGGCAGCGTCTGCCGAGTGGGTGGAACGATGAGCTCCGAATACAACGGCGTCGCACTCGTCGCGGCTGTCCAGACACAAGTGCGCGTGAGCGGCTCTGCGCCGATGATCCCGGGGGCGTTCGAGGTGCGCGTCAACCCTCGAAGCAGCCCTCGCGGTGGCCGCGCGGTCGCCGCCGCCTCGCAACCAGCGGCGCCGAACGATCGCGAACGCGTCGAGCGGGAACGCGAAGGCGGCGGCGCGCCGAGCCAGCGTCGCGGCCGCCGGCTGGGAACGATCGGCTGGCGGCTGTGGCGCAGCCTGCTCCATCCGACCGCGCTACCACACATCTGGCGCTACCGACACTCGGAGCACGCGTGAATGCGAGGAAGCAATCGGCTCATCTGCGCTTGAGGACTCGCATCGTGTGCTGAATCGAACATCCGACCGTGGCGATCCTTTGACGCTAGTGCAGTCGGCCGCTGCGGAAGTCTCTCTCGGCGGCGTCGATGTAGGCGCGATAGCCGTCGGGATCGATGAAGGGTTCTGTCGGGTTCTTCGCGGTGGTGCTGGCGACGAATTTCCGATATCTGCCCCACCATCTCGCGTGGCATGTCACCCAGATGTCAACGGGGAGCCCCCTGAGCACTCTGAAGCTGCGCTCGAGGTCGGCCTCCTGCCCTTGATACAGCGATGCGGCCGACCGCCCCAGGTCGCACGCGCTGACGACGTTCAGCACGCGGTCACCATCACGAACCTGGAACGACCACGAGGTGCATCCGCGCGTGTGGCCGCCGGTGATGTGCGCGGTGAGCGCGAGCGGTCCGAGGCGGATCGTGTCTCCGTCCTTGAACCGGTGGTCGACCCGCATCCTCGGGTAACCAAGGACCCCCATCCAGATGAGGATCCTCAGCGGCAGGACTGCGTCGGGATCGTCGCCTCCTGAGGCGAGGGTGACGGCGCTCGCCTCGCTCGCCCACAGTTCAGCGCCGGACGCCTGCTTGATCACGCCCAGCCCACCCGCATGGTCGGGATGCGGCTCCGAGTTCAGGAGCGTCTTGACGTCCTTGATATCGAAGCCAAGCTTCGCAATGCTCGCCATGATCATCGGCGCGGTGGTCGGATAGCCGCCGTCGAGCACGATATGGCCTTCGGGCCCGGTGACGAGGAACGCCGCGGCATCGGTCGCGCCAATGTAGTAGAAGTTGCCGGCGATACGGAACGGTTCGGCGGGCCCCTGCCCGCCTCGCTTTGTCGCGTTCAGCCACCTGCCGACGAGGACGAGCGCCAGCACACTCACCAGTCCCAGAAGAACGATTAACCTGTATCGCTTAGTGATGTAAGGCAAACCGTCACGCTCCCAC
>Ga0207675_100002536_pt1 | contig 18070 bp, 19 predicted proteins | sample KBSSwiS42_FD_184305 | JGI IMG/M metagenome (GOLD analysis project Ga0207675, IMG submission 184305) | Switchgrass rhizosphere microbial communities from Kellogg Biological Station, Michigan, USA - KBS Switchgrass S4-2 (SPAdes) (version 2) | ecosystem: Host-associated > Plants > Roots >... | reverse complement strand
TCACCCGATTGCATAGAGGCGACTGAAGTTTTCCCTGTTTTCCCCGCCTGACACCGCCTAGCTACTGGGCGCGTGGAAGGGTACGCGGGTTTCCTGGAACACGGGCATGGATTCGCAGCGTGCCGCGAGCATGCCCAGGGACTGGAAGACGACCGGGTCGGCGGCAACCCGCAGCGCATCGTTGAGAAAGGTGAAGGCGCAGACCACGGTGATGTCGGCCTGGGTCATGCGCTTGCCCACGAGCCACTGCGACACACCGCGTTCACCGAGGTACCGGTCGATGGCCGCCAGTGATCCGCTCATCTGCGTGCGGCAGCGGTCCGCCCAGGGCTGGTGGCGCCGCTCCTCCGGGCGAAACACGCGCTCATAGATCTGCAGCACGCCCTTCTCTGCCGCGCCGGTGGCCATGGCCATGAGATTCAGCGCCTGGCGGCGTTCACGGCCGGCGCGTGGCAGCAAGGCACGCTCCGGCCCGGCGCGTTCGTCGAGGTAGTCGAGAATGGCAGCCGACTCCATGAGTTTCTCGCCGTCGTCGGTGACCAGCGTCGGCACGCGTCCCAGCGGGTTGTACTCACGAATGCGGTCGAAATCCCGCCCGATCGACCAGTTGCCGTGCTCGAAGGGTATGTCGAGGAGCTTCATCGTGATGGCGACACGGCGCACGAACGGCGAATCGAACATGCCAATCAACAGCATCCCGGACACTCCAGCGGTCGTAGTTAGTTCTTGAAGTAGAGCACATAACAGATGATCGCGGCGGTGACCATGGCGTCGACCAGCAGGAACCAGAAGAAAAACCGGCGGCGTGCCGCGCGTTGCCCGGTCTCGAGCTGGATGCGCAGCATCGGGTTGTCGTCGATGTACGAGTCGATCCAGTTCTGCGCCTGGCGCAGGTCCACGCCGTGCGACCTGCGCAGCGCCCGGACCGCGGCCTGCACGTGACCTTCCTCGAGCAGCGCCACGGGTTCCGGCGGCAACGGCTTGAAGCGCGGATCCGCTCTCATCGCCCCTGCCTCACGCGAAACCCCGGCGGATGTCCTGCCGCGTTGATCCTTCAGGGAGGTGAATCATGACGTCCCAATCGCAACTCTCGGAGCCGCAGCTCAACGCCACGCCGCTCATCGACGTGATGCTGGTCCTGCTGGTGATGTTGATCATGACTGTGCCGATCGCAACGCATGCCGTGAAACTCAATTTGCCATACCGCCCAGGCAAGCCGCCACCCGCCATCGTGTACCTGGATGTTTCCTACAACGGTGAAATCTTCTGGAATGGCGAGTATGTGCCGACGGTGGAGGCGCTCACGCCGAAATTGCTGGCGCTCGCCGGCCGTTCCGATCCTCCGCCGCTGCAGGTCACGCCCGAGAAGCGTGCACCCTACGATCTGGTGGCGAAGGTGCTGGCGGCGGCGCAGCGATCACACGTGACGAAACTGTCCGTGACGCCCGTGCCGGATATCTGACGCGACGCTCAGAAGCCGCGCTGCGCGCACAGGCTGGCCTCGGCGATCCAGCAGAAGAACAGCACGCCCACCGCGAACCAGTGCCAGAACGTCCGCACCGGCCGGTCTTCGGCCGGCGGCCTTTCGGCCGGTCGATCGACCAGCCTGAGGTGTGCCCGCGGTGCCGGTGGCTCGCGCATGAAGTGCTCGGGAACCGCGCTCATAGCGGCAACCAGTGCGCGCCGGTTTCACGCCGGTGCAGGTAGACGAATCGTGCGCGCGACAGGCGCGCGGCGAAGTCGTTGCTGCGCGTCCCGACCCGTTCCAGGAACCGCCGCCACCGTTCGCCGGGCAGTGCACCGAACTGCCCACTGGCATAACTCGGATCCGACTTGTTATCCAGGTTCATGACGCTCACCTCATCCTTGCCTGGCTGTGATTTCGCGCCCGACCACCGGCGCCAACGTGATGCCTTGATGGCGCAGCCAAGGTGGAAAGTGACCAAATGTGGCCGCCCCACACATGCCGGCAGGAGGTCGCTTACACTTCGTCCGCCATGAAGAAAACAATCGCCATCGTCGAGGACGAACGCGCCATCCGTGACAACTACGCCGCCGCATTCGCACGCGAGGGGTACGCGGTCCGCGGTTATCCCAACCGCCGCGATGCCATGTCGGCGTTCGCGGCCCGCTTGCCGGACCTGGCAGTGATCGACATCTCGCTGGAGGACGAACCCGAGGGCGGCTTCGAGTTGTGCCGCGAACTGCGCGGCCTGTCGGCGGAACTGCCGATCATTTTCCTGACGGCGCGCGACAGCGAGCTCGACGCGGTTTCGGGCCTGCGGCTCGGCGCCGATGACTTCCTGACCAAGGACCTGTCCCTCGCGCACCTGATCGCGCGCGTCAACGCACTGTTCCGCCGCGTCGACGCGTTGCGGCGGCCCACGGAGGAAAAGCAGGTCATACGCCGCGGCGCGCTGACGCTCGACAGCGAGCGCATGTCGGTGGAGTGGAACGGCCAGGTGGTGCTCCTCTCGCTGACCGAGTTCTGGATCGTCTACGCCCTCACCAAACATCCCGGCCACGTCAAGAACCGGCAGCAGCTCATGGACGCCGCCAACGTGGTACTCGACGACAACACCATCACCTCGCACATCAAACGCATCCGCCGCAAGTTCCAGGTCGTCGACGAGAAGTTCGACGCCGTGCACACCGTGTACGGCATGGGATATCGCTGGGTGGAATAGCCGCGCGTGAGCCGCTTCATCGAATTGCTGAAGACCGGGCCGATCTCCGGTTTCCGGCTCCGCACCAAACTACTGCTGCTGGCGTTGACGACCCTCGCCCTGCCGTGGGCGGGTTGCCAGTACGCGCGCGAGATGGAGTCGGTGCTGCGCGAGAGCGAGCAGCAGTCGCTGCTGGCGGTCACCACCACGATCGCCGGATCGCTCAAGGGCCGCCAGGAGCTGCTGTTCCGCGCCGACTCGTTGCCCGGCGCCGAGGGCAACAATTCGCGCGACATCACTCCCGTGGTGCTGTCGGGCGCACCGGTCATCGACGGGCTCACCGACGAATGGGATTCAGACGCGCGCAACGTGGTGCGCGTGGCCGGTCCCGGCAGCGACAGCCTGCAGCTGCTCGCCGCCACCCACGAGCGCTGGCTGTACCTCGCGCTGCTGGTGCACGACAACCGCTGGGTGTTCGACTCGTCCGAGATGACGCCGCTCGACTCGGAAACCATCGGCGACCGTGTCTGGCTCGCGTTCGACGACAAACGCGGCGGACAGCAGCGGCTGTTCTTCGCCAGTACCGGCCCGGGACCGGTGCGCGGCCGGCGTATCGAAACCCTGGAATATGGCCGTGAATCCGCGGTGGAAGAACCGCGCATCGGCGGGGTATGGCAGCGCTCGCGCGACGGCTGGGTGCTGGAGATCAGCCTGCCGCTGTCGATGGTCGGCCAGCACCTCGGCGTATTGATCGACGATCGCGATCGCCGCGGCGCGCCGCGCGCCAGCTACGGCACGCTGGAAGTGTCGGACCTGCGGGCCACGGGACGGCTGATCGCCGCATCGCCGGACCTCAACGAACACCTGCGGCAATTCGCCCAGCCCGGTGTCGAGCTCACGGTGGCCTCCGACACCGGCGCCGTGCTGACGCGGCTCGACGCACCGGCGCTGCCCGGCGACTACACGCGCATGCGCGGCTTCCTGCCGCGCATGTATCGGCTGTTCCTGGATGGTGGCGCGATTCCGCGCAGCGTCTCGCAGGCGGAGCGCGAACGCTCGGCCCAGGAACTCACGCAACGCGCGGCGCGCGGCAAACCCGAGACCGACCTGTTCGCCGGGCGCTACGAGAACAGCGTCATCGTCGCGGCCGCGGCGCCGATATTCTCCGCAGACGGTAAACGGGTCATCGGCGTCATCCAGCTCGCGCAGACCGCGGATCGCTGGCTCACGCTGCGCGACCGGGCACTGACGCGGCTGCTCAATCTCACGCTGTTCGTCACGCTGTTCGCGGTGGGCGCCGCGTTCTGGTTCGCCGGCCGCATGACGTTGCGCATCTCGCGACTGGGCGCGGCCAGTGAGACCGCGCTCGGCCGCGAAGGCAGCGTGTCGCGGCTGCTGCCCGAATCGGAATCGCGCGACGAACTGGGCGACCTGTCGCGCAGTTTTTCGTCGCTGCTCGGACGCCTGGACGAGTACACCGGTTATCTCCGGACCCTGGCCGGCAAGCTGGCGCATGAAATACGCACGCCCCTCACCATCGTCCGCTCCTCGCTCGAGAACCTCGAGTCCGAGTCCACCTCCGACAATGCCAAGGTGTACATCGCCCGGGCGCGCGAGGGCAGCGAACGGCTGGGAGCCATCCTCAGCGCCATGGGTGCCGCCACCAAGGTCGAGGAGGCCATCGCCCATAGCGAACGGCAGCGCTTCGACCTGGGGGCGCTGGTGCGTGCCACCGTGGCGGCCTATGGGACTGCCTTCCCGAACCGGCGTTTTGCCTGCGAAGTGCCCGCCGATCCCGTCCATATGTCCGGCGCGCCCGAGCTGATCGTCCAGATGATGGACAAGCTCGTCGACAATGCAGTGGATTTCAGCGCAGATGGCGCCACGATATCGATCGTTCTCAGCGCCGACGAGAATCAGGCCGAGATCTCGGTGGCCAATCCGGGACCGCCGCTGCCACCGGAAGCCGACACGCGCCTGTTCGAGTCGCTCTGGCAGTCCAGGGCCGAGACAGACACGCCGCAAGTTCGCCTGCGACCGCACTTCGGCCTGGGCCTGTACATCGTCCGGCTGATCGCCGAATTCCATGGCGGATCGGCCCGGGCGGCCAACCTGCCCGGGGACTCCGGCGCGATCTTCTCGGTGCGCCTGACGCGCTGGTGAGAATCGCGCAACGGGTCACATCCAGCCCGCTCGCGGACGGCCGATATGCTCAATGGAAGCCACTCGATGTCGCGCGATTGAGACATTGTGGCGACTCGAATTCGGCGTATGATCCGGCCTCGAGCAGTCTGAATTCGGCGCTAAGTGACTGAATTAAAGGTCCGAAGCAGCCTTGGAAAGATTGCCGGTGAGAGTGTTCCGCGGTGCATCGAACGATTGATGCGTGGAGGACACAAGGTTTTGATGATCTAGAAACATAGGATTTGCTCACGGACACGGGTCCAGTCGGTAGCCAGATTTAGGCTACTGGTGGGGGCGAAGAAAGCGTGAATCGACACGCGGGCTTATGTGGTTAGCCGGAGGCCTGATGGCCGCCAACGTCCCAGCCGGAAATATACAGTTCCGTGTAGTCGACTTGCTCGGCTGACAGCGATTACCTAAGTCGACGACGACCAAACTAACAACCCCCGCGCAAGCGGGGGTTTTTTTTGGGGACATTCCTCATTTTCGTTGTCACATTTCACCGCGGCGTGACGCCGGGCTGAACTGCCTCACAGAAATGTGACAGCGAAAATGAGGAATGTCCCCAATTAGCTAGACTGCCCGGCATGCGACCGCTGCCATTCTCCGTGCTGTTGTTTGCCGCCTGCGCGGCGCTCGCCGGGTGTTCACGCGAAGTCACGCACCGCCAGGTCGCCGAATTCATCGACCGTGCCGACGACGCCGCACGCAAGCGATTTGCCCCCGAGATCTGCGAGCTGCGCGCAAAGAACTTCACCATTGACGTGACGTCTTATGCCGAGGGCGAACGCGAACCGTCCGAGCTGAAGATGACCCGCAAGCTGTATTGCCAGCAGGCCGGCAGCTTCTCGCGACTCCGCCAGTACAAGCTGGAGCGCAAATCGATCGATATCGACATGGCCTCCGACCGCAGGACTGCGACGGTGACTGCCGAGTACGTCGAGACCATGCCGTTCTACGAATGGAATCCCGCAACGCCCGACGACTTCGTGCGCTTCCAGGTGGTCGAATCAACGGATGTCTCGGTCGTCGGCCTCGAAGACGGCGACGTCAGGTTCCTGAGCACGCGTACCGAAGCGCACCAGACGCTCGTCAGCAAGAACCAGATCTCCCTCCCATACAACTGATCCAGGGGAACCTGCTCATGAAAGCTCTCGCCGGGCCCGCAATGTTGTTAATCCTGTTCGGTGGCTACGCCATCATCAGGATGACGTCGGGCGACAAGACGCCGTCGCGCGACTTCACCGACCTCGAGCTGGCCTCCGACGACGCGGAACACAGCGGCACGTGTTACGCCCTGGGCACCGTGCTGGTGGCGAACGGTATGTTTGGCAACGCAGTACGCACCTGGTCCTCGCCGGAAAAGGGCAACAAGAAAAAATGGCTGCTGACCCTGGAACGCGTAATAGACGGCCGCCACGGACCGGAGCAGGAGTTCCAGAAGTTCACCTTCGAGCAGGTCGGCGAACAGGTGCGGCTCACATCCGTCGACGCTTCCGAGGGCGTGCCCACCGATGTCACTGCCAACATCGACCGCATGCTCCACGCACCGCACGGTTTGGGCTCCACGCCGGTGGATCGTTGCGCCAAGCCCGGCGCCACGGGATACCAGTTCCCGCCGAAATAGCGCACCACGCGCGCGGATCCATGTGGCAAGGTGCGCGACCATGCCACGACACGCATTCACCTTCGCCGCCATCACGCTGGTCGTGCTGGCAAATTCATCCAGCGTTCCTGCGCAGCAGTCGCAAGCCCCGCAGGTCATACCGCTCTGGGACCAGGGTGCTCCCGGATTCGAGTCGCGCCGCGACGAGCCGGAGCAGCACCAGGACTGGTGGTACAAGAACATCCACAATCCATCGCTCACCGTGTTCGAACCTGCACCCGGCAAGGCCAACGGCACTGCCGTCATCGTCGCCGCCGGCGGCGGTCATCGCGAGCTGGTGTTCAATCCCGAGGGCGTGGAGCCCGCGCAGTATCTCGCCAGCCTCGGTATCACGGCGTTTGCGCTGAAGTACCGCTTGTTCCGCGAGCCCGGATCGAAATACACCCTCGACAACACGGCCGAGGACATCCGCCGCGCCATGCGCACCGTGCGGGCGCGCGCCGCCGAATGGCACCTCGATCCCCGGGCCATCGGCGTGATGGGCTGGTCGGCGGGCGGTGAAGTCGCTGCGCTGGTCGCCTATCCACCGGTGCCCGGCAATACATCCTCCCCAGACCCGATCGAACGCGTGAGCGCGCGCCCGGATTTCGAGATCCTGATCTACCCCGGGCCGCTCGGCATTCCGAAGAAGATTCCGCGCGACGCGCCGCCGCTGTTCCTGCTGGGAGCGGCGGACGATGAATACGTCGCGAACGTGCTGTTCGACCTGACGCGCAAATATCACGCGGCCGGCGCTGCGATCGAAACCCACATCTATGCCCAGGGCAAACATGCCTTCAACATGGGCCAGCGCTCTCAATACGTGAGCATCCGCAACTGGCCGGCGCGCCTCGCCGAGTGGCTGCAGGATCGCGGCTACACGCGCCGTCAGAACCAGGAATAGTTGAACGACACCGAGATCCTCTCGGCCTCGGTCGGGTTCGGCGCCACTTCGTGGCGCAGCCAGCTCTCGAACAGCACCAGGTTGCCCTGCTCCGCCGGAATCGTCACCCACACCTGGTTGTCGCGGCGCGCGCGCGCCTTGCGCGGCGGAGCCGCCATGAAACGGTCGAGACGCGGATCCTCGAACTTGAGTCCCGAGCAACCCTGCGGCGTGCGCACGTAGTAACTCCCGCTGATGCTCGCCAGCGGGTGCAGGTGCAGGCCGTGCACCACGTGCCGCGACATCACGTTGACCCAGCAGTCGGTCATCACGAGCTCGCGTCCCGCCGGATCGAAGTCGAGCGCGCCGGCGAACCGGCGCACGTGTTTGTCGATGCGCTTCTCCAGCTGCCCGAACGTAGGAGACATCTGATGCATGCGCGACGCCGAGCTGTACGAGGTGTAACCCCCGGGATAGTTAGTCTTCGACCAGGTGCGTCCGGCGCCGTCATCGAGCGCGAGTTGCCGGCACTCGCGCAACAGGCGGGAATTCAGCCCCCCGCCGGACGCCGCCCGCGGGTCGAGCCGGGCGGTGTAGATCCGTGTCGGAAACAGCGACTGCAATGGCATGGCGGGAGCTTAGGTGGTGGCGACCTTCAAAGCCACGCGACTATACTTCGCGTCCCTTCCAACAAGGACGCGAGCCATGAAGAAGACCCTGGTGACGTTAGGAGCATTGGCGCTGGCCGCCACCGTGCAGGCTGCCGAGACTCACAAGCTGACCAAGCTCTGGGAGAGCGAGGCCACCCTCAAGACACCGGAATCCGTGCGCTTCGACGCCGCCCGCAAGGTGCTCTACGTCTCCAACATCGACGGCGAGCCGTGGGCCGCGGATGGCAAGGGTTCGATCGCCAAGGTCGCTCTCGACGGCAAGGTCATCGCCGCCGAGTGGGTCACCGGCCTCGACTGCCCCAAGGGACTTGCGCTGTCCGATGACGGCAAGTGGCTGTATGCCGCGGATGCCGGCGGCATCGTGGTCATCGATGTCGCGGCCGGCAAGATCAAGAAGAAGATCGCGATCCCCGAGGGTCAGCAGCTCAACGACCTCGTGAACGACAAGGGCACGCTGTACGTGTCCGACTCCAAGGGCAAGAAGGTCTACGCGGTGAAGGACGGCAAGGTCAGCGTGCATCTCGACGAGAAGGTGCTCAAGGGTCCGAACGGCCTGTTCGTGCACAACGGCGCGCTCTACGTGCTCGACGACAACAGCCTGAACCGCGTCGAGAAGGACAAGTCGCTCACGAAGATCGCGACCGACATGCAGGGTGGTGTCGACGGACTCGAGAACGTCGCCGGTGACGACTTCATGGTGTCGGCCTGGGGCGGCGCGGTGTGGTACGTGCATGCCGACGGCTCGAAGGAGCAGCTGTTCGACGGCAAGGCGGACAAGATCAACACGGCCGACACCGGCTGGGATCCGGCCACGAAGACCCTCTACGCGCCGACCTTCTTCAGGAACAGCGTGATCGCGTTCAGGGTCGAGTAGTTAGGTAATAAGCCAGGGCGGCGGCCAGGGCAACGCCGAACAGCGCCCAGAACAGCACGAGCGTGCGGCGCCGCGCGGTCTCCGGCCCCGCCGGCTCGTCGTGCCAGGCGTCGTGCTCGGCGTCGCGAATGTGGCGCGGCACGGCACGGCGATCGTTGGTGGGCGGCAGAGTCATTCCGCCCACTTTACCCCCGGCACCCCCGGGCAGTGTGATTTGCTCCACACTCCGCCGCCCCGCGGCGGCATTCCGTGACGCAGCAACGCCGGGAATCCGTGCCCCCGCCGACACTTATGAGCAGCCAGGCGCGCCGGGAACGCGCCGCAGGCGCACAATAATCATGTGAATCGCGAGCTCAATGACCAGCTGGCACGGGCCTTCGGGCTCGAGCCCGGTGCCGACGTGGAAGCGTTGTTGGCCAGGCTGCGCGCTGGGGAGGCCGTCGATCCGGAGATCCTGCGCCGCGGCTGCGTCTCGTTCGCCGACTACGCTCGCGACGTAAGCAAGGCGCACGACGCCAGCTCGCAACGCCTCAAGATCGCACTCGAGGCCTCGAACCTCGGACTCTGGGACTGGGACATCGCCAACGGGCAGGTCATCGTCGACCGGGTCTTCAATCGCTTCATCGGGCGGGTCGACTTCCGGGAGGCCTGGGACATCCGCGACCTGGAGGCACTCGTCTGCCCGGATGACCTCACTGGATTCAAGGTGGCGCAACGCGCAGCGCTGCGCGGAGATGCACCGGTGCTCCAGGTGACCTACCGTGTGCGGCACGCCGATGGCCGCTGGGTATGGCTGGAGAACTACGGCAGCGTGACCGCGCGCGACGCCAATGGCCGCGCCACGCGCATGAGCGGCACACACGCCGACGTCACCGAACGCAAGCAGATGGAGAGCGCGCTCTCCAGCGCGCTGCGCGTGATGCAGGCCCTGCTCGAGACTTTGCCGTTGCCCGTGATCATTCGCGACGCCGAGCGGCGCGTGACCATGGTCAACGCGGCATGGGAGCAGATGATCGGCGCGCCGCGCGAGGACGCCGTCGGCAAGATGCTGTCGTCGGTGTCCAATCGGCCGCCGACGCCCGGCCATCGCGAGAGCGACGAGCAGATCATCGCGACCAGGAAGCCGCTGCGCTACGAAACCACGGTCACGGCCAAGGACGGCACGCCTTACAACGTCATCGTCGCCAAGACGCCGTTGCTGGACGAAAACGGCAACCTCACCGGCATCGCCTCGGTGGTCACCGACATCTCGGAACAGAAGCGCACGGCCGCGGTACTGGAGCGCGCCCGGCTCACGGCCGAGGCCGCGGTGCAGGCCAAGTCGCGTTTCCTCGCCAACATGAGCCACGAGCTGCGCACGCCGCTCAATGGCGTGGTGGGCATGGCCTCGCTGCTCGAGAACACCGCGCTCGATCCGAAGCAGCGGCGCTTCGTGCGGACGCTGCGGTCCTCTGCCGAAGCGCTGATCACCCTCATCAACGACGTGCTCGACCTGTCCAAGGCCGAGGCCGGCAAACTGGAACTCAACGTCGCGCCGTTCGAACCGCGCCGCGAGCTCGAGCAGGTCGTCGGCCTGTTCAGCGGCCGCACCTGCGACAAGGGCATCGAGATCGCCGCGCACATCGCGCGCGATGTGCCGGCCACGGTGCAGGGCGACCCGGTTCGACTGCGCCAGGTGCTCGGCAACCTGGTCAACAACGCGGTCAAGTTCACCGAGTCCGGCGCCGTGTTGCTGGGCGCGGCGCTGGCGCCACGCGGCAATGGCGAACCGTGGCTCGAATTCTCCGTGACCGATACCGGCATGGGCATCGCGGCCGAAGAACAGAAACGCATCTTCGACGCCTTCGAGCAGGCCGATGGCAGCGTCACGCGCAAATTCGGCGGCACCGGGCTCGGGCTCGCCATCAGCCGCCAGATCGTCGAGATGATGGGCGGCACCATGAGCCTCACCAGCGCGCCGGGCCGCGGCAGCCGCTTCTCCTTCGCGATTCCCGCCGGAATCCCGCGAGTCGCCGCGGCACCGCCGGCGCCCGCGGCGAACTGCGCCTACGCGATCATCGGGTTGCACCCGGTGATTCGCCGCGTGGTCTGCGAGACCGTCGCCGCCGACAGCCAACACGTGCTGAACATGGATTCGGCCGCACAGGCCGCCGATGAAATCCGCGGCCTCGATCCGCGCGTCACCCGCATCCGCGTGGTGATCGACGCCGCGGCCACCGAAAACATGGAACAGGCCGTGAACTCGTTGCGCGCTGCCGCGGATACACGCGCGCTGGAGATCATCGCGCTGTTGCAGCCCGACGCGGATGTCGCGCCGCTCGCCGGCGTGACCCGCACGCTGGTCAAACCGCTGTGTACGCCCGACCTGGTCGCACCCCTCGCCGCGCTCGATGCCGCGCAGAACACCAGCGTGCGGGTATTGCCGGCGCGCGGTTCGCGCGGCCGTGCCCTGGTGGTCGAGGACAACCTGGTGAACCAGGAAATGGCGCGCACCATGCTCGACATGATGGGCTTCGACGTCAGCACCGCGTCGAACGGCCAGGAAGGCGTGCAGGCCGCGGCCGCCGACCCGGATCTCGCCATCATCCTCATGGACTGCCAGATGCCCGTCATGGACGGGCTCGCCGCGGTGCGCGCCATCCGCGCGGCGGAACCCGCGGGAAAACACATTCCGATCGTGGCGCTCACCGGCAACGCCATGCCCGGCGACCGCGAGGCCTGCATCGCCGCCGGCATGGACGACTATCTCGCCAAGCCGTTCTCGCTGACGGCGCTGCGCTCGACGCTCGACCGCTGGACCGGCGGCAGCCAGCAGCCACAGCCGGCGCGCGAAGCCGTGCGGAGTAGTTAGATAACCGTCAGCGGACGTGGCTCATCTGGCGCGCATGCGCCGCGATGATGGCGATCGTCGATTTGTCCGAGTCGAACACGCAGTACAGGCCCTGCGGCTCCTGCGGCGGATCGCCGACGAAGCTGTCACCCGGCTTCCACATGAAATCCGCGTTGCGCGTCCGCCCGGCGCCGCCCCAGGCCCAGAAGTTCGAGCCGGCGATGGCATCGCCGGCCATGGCACGCCGCGCCAGCAGTCCATAGATGCCGGTGTAGAAGCGATCGCGGAACGTGGTCCGCGCGAGCGGTTCGAACGCGCCGTTGTCGCGGTTGATGCCGAATTCCTCGAGCACGATGGGTTTTCCCAGCTTGTTGGCCGCATCGATGTGCCAGTTGAGATAGTCCTGCATCTTCTTCCAGGCGCCGTCGTAGGTGGCCTGCGCGTTCTTCGGGTCGTACCACTGCCAGTTCGGTGCCCACATGTGAAACGTCAGGTAGTCCACGTTCTTCGAGGCGTGCGACTGCTCGAACAGCTCCTTCGAACCCGCGGTGCCCATCCAGCCTTCGTTGCCGGTGCTCACCAGCTGCTTTGGCGCCCGCTTGCGGATGAACGCGGCGGTCTCGTCCACCCACTTGATGAACGCGGCGAAGTGCGGCCGCGCGTTCGCATCGCTGCCGGGACGCGGCTCGTTGGCGAGCTGCCAGGACATGATGGTGGGATCGGCGTCATAGGTCCGGCCGTTCACGGTGTTCTTGCGCGTCAGCAGCTGCTGCAGGACATCGCGGAACGTCTGCTGTGCTCTGGCATCGCGATAGAACGACGCGGACTGGTCCATGTAGCCGTTCCAGTCGCCCGACACGTCGGGATCGATGGACGGTTTGCCGGTGGTCCAATTGAGGTAGCTGGTCATGCCGCCCGACCATTGCCAGAAATTGTTCACGTAGAGCACGGCCTTCATGTCGCGCTTCGCCATCTCGTCGAGCAGGTAGTCGAGACCCTGCCACAGGGTCACGTCGATCACGCCGTGATTTTTCAGCACCACGGGCTGCACGGCACGCCTGAGCGTGCTGGCCTCGGAGATGGCGAGCACGCGCAGGTTCATGATGCCCTGTGCGGCGAGCCCGTCGAGTTCCTTCGCGAGCCGCGTTCGATCGCCGGTCGGTCCCGGCGATCCGAGATACATGCCGTACCAGAAGTTTGCGCCCGCGAAATAGTAAGGCTTGCCGTCGAGCTGGAAGTGGCGGCCCTTGACGGTAACGAATCCGGATTGCACGGGTTGGGCGGACTGGGTGGCCGGCCAGGCCACGATCTTCGAAGTCTGCGCGACCCCGGGCACCGGGAGCGCGATCAACACACCGGTCAGTGCCCACGATGCGAACGACGAGAGTCTTGTCATGCGGCGCGAAGTCTATCCTAGCCACCAGCCCCCTGCTTCCGTCCGCGGACCAGCTCGATACGCGCGCGCAGCGGCGCGGTTTTCGCATCGTCGGGCTGGGTTTTCAGCCAGCGGAGCGCTGCCTCGAGATCGGTCTCGGCCCACATCTGGACCAGGTGTTCGAGCGAACCATCGTCGCGGCCGACGCCGAACTGGTCGGCCACGTAGATAGCCTGCTCCGGTGCGCTGGCGGCCAGCGAGTCCACGGCGGCCCGCGCGCCGGCACGTTTTTCGTCTTCGCTGTCGAGCGACTGCAGCCAGCGGACCGTCGCGCCGCGATCGATCCGGCTCCACTGGCGCGCCACGGCGTCGAGCAACACGTCACGCGCCTCACCCGTTTGCTGGCGCGCCACGAGCGCAGGTACGCGGCCCGGATCGGTCTCCAGCAACTCGGGCAGCAGGATCATCAGTGCCGTCTCGCGCTGCCGCGGATCGCGTGCCACCAGGGCGCGCTCGATCTCGAGCGCGAGCTGTGCGCCGTGTTCGGACGACGTGCCACTGGCGGATGGCGTGGATGCTGCCACGTCCGGTGCAGTGGTCGACACGGGTGCCGTCGATGCGCCGCCGTCCGTGGATCGTGGCTCGCGCACGCTCCACCACGCCGCGGCGCCAGCGCCGCCGAGGAGCGCGAATATCAGTGCGATTCGTGTGGGCTTCATCAAAAAAAAGCGGGCAGCGTTTCAACAACGCTGCCCGCGAGTTTAACGAACGGGGTGTCGCTTACATCAGGGTGACGCGCAGGTGTAGCCGCCCGCCACCTGGGTGTTGCCATTCGGACGGCTCACCTGGAAGCCGAACGTACCGCTGGCGCCGGGCGCCAGTGGCGCGTTGTGCCCCACGTTGCGCGCGGTGACGGTCTGGCCGCTGACCGTGAGCACGGTGTTCCACGAGCCCGTGATGGCGTGTCCTGCCGGCAACGTGAAGGTCACCGTCCAGCTCGGGATGGTGGCCGTGCCGGTGTTGGTCACCCGTGCCGGTTCGATCACGTAGCCCGTCTGCCACGAAGTCTGCACGGTCGGCGTGACGGAGCAGGCACCGCCTGTGCCACCACCCGCCTGTGTCATCGCGGTCACGGTGTTCGAAACCGCGGAGGCGTTGCCCGCGGCATCCACCGCGCGCACCTGGTAGCGGAAAGTCGTGCTGGCGGTGAGGCTCGAGTTGGTGAACGTCGTGGTCGTCGAGGTGCCCACCTGCGCGAACGTGCCGCCCGTCGTGCCGGGTGCGCGCAGGATCTGGTAGCCCGTCACGCCGACGTTGTCGGTGGAGCCCGTCCACGACAGCGAGATCGAGCTGGAGGTGGTGCCGGTCGTGGCGAGGTTCGAAGGCGCGGTCGGTGGTGACGTATCGCCGCCGCCGCCCGTCGTCGATGCCGTCACCGTGTTGGACACCGCCGATGCGTTGCCCGCGGCATCCACGGCGCGAACCTGGTAGCGGAAGGTGGTGTTGGCCGTCAGCGAGCCGTTGGTGAACGATGTCGTCGTCGAGGTGCCCACCTGCGCGAAGGTGCCGCCCGTCGTGCCGGGTGCGCGCAGGATCTGGTAGCCGGTGACGCCGACATTGTCGGTAGATGCCGTCCAGGAGAGCGAGATCGAGCTCGCGGTCTGGCCCGACGAGACCAGTCCCGAGGGCGCGGTCGGCGGCTGCGTATCGCCGCCGCCGGTGCCGGCCACGTAGCCCTTGAGCCAGGTCATGGCCTGGCGCTCCGTGCCGTTCGCGTTGACGATGCCGGAGCCGTCGACCCAGGTGGATCCGACGATGTAGCCCCACAGCGTGACGCCCTTGACCACGCTGTGTTCCCAGAAGCCCGGGAACACGTCCTGGTATTTCGCCAGCTGTCCCGCCTCGGTGTTGCCCGCGATGATGTCGAGCTCCGAGACGTACACGTCCAGCCCCAGCGTGGCGTAGTCGTTCAGCATCGAGGTGACCGCGGCGCGGTTCATGTTGTCGATGTTGAAGTAATGCGCCTGGATGCCGATGCCGTCGATGAGTCCGCGCGCCTTCAGCAGGTTGATGATGACCTTGTACTGGTTGCGCGCGGTCGGATCGTTCTCCGTGCCGTACTCGTTGATGAGTAGTTTGGCGGTCGGAAACGCCTGGCGCGCCAGCGTGAACGCGGTGATCACCCAGTCCCAGCCCGTGGCACCGTCACCGCCGAGGGCCGCTTTCCAGGGCAGCGCCGTCTTGATCGGCTCGTTGACCACGTCCACCGCGAAAGCATTCGGGAAATGCTGGCCGGCGAGCCGGATCCACTCCTCGATCTCGGCGCGCTGCTGTGCCTGCGTGAGGTTCGAATTCGTCAGCCAGTTCGGGAACTGCGAGCCCCACACCAGGGTGTGGAACTTGAAGGGATACCCGTTGGTCTGCGCCCAGTTGTAGGCCGCATCGGCCGCGGCCCAGTTCATGACGTTGCGGGTGTTTTCCACCGAGCCCCACTTGGTGGCGTTCTCGGGTGTCACCTGGTTCCAGTACGTTCCGAAATTCGACGGCACCGAGTCGCGCGTGATGCTGCCGAGGTATTTCGACTTGCCGGCCGCGATCTGCGCACCGGCCGGTGCCGCGAGAAGAACGGCGGCGGCCAGTGTCAAGGCAAAAGAAAACAGTCGGCCGCGAGTGGCCGTGCGGATGTCCATATTTCCCCCTGGTTCAGAAAAATGATCTAAACGCGCCCACCCTCCGTGTCATGCCGAGCGCGCGACGACCATACGCCGCGTGTTAGCGGTATCGCAATTGCGGGAAATGCGTGGTATTTCCGCAGTGAATACTGCGGTGACTCGTTGCGCCGCTGAGCGGTGGTCCCCGAAAGCCGGCCAGGTCGTTCCGAGGCAACTTCGGTGGCGGGTAGCAAGTGTCGGAGTGTCGTGGGAACACGCCTGGCCAGCCATCAGGGTGAGGCCAAGCTAACAAGCTTGCGCGGCGCGCGGGATTGCCCGCGCAGGACGATGCCGATGTGGCGGCGTCCTACGTGCCGCTGCGCCGGCGATCCCGCTCAGCGCACTGCAAGTCAACTCAGGCCGAGCAGCAGACTCGCGGCGAGGACGAACAGGGTTGTGAATGTCGCAGGCAAATACGAAATCGAATTCAATCTCACTTCATCGCCCCGGTGGTGGTGGTGTCGTCCGCCGCTTCTTGAGGAGCGTTTCGGATCGCGCGTTACGGAGTCGAGTGTCGCCGCTGGGCGCTGAGCCGCGCAACCCGGTGCGCCCGTAGGCGCGGGCAAAACGAGACTTTTTCCCGCAGCCGGCAGCAGCGCCGCAACGCGTCCGTAAGCTGTTGATTGCACTAAGGCACGGGCCTTTCGCGTCCGGACGAACCGGCGCGCGAAAGGCTTCCGTCCCGTACTGGTTTTCCTCAGGCCTTCTTTTTCTGCTTGTCGCTGGCTTCGCGCAGCTTGGCGGCGCATTCCTCGCAGCAGACTTCCACATCCTTGCCGCCGATCTTCACCTTGATGGTGGACTGCGGTTCCAGCGGATAGTCACAACAGGCACAGGTCTTCTTCGTCATGATGCTCTCCTCGTGTTCCAGCGTGAACACAGGAGACCACTGCGGCTCAGGCGCGGCTGTCGAAATCTTTAGCGAATTCCGTCGGCGTTCGGCCGTATGCCTGTCTGAAGGCGGCCGAAAAATGACTGTGGCTGGAGAAGCCGAGATCCTGCGCGAGGCCCGAAAGATCGTCGCGCTCGGCGATCAGGTCGAGCGCGCGCGCCAGGCGGAGACGCAGGTGATAGCGATACAGCGGCAATCCTTCCACGCGCTGAAATGCCTGCGTCAGGTACACCGGTGATCCGCCGATCTCCGACGCGATGTCGGCCAGCGTCCAGCGACGCGACAGGTCACTGGCGAGCAGCACCTTGACGCGGTCGACCAGCCGTCGCCGCGCCCAGGTGGATCCGGGCGCGCGCGCAGTGCGCGGACCGAGCGCCCGCGAGATCAGCGTGAGCGACAGGCCTTCGGCTTCCAGGGATTCGATACTGCCCTTGCGCAACGAATGTTTGAGCAGCATCACCAGCGCCTGCGCGCGTGCGTCGATGCGCAGGTGCTGCACGTTGAAAGTGGGCGTCGCCTGCGGGGCCAGCAGATTGTTCGGTGCGAGCTCCGCGAGCATGGGCTCGGCGAGACTCACCACCAGGCTGGTGTCGCCGCCGGCCACCGGATGACTCACCTGGTAGACCTGATCCTTGTTGAAGAACAACACGTGATTGGCGTCGGCCACCGCCTGGTCGCGTCCGACGTGCCGCAGGTACACGCCGCGAAACGGAAACACGAGATGGGTATGCGCTGAGCATTCCTCGGAGCTGCGATGACGGCAGCTGCCGCGGCAATCCACGTGGCTCACGTTGACCACGCTGGTATCCAGCAGGTGCCCCACGGTGAATTCGCTCGCCGGCATGACGCGAACCGTACTCTCATCGGGTACGCAGGTCACGACGTCGCCATTCACGTCAGAGCCGGCTGACCCGGCTTGCGCGCGCCCGCGCATTCGTGCGATGAAGTGGCGCAAACGGGGGGAAATCGTTGCCAGTTCCAATGCCCGCGACACGCGCGCGGTACGTCGTTATTGCGTTCACGGTCTCGCTGGCGATGGTCACGTATCTCGACCGCGCCTGTATCGGAGCGATGATGCCGAGCATCGCCGCCGAATTTTACCTGGACAAGGCGCAGCAGGGCTGGGTGTTCATGGCATTCGCCCTCGCCTATGCGATGTTCGAGATACCCACCGCGCGCTGGGCCGACCGCCGCGGCGCGAAGTCCGTGCTCACGCGCATCGTCGCCTGGTGGTCGGTGTTCACGCTCGCCACCGCCGGCTCGTTCAACTACCTCTCACTGCTGGTGACGCGTTTCCTGTTCGGGGCGGGCGAAGCCGGCGCCTGGCCGTGCGTGGCCC
>Ga0207675_100002535_pt1 | contig 18070 bp, 14 predicted proteins | sample KBSSwiS42_FD_184305 | JGI IMG/M metagenome (GOLD analysis project Ga0207675, IMG submission 184305) | Switchgrass rhizosphere microbial communities from Kellogg Biological Station, Michigan, USA - KBS Switchgrass S4-2 (SPAdes) (version 2) | ecosystem: Host-associated > Plants > Roots >... | reverse complement strand
TCCTTGGCGGGGACGCCCCCTCCGAACTTGGGAAGGACCATCTCCTTCCCCTTCTCCTTGACCGACGAGACCAGGATCTGGTCCCGCCGGAGGAGCGCCATCACGGCTTCCTTGTTCTCCGCCGAGCGCTCGCCGGACACCGCCTTGCCGTCGCGGGTCTTGCCTTTCCAGACGTAAGCAGGCATCAAGACCTCCTAGTCGGGCCCTCTATCGACCCGCCGGACGGGCGGGGGGCCGGCCTCCGGCCTGAGGGGTGGACAGGCCGGCGCCGCGGTTGATCATGTCCTGCAGCTCGTCGGGGTTGGAGCTCATCCCGAGCGCGGTCTGCAGGCTGATCTGCTTCGTGAAATACAAGGTGGCCAGGGACTGGTTGAACGTCTGCATGCCGTACTTCTCCTGGCCCGTCTGCATGCTCGAGTAGATCTGGTGGATCTTGTCCTCACGGATGAGGTTCCGGATGGCGGCGTTGGGGACGAGGATCTCCATGGCCAGGCAACGGCCGGAGCCGGAGGCCTTGGGGAGCAGGGCCTGGCACATGATCCCTTCCAGCACGAGGCTCAGCTGGGCTCGGATCTGCGGCTGCTGGTGGGCCGGGAACACGTCCACGATGCGGTTGATGGTCTGGGCCGCGGAGTTCGTGTGCAGGGTGCCGAAGGTGAGGTGGCCCGTCTCCGCGATGCGCAGGGCGGACTCGATCGTCTCCAGGTCGCGCATCTCTCCGATGAGCACGACGTCGGGATCTTCGCGGAGGGCGGCGCGCAGCGCGTTCGTGAAGGAGTGGGTGTCCGCGTGCAGCTCGCGCTGGTTGACCACGCACTTCTTGTGGGCGTGGAGATACTCGATCGGGTCCTCGATCGTGATCATGTGATCGTGGCGCTCCGAGTTGATCTTGTCGAGCATCGCCGCCAGTGTCGTCGACTTGCCGGACCCCGTGGGTCCGGTCACCAGGACCAGACCGCGGGGTTTGTCGCAGATGGTGGCGATCACGGGGGGCAGGCCGAGCTGCTTGAAGTCCCGGATCTCGTAGGGGATCGTGCGGTAGACGGCCGCCACGGCCCCTCTCTGCATGAACACGTTCGCGCGGAAGCGGGCCAGACCCTTGATCCCGAAGCTGAAGTCCAGCTCGAGGTTCTCCTCGAACCGATGCTTCTGGGCATCCGTCAGCACGCTGTAGGCCAGCTGCTTGGTGTCCACGGCGGTGAGGGGAGACAGGTCCAGCGGGCGCAGCTTGCCGTCGACGCGGATCTGGGGCGCGGAGTTGGTGGTGACGTGGAGGTCGGTCCCCCCCATCTCCGTCATGGTCTTCAGGAGCTGATGCAGGCTAACGGCCACGCTGACCCCCTAGCTTTGTAGCTTTAATCTCAGGGGGGGCACTCACGCGACACCGCGATGGGCGTTCGCGACCCCCCCTGAAACCCCCCATCGTCGACCGCCACTGCGTGGCGCTCGACTCCTGGTCGGTGCGCCCCGCGCGCATCACAGAACAGTCTCCCTGAGGACTTCCTCGATGGTCGTGACGCCGTTCTTGATCTTCTCGAGGCCGCTCATGCGGAGGGTGAGCATTCCCTCCTCGAGGGCCTTGCGCTTGATCTCGACGGCGGTGCCTCCGGACATGATGATGTCGCGGATGCCGTCGGAGATCTCCATGACCTCGTAGAGGCCCACGCGCCCCTTGTAGCCCGTCCCGTTGCACACGCCGCAGCCGCGCCCCTTGTAGAGCTTGAAGGTCCCCACCTGGTCGGGCGAGAAGCCGACGTCGATGAGCGTCTTGGTGGGAACGTCCTTCATCTCTTCCTTGCACTGGGCGCAGATGCGCCGGATGAGGCGCTGGGCCTGGATGAGGTTCACGGCCGTGCCCACCAGGAACGGCTCGATCCCCATGTTGACGAGGCGGGACACCGTCGAGGGCGCGTCGTTGGTGTGCAGCGTGGAGAGCACGAGGTGGCCGGTCAGCGCGGCCTTCACCGCGATCTCCGCCGTCTCGTAGTCGCGGATCTCTCCCACCAGGATGATGTTCGGGTCCTGGCGCAGGAACGAGCGCAGGGCGGAGGCGAAGTTGAGGCCGATCTGGTCCTTGATCTGGACCTGGTTGATCCCGGGCAGGTTGAACTCCACGGGATCTTCGGCGGTCATGATGTTCGTGTCGGGCTTGTTGAGGGCCGCGATCGCCGAATAGAGCGTGTTCGTCTTGCCCGATCCCGTGGGCCCCGTCACGAGCACGATGCCGTAGGGCTTCGAGATCGCGCGCTTGAACCGCTCGAGCGGCTCCGGCTCGAAGCCGAGCTTCGTCATGTCCAGCATCAGCTTCGTCTTGTCCAGGAGCCGGAGGACGACCTTCTCCCCCCAGATCGTGGGCAGGCAGGAGACGCGGAAGTCCATGTCGCGGCTGCGGTCCTCGATCTTGAGGCGGATCTTGATGCGCCCGTCCTGGGGCAGGCGCTTCTCGGAGATGTCGAGCTTGGCCATGATCTTGAGCCGCGAGATGAGCGGATCGCGCAGCTTCATGGGCAGGGCCATCACGTTGTAGAGGATCCCGTCGATGCGGAACCGGACGCGGAATTCCTTCTCGTAGGGCTCGATGTGGATGTCGGAGGCGCCGCGCTTGAGGGCGTCGATGAGGAGGACGTTCGAGAGCTTGATGACGGGCGCGGCCTCCGACGACTTCGCGAGCGCGCCGAGGTCGATCTCGTCGTCTTCGGTCTTGACCGTCTCGACGTCCGCCTCTTCCCCGCCGATGGCGTCGATGTCGACCTCGGACAGGCCGACCGAGGCCATGTCGTCGAAGCTCAGCGTGGGCCCGTCCATCACTTCCTTGAGGGAAGGCGCATCGCCGAGCTTGCCGAGCCCGTGCGATCCCATGGACTGGCCGCCACCCCCGCCTCCCCCGCCGCCGTCCTGCTTGAGCGTCAGCGACCGCGACGAGCCGTAGTACTTCTCGATCGCATCCTCGAGCGAGGTCTCGGACGCCACCACCGGCTCGACGTTGTAGCCGGTCATGAACTTGATGTCGTCCATGGCGAAGACGTTGGTCGGATCGGCCATGGCGATGGTGAGCGTGGCGCCGGAGCGGCTGAGGGGCAGGATCTGGTACTTGCGCGACGTTTCGGAGGGGATGATCTTGATGATCGCGGGATCGACCTCGAAGTGATCGAGGTTGATGGACGGCACGCCGTACTGGCGCGACAGGAGGCTTGTGATCTCCTCGTCGCGGACGTAGCCGAGGCTGACGAAAGCCTTGCCGAGCTTGCCCCCGTTCATCTTTTGATGACCGAGCGCTTCCTGGAGCTGCTGAGGAGTAACCATGTTCTCCTTCAGCAGAAGTTCGCCGAGCTTGACGGGCATGTTAGAGCGATAAACCCCTACGTAGTCTGATACTTAGTCGTGAGATCCTAGCGCGGTGCCTTAAGGGTGTCAAGGGATACGGCTTCCGCCGGTCCGGCGATCCACCGGGAACGAGGCCGGCGCGCCTTCAGCGACCCGCGGGTCCATCCGGAGGACGGGCCTCTCGCTCCCCCATCTTTCGACGCTCCGCGTCATAGTCGTAGAACGGCTTGCGGAAGAGGTAGAGCATCCGATGGGCCAGCCCGGCCACCGGCGAGTGGTAGCCCAGCCAGGCCAGCGCGCTGTTGTTGAAGCAGGCGACCCCCGGCATGTCCGTCCACTCGCGTACGAGGTAGAACGGCTCGCGCTGGAAATCCTCGAGCCGCCCCTCGAGCGCGATCTCGCTCTCTTCGCACCACCAGCCACGCCGGCGGAAGTGCCGTAGATAGGCGACGTCCTCGACGTCGATGCGAAGCAGCCGGCAGGCCAGGCGGTCGGCGGCGACGAGGTCGTCGGCCACGAGGATCCAGTCGAGCCGAACGGGATCGCCGCCCAGGGGTCCACTGCGATTCAGGCCGTAGGTGCCGTCGATCACGGCATGGGCCAGGGGGAGGCGGCGGTTCACCTGGTACATCACCTCCGCGAAATAGGGATGGAGGCGCAGGCGATCTCCCGGCTCCTGGATGCATCCCCACTGGTTCTTGATCGACAGGGACACGAGCGTGTTCATGTGGATCTTGGGAACGGGAAGGCTCACGAACGCGTCGACGCCCTCCAGGAGCAGCCGCGGGATCCGCACCGTCACCTGCCGCCAGCCCACGTTCACGGTCAGCCGCGCCGGCTCCGTATAGGTGAGGTTCATCATGCGCGCGCCGGTGGCCGCGGCCAGGGCGGGGATGCCCAGCCCCTCGAAGACGGCGTCCATGGAGAACCGGTTGTAACCGCCGCCGTCGGATTCGGCGATGATCACTTCGTAGCCGCGGTCGCGCAGGCAGGTGGTCACGGCACGTAGACATTCGAACGACGTCATCACCCCCGGCCGGTATACGGGAAAGGTCAGGTTCGGCTTGAGGAGCACCGTGCCTCCGGCGGGCACGCGTGAGAAGAACCCGACGGATTCGAGGCCGGCGCGGACCGTGGCTTCGTAGCCGGCGTCGAGGGAAGCGAGGCGGGCCCGCGGCACCGCTTAGAGCCCTCCGAGCACGCGCTCGTACACGGCGACGATGCGGGCGACCATCTGCCCCAGGTCGAAGTGTTCGCGGATGCGCACCGGCCCCGCCGCCGCCATGCGCCGTCGGAGGGCCGGATCGTCCATGAGGCGCGCAATGGCCTGGGCCAGGGCCGCCGGATCTCCGGCCGGGACAAGCAGACCAGTCTCTCCGTCCGCCACCTGTTCGACCGACCCACCCACCGCGGTGGCGATCACCGGCACTCCCATGGCCATCGCCTCCATGACGACGCCTCCGAACGGCTCCGGCTGCGCCGAGGGCAGCACGAGCACGTCGAGCGCCGGGTAGGCCCACCGGGCATCGGGTATCTCGCCGATCAGGGCCACCTGCGACGAGAGCCCACGCGCCTCGATGAGCTCGCCGAGGGCGACGAGATGCGTCTCGTTCCCGGGGGACGGCGCGCCGATGATGACACACCTCGGCCGGCGCCCCTGCGCCGCCAGCAGGGCGAGGGCCTCCACCAGCACCTCCTGTCCCTTGCGTACGGCCTTGATGCGTCCGACACACCCGACCACGAAAGCGTCGCCGAGGCCGTGGCGCGCGCGGAAGAGCGCGGCCGCGTCGGGGGCGGGAAGAGCGAACTCGTCGAGCGAGAACCCGTTGTTGATGACGGTCACGCCGGCGGAAGCCGGGAACTGGGAGGCCACCGCCTGCGACACGGCGATGATCTGGTCCGCCGACCAGCACATGTAGCGCGCGTAGGCCGGCCAGACGCCCTGGAACTCCTGGAACCAGTCGCGAACGTGCCACACGTGGGGGCGGCGCGCCAGGCGCGCGGCGAGGCCCGCGGAGACGATCACGCCGGTGTTGGTATGCACGAGGTCGATCCTCGCCCGGCTCATCAAGCGCGCGAGGGCGGCGGCGGAGCGGAGCACGCGCGGGCCGAAGCGCATGCGACCGCCCCAGGTCGCCACCGCCGGCCGCGTGATCACCCCGAGCCCCTTCATGACCCGGATCTCGGCACCGGCCGACGCCAGCTCCGCCCGCAGGGGACCATCTTCGGGGAGGACGACCACCGCTTCCCAGGCCGGCCGCGGGAGCGCGCGCAGGAGACGCACGAGCGAGCGGCTGGCCCCGTAGCGGTCCGCGCTGTTGTGTATGTAGAGGACGCGCTTCATCCCGGTCGGCGTCCCGTGACGGCGACCGCGCCATGGGGATGTCGCGTGATGTCCGTGAAGCCCTCTTCGGCGAGGACGCGCGCGACCGCGGGGTACCGTTGGGGCTGGTCGTAGGCCGACGCATACATGTCGAAGGTGTCGAGGAGGACCCACTCGCGCAGCTGCTCGTTCGTGAGGGGCAACTCCAGGAGATGTCCCGCCGCCACCGGCAGGAGGCGCGTTCCGGCCTTGCCGGCCAGGCCCAGCGGGCGCAGGACCCGCACCGCGGGGAAGAAGGTACGGGTGAGCGCGCGCGAGAACGCGAGCTGCCGCGCGCGCGGCCATCGGCTCACCATCGGACGGAGGAGGCGCTTGAAGCCGAGAGTGCCCACATAGCTCTTCCAGTCTGCCTCGTAGATCCAGAGGCCGATGCGGCCCCCCGGCCGGACCAGCCGCGCGAGGGACCGGATGGACTCGATCGGATCCGGCGTGTGCTGGATGACCCCGATGCAATACACGAAGTCGAAGGACCGCGGACGGAATGGTGTGGCGTAGATGGATGCCTGGCACACCAGCGGCGGATCCGGCATCAGGTTCTCGCGGCAGGCCTCGACGGCGTCGGAGAGATCGAAGGCCACGAGGTCCGCTCCGAACTGCCGCGCCACGACCTCGGCGAACCGGCCGGCCCCGCAGCCGGCGTCCAGCACGAGGCGGCCCCGGAGGTCCGCGTCTCCCCATCCCGTGATGTCACGAAAGCGGGCGGCCGAGAAACTCGTTCCGTTCACGGAATCGAGCTGCAGCCGGCCCAGGGTCTTCCATTGGAACCCGAAGCTGCCCGCGTAGGCCTGCGTCGGCACGAACCTCGGGATCCCCTCACGGATGGGATGGGCGTGCCCCTGCGCGCAGACCAGGCGGTCCGTCTCCCGCGTCAGGGCCGACGCGCACTCCGGGCACGCCATGATGGCGAGATGGCGGGAAAGCGCATCGCTCCCCGCGCCCGAGCCCGGGCCTGTCTCAGGCGTGGACACGGTGGCGGTCACACCATTCGAGCAGGACGAAAAGGGCCCACGGACGCGACCAGGGAACGGCGGAGGAGCCGGCGAAGAACGGCGCCAGCACCTCGGACACGCCGGCCGGCCGGAGCCCGGCGGCCTCGATGCGAGCCGGGGAGAGGAACACGTCGTGCAGGGCGCGAGCCCGCCCTTCCTGGCGCAGCCAGCGCTCGAAGGGGAACAGGAACCCTTGCTTTCGACGGCGGGCATGTCCCGGGCCGAGGGTCGGCGCCGCGAGGTCCCATTCGAACGGCTTGTCCGGCACGCCGGCGCAGCGTTCGCGGGCGGGCACGGCCAGCGCGGCCCCGACGAACTCGTGGTCGACGAACGGGGCGCGGACCTCCAACGATACGGCCATGCTCGTCGCGTCCGCGTCGCGCAGGCAGCGCTCGCCGAGGAAGAGGCGCAGGGCGGCCCGCGAAGTCGCGTCCACGGTGGCGCAGCCCGCCACCTCCTCCCGGAGCGAGGCCACGAACGCTTCGGGCAGCCCCAGCCAGTTCGCCGCCGACGCGCCGCGGGCGTCCTCCCCCATCAGCCTCTCGCGGCTCCATAGCGGGAACAGGGTCTGGGACACCTGGTACGCCGCCACCGTCTCCATCCCCGACGGGACGGCCGCATGGAACAGATCGAGCACCTTTCCCGCGCCGGACACGCGGCGTGCGCGGCGCGCGAGCCAGGCGGCGGCACTTCCAATCAGCCTTTTCCCTCCGGCCGCGAGCCGGCCCGCCGCCGCCAGACGCCCAACCTGCGCGAAGAAGGGATAGCCGCCGAAGAGCTCGTCCGCGCCGGTGCCCGAGAGAGCGACGGTGAGCCCGCTCTCCCGCGCGGCGCGCGAGACGAAGTAGGTGTTGAGGCCGTCGAAGGATGGCTGGTCGAGGGCGGCCATTCCGTCCTGCACGTGGGCTTCGAACCTGGCGCGCGTGAGGCGGACCTCCTGGTGGCGGGTGCCGAAGCGCGCCGCCGCCCGGCGCGAGTGCTCCGACTCGTCGTAGGCGGGATCGTCGAACGTGATCGAGAACGTCCGGACCTCCGCCCCGGAGGCCGCCATCATCCCCACCACGGTCGTCGAGTCCAAGCCGCCGGAAAGGAAGGCGCCCAGGGGGACGTCGCTGATCAAGCGTTCGCGGACGGAGCGCGCGAGCTCCGATCGGAGGCCGGTGACGTTCGTTGGCGAGTCGTCGGGGGGAGGGGCGGGGAGCTGCCAGTACCGGCGCTCTCCCACCACACGGCCATCCTCGCCGATGGTGAGGACGTGACCGGGCAGGAGGCTGCGCACGCCCCGCAGCATGGTGTGGGGCGAGACCACGAACCCGTTCACGAGGTACGAATCGAGAGCGATCGGGTCGAGGCGGCGCTCGACCAGGCCACTGGCCAGCAGGCCCCGGATCTCGGAGGCCACCACGAAAGGCGGTCCCGGCCAGTAGTAGAGGGGCTTCTCACCCAGCCGGTCGCGCGCGAGCAGGACCTCGCGCCTTCCGGCATCCCACAGGGCGAACGCGAACATGCCCCGCAGGCGCCCGACGAAGGCCGCGCCCCAACGCGCGTAGGCCCGCAACAGCACCTCGGTGTCGGTGCCGGAGCGGAAGGACTCGCCGTCCCGCTCCAGGTCGCGGCGCAGCTCCCGGAAGTTGTAGACCTCGCCGTTGTAGGCGATCACGTTGCCGGTGGTGGCGTCCTCCATCGGCATGTGTCCCGCGGGCGAGAGGTCGATGATGGCGAGGCGCGCGCATCCCAGGACCACCTTCGTCCCCGGGAGCGCCACGCAACCGTTGTCGTCGGGGCCGCGGTGGCGAAGCGCCTCGACCATGGCGGCCACGCTCGTCCTGGCCTCGCCCGCTCCGATCACCGCCGCGATTCCGCACATGACGGCTTCAGGCCGGTCCGGGCGAAGGCACTCGAGGCAGCGAATCCCCCACCTGGGTCCCTCCCACCGCCGGAACGGAGTGCGCGAGAGTGGCGACGGTCACGTATCCGAGAGTGTATCGACGTCCCGGCCACAGGCGGTCGAGGGAGTAGCCCACGACCTGGGCCAGGGCACACAGCGGCAGCACGAGGGCGATCAGCACGGGGTTGTCCCGCCGGCGTCCGTCCCCGCGCTCCGGATTGGCCAGGTCGTAGAGGGCCTGGTTCACGAAGGAGCCCACGACGACGGACCACCACCCTCCCTTGCGCTGGATGGAGCGCACCTCGAACCCGCTCTCCACGAGGAGCACGCGGAGGCCGTGGGTGGTGAACCGGAAGAAGTCGCGGGGCTCTTCGTGAAGCGGCTCCAGGAACGGCGTCGAGAGGACGAGGGTCCCCCCCGGCCGCAAGACGCGCGCGGCTTCGGCCAGGAAGTCCGCGGGACGCGGCAGGTGCTCGAGCAGCTCGGTCGCGAGCACGGCGTCCGCCGCGCGGCTCCGCACCGGCAGGGCCATCGCGTCGCCCACGACGTCCGGTCGGGCCGGACCCGGCCCCGGCCGGTCGATGCCCACGTACCGCGTCGCGTCGCGGGCCAGCCGCGACTCATGGGGCCTGGCTCCGCATCCCACGTCGAGCACCGTTCCGTGGATGAGCGGCCGGATGCCTTCCAGGATGGGATCGATGTAGGCGACGGCGATCCAGCGCGGATGCCACACCGAGGTGCGCAGCCTGCGTTTCAGCCCCTCGATCCCGCTGACCCTCAGGCCCGCTGCCCGACGTACATGAGGTGGGGCAGCTTGCCCTTGACTCGTGGGTACACCCACCGGTGCATCGGCCGCATCCACCTGGGAAGGAACGAGAAGAGCAGCGGCCCGCAACGGACCGTCTTGAATCCACGCGCTTCGATTGCGTCACGCAGGGCTGCGGGCGTGAAAGAGCGCACGTGCTGGAACTGGTGGAACACGCACCCGCAGTCCGGGCACATGACCTGGAGCTCGGGCAGGTTCTCGGCATGAGGGGTGGTGACGACGAGGTAGCCGCCCTTCCGGACGAGGCGGCGCGTCTCGTCGAGCAGGGCGCCGAGGGTTGCGTCGTCGAGATGCTCGACGGTCTCGATGACGGTCACGATGTCGGCGGCGCCATCGGGGACGGGAACGGGAAAGCCCTGGTTGACCTTGGCTCCGCGAAAGCGCGGATGGGAGCCGAGGCGCTCGTTGAGGGCGCTCACGGACTCCGCGGACTGGTCGACGGCCAATGCCTCGACCCCGCGGCCGAGTGCCTTCTCGACCAGGTGCCCGGGCCCGCAGCCGAGGTCGAGCAGCGTCCCCCGCAGGGGGACCGTGCGAGCCATCTCGTCCAGCAGGGCGTCTCCGAACTGCCTCGAGAAGTAGAGGTGCTCCAGGGCCGGATTGCGCGACCACCAGTCCCAGTACCGGCTTACGTGCTCCGGCCGCCATTGCAGCGGCCACGGGCGGAATTCGCGGTCTTCCGACGTCCTGTTCACGGCTTCACCCCCTGGCGTGCGGCATGGTCGATGCGGCAAAGGAGCAGGCGCGCTCCAGACTCGCGCAGGTACTCGTCAGTGGCCTCGCGCGCCCCACGCCAGTAGCCGTAGTCGTCGACGATGAGGACGCCTCCCACGGACAGGCGGGGGAACAGGTGGACGAGCTCGTGATGGGTGGAATCGTACCAGTCGGTATCCAGCCGCAGCACCGCGATCTCCTTTGGAGCCACGGCCGGAATCGTATCTTCCACGCGCCCCGGGACGAGGGTGATCCGGTCCGCCGGGTATCCGGTCGACAGGACGTTCGTGCGCGCCTCGGCCTCGGTGGCCAGACACCAATCCGTCACTTCGCCATGCGTCGCCCGCCTCCAGATGTCGAGGGCCGATCGGCCGCGGAAATCGGTATCACGGGGACCGGGTTCGGCCATGCCCGTGAACGTATCGTAGAGGTACAGGTCTCGCTGCGTCGACCCGAGCGCCCGCAGGGCGAGGGCGCAGCACATGGCGCTTCCCCCGCGCCACACCCCGCATTCCACGATCGCCCCTTTCACGCCCAGCGCTTCCACATGCTCCACGGCCTTGAACAACGCGTACAGCCGTTCCGTCGTTCCCATCGTGAAGGGCCGCGAGGCCTCGTAGATCAGGCGGAACGCCGGCTCCATGTCGGCGGCGGGCCCGACCGGAACCACCTCGTAGCCGAGGCGCCGGCCGAGACGGCCTGCCCAGTGCCGAGCCCACTCGATCATGCTCGCGCCTCCCGCTCCGCCCGCTGCGACAGCAAGGTGACGCCCGCGATGAGCCCGAGCTCCGCCGCCGCGCGGGCCGCCGCCGGCCCCGCCGGCCCGAAGCGCGCGGACAGGGGTACGGCCGCGGCCAGGCCGACCAGACCAGCGGCGAGGGTGGCGATCATCATGAGATCGGAACGGCGCATCACGTACAAGGACGTACTGAGTATCACGCGGACTCCGAGCAGTACATGGGCCGCCGCCCAGAGGGCAAGGACCACGGCGTCGTCGTAACGGCCGGCGAACGCGAGCCGGAGGCTCAGTGCCGGGAAGGCGACGAGCAGCGCCCCGTAGGCGCCGAAGGCCACCCCCACCCGGCCGGCCGCCCGGCGGACGTACGCGCGCAACACGGCCGGCGACCCCTGCTCCAGGATCGTGGCGCCCCGCGGAAGGAGGAGGTTGACCAGCCCGAAGGCGACGATCTGCAGGGGGGCTACGAGGAGCCTGGGCGCCTCCAGCTCCGCCGCTCCACGCGCTCCGACGAATCCCGCGATCACGAACGTGCTGGCGTGGCTCAGCAGGCCTTCTCCCAGGCGGCTCCCGCAGATCCAGCGCCCGAACTGCCAGTTCTCGCGCAGTAGCGCGGTCACCGGTCCGCTCCGGTCGCGCAGCAGGCCTCGAAATTGGAGCACGCCCAGCAGGGCTGCCGCGAGCGACGAACCCGCCAGGAGGAGGAACGCCGCTGTGCTGCCGAGGGCGGACCCCGCGCGCCAGGCGAGCAGAGCCAGCCCGATCACCTGGATCGTGGTCCCGACGCCGTCGATGCCGAGGGCGGCCAGGGGACGGCTTTGGGTGAGGAGCACCCGTCGAACGAACTCCTGGAGCTGCACGCCGAACGTCGCCAGCGCAGCCGCCGCGATGGCCTTCGGCACCAAGCTCGCCGGCGTGGCGATGGCGGCCACGCCCGCCGACGCGAGCACGAGCAGGCTGAGCACCGCCCCCAGGCCGAGCTGAAGACGCAGCGCGCCCGAGACGTAGGCCGGGAATCCGGCGCCTTGCCCGGGTCCGAGGACGGCCATGGGCCAGGTGACCAGGCCCGCCTGCACGATCTCCACCGTGAGGAGCACCGCATACGCGAGGACGAAGGCGCCGTACTCCTCGCGGGTGGCGAGCCGGGCCAGGGTCCATCCCACCAGGAAGCGCCCGCCGGAGATGGCAACCTGGTCCACGACCGCCCAGACATAGTCGTGACGTCGGGAACCTCCCCGCGACGGGGCGAGCACTCCCTCCGGATCCACCCCCGCGGGAAGTGGGACATCGCGCGAGCTCAGCGCGCACCCCGCCCGGTGAGCAGTGCGGGCACGGTGCGCAGGAGTATGGCCAGGTCCAGCCCCATGCTCCAGCGGTCGACGTACTCGAGGTCCAGGGCCATCCACTGGTCGAAGCCCACGGTGTTGCGCCCGCTCACCTGCCACAGGCCCGTGATCCCGGGCCGCACGCTCAAACGGCGGCGCTGGCTCCCGACGAGCGCACGTGTCTCCACCAGCGGAAGGGGCCTCGGGCCTACGAGGCTCATGTGCCCGAGGAGCACGTTGACGAGTTGGGGCAGCTCGTCGAGGCTCGTGCGCCGCAGCCAGCGTCCCACCGGGGTCACGCGCGGATCGTCCCGGATCTTGAAGACGGGGCCGTCCATCTCGTTCGCGGCCAGGAGCACGGCGCGCTCCGCCTCCGCGCCCTGGCGCATCGTCCGGAACTTGAGCATCGGGAACGCGCGCCCGTTGACCCCCCCGCGGAGCTGGACGAAGAGCATCGGCCCGCGCGAGGTCAGCTTCACGAGGAGGCCGATGAAGAGCATGAAGGGCAGCAGCAGGCCGAGGGCGAGGGCCGCCAGCAGGCGGTCGGCCAGGGCCTTGACGAGCTGGGTCGGGCGATCCGGCTCGCGGCGCTGGTAGACCAGATAGATCGAAGACCCCACGACCTCGGCCGCGGGACGCACCGTCGCCAGGGCCGCATCCTCCGCGCGCACGAGCACGGCCACCCCGACCTCGGCGCAGACCTCGACCAGCGCGCGGACCTGGTCGGCGGGAAGCCCCGCCGTCACGATGACTTCGTCCACGCCTCCAGACTGGAGGCGGCGGCGGAGGCCGTCCGCGTGAGCCTCTTCGAGCGGCACGAGGCGGCAGCCGCGCACCCGAGCCAGCTCCTCGATGGCGGGAGCGTGCTCATCGCCCACCACCAGAGCCATCATGTCGCCGCGCACGCTCTTGACCCACGCGCGCTGGGGCACCGTGGCCAGGAGCAGGACGAAGGTGGACAAGACGACGTAGATGGCGAGGTACGAGCGGTTGAAAGGCGCCTGCGCGGCCACGAGCAGGATCGACAGGGCAATCACCGCCCAGGCCTGCGTCCAGACGAGGACGCGCACGAGGTCCATCCAGGGCCCGATGACGACCCGCACGCGGCTGAGCCCGAGGCGGTCGGCGCACCATACCCACACGGGCAGGTAGGCGACGAGCAGGGGAACGTACTCCGCGCGAGGAACCGTCGGCTTCAGTGCGGGCCACGAAGCGGCCACGATCTCGCGGAGCAGGTGCGAGAGCCACAGGGCGAGAGCGACGATCCCCACGTCCTGGGCCAGCAGGGAGCGCTCCAGTCCGCGGTCGCTCACGGCGGGCCCGGGGCGGGCGTCACCGGCGCGGGCGCGACACCGACGAGCGTGGCCGCCTGGCCGGGCGGCCAGTCGAAGACGAACGCGCTGCGATCGGCGTGGCGCTGCCGCCAGAACCGGAGGTTGGGGTCGCCCGACCCGTCGTCATCCTGGCGGAGGACGAAGAGGACGTCGTCGTCGAGCGCGGGGGAATTGCAGCGGGGGAAATAGGCCCACGACTGTCGGGTCCAGGGCGGCACCACGCCTCGGTGGAAGACGAGTGCGTGATGGATGCCTTGCTGCCGCAGGAGGTGCCAGACGACGTTCTGGGCCGCCGCCATCTGGCCGAGGTCGGCCACCCGGGCCGACGTGAACAACGCCAGCCCGGTGACGGTGGCCGCGACGGCGCCGGCCGCGACGGCGGCGCGCGGCCGCGCAACCGCTTGCGCGAGGAAAAGGCCGAGGGCCGTCTCGCCGCCCGCGACGCGCACCAGACCGTCGGCGGCGAGCAGGCAGAGGGCGGGCACCGCCTCGCAGAAGTAGACGGGACCCGTGGGCGAGACGCCGGCCTTCGGGATCAGGAGGCGATAGGCGATCGCCACCGCCACCAGTCCCCACAGAGGAGCGGTCAGACGAGTGCGCCGGGCGAGAAGGCAGGGCAGCAGGGAGAGAGGCCAGGCCAGGAGCCATACGTTCTCGCGGAAGAGTGCGGCGAACACGGAGGCGGATGCCGACGCGAGGTCCGCGCCCCGCGTCTCCGCCAGGAGGCCGGCGGGGCCGGCCTCCGTCCCGTGGAACGACTGATAGCCCGTCGTCCAGGCCGCCCCGCTCTGCATCCGGTTCACGAGGAGGAAGGCGCCGAGGGCCAGCGCCACGGGAAGGGCGAAGACGACGGCATCCGCGGCGCGGCGGCGCGGAGGTCGCTCCCCCGCGCCCGTGAGGAGCCAGATCACGCCGGCGGCGGCGAGGGCCGCCGCGGGCATGGGGCGGACGAGGAACGCGTAGCCGAGCGCGGCCCCCGCGGCGGCGAGCCACCATCCCCGGCGCCGCGCGCCTTCCGCGGCGAGCAGCGCGGCGAGCGCCGCCGTCACGAAGAGCGACGAACTGGGCTGCGACATCCAGGTCGCGGCGGTCAGGACGAAGTGGGGCGAAATCGCGAGGAGGAGGGCCCCCAGAAGCGCGGAAGGTGTCCCCAGGGCGCGGCGGCCGGCGGCGTAGGTCAGGAGGACGGTCAGCGCGGCGGCCAGCGGTAGCACGACGGGCGCGGCGCCCAGGGCGTCCGCGATGGCCAGCAGCAGCGGGTGCCCGATCGGATACTTGCCGTAGCGCGCCGAGGGCGTGAGCACGACGAACTGCTCGCGATAGAAGTCGAGATCGCTCACGGGGGACGGTGCGACGAGAGAGCCCGCGCGCAACGTCTGCGCGATGAACCGGTACACGTTCTCGTCGTCCGTGGTGACGGTCCCGCCGAGGACGAACCGTCCCACGACGAACGACATCAGGAACACGAGGCCGGCCAGGCCCATGACGACCGGCCGTGGACGCCGGACGGCGCGGCCGGCGAGCATCAGCACCCATGCGACCGCTTGCGTCCGACGGAGCGCCATGGCCAGGGCAACGGCGGCGGCCAGCCCGAATACGACGAAGAGCGTGAGCTGCGCGACCTCCTCGGCGAGCATGGAGGACATGCCCGTTCCCTGCGGGATGAAAGATCCGTGGAAACGGTCGAGCAACGCCCGGTACGCGCACATGGCCACGATGGCCGATCCGGCCCAGGCCAGGTCGCCGAGGCCGATCGACGCCCGGCCCGGGCGGGACTCCACGTCGCCCGCCAACGCGGGCCTAGAGAGCACCTTCGATGGGGAAGATCCTCATCGGAACGAAAGCGTACGCGGGGGTCCCCGGTGGGTCAACCGATCGAGCCGCGCCCGCACGCCCGATGTGAGATGGAATCGCCGAGGATTGACCTCGCCGGGTGGTTTCGTTACCATGCGTCGTACACGAGGGCCCCAACCGATTTGGCCATCGTCGCGATCATCCCCGCACGGTTCGGTTCTACCCGCCTTCCCGGAAAGCCTCTCTCTCAGATCGCCGGGAAACCCATGGTCCAGCACGTGTGGGAGCGCGTGCGCGTCGCGCAGGCGGTGGACCGCGTGCTGGTGGCGACGGACGACGAGCGCATCGCGACGGTCGTGCGCGGCTTCGGAGGCGAGGTGGTGATGACCTCCCGCGACCACGCCACGGGCACGGACCGGCTGGCGGAGGCAGCGGCGGGAACGGACGCCGAGATCATCGTGAACGTGCAGGGCGACGAGCCCATGCTGGAGGCGTCGTTCATCGACGCCATGGTCGCGTCGCTGCGCGCGGAGCCCGGCCTGGCGATGGCGACGGTATCGCTGCCCCTCGCCGACGTCGAGGAGATGCTCTCCCCCGCGGTGGTCAAGGTCGTGACCGATGCCCGCGGCGATGCGCTCTACTTCTCGCGGAGCCCCATTCCCTTCGTGCGGGAAGTGGTGGACTCGCTCGGCGAGCACCAACGCGGAGAGTGGTTGCGGACGGCGGCGGCCCAGGCCGTCGCCCGAAGACTCGCGCGCAAACACGTGGGCCTGTACGCCTACCGCCGGGAGGCGCTCCTCCGGTTCGCCTCCCTTCCTCCCGCGCCCCTCGAGCAGGCGGAGTCGCTCGAGCAGTTGCGGGCGCTGCACCATGGAATGAAGATCCGCGTCGTGCCGATGGAAGGGCAGTCCGGAGTGGCCGTGGACACTCCGCAGGACCTGGAGCGCGCGCGCGCGATCATGGCCGGAGGCGCCTCACCCAACACAAGGAAGACATGGCTACCAAATACATCTTCGTGACCGGTGGGGTCGTCTCGTCGCTCGGCAAGGGGCTCGCCTCCGCCTCCATCGGCGCCCTGCTGGAAGGACACGGGTTCAAGGTCGCGATGATGAAGTGCGACCCCTACATCAACGTCGATCCCGGCACCATGAGCCCGTACCAGCACGGCGAGGTCTACGTGACCGACGACGGGGCGGAGACCGACCTCGACCTCGGGCACTACGAGCGCTTCACCCACAGCGCCGTCGACCGGCATTCCAACATCACCACCGGCAAGATCTACGGCAACGTGATCGCCAAGGAGCGTCGCGGCGACTACCTCGGGCGCACCGTCCAGGTGATCCCGCACATCACGGACGAGATCAAGTCCGCGATTCGCGCGGTGGGGCACGAAGCGGACGTGGTGATCGTCGAGATCGGGGGCACCGTCGGCGACATCGAGTCGCTGCCCTTCCTGGAGGCGGTGCGCCAGTTCCGCCAGGACATCGGCCGCGGCAACGCGATCTTCGTCCACCTCGCTCTCGTGCCGTACATCGCGACCGCGCACGAGCTCAAGACCAAGCCCATGCAGCACAGCGTGCGCGAGCTGCGCGCCATCGGCATCCAGCCCGATATCCTGCTCTGCCGCACCGATCGTTTCCTCTCCCCGGACCTCAAGTCCAAGCTCGCCCTCTACTGCGACGTGCCCGAAGAGGCGGTCATCACGGCCAAAGACGTCGACACCATCTACGAGGTGCCGCTCGTCCTCTCCGGTGAGGGCCTGGATCGCATCGTCCTCAAGACCCTGGGCCTCGAGGGCACGCGCCCGAACATGTCGGCCTGGGAGGAGCTCGTCCACACCATCAAGAACCCGCGGGGCGAGGTCGTCATCGGCATCGTCGGCAAATACGTCTCCTTCGAGGACTCCTACAAGAGCCTCAACGAGGCGCTCAGCCATGGCGGCTTCGGGAACCACGTGCGCGTGGTGCGCCGCTGGGTGGAGGCGGAGGACCTCGAGGCGGGCGACGTGGACCGCAAGCTCTCGGGCGTGGACGGCATCCTGGTGCCGGGAGGTTTCGGCACCCGCGGCACCGGAGGCATGGTGGCGGCGGCCGAATACGCGCGGCGCACCGGCACTCCCTACTTCGGGATCTGTTACGGGTTCCAGTGGGCAGTCACGGAGTACGTGCGCAACGTCTGCGGGCTGCGCACCGCGAACTCGACCGAGGTCGAGCCGGATGCCGAGCACAAGGTCGTGTACAAGCTGCAGGACCTGCTCGGGGTGGACGAGCTGGGCGGGACCATGCGCCTCGGCGCCTATCCCTGCGTGCTCGCTCCCGGCTCCCGCGCCTCCGCCATCTACGGCGGGGCGACCGAGATCACGGAGCGCCACCGTCACCGCTACGAGTTCAACAAGCAATACGAGAGCTGCCTGAGCGAGGGCGGCATGCGCATCTCGGGCAAGACTCCGGACGGCAAGTTCGTCGAGATCGCCGAGATCCCCGACCACCCCTGGTTCGTGGCCGTGCAGTTCCACCCCGAGTTCAAGAGCAAGCCGCTCACGCCGCACCCGCTCTTCGCCGACTTCGTGCGCGCCAGCCTCGAGAACCGGAAGCGCTCCGCCCATCGCGAGGCGCCGGTGACGGTCGCTTCCGGCTCTTGACCACGCGCGGACGGGCGGCCGTGGCACGCCGCAGCGGTGGCGGGGCGCGCACCCTCGACGGCGACCAGTTGTGGCGCACGCTGTCGCGCCGCACCGGCCCCTTCTTCCTGATCGCC
>Ga0207675_100002534_pt1 | contig 18073 bp, 10 predicted proteins | sample KBSSwiS42_FD_184305 | JGI IMG/M metagenome (GOLD analysis project Ga0207675, IMG submission 184305) | Switchgrass rhizosphere microbial communities from Kellogg Biological Station, Michigan, USA - KBS Switchgrass S4-2 (SPAdes) (version 2) | ecosystem: Host-associated > Plants > Roots >... | reverse complement strand
TAATCTCACTCGAATCCAAATAGAAACGAGAATGAGCAGCCCGCTGAAATGAACTGATAATTTGCCGGCAGGAATGATTAATTAATATAACCCAGCGAAAAACTCCACTTGCCATTTATTTGCTAAACCGGCAATACAATTTCAAAATCACTGCCGATCCCTTCTTTGCTTTTGACGAGCAACTCGCCTCCATGGCTCTTTGAAATGATATCATATGCCATCGATAAACCCAGCCCCGTGCCTTAACCGGTAGGCTTGGTTGTAAAGAAAGGTTGAAATATCTTATTGATGATTTGCAATGGAAATGCCGATACCATTATCCGAGACCGTGATAACTATTGTCACCCGTTTTTTTAGTGCGACGATCACGGAAGGTTTTATAATGTTTCTGTCTGCAGTCCATCATTTTCTTTTTTTCAAAAGTGCGTAAAAAACATTGGTGACAGTATTAAACGGTTGAACAGGGGAAATGTGGCCTGGTGAAGAAAGGGTGTGTTCTTTATTTACTTTTTACATAGTCATTCGCAACCCTGATTCCACCATCTTCCAGGCGGATATCCTTAAAGGTTGCCTCATTTTCAATTTTGACCTCATACCTGGTCTTGCCTCTCTTCGTGACTTCTGTTACAAGGAAAATAGAATAACCAGGATAAGAGTTTTCAACTAATTGCCGGTATTCCACGGGCAGGAATTGTGCTGTGTATTGCCTGATCGTGCATTTAAGTTCACCCGTCGTCATGTAGTAAACCTTATACCGAATGTCATCGCGCGAAAAATAGACTACATATCCACCGTAATACTTTACAAATTTTGGATCGGTTACATTAGAATAGGAGCTGATGAAGCTCCTCATCACTTTCGAATTAATCTCCGTCAAATAAAAGTGCGTCGGTTGATTAAGACCCTGCTGCCTCATGTCTGATAGAAGCTTATCATCGGCACCAGCAACATTTTTAGGTTTATCACTTTTTACTTTTGATGGGCCAAAACATCCCGAAATCAAAAAGGCCAAGAAAGAAGCTGCCAGGAAGGTAAATTGTCTGCTCCTCATAACTGTCAGTTGATATCCGCCGGCGAAATTTTCATCTTAAGCATTCGGAAAATTCAGCGGCAGACAGAATTAAAGGTAGAAATAATTACTTGCAAGGTCAATAAAATAAACTGCGAAACTCATTTATTTTAGAAACGGGTAGGAAATGAACCGGGTTGCCGGAGTTTATTATAAAGTTCAAAAAGCCTCCCTGGAAAGGGAGGCCGGTGAACGATTGCTTGCGTGCCTATGTTTCTATTTTCAAACAACTTGAACGTGTAAATGGGTTGGAGAACCGGGCGTCATTCGACCGCTTATTTACTCTTTATAAATTCGTTGGTTACTTCCATTCCGGCATCGTCGATTCTTATTTCTTTAAAAGAGGTTTTATCCTCAATCTTAACTACGTAGCTTGTTTTTCCTCCTTTTATGATCTCATGGACGAGAAAGATAGAGTAATCGTAATACTCGGTCTTTACCATGTGCCTTATGTCAGCGGGCAGTTCCTTTTCAGAGTACTGACGAATGGTGCATTCCAGTTCCCCCGAGCGTGTATAATATGCCCTGGTGGGAATTCCATTTTTGGTAAAATACACGACATATCCACCGGGATAGCTTACCCAATTTGCGTCAATGGCATTCCAATAGGTACCGACAAAACTCCTGACGGCCCTTGTATCGATTTCATTCAAATAAAACGGCGAAGATTTGCTAAGTCCTTCCAGTCTCATATCAGTAATTATTTTGTCGTCGGTTTCTGCAAAAGTCCGGGGACCATCAGCTGCAGTAAACGGGAGAAAACACCCGGTAATTGTCGAAGACAGGATAATACCCGCCGTTGCGACTAAGTATCTCGTGTTCATCGTAATAGGTTTAAAATTTTTTAAAGATCAGATGTATCAGTGGTAGAAATCACTTGGTCAAATTCTTCCTGCCAGATTTCCTGTTTCAGGATTTTCTACATTCATTGGTCGGAAAAGTTATCCAGCAGGCAAACAGTTTCTCTTAATGAGATTAACCGGATTTATTGCCGAGTTCACCCACGCGCGACAATACCGACCGGCTAAGCTGTATCGGTACAGTAGTTCCGACTGCCTCCTGCTTCGTGCTTCGCACTCGCAGTGACTAACTTCAAACTTCAAACGTTAAACCTTAAACTTTAAACGTTAACACCGGTCCATTCGATTTCCACTTAAATTAAAAAAGCCTCCCTGGAAAAGGAGGCCGGAACGAATGCATGTTCTACTTGAAAAGCTCATTTGTATTTTTCCAAATACCCGGAATGTCCAGGTCGTTGTTTTCGATTTGATAAATAACCGCAATAGGTAGTCGAAAAAATAACGATGACCGTAAACAATTTTGTAATTGGCCAGGCGGAGTTAGTATTCGATGGGTTAAATTTCGAGCGGTCGCATCGGGCGTGTACGAGCAACGAGAACTGAAATTAAAATTCGATCCTTGTTTTTATATTGCCAGGTTTGTACTATACTTATTCTTTGTTTTCAGAGCCATTTATTTACTCTTCCGAAAGGCATTCGTCACCTCCATGCCCTTGTCATCTATTTTAAGTTCTTTAAACGAATCGTCATCTTCAATCTTAATTTCATACCTGGTCCTTTGTAATGAGGTGACTTCATTCACCTGGAATATGGAATAATCCGCATAAGCGTTTTTAACCATTTGGCGGATGTCCCGGGGCATATCTTCTACTGAAAATTGCCGGATCGTGCATTGAACGTCTCCATCTGTAGTGTAATAGACCTTATAACGGACACTATCCCTGAGGAAGTAAACCACATAACCACCGGAGTACTTGACCCATTTTGGATCCGTTGCATTCCAATAAGTGCTGACGAAGCTTCTCATCGCCTTTGAACTGATTTCATTTAAATAAAAGCGGTTGGATTTGCTCAAACCCTCTTTCCTCATATCGGAGATAATTCTATCATCTGTGCGGGCAAAATTTTTTGGTTTTTCACTTACTGTTGATGGAACAAAACATCCGGTAAACAACCAAATGACGGGGGCAACCGCCAGGCAGGTAACGTACCTGGTATTCATAGTGGTAAGTTTGAGCCTGTCTCCCGAATTTTCGAGGCGATACATTAGGGAGGCAGGCCGGGTTTATTTAATAGCAGTATAGCATGGATGCATGCAGTAGCAGGTCGTAAAAATAATTTTCGGGAAACTTATGTATTTACTAAAGCAAGGCAGGATCGAACGGGTCAACGCGGTGCTTTAAAACAAGTATCTCAAATTGGAAGAACTCAAAGGGTGTGCCGGAAATAAATTAAGTGAATAAAAAGGCCTCCCTGGAAAGGGAAGCCGGAAACGAATGCATATTCATGCTTCAAAAAAATCTTACTTCTATTTTTCCATGCGTTTGGTTTCTTCGAGTTGGCCGTCTTCTACGCGGGCCATTATAAATTCCTTTTGATCTTCCATGTGAATAACCCAGATGGTTCTTTGATCCTGGTTTACCTTAAGCACTCTTGTGATTTTCTGATCATAATATTCGCTTTTCACAAGACTTCTTACGTCTGCCGGGAGAAGCCCCTCTATTCCGTAAGTGATATGATAAACAAGATTGCCGTTCTTAGTGAAAAGCGCCCTGTTTTCGTGGCCATCCAGCTTAAATTTGACCACGTAGTTATTTTTGATCTCATACCACCGGATATTTGTTGCATTCTTAAAATAGCCGTTGAGCGCTTTGTCAATTTTGGCGTTGGCAATAGGAACGGAAGCAGGCGCATTTTCTATGGACGGCACTTCCTTATTATTTAATTCACCCTGTGCGTTGGATACGCCAACAATAGTTGCGGTAAACGCGCAAATTTTCAGCGCAGATAATATTATTGTTTTCATTGTTTAATTTTTTGTGCCGCTGTATTCGCAGACGGCTGGTTAACGAATGAGTTAGACGATTCTTTTTATGTTCGGTTACTCCATTCCGGTTCGCGAGTTATGGTTCTGCAGCGTTCCAGGACCAGCAGGCGGAATTTGTAAAGAACTTCAATGCTAATTGCAGTATCAAATCTATAGTGGTATAAAGGCTAATTCCAGCGCTGCTGAGTAGTTAGCGGCTTTCGGTGGTGGTTGGAGCAAGGCGAAGAGTAGCAGAAATTAAAAGAAACAATTGCTTTTCCGCCTTTGGCGGGATCGCAATGACATACAAAAAACCCAATAATATTCAAATTAGAAAATAAGAACCTCATTCTCAGGGATAGTTATTTTCGAATTCCAGATTTGAAATTTGTCGTGTGCTTGTTTCTAGTAAGAGCGTTAATCTTACTGACAATAACCTGCGAATCAAACAAAATTTAAAATTGAAAATAGAATCTTGAATCCATCCGCGAACTCCCTTTTTCGTATTTCGGATTTTAAATTTTTTTGGGTTCTTGTATCTTGTCTCTTGGTTCTTTGCTTTCAGAAGTATTTCATAAGTGCATCCTTCCTGCTTCTCGAAACGTTGACAGTACTTCCTTCGCTCATTACAAGATATCCGCCTTCACCACGAATATATTTTGTTACCTCGTTCAGGTTGACCATATAAGAGTGATGAACCCTCACAAAAAAGTTGAAGTCTGCAAGTTGTTCTTCCATTTCCTTTAAGGTCCGGCAGGCAACGATCTTGTTTTTGTTTTTAAGGAAAAGATGCGTGTAGTTGTCATTCGCCTCACAGTATGCCACCTGGTCAGCAGGAATTAATTCAAATCCTTCGGAAGTGGGGACTGCTATTTTATTAAAGCTGCCGTTTTTGCCATGTACCTGTTTGAGCAACATTTGAAACTGCTCCGCAAATGGTAAATGACGTTGTTCCTGTACTTTCTTTACGGCACCGATCAATTCATTCGGATCGATTGGCTTCAACAAGTAATCCAATGCGCTGAATCGAATGGCCTTTATAGCATACTGATCGTAGCTGGTGGTGAAAATAATTGCAAAGGGAATCTCTGAAAATTGTTCAAGGAACTCAAATCCGTTCATTACCGGCATTTCGATATCAAGGAATATCAATGAGGGATTATGTTTTTTGACCGCCTCCAGGCCCTCTTTTGCAGACTTACATCGTTCCATTACCTGTACTTCGGGACAGAACTCATCCAGCAGCAAAGACAATGTTTCCACGCAGTGGACTTCATCATCAATTAAGATTGCTTTGATCATAATTCGTTTTTAATCAGTTATATTTTTTTTGCGGACGCATACTTACCAGGTTTGCTATTGTCCTGAGAAAAGCGACTGGATCCACCTGCCCACTGTCTTTTTCTTTTTAAGTTTTCCGGTCATGGCTTTACGGTTTGGCACGATCAGTCCTTCATTTTCGAGCGCAAAGACCACGATCGGCTTTTTTACATTTTGAAATTCAAATGATCCCAGGCAAACCGTTCGAAATTTGGAGATGTTTTTTATTTTGTCTTGTATTTCTTCTGAGAAAAGAATGCTGTTTCCCTGGGCAAGTGATTGAATGCGCGACGCAACATTGACGCCATCACCCAATATTTTTCCGTCCTCAAAAAAGATCTCCCCGATATGTATTCCAATCCGGAGTGGTATAGCAGGTGACGCCCGTAGTTGTTGTTGTATTTCGAGCGCACATTGCACCGCTTCCGAAGCACTTGAAAATATACAAAGACTGCCATCGCCATAATCATTTGAAATTTCGCCCGCGTGATCTTTAACCGATTGCTTTAGAACTGCAGTGTAACGTTTGATGATGGTCAACGATTCTGCTTCGTTATGCTGCATCAGGGCGGTATACCCGACTATATCAGTAAACAGGATTGCGGCCAGTCGTCTTTGATGAGCCATTGGACTTTGAACTGATGGATTGTGGTTTAACAATGGCGCAATTTTTGAAAGGCTTGTTTCCTTTCCCTGGAGGTGATCCAGCAGCATGCGAAACTGTTCTTCAGAAGGCGCCGCTTTGTGCAATTGAACTTTGTGTACGGCAGCAATAAGCTCTTTGGGATCTATGGGCTTTAATAAATAATCTAAAGCGCTGAACCGGATGGCCTTGATAGCATACTGGTCATAGCTGGTTGTGAAAATGACAGAGAAGGGAATTTGTTTGAATTGTTCAAGTAATTCAAATCCATTCATTGCAGGCATTTCGATATCGAGGAATACCAGGTCTGGTTTGAGTTTTTCAATGGCTTCCAATCCCCGTTTTGGTGTTGGGCATTTGTCCACCACTTCTACTTCCGGGCAATAGTCTGCAAGCAGGATACTCAATGTATCGATACAATGAACTTCATCGTCGATGATCAGTGCTCTAAGCATATATGACCGGCATTTTAATTACTACCTCAGTACCTGCTGCGCTTCCATCGGGATGCACCAGGTCATTGATAGTAACTGGTGAATTAAGTATTTCTGAGGTTTGGACAATCGCAATGCGATGCGCAGTAATGCGAAGCCCCATTGATTTATGTTTGGTCGCCGACTTGCTGGAAAGGGCCGCAGCCTTTTCCCTCCCGACACCATTGTCGATTATTTTAAAATACAAGTGATCCTTTTCTTCTGAAACTTCAACATCTAACTGGCCTTTTTCTTCTTTATGCATCAATCCATGCCAGATTGCATTTTCCACATAGGGTTGCAAAATAAGTGGTGGTACCTGCAACGCCGAGATATCAAGGTTCTTTGAGACAGATATCTTATAATCAAAATGATAATTAAATCTCAATGCTTCCAGGCTAAGGTATAACTCTAAGGACTCCAATTCACTTTCCAGCGTGATTATTGCAGCCTGCGAATTTTGCAGGATCATTCGTACCAGCTTTGAAAACTTAGTCAGATATTCAGAGGCCTGGGCTTTGTTGTTTTGCAAAATGAAACGATTGATAGAATTAAGTGAATTAAAAATAAAATGTGGATTCATCTGGGCACGAAGGGCCTGCATCTCCAACTCCGTTCCTTTTTGCTTTAATTCAGCCATTTGTCTTTCTTTTTCTGCCCTTTCAACCTGTAGAAGAAATTTTTGTCGCAGCCGATAACGGATAATGGCATAAAAAAGCCCAAATATGAAAAGGGTAGCGGTAATACGAAACCACCATGTGTTCCAAAACGCGGAGCTTATCATTATAAGCAGTGTTTTTTCCGAACCGGTCCAATCATTGTTGCCGTTGGATGCCTGTATTATTAATTTATGTTTTCCCGGTCTCAATCCTCCATAACGGATCAGGTAATTGGGCGGCCCATACTGCCATTGGTTGTCGCTATCTTCCATTCTGTAACGTATAGCGAGGGTGTTATAAGAAAAATAATCAATTACGTCAGTCTCGACACTAATGTTATTTTGAAAATACTTAAGCGATAATTCCTCGAAATCTATAATATTCTTTTGTTTCGAATATTGTTTGTTATTTATTTCTAAAGATTTTAAGTAAACTTTTGAAGGCGGATAGGTTATCAGGTTGCCAGGTTTGACCCTGTCAATACCATTCAGACCGCCAAAATAAAGATCTCCATCCGAATTTTTCACAATAGGAGGATTCCATTTGTATTGTTGTTTTTGCAAGCCATCCGTGCCAGCAAGCGTAATAAACTTCCCGGTTTGCTGATCAAGGCGGGATATATTGGTATTTGTCGCGATCCAAACATATCCCAGGTCATCCTTTACAATTCCCAATACATCAATTCCCGGTATTCCATCTGTTGCTGTGTATTCCTTTAGTAGCCGGTAATCTTTTGTATAATGTTTAAGCCAGGTACGGCCGCCAATCCAATAAGTCTCATCCTTTTTATCATAATAAAAACCCGACCAGCTGATATCGTCGAATGGACTTCTGCTTAACGCCCATTTTCCATTGACGTAAGAGTAAGTAAGGTTGGATGCGGCGGATAAAAGACGAAAATAAAACAACCGTGTATCGGCGTTAGCTGCATAGACAATTTGTTCAGTTCCCATTCTAAGTGAGAGCATTGCAACCGTGTTATCCTTTTTGAGGGTGAAAACGCCTATAGGAGAAACCCAATCTGAAGCCATGATCAAACATTCTTCCGCATTTTGGGCTATTATCTTGAAGTTAATTAGATTATTGATCTTATGATTATTGCTGTCGACGAAATCAATAATTCTTTTATTAAAATTATTAAAGTCCATTTCAAACACGCTACTCGGTGAACCCACCCATATTTTTTTAAGTACCGTATCAACAGCAATTGATGTGATGAAAGTGAAAGATCTTTTGGGACCGGGAATTTTCTCTTTATCGAGAACTTTTGTAAAAAAATCCGTGTTGGGATCAAATACATCGATTCCGGAATCCGTCCCTATTAAAACCTGATTTTTTTTAGAGTTGGCAAAACAACTTATAAAATTACTGCTTAATGAATATCTTTTTTTGTGATCAGGCTCATAGCTTGCAGCGACTGTCGGAATTTTAATCAGTTGATCAAATCCGGAATGATCATACTTGCCTGCCCATATAAGTCCATCCCTGTCGCAATAAATAGATCCATAAATGGCCGGAGAAATAGAATTCGGTTTTTCGGGGTTGTTAATTAAAACTTCATACGAATTGTTTGTGGGGCTGTAAATAATAACTTTTGCCAGCCCGGGATTATAATTTGCTCCTAACCATATTTTCCCATTTACGTCAAAAGCAATACTTGAAAATTCATCGAAATTTTGGTCTTTTGTCACCTTGTCCAACGCATGTATTGGAGTAAACTCTTTATTGGCTATTTCGAATTTTGTTAAGTGCTTGTTGCCGCCTACCCAAATGCAGTTTCTCTGATGGTCATACAGAAGGCAGGTTGCCGGTGTTGCATGTTTGTAACGAATTTCTTTATCGTCGGTTAACGAAAACTGTATTAAATCCTGGTCCACTGCCCATACACTGTTTGTGGAAGCATCATATAAAGTATGCGTGAGTTTAACATCATCGTTGATGATATTTGCGGGAAATTTATTGGTCAGCGTTCTTTTTACAAATGAACGAATATGATAGGCAGTTATACCCAATGCTGGTTCTAAACAAAATACTTCATCGTTTGTTGCCCAGAAAGGAACAATGCTTGTATTTGATTTTGACGAGATTGATGCCGGCCGAAAATTTAGAAATTTGTCCGATTTAATATCATACCTGCATAAGCCCATCGCAGTTCCTGCCCATATATTATGAAGGCTATCCTCAACAAGATTTATTATGTGATCGTCTGAAATGGTGCCGGGGTTATTTTTATCATGGAAGTAGTATTTGAAATTTTTTCCATCAAAGCGGATCAAGCCTGCATAAGTGCCTATCCATAGAAATCCTTCTACATTTTTCACAAAACTGGTTGTTCTTCCAATTTGCAAGCCCTGGTCAATGCCCCAGTGTATCACGCGGTATTTACTATCAAAATCTTTTAACTGCTGCTGGGCAATACAAATGTAATTTGCAGTGCACATCATAAGCAACAATAATATTTTTACCGAGGGTGCCAATTTTTATAAAATTTCAATCTTATTTTTAAACTTTCTGGTTATTCATACAACACCGGCATTCTGATGATCACCTCTGTTCCCGCTGCTGTACCGTCGTGATGCACAAGATCATTAATGGTCACAGCAGAATTACTTCCATTTTCACCTTGCATCATTGCAATCCGTTCTGCAGTTATTTTCAACCCGACAGATTTATGCTTTGTCGCTGATTTGCTATTTAAAGCCGCTGCTTGTTTTCGCCCGATGCCGTCGTCGGTGATTTTAAATAGAAGTTGATCGTTTTCCTGGAGTACTTCAATTCCCAATTTGCCTTGTTCTTCCTTATGCATCAGTCCGTGCCAGATCGCATTTTCTGCATATGGCTGCAATATGAGAGGAGGGACCTTCAGCACTGAAATATCCATATCCTTTGGAACAGAAATTCTATAAGCGAAGTGATCATTAAACCGCACCGCTTCGAGATTGAGGTATAATTCAAGCGACTCCAGTTCGTTTTCCAGTGTAATTAATGAAGCCTGCGAGTTTTGAAGGATCATCCGGACCAGCTTTGAGAATTTGGTAAGGAATTCGGAAGCCTGCGCTTTATTGTTTTGCAAAATGAAACGATTGATCGAATTGAGTGAGTTGAAAATAAAATGCGGATTCATCTGGGCGCGCAGGGCCTGCATTTCGAGTTCTGTTTTTTCCCGCTGCAGTTCCGAGAGTTGCCTTTCTTTTTCTGATGCTTTTAATTTAGACTGAAATCTCTGATGTAGCCGCCACCGTATCAGGCCATAAATAGATGCTACCAATATAGCAAACGCAATTGTTCTGAACCACCATGTACTCCAAAAAGGTGATTGTATTTGAATAAAAAGAATCCTTTCTGAGCCGTTAAATTCACCTGCTGCATTAGATCCTTGTATAATCAATTTGTATTTTTCCGGTGGCAATTTATCATAGCTAATTGTTGTCAGGTTGCCCGCGAATTGCCAGTCTTTGTTAAATCCTTCCAGTTTATACCGAATGCGACTGATGCCCTCTGAAAAGAAATCTATAATACCAGTTTCAATGGAAATATTATTTTCATTATGCTTTAGTGAAAGTTGCTCCGCATAATTAGCATTTGTTATTGGTGAAAACGGTTTTTGATTGATAGTTATTGAGCGGAGGTAAACGGATGAACGATGGGGATTGGTATCGAATTTTTCGGGAGTTATTTTGTGCATACCCCCGCTATTGCTCGCATAATAAAGATTGCCATAAAAGTCTTTACAATGCGGATGGTTCCATGAAAAATCCTGCTTTTGGATTCCATCCTTTGCAGAAAGCAACATGAACTTGCCGGAAGCTGTGTCGAGCCGGGAAATTTGGCTCCTGCCATTGACAAACCAAATACTACCGGAATTATCCGGCATTAGGGACTTCACATCAAATCCGGGAAATCCATCCTGGTATCGACGAATCACATGAAGATTTATGTCATAATGAATAATTTCCCTTTGACTGCCTACCCAATAGGTCCGGTTTTCTGTATTAAAATAAATGTTCGTCCAGGGTACTGTATCCAGTGGGCTTGGCTTCAACACCCATTTCCCGTTTTGTTCTATGTAAGTCACGTTGTCGGTTCCCGCGACTGATTTTATGAATAGTACGCGATCTTCAACCATCACGATCCTTCCAATTGGCCACGAAACTGGTATCATGAATTCTGCAACCAGGCTACCTTTTGCTACCTGGAAAATACCACGGCCGAACAGGGGGAAAATGATACCACTTTTATACGGAATTGCCTGCTCAGCTACCATTGTACCGGCATTGAACAACGAATCGCCCTTCCTATCAGCAATCGTGATCTTTCTGCATTCCCTTGTGGCAATGTCCATTTCGTATAATCCTTCCGGTGGCCAGGATTTTAGCCAGGTGGTTTGCCTGGAGGAATCCATGGCCAGCGGCATAATATTTCTTCCTTGGAAGCCCGGCAGGTCTTTTTCGCGTAATGTTTGGAATAAGCCTATAGTGGGATCAAAAATGTTGATGCCATCCCAGGTTCCTAACCAAAGCTTGTCACCCGGACCCGTTAAGATAGTTGCAATGTGGTCGTCACTTAGTGAAAATTTTTGTGAAGGGTTAGCAGAATAGTTTGTTATTATAGGGTTTATCGGATTGAGCTGGTAAATCCCAGTGCTTTTTCCTTTTGCCCAAACTATACCTTCATTGTCAAAATAAACAGGCGAAAGACTATTTGGCGAAACCTGGACATCCTGAGATTTATTTTGGTTTTCCCGAAGGTTACTCAAAGGAGGTCCAGTGATCGAATGAGTTTGCGGGTCATAAATCAGGATTCCGTGTGGCGTGGTCCCTGACCAAACTCTTCCATAGGGGTCGATACCCATCCCACCGGTGGAGTAATATGACAAACCATTGATTCGTGGCTTTTCATTTACGACCGTATTGAATTCCACCATCTGATGAAATTTCTTATCGATGAGTGTAAACTGAATCAATCCGTCAGAGCTGTTGAGCCAGATTGAGTTTCTTTTTCGGTCAAAACAAATTGATGTCGCTCGATGCCCGTAACCACGAAATTTTCGCGTGCGGTGGCAGGCCAGGGTGTACTCATGTTGCTTTCCGGTCGACAGCGAAACCTGGAGCAATCCCTGTGCTGCGAGCATCCAGACGCTGTTCGAACTGCTATCTAAAATTGACCGGGCAGGTCTTAATTCCGTAAAGTCCCAGTCGTTTTGAAAATGATCAACAATTACTCTTCTCCTGTAGGTATGAATATTGAAAGCTGTTATACTTGAAAGCTTTTCTATGCAAAACACTTCCTCCTTTGTTGCCCAGAATGGCATGATATGATAAACAGACGATGTTAGATTGGTCGGAAGTGAGATTGTTGAAAATGTGTCCGCCCTGTTGGCATATCGTGACAGGCCTTTGCGCGTGCCAATCCAGATATTATGCAGGCTGTCCTCAACCATTGAAAGTATATAGGAGTTGACAATGGTTCCACTTTTATATTTATCGGAATAATAAGTGACAAAATGATTTCCGTCGAATCGGTTTAAACCAACAGGTGTACCCATCCATAAGAAACCATGGGCATCTTTAAGCATGCAATTTACGTTGCCAATGGATAATCCGTGTTCAACATCCCACTGAATGACCCTGTATTGTGGCTGTGGAATCGCAGTAAAAGAAAACAAACTGAGTAAAAATAAAAAATATGGTTTTCGGTTGATCATTCTGTTTCTGTAAGATCCTTTTACTGAATTGCAGGCATTTTTATGATAACTTCCGTTCCCGCTGCACCGCCATCTGCATCTACAAGGTCATTAATTGTTACCGGCGACGTTAATGTTGTTGACTTATGTAACATAGCAATGCGGTCGGCGGTAATGCGAAGGCCCATTGATTTATGCTTGGTGGCCGACTTGCTCGCAAGCGCTGCGGCCTTATCCCTCCCGACACCATTGTCGGTTATTTTGAAATTAAGGTGATTGTCTTCTTCGGATACTTCAACGTCCAATTGGCCTTTCTCTTCTTTGTGCATCAACCCATGCCATATGGCATTTTCGACATAAGGCTGCAATATGAGTGGAGGCACCTGCAATGCTGAAATATCCATATCCTTTGGAACAGAAATTTTATAATCGAAGTGATAATTAAAGCGCAGGGCTTCGAGGTTGAGGTATAAATCAAGGGACTCCAGTTCGCTCTCCAATGTAATCGATGCAGCCTGAGAATTTTGCAGGATCATCCGTACCAGCTTTGAAAACTTAGTCAGATATTCAGAAGCCTGGGCTTTGTTGTTTTGCAAAATGAAACGGTTGATAGAGTTGAGCGAATTAAAAATAAAATGGGGATTCATCTGGGCGCGAAGGGCCTGCATTTCAAGTTCCGTTTTTTGTTGTTGCAGCTGCGCCAGCTCTTTTTGTTTTTCAGAACGCTCCAGTTGCAGATGGAATTTGTGTTGCAATCGCCACCTGACAACAGCATAGATGAACGCAATGAAAAAGCTTAACGCTATAACTCTAAACCACCAGGTTTTCCACCATGGTGGACGAATGTTAAAGGGATAACTGAATTCATTGCTCCAGTACCCGTCCCTGTTAACGGCTTTTACCAGGAATGTATAGCTTCCATGGGGCAAATCGCTGTAAGTGGCATACGGATTTTCTGTGATGGAGCTCCAGTTTTCGTCCAATCCTTCAAGCCTGTATTGGTACTTTACATGGCGGGGATTATTGGTAGTAATTCCGGCAAATTGAAAAGTAAGGTAATTGTTGTTATAGGCAAGATCCAAATGCTGCGGGATATTATACCACTTTGAAAGTTCAGTAAATTTTAAATCATGTATCGCCATGCCATTACGCAGAGTAAGGGTTGTGTCTTTTTTCTTTTCCAAATCAAACCAGTTGATGTTGTCACTAAACAATGAGACACTCGTAATTTGTATATGGGGTGGAGTAGTATCGTGTATATCCGTCTCCGGATGGTAGCAAGTGATCCGGTTGTCTGTGCCTGCCCAAATGTTTCCATCCCGTCTCAAAATCAAAGAATTCCATTGGCCTCCAATGCCCAAAAAGCCATCTGCATACAAATAGTTAATAATTAAAGGACCCCGAGGTTGATCCGCAACTTTTCGTTTTTCTTCATTTAGCTGACCCGCCGGCATTTTACACAGGCCATTGTATGTAAGGAACCACATGTTTCCATCATTATCTTCAACGATGCTGTTCACACCATTATTACTCAACCCCTGGGCTGTAGTGTACCGGCTAAAGTTTGTGCCATCATATTTTACAACACCGCGATTAGTTGTACCAAACCATAAATTATTTTTTTTATCCTTTTTGATGCAACCGATTGAAGAGATGGAACCCTGGTGGATATTGTAATGTGTGATAGTATGCCGGCCGGTTTCTGTGAGAGGCAGTTCCAATTTATTCAGCATGCTGTCGTACTCCATGCCCAACCAAATATTGCCCTTTCCATCTTCACAGATACTGGTAACGCTTTCACGGCTCAATCCCTGGGCAACACCAAAATGCATCAATTTTTTTCCATCATATTTATCTACTCCCTGGTTCGTTCCAAACCAGATATTTCCTTTACTATCTTTCAACGCGGCAAAAACAGCGGTGTGTGGATCGAAATATTCTACTTGAATAAAGGACGTCCCATCATATTTTGTGAGGCCAGGTTTTGTGCCTATCCAAAGATTATTACCATCTTCCAGCAAACACATTACTTCATTATTTCTTAATCCCTGGTCAGTTCCATAATGCGTGATAGTTTTTCCATTGAATCTATCGATCCCACCTCCATGGAGACCACCCCAAAGATTGCCCGCTTTGTCCTCCACGATGCTATAATAATTTCCTTCACTAAAACCCGTGCTTGCATTAAAATGGGTAAATGGTTTGACCTGGTATTTACAAAGCCCATCGCCTGTGCCGATCCAAAGATTGCCTGTTTTATCTTCCGCGATGCTGTGAACATTATTACTGTTTAAGCCTTGCTCCATGCCGGATTGTGTAAATGATGTGCCATCAAACTTGATTACACCTTTGTCTTCGGTGCCAAACCATAGATTTCCAGAATCATCCTTCAGGATACAATTAACCTTATTACTCAAGCCTTGTTCCGCGGAATAATGTTCAAAAAACTGGCCTTTAATATCAAACTTACTCACGCCAGAGTTTACCATACTGATCCAAAGATCACCCTTGCTATCTTCTGCTATACATCTAATGCTGTCGTTACTCAACCCCTGGTCCCTGGTATAATTTGTAAATTTTCCTTCGCCGTCAAATTTGCTCACGCCTTGGCCTGTTCCAATCCATATATTTCCATTTTTATCATTTATAATACAGTCAACATTATTACTAATCAGGCCCTGTGCAGTGGTGTAATGGGTAAATGTTTTGCCATCGAACCTGCTGATCCCAACTTCTGTCCCCGCCCAGATATTTCCTTTCTTATCTTCGATAATCCTACGAACATAATTACCACGCAGACCCTGTGCGCTGGTGTAATGGGTAAATGACGTTCCGTCAAATTTGTTTAAACCATGACCCAAAGTTCCCAGCCAGATGTTTCCTTTTTTATCTTCCAGTATGCTCAAAACCTGATCACTGCTCAACCCCTGGGCGATGGTATAATTTGTAAACGACCTTCCATCGTATTTACTCACTCCACCCTCGATGGAGGATATCCACAAATTGCCCGCTTTATCCTGGATTATGGGGAATATCCAATTTGTTTTAAGGCCTTGCTGTACTTTAAATAAGCTGAAGCTTTCAAGGCTGTTATTATTGATTTGCGGTTCTTTTGCAACTATTATTTCCGGAGGACCTGCTGCAAAAGGACTGTCAATAGCAGGATTGGTCTCCGGCTTCAGGAAAGCATCCTGGCCCGGAACGCATATTTTTGGCGCACCGGCAACCACCCTTTTGGGTTTGCCGACGGGAGACACATTTGAATGAAACGGAATGACTTTGGGTTTACTGGCCTTGTTTTTTATTTCTTTAACAGGAATAATTTCCGGCGGTGCCGTTTTATCCTGGGAAACGATATAGGCCTTGGCTTCCACAACTTCAGGTTGCAAATCAAAAACGGCAGGCTGTTGTTCTTTTCTTTCACAGTGTAATTGCAGGAACGAAAAGATAATTAACAGCATTATTTGATTTCGCATAATCAATGATTGAGTTACTATCCGTATACACAAAAAGCCTTATTCATAAACTGATGATGGTTTTTCAGAGCTGGATTTGGTTTCATTCTGCGGTACCGGTTTTATTGCGATGTTACTCATATAGGGCAGGTATTTTGATCATCACCTCTGTACCTGCTGCACTACCATCCGGATTCACCAGGTCATTAATGGTAACAGCAGATCCATTACCCGTTTCAGTTTGCATCATTGCAATCCGTTCGGAGGTTATTTTTAACCCGACAGACTTATGCTTAGTTGCAGACTTGCTGTTAAATGCTGCTGCCTGTTTACGACCGACGCCATCATCGCTGACCTTAAACAAAAGCTGATCATTTTCCTGGCTCACTTCAATATCCAGGTGCCCTTTCTCTTCCTTATGCATCAACCCATGCCAGATGGCGTTTTCTGCATAAGGCTGAATGATCAGTGGAGGAACTTTCAGGACATCAATATCCAGGTCTTTGGGAACGAAAATTTTATAAGCGAAACGATGTTCAAAACGCAGTTCTTCCAGCTCGAGATACAATTCCAATGATTCGAGCTCACTTTCCAAAGTAATTAATGACGCCTGAGAATTTTGAAGTATCAACCGCACCAGTCGTGAAAATTTAGTCAGGTACTCTGAAGCCTGTGCCTTGTTGTTTTGCAGGATAAAGCGGTTGATAGAATTAAGTGAATTAAAGATAAAATGCGGATTCATCTGCGCCCGGAGTGCCTGCATTTCAAGTTCCGTCTTTTGTTGCTGCAATTCTGCAACTTGTTTGTCTTTTTCTGAGCGTATCAATTGAACGCGGAATTTTTGCTGTATGCGCCAGCGTATTATCCCATAGAATAAAGCAATCAAACAAAGGGCTGCAACTATTTTAAATAACCAGGTATTCCACCATGGAGGTTTAATTATAATGATAATTGAAGTACCGTTTTCGTTCCAAACGCCATCATTGTTCGTTCCCTTTACTTTAAAGGTGTAGGTCCCGGGATCAATATTAGTATATCCTACATAATGTCTCGGACCGCTATTTACCCAATCCTTATCAACACCTTCGAGCTTATACTTATACTGATTTTTAGAAGGGTTGTAGAAGCTTAATGAAGCAAATTCAAATGAAAAATAATTCTGGTCATACTTCAAAACAATTTCTTTTGATTCATGAGCGCCTTTTACCAATTGGTCAAATAATTTAAATTGGGTGATAACTACAGGCGCTATTTGACTATCCGGTTTAAGTTGTTCAGGGTCGAAAAAATTAAATCCGTTGTTACCCCCGAAATATAAGGTACCGTCGCTCGCTTTAAAGCAACCTCCTTTACTCAAATTCGTATTATCAGTGGCGACGAAAACGTTGCTTTGCAAGCCATCCCTGTAGTCATAATTGGTAAAAGTTTTTATAATTGGATCGAATCGTGAAAGACCATTGGAAGTACCGAGCCAAAGATTGTTTTTATTGTCTGTTAAAATTGAATACACATTATTAGCGGGAAGTCCATGTTTGTCAGTATAGGTCCTGAATTTTTCTGTTTTGTAATCGAAATGACACAAACCGCCTGAAAGAGTGCCCAGCCAAAGACCCTGTGCATCTTCGAAAAAGCCACACACTACGCTGGAGCTGATGCTGGCAGAATCCTTTGGATCATGTTTATAATGGTTGAATTTACCAGTTCGCTTATCATATTTGTCCGTTGCCCTGCTGCCATGGCCAATCCAAATATTATCCCGTGAATCGGCAAAAATAGTTATGGCCGTATAGTCACCGGGACCATTTGTATCGTCAGGATTGTAACGTTTATGCCAGAACTCGCCGGTTTTTTCGTCGAAACGTTTAATGCCACTACCCGTTCCTAACCAAAGATAGCCGTCGTGGTCTTCTGAAATGGATATGATATACGGCTTATGTACTTCTTT
>Ga0207675_100002529_pt1 | contig 18076 bp, 17 predicted proteins | sample KBSSwiS42_FD_184305 | JGI IMG/M metagenome (GOLD analysis project Ga0207675, IMG submission 184305) | Switchgrass rhizosphere microbial communities from Kellogg Biological Station, Michigan, USA - KBS Switchgrass S4-2 (SPAdes) (version 2) | ecosystem: Host-associated > Plants > Roots >... | reverse complement strand
TGGCATCGAGGTGATCCTCGACGTGGTCTACAACCACACCGCCGAGGGCAATCACCTCGGACCGACGCTGTCGTACAAGGGTATCGACAATCGCGCCTACTACTTCCACCGCGCCGCCGACCGGCGTTTCTACGATGACGTGACAGGTGTCGGCAACACGGTCGCCTGCGATCACCCCATCGTGCAGGCGGACATCCTCGCGTCGCTGCGTTACTTCACCGAAGAATTCCGCATCGACGGATTTCGCTTCGATCTCGCCACGGTGCTGGGCCGCGACCGTTCCGGCTTCAATTCGAATTCACCGTTTTTCGCGGCGCTGCGCGCCGACCCGGTGCTCGCCTACGTCAAGCTCATCGCCGAGCCCTGGGACGTCGGTCTCGGCGGCTACCAGCTCGGCAACTTTCCTCCCGGCTGGTCGGAATGGAACGACCGTTACCGCGACACCATGCGGGCTTTCTGGCACGGCGGCCGGCGCATGCTGGGCGGATTCGCCGAACGCTTCGCCGGTTCCAGCGACCTGTTCCGGCGCCATGGCCGCAAGCCGACGGCCAGCATCAACTTCGTCGCCGCGCACGACGGCTTCACGTTGCGCGACACGGTGACCTACAACGAGAAGCACAATGAGGCCAATCTCGAAGAGAACCGCGACGGCCACACCCACAATCAGAGCTGGAATTGCGGCGTCGAGGGACCGACCGACGATGTGCAGATAATCAGTCTCCGCCGCAGGCAAGTGCGCAATCTCCTGACGACATTGTTCTTCGCGCAGGGCGTGCCGATGCTGCTCGCCGGCGACGAGCTGTATCACTCGCAGCAAGGCAACAACAATGCCTACTGCCAGGACAACGAGATCAGCTGGCTGAACTGGTCGGAGCTCACGGCCGACGATTCGTTGCTGCAATTCGTGCGCGGACTCGCGAACTTGCGGCGTGCGCGACCCGAGTTGCGGCGCGATACCTTCCTGAAGGGCGCGTTGCACGCCAGCCATGCGCGCGACATCTCCTGGTGGCACGTCAGCGGTCACGAGATTGCCGACCAGGAATGGAACGATCCGGATCTGCGCAATCTCGCCGTTGGACTCGGAGGCACTGTGTCCTCACCCGACATGCTGCTGCTGCTCAATCCCTGCGAAACGGAATGTGAATTCCAGCTGCCGGCATTCAACTCGAGCGCCTGGGACGTGGTCATCGACACGGCGCACCCGGTGGGTGTGCTGACGGGCTTCCGCCTGCCCGCGGGTCCGGTGAAGGTCGGGCCGTACCAGGCGCTGGCGCTGCAGCGTGCCCGCTGACACGACGTTCAGGGAAGAACTGGCGCCGCTGATCGAGCGGCTGGCGCGTGCGCGCGGTATTGGCGACGCGTACCACGCTTACACGGGCGAGCTGAAACGTTTCTCATTGAAAACCAAATCCGCGATCCTGCGCGCAATGCATTGCGAGATCGGCGACGCCGCGGCCCTGGAACAACAGATCCACGAGTCGGAAGCCGCGCACCCCGGCGGGTTGCTGGCCGACGTCACCGTGCTGCGCAATGGCGCGCGGGCCGCGCGGATCAATACCCCGGCCATCGAACACAACGCGCTGCTGCGCTGGCGCGTGGAACTCGAGGGTGGCGGTGAGCGCCGGGGCGAGGTCCGCGCCTGGGACCTGCCCGAACGCGGTTCGCACCAGCACGACGGACGTTGGTACGTGCTGCGTGACCTGGCGCTGCCGCAGGATCTGCCGCTCGGCTACCACCGGCTGCACCTCGATCTCGAGTTCGCAGGTCACGACGACTGTCCGCTGATCGTCACGCCCGAGAAGTGTCATGAGCCGACGCGGCTCGCCACGGGCGCGAGACATTGGGGTGTGGCCGTACAACTCTATACGCTTCGATCCGCCAGCAACTGGGGCATCGGCGATTTCACGGATCTCAAAGAGGTGCTGCGACTCGCGGCCGCGGCAGGTGCGGATTTCGTCGGCATCAGCCCCGTGCACGCGTTGTTTCCGTCGGATCCGACGTTGTACTCGCCGTACTCGGCCTCGAGCCGCCACGCCCTGAACGTGATGTTCATCGACGTGTCGGCGGTGCTCGAGGTGCAGGGGTCGCGGCGCGCCCAGGCCATCATGTCCGATCCCGGCTTCCGCACGCGGCTCGCGAAGGTACGCGCCGCCACGCACGTCGACTACCCGGCGGTCGCAAGCCTCAAGATGTCCGTGCTGCAGGCGGCCTTCGAACGATTTCGCGACGAACACCTGGCGCGCCACACGGCGCGCGCGGCGGCGTGCCGATCGTTCCTGCGTGAGCGTGGCGAGCCGATGCGCCTGCACACGCTGTTCGATGCCCTCGATGGACACCTGCGCCGGCGACTCGGCACCTCCGCGGGCTGGCACAGCTGGCCGGAAGAGTACCGGCAGCCGGACAGTGCGGCGGTGCGCCGCTACGGCGAGACGCACGCCGATGAAGTCGACCTGCACGGCTATCTACAGTGGTTGGCCGCCGAGCAGCTGGCCTCGGTGCGCGAGCTGGCGCGCGAACTGTCGCTCGATGTCGGTCTCTACGGCGACTACGCCGTGGGCGTCAATGCATCGGGCTCGGAGACCTGGTCGGATCAGTCGTTGTACTGCACGGGCGCCGCGATCGGTGCACCACCCGATCCCATCGGCGTCGGCGGTCAGGAATGGGGGATTCCCCCGCAGGATCCACGCGCGCTGCAGCGCGCCGCCTACGCGCCGTTCGTCGCGCTGATCCGCGCCAGCATGCGCAACTGCGGAGCGCTGCGCCTGGATCACGTCATGGCTCTGTTCCGCCAGTGGTGGGTACCGCGCGGTTTCAAATCCGCCGATGGCGGCTACGTGCACTATCCACTCGAAGATCTGCTGGCGGTGGTCGCGCTCGAGAGCCACCGACAGAAGTGCCTGGTGGTGGGTGAGGATCTCGGCGTCGTGCCCGACGAGATCCGGCGGGCCTTGCCACGGTTCGGTGTGTATCACTACAAGGTGGTCATGTTCGAACAGAAGGCGGGGGAGTTCGTTGCGCCGGCCGAATATGTTCGGTCCGCCCTGGCAACCGTTACCACGCACGACCTGCCGACGCTGCGCGGCTGGTGGAGCGGCCACGACATCGAGCTGTGGGAGCGCCTGGGCTTCTATCCTCAGTCAGACGCGGGGCAGCCCGAAATCGCGGCGCTCGCCCGCACCGAGCGCGGCGAGGCGCGCGCGCGCCTGCTGCGGGCGCTGCGCCGCGAAAAACTCTGGCCGCAAGACGTAGGCGGGATTCCGGAATACTCGGCCGCGTTGTCGCAAGCCGTGCACGCCTATCTCGGCCGGAGCCAGGCCGCGCTGGTGACCGTGCAACTGGAGGACATGGCAGGCATGCTGGAGCCCGTGAACGTACCGGGCACCAGCAGCGAATACGCCAACTGGACGCGACGCATGACGGCCAGCGCAGCCGAGATCTTCGCGCGTGCCGACGTGCGCGCCCTCGCGGCCGCGGTTTGCGAGGCCCGGCGTGGGTAACGACAGCGCCCTGCTGCAGTCGCTGATCTACACGGCGCAACGCGCCGGCGGCGCCATCATGGCGGTGTATGCCACGGACTTCACCGTGCGCGACAAGGCCGACGCTTCACCCGTCACGGCCGCGGACGAAGCGGCCGAGAAGATCATCCTCGCGGATCTCGCGGCGATCGCGCCCGGCGTGCCCGTGGTCGCGGAAGAGGCGGTGGCCGCGGGCAAGGTTCCGGCCATTCTTGGTACATCAAGTGCGGAGCGCTTTTTCCTGGTCGATCCGCTCGACGGCACGCGCGAGTTCATCAGTCACCGCGACGAGTTCACGGTCAACGTGGCGCTCATCGAGGGAGGTGAAGCCGTACTCGGCGTCGTCTTCGCGCCGGCTCGCCGCGAGTTGTACTGGGGCGACGTGCGCCTGGGCCGTGCCGGCCACATCGATGCCGATCCCGATGGAACCATGCCGTCGATGGGCACCGCCATCAGCGCGCGGCACCGGCCGCCGGGCGGGCTCACCGCGGTGGCATCGCGCTCGCATCGGACGCCCGAAACCGACGCCTTGCTGGCTAACTACCCGGTGAAGGAATTCCGCTCCATCGGTTCTTCGCTCAAGTTCTGCCTGGTCGCCGCGGGCGAAGCCGACATCTACCCGCGCATCGGTACGACCATGGAATGGGATACCGCCGCGGGCCATGCGGTGCTGGTCGCGGCCGGCGGGCGGGTCACAGGCCTCGGAGGCGAGCCGTTCACCTATGGGAAGCCGGGATTCCGCAACGGCGATTTCATCGCCTGGGGACGCGAGTAACGCCCACGCCATGAAGGCACGGCTCGAAGACCTGATATTTCATTTCGGCGCGGAGACCTGCCGCTCATACGCGGCTGCCATCCAGGCGTACACCCCGGAATTTCTGGAGAAAAGACTGATGGATCCGGAGTCGATCCTCATCCTGAATCTCGAGATCAGGGAAGCGGGCATCAGGGCTGGCCACAAGCCGGTCTCCTGGCTGTTCCTCTCCGAGGACGGGTGCGGGAACTATTGGTTCGTGGATTGCCGGGACGAACCTCACGTCGTCAAGTTCCTGAACCATGACCCTCAGGGCGTCGAGCCGACCCGCGAGAACCTGATGCAGTTCCTGGCCAGTTCGCCCGAAGATGAACATCGCGATATCGAGCTCGACGACGATCTGTTCATCAGTCGGACGGACCTGATTCGGCGCTCGATCCTCGATCCAATCAAGCTGGAGGAGTGGCGCGAAGCGATCCGCGGATATCCACAGATTCACTATCTGGGGTACCGTCGCGCCACCAATCCGCGAACCTCTGACGAAATGAGGATCCAGGTTCCCGGGGCCGTGACCATCGAAGCCGAGGGGCGTGCAAACTTTGCAACGCTGCGTTATGGATGCGTAATCTTCGATTCACCCCCACCAGGGGTGGTCGCGATTGCGCGCGATATCGCGCACAAGCTTCGCGCCAGGGCTTTCTACGGGCACTAACACAAGATGAAGAAATTTGCGGGCAAGGTGGCATTGATAACCGGTGGCAGCTCGGGCCTGGGCGAAGCCACGGCATTGAAGTTCGCGGAGGAAGGCGCGAAGGTCGTGATCGCCGCGCGGCGCGCCGAACAAAGCGCGCAGGTCGTGAAGCGAATCGCGGCACTCGATGGCGAGGCACATTTCGTGCGTGCCGACATGAGCCGCGCCCCGGATATCGAATCCATGGTCAAAGAGGCAGTGGGCCGTTTTGGCAAACTCGACTGCGCGGTCAACAACGCCGGCATCTCCGGTCCACGGCTGGTGCCGCTGGCCGATGTCAGCGAAGCGCAGTGGGACGAGGTCATGAACGTGAACCTCAAGGGCGTGTGGCTGTGCATGAAGCACCAGATACCGGCCATGCTGGCGAACGGCGGCGGCTCGATCGTGAACATCTCGTCGATTTACGGCTCCAAGCCGAGTGACATGGGACACGGTCCCTATGTCACCAGCAAACATGCGGTGAACGGCTTGACCGTCTCCGCCGCGGTGGACTACGCGCAGCAGGGCATTCGAATCAACGCGGTGGCGCCCGGTTTCACACGTTCCGAGATGGTGAATCCGGATCGCGCGCCGAGCGCCGCCGAGCGATACAAGCTGCTCGTCGCGCGTCATTCGAGCATGAACCGGCTGGGGAAGGCAGAGGAAGTGGCGAACGCGATCGTCTGGTTGTGCTCGGACGAAGCCAGCTTCGTCAATGGAGCGGTGTTCACGGTTGATGGTGGGGGAGCGGGCCGACTGGGTTAGGAGAGGAAACATGAAACGCATCCTGTTCGGATGGATTGTTTGCGTGAGCGCGGGGCTCACCGGGTGTGCGAGTCAGTCGCAGGACCTCGAGCAACCGCAGTCGTACTCCGCTTCGATCGGCTACGCGAACGTACCGGAGGCGCAGGCCGCCCTGACAGCCGGGGCGGAAGGCGCGACTTCCGTCAGCGAGGATGGCTGGATCCACGTTCGCGAGATGATCACGAACACGAGGTTCGTCGACTGGTGGTTCGCGCCGGCCAGCGATCCGGCGTATCCCACCGCGGTCTTCATGCGCCAGGACATCGTGCCCGGGCACCATTTCGACTGGCAGATCCGCTGCGAGGCAGCCATCGAGAAATGCGATCAGCTGGTGCACAAACGCCAGAAGGAAATGAATGAGCTTCTCGACGAGTTGGAAGTGGAGTAGATAACCAGGCAGCGATTCAGCGCTGCGCCGTTGCCACAAGTGCCGCATCGATCTCGCGCCACTTGCCGGGCGGCAAACCATCAACGCCAATCTGCCCAATGCGTGCGCGCACCAGGCGCAATGTCGGAAAGCCCACCTTCGCCGTCATGCGCCGCACCTGGCGGTTCTTGCCTTCGCGCAATGTGAGCTCGATCCACGATGTGGGAATCTTCGCGCGATAACGGATCGGCGGATCGCGCGGCCAGAGATCCGCAGGCTCATCGATCAGCCGCGCCGCCGCGGGTTTGGTGCGGAAGTCACCGAGATCCACGCCGCTGCGCAGCCGGGCGAGCGCGTCCTCGGCCGGAATTCCTTCGACCTGTGCCCAATAGACCTTGGCGAGTTTGAATCGCGGACTCGAAATGCGCGCCTGCAGGGCGCCGTCGTCGGTGAGGAGCAGCAGGCCCTCGCTGTCGGTGTCGAGGCGGCCGGCGGGATAGACGTCCGGAACCTGGATGAAATCGGCGAGTGTCTTGCGGCCTGGCTCGGGCCGGAACTTGCACATCACACCGAACGGCTTGTTGAAGGCGATCAACACATCAGCCGAGAGCGCGCTCGATGAGGTTCGGCGGCACGGTGGTCGCGGGCACGGGATAGACCTTGCGTTGCCGGCCGGCTTTGGACGTGCCGGCACGCTTGGTGGTGCGAGGTTCGAACCATTCGCGCACATCGGCGTCGAGGCCGACACCGAGCATGTAGTTATAGAGCGCCTTGCGCAGCCCCGCACCGAGGTAGTCGTGGTCCGTGCCGGTCGGATCGTGGAATGCCAGGTCGTTGTGCGCGAACGCAATGTCCGGCGGCGGATGGAGCGTGATTCCGTAGGCGTCAGGGTCCAGGCCAATGGGCGAGTGCGCGGTGGCGGCAAACCGATGCCAATACGCCGACTGGATGCAGCCGGCCGCGAACAACTGCCGCACGCGCTCGAGTGCGTCGATGGTGTCCTGTTCGGTCTCGGTGGGGAAGCCGTACATCAGGTAGGCGTGCACCATGATTCCCGCATCGGTGAACGCGCGCGTGACGCGCGCCACCTGCGCGACGGTGACGCCCTTTTTCATCAGCCCGAGCAGCCGGTCCGAGGCGACTTCGAGTCCGCCACTCACGGCCACGCAGCCGGACTCGGCGAGCAACTTGCAGAGCTCAGCGTCGAAGGTTTTCTCGAAACGGATGTTGCCCCACCAGGTGATGCTGAGTTTCTCCGCTATCAGTCGCTTCGCGAGCGCGCGCATGCCGGCGGGCGGCGCGGCTTCATCGACGAGGTGGAAGCCGGTTTCGCCGGTTTCATCCACGAGCGCGCGGATGCGCTGCAAGACGATGTCGGTGCCCGGCCGGTCGTAGCGGCCGATGTAGTCGAGCGATACATCGCAGAACGAGCATTTCTTCCAGTAGCAGCCGTGGGCGAGGGTGATCTTGTTCCAGCGGCCGTCCGACCAGAAGCGATGCATCGGATTGAGCATCTCCATGACGGACACGTATTGATCGAGCGGCAAGCCGTCGTACGTCGGGATGCCCGTGTCCTTGGCGGGAAAATCATGTTGCGTCGGATCGGTCTTCAGCACGACGGCCTTGCCTTCCCGCACATAGGTGCGCACGAGCGGCGCCTCGCGGCCGCCGAGTTTCGTCAGCAGGTTCAGCAGCGGGCGCTCGCCATCATCGAGCGTCAGGTAATCGAAGTAGTCGAACACGCGCGCGTCGCGCAGCGCACGCAGCTCGGTGTTGACCCAGCCGCCGCCGAGGATCAGTTTGATCTTCGGCGCGGTGGCGCGAATCGTGCGCGCCGTGCGAAACGCGCCGTAGACGTTGCCGGGGAACGGCGCGGTCACGGCCACCACGTCCGGCTGATGCGCGGCGATCAGCTCGCGGGTGATGTCGTCGAGCGACTGATCCACGAGAGTGGCTTCGCCGGTCAGCGCCTCATGCAGCGGATCGAAGGTGGCCGCGCTGGCCGCGAGACGCTCGCCGTAGCGTGCAAGTTCAAAGCGCGGATCGATGCCGATTCGCCAGACGTCGGCGAGATCGTCGACATAGAGGCTGGCGAGATAACGCGCCTGCTCGGTGGTTCCCAGGGTGCCGAAGGCATTCATCATCTGTTCTTGATGCGTGGCTTCGAACCGCGGGCCTTCCGGAAGATAGGCGCGGCTCGCGATGCGAAACGCGAGGCTGGGATCGCGGCGCTGCAGGAAACGGATGGCCGGGTCGACCGTCTCCGCGTACCGCTCGGCATGCTCCAGGAAATGCGCTATCGACGGCGGCATGTTCGCCGCCTGCCGCAGCGTGCGTGCCCGTTGCCGCAGCGTTTCGGCCATGCGCGTCACGAGCGGTGCGGAGTAGAGGCGCAGGAACAGCGCAAGCGAAGCGTCCGCTTGCGAGACGGTGAGGCCGAGATGGGTCGCATGCAGGCGCAGAAAGCCCGTCAGGTACGCCGTCGCGGGGTACGGCGTATTCAGTTGAATCATCGGCGGCGTGACGAGCAGCACTCGCATGGGGCGTGCAGAGTAGCGCAGGCTGACGCAAGATGCCCCTCCGGGCACCGGAACGTTTCTCGGCAGGTGCGGTCTACTGCCGTTCCGAGCGCTCGTGCAGGAACCATAGATAGGGGTCGAACCATGCAGACGATCTACGAAGCCATTGGCGGATTCGAAGGTGTGCTGCGATTGGCCGACGCCTGGCACCAGCGGGTATTGAAGGACGAAGTGGTCGCCCACGCTTTCAGTCATGGCTATCACGAGCAGCACACCGAGCGTCTGGCGGCGTATTGGGCTGAGGCGCTCGGCGGACCGAAGATGTACTCGGAAAAGTATGGCAGCGAGACCTCTGTCGTGCGGATGCACAGCGGCAACGGCCCGCATCAGGAAATGGATCAACGGGCGATCGCGTGTTTCGATCAGGCGCTGAAAGACATCGGAATGGCGCGAGGCGAGCCTCTGTGGCGCGCACTGCATGACTACTTTGCCTGGGCAACCACGACCACGATGGGCCGGTACCACCATTCGGCGGGCGACGTCCCGGACGGTTTGGAAATACCAAAATGGTCCTGGCAAGGGCTGGTTTGAGCCATGGGTGTTTTTACCGAGCGTTCGCCGAAAATCGGCTTGCTGCTGGCGCCGCTGACCGCGCCTGTGGCTTGCGCAATCTATGTTCTGATCATTGGCGAAGATCCTCGGAACAAGGACTCGCAGTGGGATGCGACGGCATGGATAGTCGTCATGGGTGCCGTCACGGTCTTCTATTATCTGGCGAGCATTTTTCTCGGTGTGCCGTTGATCCGGGTGTTGCGACGACTGGATAGATTGTCATTCTGGCCGCTCGTGATTGGCGCGGCGTTTCTGGGCGCGATAGTCCTCATCGCCGTGATATTGGGAACTGGCGGATATGTCACGGGTCCGGTCTGGATGCCGCTCGCCGAACTCGGCGGTGCAGGCGCATTCCTGGGCGCAATCATTGCCATTTCGTACGGTTGGCTTGCCGGTGTCGGTGGTTGAAATCCGGATGAACCCTCAACCATTGATAGATAGGCTCCACCAGAAGGCAGCCGAGCTCGTGGCTCTGGCGATGGTCCCGGTCCTCGCGGGCTGCTATCCCGTGCGTGTCATGCAGCAGCCGGCGCTCGACTTTCAGATACAGGATCCCAGTGGAAAGCCGATTACGGATGCCACCGTTCATCTTGCGCGGCATCCGGACTCGGGGCGCTCCTTTGCGGGTGGGGCTCCCTCCGAATCGGCCGCTCAGACAGATCAGAATGGGCGCGTCCGCTTCAGTTCGATGCACGACTGGCAGGTGGAGATTCTCCTGCCGGATGCCTATGCGACGCACTACCTGTGGTCGTGGTGCATCGACAAGATTGGCTATCTACCGAGCGTGCAGAATCGCGTGGTCAAATCTGATGTTCCATCAAGGGCCATTGTGATAAGGCTCGAACAGGCGGCGGAGAATTCCACGTGTTCGCCAGCCAGCCGGAATGGATTTCAAACGCGGCCAGATGGCGCGCGTAAAGAATAATGTGATTCCGAATGCTCTCGGCGTGTTGTGCATCGGGGTGTCCATCCTCTATCTCATCGTCTGGCCGAAACGGGCACTTCAGGGACAAGGTTCGCCCCTCCATCGAGGAAGGATTTTCATACTTCGCTGGTTTCATTCATTGGTTTGGGCGACCTTGGCGCTCGCGTTTTTTGCCTGGGCAAATTCAGCGCGGCAACTGGCCACGGCGCTCTGCGTGACCGCCTTGCTGACGTATGTGACCTTCCTGGTTACGCTCATCGCGACCCGCAACGTGGCGAAGTAAGCTGCCGATTGGTCGAGCAATCGTGATATACGGGCGATGACCCCGCCCGGAGGAGCAGATTCTTCTCGCGCTTTGCGAACAGATTGAAGGGCAGGAGCCCGAAGACGAGGATGCGCTCTACGTCCTGACGCACGCGGCAACCGATGAGTTCAATGAATTGGCCGGGGAGTTCGAAGACGCCGGTAGTGAGATCGAGACGGTTGCGCGGGAATGCATCGGAGACGATTTCGATTTCATCGCCAGGGCATACGGCTTCGGCGATGTCGACACCGAGGAACTGATCGCAACACGGGACTGGTGATGCCATGAGAATTGTCACGTTTTACGAAGTCGCGGCAGATGCCGGACCGAAAATCCGCGAGCACTATCCTGCGCATCGCGCCAGGCTGGACGAGTTCCATGCCCGCGGAGTGCTGCTCGGCGCCGGGCCGTTGGGAAATCCGCCGGAGGGTGCCATGGCCATCTTCACCACGCGGGAGGCCGCCGAAGACTTCATCAAGGGCGATCCTTTCGTTCTGCAGGGACTGGTCAGCAAGTGGCGGATCGTCGAATGGAACGCGGCGTTCATCTAGCCAGTTGAAGGTATCTCAAAGTAGTTAGGAACGACAAAATGGAAATCCGCGCGATCCAGGATGGGGATCTGAATGATGCGTTGGCCATCATCAATGAGGCGGCGCGTGCCTATCGGGGAGTCATACCGCCCGACCGGTGGCACGAGCCGTACATGTCGAAGTCTGAATTCGACGCGCAGATCGCCGATGGCGTCGCGTTCTGGGTGGCCGATGAAAGCGGGCAACTGGTTGGCGTCATGGGCATCCAGGACAAGGGTGACGTTGCTCTGGTGCGTCACGCATACGTGGCGTCCGGAACGCAGAGGAAAGGGCTGGGAACGAGGCTCTTGCTGCATGTATCGGAGCTCACCAACAAGCCGGTCTTGATAGGAACCTGGGCGGCTGCGGCATGGGCGATCCGGTTCTATGAGCGAAATGGATTCACTGTCGTGTCTGCAGCGCAAAAGGACAAGTTGCTCCGCAGGTACTGGTCCATCCCTGAGAGGCAGATCGAGACCTCGGTCGTATTGGCGGATGCGCGATGGCGGGAAGGTATGGCGATCCCGAGTGGCAGCTGACATGCGCGCCTTCGTGTCGTTTGCATGTGTGCTGCTGTTGAGCAGTGGCAGCGCGAGCTCGGAAGAACCAGCCCCGACATCTTCCGAAGTAAAAGGCATGACGATAAGCGGTGCGCCGCTCACCGAGGACAGTTGTGAGGTCGTGGTCTCGGTGAACGGGCAAAAGCCCGAGTTGCGCGAGGCACCAGGCTTGCACGTCCTGGACAAGTCGGAGTCGAACCCGCTGGTGCTGACTTCGACGGAGGACAACAAAGTCCTGGCCATCATATGCTGGCGTTCCGAGGCGCGGCTCGCGCCCAACGACTACCTGGTACCAGGCAGGGCGCGTGTCACGCTTTTCATCAGGACCGATACCGGAAACGAGGCGACTGACCGTGCGATTGCACTCGAGAAGTCTGGTGGAAGTTACCGGGTGCGCATGCTCAGCGGCCCGGAGTGGTCAAAGGCCGAAGAGCGGGAAATGATCCAGGCGATGACGAGTTTCAACAAGCGCAGTTGATCGAGAGGGGACGACCTGACATGAAGGGCGCGCCAGTGAGCAATAACCCTGATGCCCAACCCGCACGTTGAATCGTTTGACGCATCGAGGACCAAGAGGTTGACCCTGTGTCATCGCGATTGACTCCAAGGCAATACGATCTTTTTCTGACCCGGTCGCAGAAGTTCACGATCTTCGCGCCCGTGGTCATGCTCATTCTCATTCCGATCATATTCACGATTGCGTTTGGGATGATCGATCTGCCCATGGAACTCGACGAATCGGAGTCGCCGTTCGACTTCTGGCTGACATTTTTCCCCTTCCTTGCATTTGCCGCTTTCTATGGATGGAACATTGCGTCCCTGCCGTACCGGATCACGACGACGCTCGATCAGCAGCTGCATTTCAAGTCGCTTCTGAGAGTACAGACGGTGAAAGCGTCCGAACTGCTGGCGATCGAGCCCGGCGGGCTGCGTCTTCAGGCGCCCATTTCGGGATATTTCCTGCGTCACCGAAACGGCAAGATCCGTTTCCCGGGGCAGTTCACGGGTCTCCACGTGTTGCTCGCCGAGCTCAAGGCGCTCAATCCCGCTCTGGATATCAAGGGAATCTGACCGCGACGAATGCGAATCGCGATTCTCGGCAACGCCGGTTCCGGCAAGTCGACGCTGGCGCGTTGGCTCGCGACTCGCGCAGCGGTTGCCTTGCTCGATCTCGACACGGTGGCCTGGCAGCCGGGGCAGATCGCCGTCGCCCGGTCTCCCGAGGTCGCGCGCCGCGACGTCCGCGCGTTCTGTGGCAAGAATGACGGGTGGGTGGTGGAGGGTTGTTATGCAACCCTCATCGGAGTCGCGCTGGAATTCGAGCCGCGACTGATCTTCCTCAATCCCGGGGAAGCGCAGTGCCTGGCAAATTGTTCGGCCCGAGCTTGGGAATCGCACAAGTATGCGTCCAAGGAAGAGCAGGACGAACGGTTGTCGTTCCTGCTGTCATGGGTCAGCGAGTACTACCGGCGCGATGGCGAGTTGTCGCTCGCGGGACATCGGCGGTGTTTCGAGGAATACGCGGGTGCCAAGTCAGAACTTTATGCCCAGCCAACACTGGATCCGCCGTCGGCAGAGGTGCGGTCGTGGCTGAGCTGACGCACAAGGTCGATCCCAGAGGCCCTGCGTTACCGATCCGTCAGGCCGCGGTGGGAGAATCCGCCGCGTCGTGACACATTAGGTGTGAGCCCCCTGAGGATCTTCCGTGGCTATCGTCGACTCCATACGCTGGTTCAAGGAGAGCTTTGGCAGCCAGATCCAGGCGGCGGTGGATCCCACACCCTTCGGTGTCGATCTGCTGGTGGCGATCGCTACGCAGGAAACCGGAGGAATCTGGGGACCGAACCGTAACAAGCTGCCGCTCGACCAACTACTCGAAATCTGTGTCGGCGATACCCTGGACGAGAATGCCGGCCGCAAGGCATTTCCGAAGACGGCTGCGCATCTGCTCGAGAAGCCGCGCGGCGACGAAATGCTCACCATCGGGCACGCGGCGCTGGTGGCGATGTCGCAGCACGTCAACGGATTCACCGCGGCAGCCGGTAACCCGCGAAAGTTCTGTCATGGCTACGGCATCTTTCAGTACGACATCCAATTCTTCCTGGAGGATCCTGACTACTTCCTGCAGCGCCGATGGCGGACTTTTTCCGCGAGCCTGGGCAAGTGTCTCGAAGAGCTCGGCGCGGCGGCCGCGCGCCTGAAGCTCGCGGACGGGCACAAGCTCAACGATAGCGAGAGCGTTGCCGTGGCCATCGCCTACAACACGGGGCGATTCATCCCGAGCAAGGGCCTGCAGCAGGGATTCAAGCCGAAGGACGGTCCCTTCTACGGCGAGGCCATCAACGATTTCCTGCGATTGTCGAAAACGATCGCGACGCCGCAGCTCGCTGCGCCGATCGCCGCTGCCGTCCCCGGCGCTGCGGCGATTCCGCCGCCAACGCCGGTCGTCACGACGGGCGACATCTTCGCCGTCGACATAACCAATTTTCCACTGCGCGTCCGGGAGCAGCCGACGATCGACAAGAACGATCCGGAAGCGAACGTCAAATGGAAACTGCCCGACGGTCACCTGGTGCGTCGCATCTCGGGTTCGATGAACGACAGGTTCCTGGAGATCGAGACCAGCCTGAACGGCGCGCTGGTTCACGGCTTTGCGTCGACGAAGTTCCTGGTGCCGGCGGCCGGCGTGATCGACATCCCCGAGCCGACGCCGGCAACGACCGCACCCACCACCGGCGTGATCGAGGTCTTCGCGCCCAACCGAACCGGGATTCCGGTCAGGCGGACCATGACGCCGGGCGCCTTGTCGCTCAATGAGAAGAACATGCCGGGCCGCGCCGGCACGACACCCGAAGAATTGCGGCAGGAGCTCTGGGACATCATCGACTACCTGGACGTGGAAAAACCCGCCCACCTTCGCTACCAGCGAACGCCCAAGAGCACCTTCTGCAATATCTACGCGCACGATTTCTGCACGCTGGCCAGGGCCTATCTGCCGCGCGTCTGGTGGACGCCGGCGGCCATCGAGAAGCTGACGCGTGGTGAAGCCGTCGTGCCCAAGCTCGAGGCGACCATCGAAGAGCAGCGAGCAAACAACTTGTTTGACTGGTTGCAGGACTTTGGCCTACGGTTCGGCTGGCGCCAGACCAGCACGCTGACCAAGCTGCAGAACGAAGCGAACCTGGGAGCCGTCGGGCTCGTGATCGGCAAGAACCGGTCGAACGGCGCACCGGGTCACGTGGCCATGGTGGTTCCGGAAGGCCAGGGCATGAAGGCGCGACGGGGCGGTTTGGAGGTGGTCGTGCCGCTGACGAGCCAGGCGGGCGCGACGAACTTTCGTGTCGGCACGGGCCCCGCATGGTGGCTGTCCGACAAGTTCTCCGACCGGGCATTCTGGATCCACCCCTGAACGCAGTCCCGGTAGACTCGCGCCTCTGATTTACCCGGGCGATGCGCCCGCGCCCATGAGTCCACCGGATCCCGCCGATCTCAAGCCTTCGATCGAAACAAGCCTGCGACGCGACCAGCACCGGTTGCGCCGGGAGCGCGATCGCCTGCGCGAACAGAAGCTGCGCGGTAACGACGTTGCGGCGGCGGAAACGGCTCTGGCCGAAAGGATAGCCGCGTCGAGCGCGGCACGCGTCGCGCGAGCCGCGAGCGTGCCGAAGATCCGCTATCCCGAAGAGCTGCCGGTTTCCGCGAATCGCGACGAGATCCGGCGCGCAATCGAACAGCATCCGGTGGTCATCGTTTGCGGTGAAACGGGTTCGGGCAAGACCACGCAGCTGCCGAAAATCTGCCTCGAAGCGGGACGCGGCATCGCCGGCGCCATCGGCCATACGCAGCCGCGCCGCATTGCGGCGCGCGCAGTCGCCGCGCGCATCGCCGAGGAACTCGACGTCACTCTCGGCCAGACCGTCGGCTACAAGCTGCGCTTCCAGGATCGCAGCCGCCCGGAAGGGCTGATCAAGCTCATGACCGATGGCATCCTGCTCGCCGAGACGCAGGGCGACCGATTCCTCGATCAATACGACACCATCATCGTCGACGAAGCGCACGAGCGATCGCTGAACATCGATTTCCTGCTGGGGTATATCAAGTGGCTGATGCCCAGACGCCCGGACCTGAAAGTGGTGATCACTTCGGCCACCATCGACCCGGAACGTTTCTCGAAACACTTCAACGACGCGCCGATCATCAATGTGTCGGGCCGGAGTTTCCCGGTCGAAATCCGTTATCGCCCGGTGGAGCTCGACGAAGAGGACGACGAGACGGCCGCAACGGAACAGGACGCGATTCTCTTCGCGATCGACGAACTGTGGCGCGAACAACCGGGCGATGTCCTGGTGTTCCTGAGTGGCGAGCGCGAGATTCGCGAAACGGCCGAATCGCTGCGCAAGCATCACCCGAAGGATTGCGAAATCCTGCCGCTGTACTCACGGCTCTCGCAGGACGAACAGCAGCGGGTGTTCAGACCCTCGGGACGCAGGCGGGTGGTGTTGGCGACCAACGTCGCCGAGACTTCGCTGACCGTCCCCGGCATCCGCGCCGTCATCGACACCGGTGTGGCGCGCATCAGCCGATACAGCCACCGCAGCCGGCTGCAGCGACTGCCGATCGAAAAGATCTCGCGGGCCTCGGCGAATCAGCGCTCGGGTCGCTGCGGCCGTGTTGGCCCGGGGGTCGCGATCCGGCTGTACTCGGAAGACGACTTCCTCGCGCGCCCGGAATTCACGGAGCCGGAGATCCAGCGCACCAATCTGGCGGCGGTCATCCTGCAGATGCACGCGCTGCGCCTCGGCGACATCGAGGCCTTCCCGTTCGTCGAGCCGCCGGATGGCCGCTTTGTTCGTGATGGACAAAGGACCCTGCGCGAGCTCGGTGCGCTCACCGAGGAGGGCGAGCTCACCGACACGGGCCGCAATCTCGCCAAACTGCCGCTGGATCCACGGCTCGGCCGCATCCTGCTCGCGGGCGCGGCCGAGGGCTGTCTCGAGGAGATCGCGATCATCGCCTCCGCCCTGTCCGTGCCGGATCCGCGCGATCGGCCGGCCGACAAGCAGACCCAGGCTGACCAGAAACACGCGCCGCTGCGCGACGAAAAGTCGGATTTCCTGACGCTGCTCAGGCTCTGGGGCGCATGGAGCGAGCAACGCGGCCAGCTCTCGCGCGCCAAGCTGCGTGCCTGGTGCAAGGAGAATTTCCTCTCGTACCTGCGGCTCACCGAGTGGCACGACGTTCACGGCCAGGTCATGGAGGTCGTGAAGGGCGAACTCGCGCTGAAGAGCAATCCAAAAAACGCGGATTACGACGCCATGCATCGCGCACTGCTCGCGGGTCTGCTGTCGCACGTCGCGCAACGCAAGGAGCAAGCGGAATATCTGGGCGCCAACGGCACGAAGCTCGCGATTCATCCCGGCTCGGGACAGTTCAAGGCGCGACCGCCGTGGATCGTCAGCGCCGAACAGGTGCAGACCACGAAAGTCTATGCGCGCACCGTCGCGCGCATCGATCCGCGCTGGGTCGAGTCGGTCGGCGAGCATCTCATCAAGCGGCAGTACTACGAGCCGCATTGGGAGCGCCGTGGCGCACGGGCCGCGATCTACGAACGCACGACGTTGTTTGGCCTGACCCTGACCACCGGACGCAGTGTGCCGTACGAGCAGGTCGATCAGAAGGCCGCGCGCGAGATGTTCGTCCGGCACGCGCTGGTGCTGATGGAATACGATTCGCGCGCGCCGTTCCTGGCCCACAATCTCAAGCTGCTCGAGGACACCGAGTACCTGCAGCAGAAGGGGCGGCGAGTCGACCTGCTCGGCGACGAGCGGCAGCTGTACGAATTCTTCGATGCGCGCGTGCCGCAGGGAATCTCGAACGGGGCCGCCTTCGAGCGCTGGCGGCGTGAGGCGGAAGCGAAAAATCCCAAGCTGCTGTGGCTGACGGAAAGCGACGTCTCGCCAGGCGATGCCGAGCTCGACGCCACGCGTTTTCCGGATCACCTGTCCGCCGGACCGCTGGTGCTGCAACTGAGATACCGCTTCGAGCCCGGTCACGAAGACGACGGAGTCTCGGCGCTGGTGCCGTTGCACGTGCTGAACCAGCTGCCGGCTGAGCCGTTCGAATGGCTGGTGCCGGGACTCATCGAAGAGAAAGTCGAGGCCCTGGTGCGCTCATTGCCCAAGAATCTGCGCGTGCATTTCGTGCCCGTGCCGGAAGCGGTCGCGAAGGCGCTGCCGCTGCTCGAGCGCGGCCGCGGATCGCTGCACGCGCAACTTGCCCACGCGCTGTTGCGCACGGGCGGCGTGCAGGTGCCGCACGATGCCTTCCGCGAGGATCTGCTGCCGCCGCATCTGCGCATGAACTTCGTGCTGATCGACGACGACGACAAGGTGATCGCGCGTTCGCGCAGCCTGGCGG
>Ga0207675_100002528_pt1 | contig 18077 bp, 13 predicted proteins | sample KBSSwiS42_FD_184305 | JGI IMG/M metagenome (GOLD analysis project Ga0207675, IMG submission 184305) | Switchgrass rhizosphere microbial communities from Kellogg Biological Station, Michigan, USA - KBS Switchgrass S4-2 (SPAdes) (version 2) | ecosystem: Host-associated > Plants > Roots >... | reverse complement strand
GATCAGGACGACCAGCAGGAATGTCGTCGACACGATCGCCGCGTTGGTCACGTGCAGCCAGGTGGCGAGCACGAGCGTCGCCGCCGCAAGTGCGGCGGCGGCGCCAATGACGTGGACACGGTCCGATGCTGCGCGCATGTAATTAGGAATTAAGAAGAATTAGGAAATAGGAATTCGTGCTCTCGCCGCTGCAGCCGGGCAACTCTCCAGAAAACTCCCGACATCATGTACGAATTCCTAATTCCCTAATTCGCTTAATTCCTAATTCTTCGGGGCCACGTAGCTCCTGCGGGCGCGCGGTTTGGCGCCGTTCTGGTTCACCTTGACGCCGATCTCGTGCACCTTGCCGTCACGCTTCGGCGGCTCGAACGCGAGCATGTACTGCGTGTGCAGTTCGTCGGCGACCGCCGCGAACGCGGCGCCGAGATCCTGGCCGAAGCGGATCTCGGTGTAGCCGCCGCCGGTCTCCTCGGCGACGCGTGCGAGGCCGGGATCGGGCAGGTCGGCGAGCACCATCGCCTGCAAGCCGCCGGGGCCGATGCCAGGCATCATCGGGCGCGCGCCGCGGCTGCGCATGCCGATGGCGTAGATCATCACGTCCTCTCGCCGCGCGCGGTCGATGGCCTCGGCCTGGCTCACCGGCTTCTGGCGAAAGCTGAACGAGCCGGTGTCCTTGCCGTCGCTGAGGACGAGGATCACCTTGCGCACGTCGGTGACGTCGCCGAACGCGTCGAGCGCGGCGTCGATGCCGCGCCAGAGCGGCGTCGGCGCATCGGGGGCGATGCGATCGGGCATCGCGCGGTTGAGCGCGTCGACGTCGCGGGTAAACGTCTCGCTGATCGCGACCTCGTGGCCGAACGAGCCGACGCGCGCCTGGTCTTCCGGCAGCAGCCGGCCGAAGAGCTGCGCGCCGGCGGCGCGAAGCAGCGGGAGGTTGCCTTCCATGCTGCCCGAGACGTCGAGCATGACGATCAGGCGGATTGGCTGCGGCCGGTTGTCGAACTGCGTAATCGGCTGCGGCTTGCCCTCGTCGCGCACCTCGAACTGCTGCTGGGTGAGGTTGGGTATGAGCTTGCCGTCGCGATCGATGACGGTGACGAAGACGCGCACCGCCTCGCTGCCGGCGCGAAACGTCGGCTGCTGCGCCGCGGCCGCGCGAAAACCGCCGACTGCGGCGGCGAGCAAACCAAGGGTGAGAAACCGCTTCATCCGGAGGGCTCCTGGAGTCGCAGGCAGGCACCTCCAGTAATAACACAGACCAGAGGCTCGGAAACTCGGAGACTCTGAGGCTCAGTGCCTCCTTTTCCTCTGAGCCTCCTCGAAGAGCATGGGCGGCGCGAGCTTGCCCGGGGCGACGGCGCGAGCCACCTCACGCAGCGACTGCGCCAGCGCGCGGCGGCGCGACTGCGGCAGCGCCGACAGCGCCGCAATTAACCGATCCTGCACCGCTTCGGGCGCGCGCCGCAGCGCGCGGCGTCCGGCGGCGGTGAGCGCGAGCAGCTGGCGGCGGCGGTCGTCGCTGGCGGCGACCTTGGCGACGAGGCGGCGCTCGACCAGCCGTTGAATCACCACCGACACCGAGCTCTGATGCGTGAAGGTGAGCGCCGCCAGGTCGTTGATCGACGCCTGCGGGTTCTCGGCGATCCGCTGCAGCGCGAACAGCTGCGCGCTGCTGAGGCCGGCGCGCCGTTCGCCCTCGCGCGCGCCGAGACGCAGCGCCTGGACGATGAGGCGGAGCGCATCGAGCGCCGCGCGTACTTCGCCGCCGCGGGCGGCCGCCCGGCTCTTCGCCCCGCCGGCCGCTGCACGTCGTGGCACGGCGGCGGCGCCGGAGCGCTGCAGCCGCGGTGGCACACGGCCGATATCTCTGGTATCGTTAGTTATATGGGACACCATACATTGTGAGCACCGCCGCACGCAAGCACGATATCGCGGAGGATCTCGGCGACTTCACCGCAACCCCGCGGCTGCTGCTGATTGCCGCGTTCGCGATGGTCATCGGCGTGGTCAGCGCGTATGTCGCGCAGGCGCTGCTGACGCTGATCGGCCTGTTCACCAACCTGTTCTTCTTCCAGCGCGTCAGCACGGCGCTGGTGACGCCCGAAGGGCACACGCTCGGCCCGCTGGTCATCCTCGTGCCGGTCGCCGGCGCGCTGGTCATCGGCGTGATGGCCCGCTACGGCTCGGAGCGGATCCGCGGCCACGGCATCCCCGAGGCGATCGAAGCGATTCTCATCAACGGCAGCCGGGTCGAGCCCAAGGTGGCGCTGCTGAAGCCGTTGTCGTCGGCGATCTCGATCGGGTCGGGCGGTCCGTTCGGCGCCGAGGGGCCGATCATCATGACCGGCGGCGCGGTCGGCTCGCTGATCGCGCAGTTCTTCCACCTCACGAGCACCGAGCGCAAGACGCTGCTCGTCGCCGGCGCGGCCGCCGGCATGTCGGCGACGTTTGCCGCGCCGCTCGCCGCGATCCTTTTGGCGGTGGAGCTGCTGCTCTTCGAGTGGAAGCCCCGCAGCCTGGTGCCGGTCGCGCTCGCCAGCGCCACGGCCGCCGCCATGCGCCGCTACATCATCGGCCTCGGCCCGCTCTTCCCGGTGCCCGCGCATCCGCTCTTCATCGGCCCGGCGGGTCTTGCAGGCTGCGTCGCCGCCGGCCTCCTGGCCGGCGCGCTCTCGGCGCTGCTGACACAGGCGGTGTACGCCGCCGAGGACGCGTTTCAGCGCCTGCCGTTCCACTGGATGTGGTGGCCGGCGCTCGGCGGCCTCGTCATCGGCGTCGGCGGCTGGATGTTTCCGCAGGCGCTCGGCGTCGGCTACGACGTCATCGGCGACCTGCTGCAGGGCGACGTGCCCGGCCGGGTGATTCTCGGCGTGCTGGTCGTGAAGTCGCTGATCTGGTCGGTGTCGCTCGGATCGGGCACCTCGGGCGGCGTCCTGGCGCCGCTCTTGATGATGGGCGGCGCGCTCGGCGGCGTCGAGGCGTGGCTGCTGCCGGCCGAGGGCGTCGGCTTCTGGCCGCTGGTCAGCATGGGCGCGATTCTCGGCGGCACGATGCGCTCGCCGTTGACCGGCGTGGTCTTCGCGATCGAGCTGACGCACGATCTCAACATGCTGCTGCCGCTGCTGGTCGCGGTCACCGTCGCCCACGCCTTCACCGTGCTGCTGCTGCGGCGCTCGATCCTCACCGAGAAGATCGCGCGGCGCGGCTATCACGTCAGCCGCGAGTACTCGATCGACCCGCTGGAAATCCTGTTCGTCCGCGAAGTGATGCGCACCAGCATCGCCGCGCTGCCATCCGAGGCGCCGATCGACGTGCTGCACGGCTCGCTGCGCCACGACGCCGCGCGCGGCCGCCAGCATCTCTATCCGGTGATTCGCGACAACCGCGAGCTCGCCGGGGTGGTGACGCGACGCGACCTGCAGACGCTCGTCGATCGCGCGCAGGGCGGCGGCGCGGCGCAGCTCGCCGGCATCGTCAAGGCACGCCCCGTCGTCGCGCATCCCGACGAGTCGCTGCGGATGGTGGTCTACCGCATGGCCGAGACCGGCCTGACGCGCTTCCCGGTGGTCGAACGCGACAGCGGCTGCCTGGTCGGGATGATCTCGCTGAACGATCTCCTGAAAGCGCGCTCGCTGAACCTCGACGCCGAACAGCGGCGCGAGCGGGTGCTGGGCGCGCACATCGCGCTGCCCTTCGGCGCGCGCCGCAGCACGGCGCCGCCCGTCCGGCCGCGCTCGCCGGCCGATGCGTCGTGATCGCCGCCGATGATGGCGTCTTCTGAGGAATCGACGATGCGATAGAGGTAATCTGCGGGCTTGGGTATCAGTCCCAATCCGACGGTTGAGCCGGGTGTGCACTTGCGCCGCCTCGGCCGTTTACGCGATCGTCGATGACACACGATCCGCACAAACCGCTGCGCGACGATGTCCGGCTGCTCGGCGAACTGCTCGGTGAGACGTTGCGTGCGCGCGAAGGCGACGCGCTGTTCGCGCGCGTGGAGGCAGTGCGCTCGCTGGCCAAGCGCGCGCACGCCGGCGAGCCGCAGGTGTTCGAATCGCTGGCCGATGGGCTCGCCGATCTGCCGATTGCCGCCGCGGTGCCGGTGGCGCGTGCGTTCTCGCACTTTCTCACCCTCGCGAACATCGCCGAGCAGCATCACCGCGTGCGGCGGCGGCGCGACTACGCGCGGGCGGAACGCCGTTCGCCGCAGCCTGGTTCGTGCGCGGAGGCGTTCGCGCGCTGGCGGGGCGACGGCCTTGCGGCATCCAGGCTCACGTCGGCGGTGCGTTCTCTCCGGATCGAGCTGGTGCTCACGGCACACCCGACCGAAGTGGTTCGCCGCACGCTGCTGCAGACGCACCGCCGCATCGGCGACGCGCTGGCCGTGCGCGATCGTCCTGACCTGACGCCGGACGAGGCCGACGCAACCCTCGACACGCTGCGGCGCGAGATCGCCACCATCTGGCAGACCGACGAGGTGCGCACGCACGCGGTCTCGCCGCTCGACGAAGTGCGCGGCGCGCTGGCGGTGTTCGAGCAGACGCTGTGGGAAGCGCTGCCGCGCTACGTGCGCCAGATCGACCGCGCGCTCGGCGAGGCGCTGCCGCTCGATGCGGCGCCGGTGCGGTTCGGGTCGTGGATTGGCGGCGATCGCGATGGCAACCCCAACGTGACGCCGGAGATCACCCGCCGCGCCGTCTGGATGGCGCGATGGGTCGCGGCGGATCTCTATGCGCGCGAGATCGAGTCGCTGCGCGCCGAGCTGTCGCTCGTCACAGCGAGCGACGAGCTGCGGGCAGCGGTCGGCGGCGCGCCCGAGCCGTACCGCGCGCTGCTGCGCGGTGTCAGCGCGCGCCTGCGCGCAACGCGCGAGCTCGCAGCCGCACGCATCGAGGACGAGGGCGGCGAGATCGGCGGCAGCGCAGAACCGTTTCTCGCCGCGGACCAGCTCGCGGCGCCGCTGCTGCTGTGCCACCGCTCGCTGACCGACACCGGAAACGCGGTCGTCGCCGGCGGCCGCCTGACCGGGATCCTCCGCCGCGTCGCCGCGTTCGGCCTGGTCCTGGCGCCGCTCGACCTGCGCCAGGAAGCCGCGCGGCACACCGAGGCGGTGGACTGGATCGCTCGCACGTGGAATCTCGGGGGCTACAGCGACGCGCAGGAAGACGAGCGCGTGGCGCTGCTCGTGCGCGAGCTCGCCGGCGGCACGCGCACCTTCGCCGATCTGCCGCCCGATGGCGGAATGCCGGATTCCGTCCGCGACGTCGTCGACACGTTCAGGACGGCCGCGGCGCTGCCGCCCGATTCGCTCGGCGCCTACGTCATCACCATGGCGAGCCGCCCGTCGGACGTGCTGGCCGTCGAGCTGCTGCAGAAGCTCGCGGTCAACCGGCGGCCGCAGCGGGTCGTGCCGTTGTTCGAGACCGCCGCCGATCTGCAGGCCGCCGGCGGGGTGCTCGACGTGTTGTTCGGGCTGCCCTGGTATCGCGCGCGCATCAACGGCCACCAGGAAGTGATGGTCGGCTATTCCGACTCGGCGAAGGATGCCGGCCGGTTCAGCGCCGCGTGGAAGCTGTATCGGGCGCAGGAAGAGATCGTGGCGGCGTGCAAGCGCCACGGTGTCCATCTGACCCTGTTCCACGGCCGCGGCGGCAGCGTCGGCCGCGGCGGCGGGCCGACCCACCTGGCGATCCGGTCGCAGCCACCGGGATCGATCGACGGCCGCCTGCGCGTGACCGAACAAGGCGAGATGATCCAGGCGAAGTTCGGCCTGCCCGACATCGCGGTGAGGACGATGGAGGTCTACACGACGGCGACGCTGGAGGCGACGCTGATGCCGGGGGCGGCGGCACCGGAGAGCTGGCGCGGCGCGATGGAGCGGCTCTCAGAGCGCTCCCGCGACTCGTATCGCGCGCTCGTCTACGAGCACCCGCGATTCCTCGACTACTTCCACACCGCGACGCCGGAGCCCGAGCTGCGCACGATCCGCATCGGCAGCCGGCCGGCGCGTCGCAGCGGCGGCGAAGGGGTCGAAGGGCTGCGCGCGATCCCCTGGCAGTTTGCGTGGACCCAGACCCGGCTGCTGCTCGCGTCGTGGCTCGGCGTCGACGATGCGCTCGGCGACGCGCTGGGGCGCGGCGAAGGAGCGGTGCTCCAGACGATGTACCAGGAGTGGCCGTTCTTTCAGTCGACGATCGATCTGATCGAGATGGTCCTGGCCAAGGCGGACGCGCGGATTGCCGCCGAATACGATCGGCGCCTCGTGCCGGCCGACTTGCAGGCGCTCGGCCGCGATCTGCGGGCGCGGCTCGATCGCGCCACCGCGGCGGTGCTGCGCGTCACCGGGCACCGCCAGCCTGCCGGGGCGACGCCGGTGTTGCGGCGGTCGATCGACGTCCGCAATCCTTACGTCGACCCGATCAACCTGGTGCAGATCGAGCTGCTGGCGCGGCTGCGGCAGGGCGGCGCCAGCCCCGAGCTCGAGCGCGCGTTCGTCGTCACCGTGAACGGCATCGCCGCCGGGATGAGGAATACGGGATAGAATCCCCCCTTCCCCACACCACCGGTAACCGCACAAAGGAGGCTGCCATGGCGTCGTACCTGCTCCAGGTCGCATACACCCCGCAGGCGTGGGCCGCGCTGCTCAAGAACCCGCAGGACCGGACGCAGGTGCTGCGGCCGGTGCTCGAGAAGCTGGGCGGCACGTTCGAAACCGCGTACTTCGCGTTCGGCGACTACGACGTCGTCGCAGTCCTCGAGCTGCCGAGCGACATCGATGCCGCGGCGTTCTCGATCGCGGCGGCTGCCGGCGGCGCCATCAAGTCGATCAAGACGACGCCGTTGATGTCGATCTCCGACGGCATCAGCGCGCTGCAGAAAGCGGGCCGCATCGGCTACGTGTCGCCGACCAGCGACGTCGCCGGGGTCTGAGATCTCTTCGCGCGACGGTGGTAACCGCAGAGCGCGCTGAGAACGCAGAGATCGCTTTTCAAAAAGAGAAAAACCAAGGCTCTGCGCTCTCTGCGTGCTCCCCGGTTTCACAGGCGCGCGAATGAGACTACGCGTCGCAAAGCGTGCTCACGGCGTTCGGGTCCGCGGCCACTGCCTGCATGACCGCCTGAGCGAACTCCAGCAGCCCGCGCGCGTCGAGCAGGAACGACGGCGCGTCGCCGACGCGGGCGCCGGCGTTGCCGGTCCGAATGAGATAGCTGTCGACGATGCGCGCGAAGAAGCGCGCCGGCCAGTTGGGGTGCGCGCCGGCGTCGGCCGTGTCGTACTCTTCCATCTCCCTCCAGACGCGCAACCCGTGCTCTTCGACCGGCACGCGGTAGCGCGCGACGCGCTTGCCGGGAAATGCGGTGACGTGCTCGGCGTAGTGGAGAAAGGTGACCGTGTCGTGGTCGCTGCCGAGCAGCAGGATGCGGCCGCCGATGGCGGCAAAGCGTTCGAGCGCCGAGCCGTGGCCGAAGGCATAGCTCCACGGCTGCTGCGAGATGAGATAGTCGGCCTGCGCGCCCCACACCACGAACCGCGCAACGTGCGCGTTGACCATCGAGCCGGGCCAGGTGCGCAACAGCTCCACCAGCGCGCCGTTATCGCGCTGCGACCGGGCGGTCGCCGCGTCGAACGGCGGCAGCTTCTCCAGCAGCTCGCGTTCTTCGTCCGCGGTCAGGTTGCCGCGGCCGATCTCGTCGTAGTGCTCGGGGCAGCTCGCATACATCATCAGCGTGCCGCCCGGAGTCAGCGCGTCCTTCAGCGCGAGGTGGAGCTGGTCGGGCCCGCCGGCCACGCGGCCGACCGCGCGCACCGACGCGTGCAACATGATCGTGTCGCCGGCGGCGACGCCGAGCGCACGAAATCCATTGGCGAGCTCGCCGCGTGAATACACTGCCGCCGGATTGTATGGGAGATTGCGGGAGCCGGCCGGAGGCCGGCCCCCGCGCGCATCGTTCTACGAAGCAGGGAACCGCGGCTTGAGCCGGCTCGCGTCGGGCACCGGGAACGGGAACCCGAGCTTGACCGAACGCCCGCGCACCCGATTCTGCGCCTGGCAGTTCGAGGTGCAGTTGGTCGCCGGCGGCGCCACTTCGGTGGCGTCCTCGCCGAACACCGCGCCCATCCGGCCGCCGCTCGCCACCCGCCACAGCGACACCCCGCCGCAGTGATCGACCACCGCGGTGGTGCCGTCACGCTTGAGGATGTTGTTGCGGCACCCCTGCGCGATCCGCGTCGCCACCTGCGGGCTGTCGCGGCCGACGAACTTCGGCGAGAAGTCGTTGGCGAAGTTCACGCGCGCCGGGACGACGACGGTCGTGTCCTTGTAGGGGACGACGTCGCCTTCGCGGGCGCGGAAGTTCGGGTTGTCGAAGTAGAACACCGTCATGTTGGCCGGCTCCGGCGAGGCGGCGGTGAACAGCACGTGCGTGATGTCGGTCGTGCCGCCGTCGCCGCGGGCCGGCTCCATCTGGAAGAGGCCGCCGTTGGCGCAGTCCTTCGCCTGGATCTTCATGCTCAGGCCAGGGCCGCTGCGGCTGATGACCATGTCGTCGTCGCTGAGCTCCACGCTCAGCCCGCTGGTCAGGACCAGCCCTCTGTGGTTCGGCGTCTTGCGCTCGAAGACCGGCGTCCGGACGCCACCGGTCATGTCGAGCGCGTTCGGGGCGCCGGTGAAGGCGTAGTCGATCACCTCGAATGAGGCGGACACGACGTCGAACTCGACATATTTGCCTCGTACCTGGAACCGCGTGCCGAGGCTCGCGGCCGGCACCGTCGTGTCGACCGCGCCCGACAGCGTGCTGCCGGCGAGGGCGATCGAGAAGCCGCCGCCCTCACATCCCTCCGATGAGGCTGCCTGCAGCGGCCGCTCGAGCGGCGTGCCCGGCAGGGCGACGCATACGGCGGCGAACGCGATCGCGATCGCCGCGGCGCCATGCATGAGCACGCCCCGCGTGGGGCTCCGGAAATTCCGACGCATCGTTGAGCTCCGTCTGGTTGAAGTTGTTCGCTTGCCAGACGCGCGTGAAAAAGTTGCATGGAGGGACACCCTCCGCAGCCGCGCGCACGTCCGGGTACCGGCTCAACCGTTGCCGGTCGAATCCGCCGTCGTCGCTGAAGCGTGGCTGCTCGAGTGGGGGGCTGCCGGTCTGCTCGCGTAGACGTCGTCGCCTTTACGCCTTCAAGGTGCGTTCCCCTCTTCGTTTGGTTGCATATAATTTTGCGGATGACGTCGCGTACCGCGATACGCATCAGCGTGAAACTCATCGAAGCGATTGCGATCGCGATCGTCGTGACCGCGTGCGGCGGCGGAGATTCGAGTGGAACGCCGCCGCCGACCACCACGCCGCCGCCGGCGTCGAGCGGCAGCTGCTCGATTCCATTCGAGCCGCTCGCCTCGAGCTCATCGAGCGCGACGCGGCAACCGAAACCTGAATCGACCTCGGACCGCCGCTCTCGCCGCGGCCGCGTCTACGAGGAGCTGTGGAAGCACCAGGCGGCCGCGACGCGCAGGCGGCTGGCGCCGCTCTCGTACGCGCCTGCGTCCACCAGCGAGGATTTCGGCCAGATCGCCGTGGTGAGAGACGAAGGCGATCTGATCCTGCCCGCCAACGCCTTCGATCTGCGCAGCGTCGCCATCACCTTCGCGCGCAACGGCAGCGGCGGCTACGACGCGCGCCGATCCGATCGCGCCTTCCAGGCGTCGGTCGGCGAGAAGATCACGCTGCAGGACGACGACAGCGCCCGCCTCGCGCTGCCGTTCACCTTCCCGTTCTACGCCGGCCGCTACAGCGAGACGTTCCTCAACTCCGACGGCAACCTCACCTTCGTCGACGAAGACCATGCGAGCACCGATCGCAACGTCGCCCGGTTCCTCACCGGGCCGCCGCGGATTGCGCTGCTCTTCGACGACCTCGATCCCTCGGGCGCCGGCGGCGTCTTCCGGCGCAACGACAACGACGGCGTCCTCCTCACCTGGTGCGACGTGCCCGAATTCGATCGGCCGGGCAACCGGGTGAACGTGCAGGTCCGCCTCGCCGCGGACGGGACGATCGATTTCATCTACGGCGCCACCGTGTCGCCCACCAGCGCGGTCGTCGGCGTCTCGCCGGGCTCGACCGGCATCTTCGCCGCGGTCGACGTCAGCGCGGCGGCGTCGGCGGCGATTGGCGGCGGCAGCGGCGCCGTCGGCGAGCGGTTCTCGACCCGGCGCGAGCTCGACTTCGTCGCGCTGCTGCAGAAGTTCTACCAGTCGCACAGCGACGACTTCGACCAGGTTGTGCTCTTCACCAACACCCGCACGACCGAGCAGGGCACCTTTGCGTTCGAGTTCACCGTCGCCAACGAGGTCTCGGGGATCGGGCTCGACGTCTACGACTCGAGCCGCGATTTCGGCAGCCGCGGCCGGCTGCGCAGCGTCGTCGACATGGATACGCTGCAGCGGTTCCCGGACGATCCGCGGCAGCGGTTCCTCGGCGAGAACAACACGCTCAGCCTGCTCGGCCAGGAATGCGGCCACCGCTGGCTGGCGTTTCTCGAGTTCCGCGACGCCGGGACCAACTCGAAGGCGCTGCTGGGACGCGACGAGGCGCACTGGAGCTTCTTCTTCGATTCCGACGCGTCGCACATGGAGGGGAACGACATCGAGGACCAGGGCGGCGGCGTGTTCCGCACCGTCGGCGCCGTCTCCCGCTACTCGGCGCTCGATCAGTACGCGATGGGGCTGCGCGCGCCCTCGGAGGTGCCGCCGATGTTCCTGGTGACGGCGGTCACCTCGGGGCAGAGCGCCGAGGATGCGCCGCGCACCGGCGTCGAGATCCGCGGCACGCGCAAGGACGTGCGGATCACCGACATCATTGCCGCCAACGGCACACGGCGGCCGGATTCAGCTGGCGCGCCGAAGCAGTTCCGCCAGGCCTGGGTCTACCTCGTGGCGGAAGCGCGCGAAACGAATGACGACCTGGGCAAACTGGAGCGGTTTCGCGCCGCGTGGGAACCGTTCTTCAACGCCTCCACCGATGGCCGCGGCACGATGATTTCGCGACTGCGTTGAGGGCCGGTTCGCCGTGACAATCGATGACGTCCGGCCGAGCGGAGGGTGCTAGGATGGGCCATCCCAACAATCACACAGCCCATGGCCGCGACGGTGCCTTCGGTCCTCGTTGTCGACGATTTTCCTGACGGCCGCGAAATGGTCGCGGAATACCTTGCGTTTCGCGGGTTTTCCGTGCTCGAGGCCGCGACCGGCGCCGAAGCCATCGCGCTCGCCCGCAAACATCGGCCGCGGCTGATTCTGATGGACCTCGGCATGCCCGGCCTGGACGGGTGGGAGACGACGCGGCAGCTGAAAGCCGACCGCCGCACCCGGAGCTGCGTGATCGTCGCGCTGACGGCGCACGCCTTGACCAGCGAGCGGGTCTCGGCGCTCAGCGCCGGCTGCGACGAGGTGATCTCGAAGCCCTTCGATCTGTCGGAGCTCGGCGAGACGGTTGACCGGATCGTCAACGTCGACGCGACTCCGCTGAAGCGCAAACGCAAGCTCGCCTGACAAGGGCCTCCTGGCCCTGTACCCTCCGGTTATCCCCCGCTCGTCGCCTCGAATACTCTCCCGAGCTCGTACGGCGTCGTCACCTCGAGCTGATCATAGCGGCAGTCGGTCGGCCTCTTGTCGAATCGCCACCGCTGGAACACCGCAGCGTGCCGGAAGCGCGGACCCTGCATGTGGTCGTACTTCACCTCGCACACCCGCTCGATGCGCAACGGCTCCCACGACAGATCCTTGCCGGCGCTCCACCGGCTCTGGCCGCCGGGCATGCGCGTCATCGCCGCCGCATCGACCTCGGCCCACTCGCGCCACGGATGATGCTCGAGCGCGTGCTCGCGCAGCGGCGCCAGCTCGATCGCCAGCTCGCGGCGCCGCGCCATCGTGAACGACGAGGTGACGCCGACGTGATGCAGCGCGCCCTTGTCGTCGTAGAGGCCGAGGAGCAGCGAGCCGACCCGCTCGTCCCGGCCGTCCTTGTGCCACCGGAACCCGGCGACGACGCAGTCGGCGGTGCGCGCGTGCTTGATTTTGAGCATCGCGCGCTTGCCCGGTTCGTAGATGCCCTGGGCCGGCTTGGCGATCACGCCGTCGAGGCCCGCGCCCTCGAATCGCGCCAGCCAGTCGGCCGCAATCGCGAGGTCGCGCGTCACCGGCGTGACGTGAATGGCCGGCGGCGCGGACGACAGCGCCCGCTCCAGCAGCCCGCGGCGCTCGCTCTGCGGCGCGCCGCGCAGGTCGTTGCCGTCGAGCGCAAGGAGATCGAAGGCGACGAACTGCGCCGGCGTCTCCTTCGCCAGCCTGGCGACACGCGACGCCGCCGGATGGAGCCGCAGCTGGAGCGCGTCGAAATCGAGGCCATGCGGGGTGGCAATGACGATCTCGCCGTCGACGATGCAGTGGCCGGGCAGGCCCGAGAGAAAGAGCGAGTGCAGCTCGGGGAAGTAACGATCGAGCGGCCGCAGATCGCGGCTCTGGATGAACACCTCGTCGCCGGCACCGCGAAAGACGAGCGCGCGAAACCCGTCCCACTTCGGCTCGTAGAGAAAATCGCCGGGCGGCAGCTCGTCGGTGAGCTTGGCGAGCATCGGCTCGATCGGCGGGGCGATGGGAAAGCTCGCGTCGGTCACGGCTAAAAATATTTTTTTCGCGCTCGTTCGTCCAGTCGAAGCGACTGCAACCCTATACCGGACGGCCAGCCAAGAGACAAAGTGGTCGACCTCGGTCGCCGTTGACGGTCAAGACCGAACAACAGCGACACGATCGGCTCGTCGCATGCGTGTTCCGCGCCGGTCGACGTTCGGTTGCGCATTATATTTTCTTCACAACTCGCGTCCCTTTGTGGAGATGGCCGCCCGTACCAAGTCACGGGCGGTCGGACGACCGCCAGCCGGGTTTCTGGCGATTCGAGAAACGGCGTGGAGGAACGATGAAGCGGGCTGGGCGACAGGCGACGATCGTGGCGATGGCGCTGGCGTGGTGGAGCGTGGCACCAGCGGCGCAGGAACAGGAAGCAGCGGTGCCGCAGGAGCAGGCGGCGCCGGCGCAACAGGAACCGGCGCCCGCAGCGCCGCAGCCGGAGAGCGTGACGGCGCCGCAAGCGCCGGCGACGACCGCGCAGGAACAGCCGGCAGCAGCGCCGCAGGAGCAGCCGGCAGCAACGCCGCAGGAGCAGCCTGCCGTTGCGCCGGTTGAGCAGCCGGCGACAGCGCCAGCGCAGGAAGAAGCGCCCGCGCCGACGCGTCGCGTTGTCGCAGAAGAGCCGGCGGCCGCGCCGGCTGAAGAGCCTGCCGTCGCCGAGGAGTCCGAGCCCGCGCCGGAGGAAGATCCCGCGGTCGAGGAAGAGCCTCCGGCCGAGATCATCGAGGAGCCGCAGTACACGCGGTTCGTCGCCATCAACGACGCGGCGCCGGGGCGGCTGTTCGATGCCGGCGCGACCGCGCCCGACCCCGGCGATCCCAACCGGCTGGTGATCGCATTTCACAGCGGCGTCGATCCGGCGACGTTCCGGGTGACCGACTTCAGGGCGTCGACCGCGGCGTTCAACCACCTGTCGGCGATGGACACGATCAGCTTCAAGATCGAAGCGCCGAAGGGACAGCGGATCTCGAAGGTGATCTACACGCAGCGCGGCACCGGCTCGCAGATTCGCCTCGGCCGTGCCGCCGGCGCGACGCACTGGGTGGTCGGCGAGTATGCCGCGCAGCTCGGGGTGTTCACCACCAACCCCTCGGTCGTCGGCACCGCTGATTTCTCCGCGCAGCCGCAGGCGATGGTCGACGTGTCGATCACGACCGGGTTGTTCGCGTTTGCCGCGCCCACGTCGGGCTCGGCAAGCATCGAGGTGACCAGCGCCGAGGTCCAGGTCGAGCTCGTTCCCGCCATCGACTGACGTCGATCGAACCGGTTGGGTCGCGCTGTGACGCGCGACCCAACGTACAATCCCGGCGTGCCGCGCCGCGCCGCCGCGTTTGCCCTTCTCTCGATCCTCCTCGCTTCTCCACCAGCGGCCGGCGAACCCGTCTACCAGCACCTGCGCCTGATCGCGCCCGCGGCCCCCGGGGGCGGCTGGGATCAGACCGCCCGGGCCATGCAGCAGGCGCTCCAGAGCGCGGGCATCGTCCACACGTCGTCGGTCGAGAACATCCCCGGCGCCGCCGGCACCATCGGACTCGCGCGTTTCGTCACCGCCGAGCGCGGCACCGGCGATGTCGCGATGATGTCGGGCCTGATCATGCTCGGCGCGATCGTCACGCATCGATCGGCGCTGACGCTGCACGATGTGACGCCGATCGCGCGGCTGGTTGGCGAATACGAGGTGATTGTCGTTCCCGCGGCGTCGCCGTTCCGATCGCTCGCCGACTTCATCGCCGCGTTCAAAGCCAACCCCGAATCGATCTCGTGGGGCGGCGGATCGGCCGGCGGCACCGAGCAGATCCTGGCCGGCCTCGTCGCCGACGCGGTCGGCGTGAACCCGAAGCGGGTCAACTACATCGCGTTCTCCGGCGGCGGCGAGCTGCGGCCGTCGGTGCTCGGCGGCCAGGTCTCGGTCGGGCTCGACGGCCTCGCCGGCTTCGAGCCGTACATCGAGGCGGGGACGGTGCGCGCGCTCGCCATATCCAGCGCGGCCCGGCTGCCGCATCTCGACACGCCGACGCTGCGCGAGCAGGGGATCGACATCGAGCTCGAGAACTGGCGCTGCATCGTCGCGCCGCCCGGCGTCAGCGCGGCCGATCGGCAGCGGCTCGAGGGCGCGGTCAAGGCGATGGTCGAGTCACCGGGCTGGCGCGAGACGCTCGAGCGCTTCCGCTGGAACGATCGCTACCTGGGCAGCGAGGCGTTCGCCGCGTTTCTCGACAGCGAGGAGGCGCGGGTGCTGAGCATCCTGAAGAAGCTCGGCACCGGCGGCGACAGCGCGCCGACCGGCCCCTATCCGGTGCTCGTCCTCTCCGGCCTCGCGATTTTCGCAGCCGTGGCGGCGGCGGGTCTCGTCCGCGCGCGGCAGCGCGAAGCGCCGCCGAGCGCGGCGAACGAAACGCCGAGGCCGTGGCCGGCGATCGCGATGATCGCGATCGGCATCCTCGTCGACGTTCTGCTGGTCGAGCGCGGCGGGTTCGTCATCGCATCGACGGCGCTGTTCTGGGCGACGGCGCGCGCCTTCGATCCGAATCACCCCGCGCGCGACGCGGCTTTCGCGCTCGCCGTCTCGATTGGCGCTTACCTGCTGTTCGCGCGGCTGCTCGAGCTGCCGCTGCCCGCCGGCATCCTTGCCGGCTGGATGTAGGCCGGCGCCATGGGCACGCTGCAGGCGCTGGGACGCGGGTTCGCCAGCGCGATCTCGCTGCCGCACCTCGCCTGGGCACTGGCCGGTACGACCCTGGGCACGGCGGTGGGCGTGCTTCCCGGAATCGGGCCGGCGCTCACGGTGGCGGTGCTGCTGCCGATCACCTTCAGCCTCGATCCGACGAGCGCGTTCATCATGTTCGGCGGCATCTACTACGGCGCGATGTACGGCGGGTCGACGACCAGCATCCTGATCAACTCGCCCGGCGAGACGGCGTCGATCGTCACCGCGATCGACGGCCACATGATGGCGCGCCAGGGGCGCGGCGCCGCGGCGCTGACCACCGCCGCGATCGGATCGTTCGTCGCCGGCACGCTGGCGACGATCGCGCTGACCTTCTTCGCGCCGCCGCTCGCGGCCGCGGCACTGCGCTTCGGGCCGGCCGAATACTTCGGCCTGACGATGCTCGCGTTCACGACCGTCGCGGCGCTGCTCGGCGACTCGGTCGTGCGCGGGCTGCTCAGCCTGTTCCTCGGCTTATCGATCGGGCTGGTCGGGATCGATCAGCTCACGGGCGACGCGCGCTTCTCGTTCGGCATCCCGCAGCTGATGGACGGCATCGACGTGATGATCCTGGTGATCGGCCTCTTCGCCGTCGGCGAGACGCTGTATCAGGCGTGGCGGCACGGGCGCGACGAGGAGCACGTGATTACGCTGCACGACTTCACCGGCATGAGCCGCGAGGACTGGCGCCGCTCGTGGAAGCCGTGGCTGCGCGGCACGGCGATCGGCTTCCCGCTCGGCGTGCTCCCCTGCGGCGGCTCGGTCATCCCCACCTTCGTCTCCTACATGACCGAGAAGCGATTGAGCGACCGGCCGGAGGAGTTCGGCCAGGGGGCCATCGAAGGGGTCGCCGGACCGGAAGCGGCCAACAACGCCGCCGCCGCCGGCGTGCTGGTGCCGCTGCTGACGCTGGGGCTGCCGTCATCGGCCACGGCGGCGGTGATGCTGACGGCGTTTCAGCAATACGGGCTGCAGCCCGGGCCGCTGCTCTTCGCGACCCGGCCCGATCTCGTGTGGACGCTGATCGCGAGCCTCTACATCGGCAACGTGATGCTGCTGGTGCTGAACCTCCCGCTCGCCGGCGTGTGGGCGCGGGTGATGCTCGTGCCGCGCCCGTTGCTCTTCGGCGGCATCCTCGTGCTCGCATCGGTCGGCGCCTACAGCCTGAACCGATCGATTCTCGATCTGGTGCTGCTCTACGCGGTCGGCGCGCTCGGCTGCGCGATGCGCATCTACGACGTGCCGCTGGTGCCTGCCGTGCTCGGCTTGATCCTTGGCCCGCTGTCCGAGCAGCAATTCCGGCGGGCGGCGGCGATCAGCGGCGGCGATCTGTCGGTGTTCGTCACCCGGCCGATCTGCGCCACGTTGCTGGCGCTGGCCGCCGCCGTCCTCGCAGGCCCGCACCTGCTCCGCCGCTGGTTGCCAACCGGCGAAGCGACATGAGCGGGACGGTGTACGACGTCGCCGTCGTCGGCGGCGGCAACGCCGGCCTGTCGGCGGCGCTCACCGCGCGCGAGGCCGGCGCCAGCGTGATCGTCCTCGAACGGGCGCCGCGGCATTTTCGCGGCGGCAACAGCCGGCACACGCGCAACCTGCGCGCCGCGCATGCCACGCCGACCGCCATCCTCACCGACACCTATTCGGAAGACGAGTTCTTCTCCGACCTGCTGCGCGTTACCGGCGACGACCTCGATCGCGATCTGGCGCGCCTGGTCGTGCACCGCTCGGCCGGGTGTCCCGACTGGATGCGGCGGCACGGCGTCCGCTTCCAGTCGTCGCTGCAGGGCACGCTGCATCTCGGGCGCACGAACGCGTTCTTCCTCGGCGGCGGCAAGGCGCTGATGAACAGCTACTACGCCGCGGCCGCGCGCGCCGGCATCGAGGTCGTCTACGACGCCGACGTCCATGCGCTCGACCTGGCCGGCCATGCGTTCGAGGCTGCGCATGTCCGCATCGCGGGGGTCGAGCGAACGGTCCGCGCCCGCGCGGTGGTGCTCGCGTCCGGAGGATTCGAATCGAACCTCGAATGGCTGCGTGAAGCGTGGGGCAGCGCCGCCGACAACTTCATCATCCGCGGCACGCCCTACAACACCGGCACGCTGCTGCGCCTGATGCTCGACGCCGGCGCGCAGCCGGTTGGCGATCCGCGCGCCTGCCACGCGGTGGCGATCGACGCGCGCGCGCCGAAGTTCGACGGCGGCATCGTCACCCGCCTCGACTGCGTGTCGCTCGGCATCGCGGTCAACGCCGCCGGCATGCGCTTCTACGACGAAGGCGAGGACTTCTGGCCGAAGCGCTACGCGATCTGGGGAAGCCTTGTCGCGCAGCAGCCGGATCAGATTGCGTTCTCGATCATCGACGCGAAGGCGGTCGGACGCTTCATGCCGTCGGTGTTTCCGCCGTTCGCGGCCGGATCGATTCGCGAGCTGGCGGCGATGCTGCAGCTGCCCGCCGACGCCCTCGCCTCGACGGTCGCGGCGTACAACGCCGCGGTGAGGCCGGGCAGGTTCGATCACGCCGTGCTCGACGATTGCCGGACCGAAGGATTGACGCCGCCCAAGAGCCACTGGGCGCTGCCGCTCGACACGCCGCCGTTCTGGGGCTATCCGCTGCGGCCCGGCATCACCTTCACCTACCTCGGACTCAAGGTCGATGCGCGCGCGCGTGTGTCGATGGCGGATGGACAACCGGCGG
>Ga0207675_100002527_pt1 | contig 18089 bp, 13 predicted proteins | sample KBSSwiS42_FD_184305 | JGI IMG/M metagenome (GOLD analysis project Ga0207675, IMG submission 184305) | Switchgrass rhizosphere microbial communities from Kellogg Biological Station, Michigan, USA - KBS Switchgrass S4-2 (SPAdes) (version 2) | ecosystem: Host-associated > Plants > Roots >... | reverse complement strand
GAGGCCGTAACAGTTGATCCATACCGTGCCCACTTTGAGGGCACGGGCGACGCGATGCGCTTTGCCGATGTCGCGCGTCCAGATCCCGGCGGCAAGACCGTAGGGACTGTCGTTGGCTTGTAGACGCACGTCATCGAGGTCCTTGAATGGAATCATGGTCAACACCGGACCGAAAATTTCTTCCCGCGCGATGCGCATGGTGTTACGTGCCTCGGTGAAGATCGTGGGTTCGTAGAAGTAGCCCTTGCCCATGCCGGTGCGCGCACGCCGCCCCCCGGTGAGTAGCTTGGCGCCTTCCTCGACGCCGACCTTCACGTAACTTTCTACCTTTTCCAACTGGGCCGCCGAAACGAGCGGGCCAACTTTGGTTGTGGTGTCCAGCGGATCGCCCACTTTTGACTTACCCGCGCGATCGCTGAGCAACGCGGCGAATTGATCGAGCACGGACACTTCCACGAAGAGCCGGCTTCCCGCCGTGCACGTTTCGCCCTTGTTGTAGAAGATGCCGAGGATGGCGCCCTTTGCGGCAGCTTCGAGATCCGCGTCGGCAAAAATGATGTTGGGAGATTTGCCACCCAATTCGAGGCTCACCGGTTTCGGCACGTCGGACGCAATCCGCATGATCTGACGCCCGACTTCGGTAGAGCCGGTGAACGCGATGCGATCCACGTCCGGGTTTTCGACCAAGGCCGCCCCGGCAATGGGGCCGTATCCAGGAGCCATGTTGACGACCCCGGCCGGAAGTCCCGCTTCGGCCATGAGCTCACCCAGACGCAGGGCGGATAGAGGCGTTTGTTCGGCTGGTTTCAAAACCACGGTGTTCCCCGCCGCCAGCGCGGGGGCCAGCTTCCACGCCGCCATGAGTAACGGGAAGTTCCAGGGGATGATCTGCCCCACCACACCATACGGCTCGGGAATGGTGTAATTGAGGATGTCCGGTATGGCGTTCATGGTTTGGCCGGAGATCTTGGTCGCCCAGCCTGCGTAGTAAAGAAACGCATCGGCGGCCATCGGCACGTCGATCTTCGAAGACTCGAAGATCACTTTGCCCTGATCCAGCGTCTCCAGCTCCGCCAGTTCGTTTCGGTGTTGCAGAATGAGCTCGCCGATCTTGTTGAGAATACGGGCTCGTTCGCCGGGAGCGGTCTTGGACCACGTGTCCTCGTAAGCCTTTCGCGCCGCCCGGACCGCTTTGCGAACATCGTCGGGGCCGGCCTCGGCCACCTTGGTCAGCACGTCCTCTGTGGCGGGATTGATGGTGTCGAAGGCGCGGCCCGACGCCGCATCCACCCATTCCCCACCGATCCAGAGCTTCCCCGGCTTCACCACCGCATGTTTGGTTTCAGGCATGGATCAAACTCCTCACAAATCCACGTACTTGGGACCGCCACCGCCCTCGGGTGGAACCCAGGTGATGATCTCGTAGGGGTCCATGATGTCGCAGGTCTTGCAATGGACGCAGTTGGACGCGTTGATGCGCAGCGCTTTGCCGGATGGCGTGGCGCCCTCCACCATTTCGTACACGGCGGCGGGACAAAAGTATTGGCACGGATTGCCGTATTCCTCGGCGCAACGTGTGGCGCAAATGTCCGTGTCTTTCACGATCAAGTGCGACGGCTGATCTTCATCGTGCATCGTGCCGGACTTGAATACGTCGGTGAGCTTGTCGAAGGTTTGCTTGTTGTCGTAGCGCACATCCTCACCGATGGCCTTGCCGTTCGCGTGCTTTTCCATGTGCGACGCGTCTTTGCTGACGTGCGTCTTATCGCCGAACCCGCTCCCCCCCGTGACCATGAGAATGGCCGCGTTGGCCATCCCCGCCACCCGTCCGCCCTGGAATCCCTGGTGGAAATTACGGACCTTGTAGAGCTCGGCGCGGGAGGCGCTCTGGGCGAACAGCCGGTCGTATTCCCCGAGCGTCTTCGTGGAGTAATCGTCGGCCAGGAGGGCCTGGAAGATCGCTTTCGCCGCCATCATGCCGCTTTCAAATGCGAGATGAATGCCTTTCAAGCGCTCTGCGTTCAAGAACGCGCCCGCATCACCGGTGATGAGAAGTCCTGGCAGCACGCGCTTGGGCATCGAGAAATACCCACCCAGCGGGACCGTCTTGGCGCCGTAGGTGAGCATTTCTCCGCCGTCGAGAAGTTTGTGGAGAAACGGATGCGTCTTGTAGGCCTGGAAGATGCGATGCGGATCGGTGCGCGGATTACGGTAATCGAGTCCGGTCACGAACCCGATCGAGACCTTGTGGTCGGACATTCCGTAGATCCATCCGCCACCGTACGTATTCGCATCCATGGGAAAGCCGAGCGTGTGATACACCGCACCGGGACGAATGCGGCCGGCGGGCAATTTCCATACTTCCTTGATGCCGGTGCCGTAGGTTTGCGGCGTCACGCCGTCCAGTTTGCGATCGCGCATCAGCGCCTTGGTCAAGTTTCCGCGGGTTCCTTCGGAGAGCACGGTCACTTTCGCTTTGATGTCGACGCCCGGCTCGAAATTGGATTTTCGGTTCCCGTGCTTATCGATCCCTTTATCTCCGGTCCGCACGCCGATGATCTGGTCCCCTTCGGTGAGAAGCGCGCTGCCCGGGAATCCAGGGAACACGTTTACGCCTTTGTCTTCGGCTTTGCCGGCCAGCCAGCGCACGACGTGATAGAGCGACACGACGTAGTTACCGTGATTCTTGAGTGGCGGGGGCGTAAGGGGTGCTTTGATGGCGCCCGAAGCGGTTAGGTAATAAAAAGCATCCTCGGTTACCGGTGACTCGATCGGAAACCCCGCTTCTTTCCAGTCCGGCATGAGCGCATTGATGCCGCGGGGATCCATGACCGCACCGGAAAGGATGTGTGCTCCGGGCTCGGCTGCCTTCTCGATCACGGCGATCGAGGGTTCCAGCTTCTTGTCTGAATTCTGGTTGTGCTGGGCAACGAGATCGGCGAGATGGATGGCACCGGCCAGCCCTGAGGGGCCTGCGCCCACGAAGCAAACATCCATCTCCAACTCGTCACGAACGAAATCTTCGGCCATGCCACCTCCTGGAAGCGGACCATGTTAACGGGCTTGGCGGAGTCGTGGCAACGCGTTCCCTGGTCTATTTGAGGCGGTTTGGCAGCCCTCGTGAGCCCCCGTACACTTTGGCGCATGGCCCGCGAGACGCTCCTCACCGCACGTTGGGTGTTACCGGTCAGTTCGCCGCCAATCCCAGACGGAGCCGTCTTGGTGGAGGACGGTCGGTTCTCCGCGATTGGCTCTCTGAGCGACCTGCAAACGCTGATCGGCGATGTGGACGTTCAAGATTTTGGCGACGCCATTCTGCTTCCGGGACTCGTGAATGCACATACACACTTGTCCCTGACCGCCCTCGCTCCTCACATCCCGCGCCACGGTCCGCTTCTGGAATGGCTGGCCACGGTGACCCGCGAAGCAACCAAGATGACCGAAGATGAGGTGCGCCGCTCAGTGCGTGAAGGTTTGGAATCCTCCTGGCGGGCCGGAACGATGGCGATTGGCGAGATCACCACGCGTCCGGAAGGGGTAATGGAATTGGTCGCGGACCACCGCGTCACGAGCCGCGCCTATTTCGAATTCTTGGGGGTGAGCCCCGAGCGCTCCGAACGTCGTTACAAAGCAGCGTTGGATCGCGCATTGTCTCTCGTCGGCGGAGTTGTACGTCCCGGTCTCTCCCCGCACGCTCCCTATTCCGTCTGGCCTACCTTGTGGCAAAGCGCGGCGGAGTTCTGTCGAGCGCACGACCTGCGTTGGTCCACGCATCTTGGCGAGTCCCCTTACGAGCGCGAGTTTCTTTTGGAAGGAAGCGGGCCGCTTCGTGACCATCTCGAGCGGTTGGGAGTTTGGGATGATGCCTTTCCTGTGCCACGGCAGAACATCGTTCCCTGGTGGATGTCACAACGTGTTCTCGACGAGCGCGCACTGCTCGTGCATGGGTTGCATCTGGAGGATACGGACATGGATACCATTGCCGCGTCCGGTGCGTTTCTCTGCCTTTGCCCGCGCAGCAATGCCATGCTTGGTCTGCCGGCTCCGCCAGTGCGCGAGCTCACGACCCGGAAGATTCGACTTTGTTTGGGAACGGACAGCTTGGCCTCCAATGAAGATTTGAGCGTATGGGGCGAGATGCGTGCCATTCATAACCTCATGCCGGAGCTGCCGGCGGAAACGATTCTGCGGATGGCGACCTTGGTTGGAGCAGAAGCTTTGGGCCTTGAAGACGTGTGCGGCTCTCTGACACCCGGGCTTCCGGCCCGGTTCGTGAGCGTCGACGCTTCGGACTTGGGAGATGACGACCCGTTGTCCTATCTTTTACGTCCCCTGATGGAGCTCCGCGTGCGACCGGTCGATCTCACATCCCAAGAGGCCGATACCTAGATCCTCATGATCGAAACCCTTCCTGGAATTCCCGAGCTCTCCGTGGTCATGCCGTGCCTCAACGAGGAGGAGACGCTGGGGCTATGCCTGGACAAGGCTCGCGCCACCATCCAGCGGCTTGGCCTTGCCGCGGAAATCGTGGTGGCCGACAACGGTTCCACGGATCGATCGGTGGAGATCGCCCAGAGCTACGGCGCACGGGTGGTGCACGAATCCAGGAAGGGTTACGGAAGCGCGTACCTGGCCGGATTCGCGGCTGCGAAGGGCCGTTACATTGTCATGGCCGATTCGGACGACTCCTACGATTGGACGGACATTGGCCGCTTCCTGGAGCCACTTCGCCAAGGCGCGGATTTCGTGATTGGAACGCGAATCAAAGGTCACATCGATCCGGGTGCGATGCCCTGGCTGCATCGCTATGTAGGCAATCCCATCCTCACCGGCACCTTGAACGTGTTGTTTGGTGCGGGGATCTCCGATGCGCATTGTGGCATGCGGGCATTCTCGCGCGAAGCCTTGGCCCGCATGCACCTGCGCACGACCGGCATGGAGTTCGCGTCCGAGATGGTGATCAAGGCCGCCAAGGCGAAACTGAACATCGTGGAGATTCCGATCACGCTCCACAAGGACAAGCGCTCCCGGAAACCGCACTTGCGCACGTGGCGAGACGGCTGGCGCCATTTGCGATTCATGTTGCTGCTTTCTTCAACCTGGCTCTACATGATTCCGGGATTGGTGTTGCTCGGGTTGGGATTGATACCGCTGATCGCGCTATTTCCCGGTCCCCTCCACATCGGCCATGTGGAGCTTGACGTGCATTCGATGATCTTGGGCAGCTTGCTGGTGATTCTTGGCGTGCAGATTCTCACCACAGGCTTGTTCGCCCGCGTGTATTCGTTCGAGCAGGAGTTCGATCAAGGCGATCGCTTGCTGCGAGTTCTGGCCCGCCGGTTCAATTTGGAGCGCGGGTTAGGGTTGGGGATTCTGGTGTTCCTAGTCGGATTGGTCATCGATGCCCACGTTCTGATTACGTGGATTCGCGAGGGGTTAGGGCCTTTATCCGAACTTCGGCCGGCCATTCTGGGAAGTACGTTGTTGGCGGTAGGCGTTCAAATCATCACCGCGTCATTTTTCTTGAGCATGCTGTCGGTTCAGGTGGCGGATCTGACCGAGAAGAAAGAATAGTACGCACTCGTTTTGAAACGAGCCGCAATGGATTTTGGTTGTAAATAATCGCCCCGGGGCGATCGAGCCTATTCCTCTTCCTCTGTCTCGTCATCGGATATTTCCACCACCAATGTCTCGGTGGTGAACACCAGACCCGCGATCGAAACCGCGTTCTGCAGACCGGCGCGCAATACCTTTGCCGGATCGTAAACGCCTGCTTCCGCCAAATCCTCGATCTTTCCCGTCAACGCATTCAATCCCACCGTCTCCGGAGATGAGGTTCGCACCTTCTCCGCGATCACCATCCCCGGCAGTCCGGCGTTCTCGGCAATTTGAATCAACGGCGCATACAAACCCTGACGCAAGATCTCGGCGCCAAGTTGTTCAGCTCCCGCGCTGAAAACCAATTTGTCCAGAGTCTCGCCTGCCCGCAGCAACGTGACACCTCCGCCCACCACGATCCCCTCTTCGATCGCCGCCCGAGTAGCGGCTAGCGCATCTTCCGCGCGACCCTTTTCTTCGCGCATCGCCACTTCGGTGGCCGCACCAACCTGGATCACGCCTACACCACCGGATAGCTTCGCCAACCGTTCCTCAACCCGCTCCCGATCGTATTCGCTTGACGCATCGGCCAGTTCCTTCCGCAGCATCGATACTCGGGAGGCAATCGATGCCTTCTTTCCCTTCCCGCCCAGCACGGTCGTTTCTTCGCTCCCGACGATGATGCGATCCGCTTGCCCGAGGTCGGAAAGATCCACCGTAGCCAAGCTTCGCCCGGTCTCTTCGGAGATCACCGTGCCACCGGTCAGCACCGCTAAGTCTTCCAGCATCGCCTTCTTGCGGTCGCCAAAACCCGGCGCTTTGACCGCCACGGCTTGGAACGTCCCACGCAACCGGTTCACCACCAAAGTGGCCAAAGCCTCGCCTTCTACTTCCTCGGCAATCACAATCAAGGGTCTATCCCGACTCAGAACCTGATCCAAGACTGGATACAGCTCGTTCAAAGAAGAGAGCTTGCCGTTATGAAGCAGCAAGTATGGTTTTTCGAGCTCCACCACCATGCGTTCCGGATCCGTAACGAAATAGGGAGATAAGTAGCCGCAAGCGAACTGCATGCCTTCGACAACTTTCAGTGTCGTTCGGGCTCCCTTGCCTTCTTCGACCGTCACCACGCCATCACGCCCCACCTTCTCCAGAGCCGACGCAATGAGTCCTCCCAACACTTCGTCGTTTTTGGCCGCTACTACGGCCACCGACAAGATGTCCTCTTGGCTTCGCACCTTACGCGCCCGCCGCGCGATGTCTTCCAATGCAGCATTGGCCCCGCGCTCCATGCCGCGCTTCAACCCCGAGGGGTTCAACCCTCCCGCCACCGCGCGCAGCCCTTCACGCACCAATGCCTGCGCAATAACCACCGCAGTGGTTGTTCCATCGCCGGAGGTTTCCTGGGTCTTGGTGCTCACTTCCTTGGCCAGCTCGGCGCCCACGTTCTCGAACGGATCCAAGAGCTCGATTTCTTTGGCCACCGTAACGCCGTCGTTCGTGATTGCGGGTACTCCCCCGATCTTGTCCAAAACCACATTCCGGCCCCGCGGACCCAATGTGATCCGCACCGTATCGGCGAGCTGATCGAATCCGCGGCGCAACTTCTCGCGGGCTTGGGCGTCGAACGCAAATTGCTTGGCCATGATGTTGAATACTAAAGGACGCGGCTCAATGCTTCGAGACCCCGTCGCGTCGTCGCCGGGTCACCGCCGAAACCAATCCGAACACCCGAATCATCGTCGAAAAATCTGCCAGGCACGACAGCAACGTCATGGTCCGTCGCGAGCTGTTGCGCGACATCGCTTCCGGTACGCCCCTCCGGCAAGCGTACCCAAGCAATGATGCCGCCGGCCGGCTTTGAAACGCTCACCCGGGTCTCTGCGTTCGCCCAGCGTTCCACGACCTCCCAACCGGCGGCCGCGCGAGCCAATGCTTCCTCGCGCAACCCATCCACGATCTCGAATGATCTACGAAAGAATGCTTGCGCAGGGGTGGGCCCAATCGATTCGAACACATCCACCATCTCGCGCAACCTTGCCATGACCGAAGCCGGCCCAAGAATCCAGCCCGCCCGCAAGTTTCCCAGGCCGTACACCTTGGTGAAACTCGACATCGTGACCACATTCGGTCCTAATCGCCGTGCCGTCCCAAGCACACCAGGCCGAAAATCGCGATACACCTCGTCGATCAACAGCATCGCTCCTCGCGATTCCAGCTCGCGCGCCAACTCACGCAATGGCTCCTCACCGGTCATCGCGCCGGTAGGATTGTGCAAATCCGCAATGACCACCGCGGAAATCCCAGGCTGCCACTCCCGGAGCACCCGCTCCGGATTTACCGCATAGCGATCTTCGGGAACGCGATCAAAAAACCGCACGGTGGCTCCGAGTGCCCGAGACACCTCCCGAAACGGTTGGTAACCCGGCCGTTCCACCAAGACTGCATCACCCGGCTTCACGAGTGTCGCCAGCGCGAGGAAGATCCCCTGACTCGTCCCCAAGGCGGGAAACACCTCGGTCACGGGAACACCGTAACGCTTCGAGAGTCCCTCCAGGAGCAGCGCATCGTCGTACGCAGGAGGAACGGCGCGCTCGAGATCCGCCAGCTCGAATGGAATCCGGTCCAAGGGGGTGTTGAGGCCGCTATATAAGAGCGACACCGTTCGCGGGGTGGTCTGCGCGCGCCGGGCCCACGCTAAATACTCGACCTTGGCATCACGCAGCACGGGGAAACTCTCCTAAATCCCGGACCGTTGCCAGACCGGAGGCCGGAGTGTAACATTCCCCGCTCTAAAGTCGGGGGGTGGTTGACCTCGGTCCGGATGGAGATGACATGGATTCCAAGGAACAAGCGGGACGAAAAGCTGCGGAGTACGTGAAGAACGGCATGGTAGTGGGCCTGGGAACAGGCAGCACTGCCGAGTGGGCGATCAAAGCCCTGGCCGACCGCGTGAAGCGCGGCGAGTTGAAGGACATCCAGTGCATCCCCACCTCCTCGAGCACCCGCAAGCTGGCCGACGAGCTGGGTCTCTCCATTCGCGGGCTGGAAGACGTGGAATGGGTCGATCTCACCATCGACGGAGCCGATCAAGTCGACGAGAAGTTGAACGTGATCAAAGGCCGCGGCGGCGCATTGCTCCGGGAGAAGGTCGTGGCCTTCAGTTCCGGCGAAGTGATCATCGTGGTCGATGAATCCAAGCAGGCCAAGCAGCTGGGTGCAGGATGCCCGGTTCCGGTTGAGGTCATTCCGTTCGCGGAGGCGGTTGTCCGGCAAGCCCTCATCAACCTGGGGGCCGAGGTCGAGCCGCGCATGGACGGAGACGATCCCTATGTCACCGACAACGACAACCTCATTTTGGATTGTCTCTTTGGCCGTCCCTTCGATCCCAAGCACATGGAACGCGAGATCAAGCGCATCCCCGGGGTTGTGGAAAGCGGGCTCTTTGTCGACATGACCGACCGGATCGTGGTCGGACGAGCCACCGGGGGCCCCCGGGTCATCGACGCGGTTTAGTTCCGCGTATCTCGCCTAACCAGGATCGTTCGCGGCGCTACCGCCGCCCCCTCGCTGTCAGGAGGTGCTGCCTTCTTTCGCGCCTATCTGACCCATGTCCGGCTCTTCTCGAGAAACGCCCGGCTTTATCTATCCGGGACGTTCTTTTTCGGGTTCGGGCTGGGGACGTTTTGGGTCCTTCTCAACTTGTATTTCCGGGAGCTGGGCCTGACCGATGGGACCATCGGCCGCGTGCTGTCGTTTCAAGCGTTCGGCACGATGCTCATGGCTATTCCCGCGTCCATGCTCGCCGCCAAAGTGCGCCTTAAATGGATGCTCATCGGCGCGACATTAGTGGGATCCTCGGCATGGATCCTCTTGGTCGTATTGCGCAATGTGACGCTCCTCTTTCCGGTCGCGACCTTGGCTGGGGCGGCGTTCATCGTACATCACGTGGTGGCCGCACCCTTCTTCATGCGGAACTCCGGCCCCAAAGAGCGCATCTATCTTTTCGGATTGAACTACGCGGTCGAGATCCTGAGCAGCGTGATTGGCGTGGCCGGCGGCGGATATTTGGCCCACGTGCTGGGGCAGCGTCTGGGCTCCACTTTGCTGGGCCTTCGATTCACACTCTTGGGGTCGGCGATCATCCTCGCCTTGGCCACTCTCCCCTACTTGCTCATCCATTCTCCGTCCCCGCGTGCCGAGAAAAAACCGGGTTCGGGCATCTGGCCGGTCCGTTTTCCCAAGATTTTGCCCAAGCTCCTCGTCACGCCGCTTCTGGTGGGTTCGGGCGCGGGGCTCGTCATTCCGTTTTTGAATTTGTATTTCCGAGATCGCTTCCACCTGGAAAGCGACGCGATTGGACGCATCTTCGCGGTATCGCAGTCGTTGACCGCGGTGGGCTTCGTGCTCGGACCCGCGTTGGCGCGACGGTTCGGGATGGTGCGTACCGCCGCGGCGAGCGAGCTCTTGTCGGTGCCTTTCTTCACCACGCTGGCCTTCTCGTTCAATCTTCCCCTCTCCATGGCGGCGTTCTGGCTCCGAGGGGCGCTCATGAACATGAATCAGCCCGTGTCCCGAAACTTCGCCATGGAGGTCGTGAAACCGCACGAGCAGCCGATTACCAACGCCATGATCGAGATGAGCTGGAGCGGGGCGTGGATGGTCTCCACCCAGATCGGCGGTATCTTGATTCAACATCACGGATTCAAGGTTCCCATGCTCATCGCGGTTGTGTTGTATACCTCGGCATCGAGCATTTACCTTCGGTTCTTCCACGACACCGAGCGCCAGATGGGCATTCGGGTGAAGAATGCCGCCGCGGAACCCGAGCCGCTCTTGGAGTCCCAGGGATAAATCGTCGTTGAGCCCACCCTCCGTTCAAGCTGGATCCACATTGGAGCTGCGCGTCGAGAGCCTCGCCTTTGGCGGGAAGGGCGTGGCGCGCGTGGATGGCTACACCGTGTTCGTAGAACGGGGGCTCCCCGGCCAGCTCGTGGAAGCGCGCGTGTTTCGGAAGAAAAAGGGATTTGCGGAGGCGAGGGTCGTGCGCGTGCTGGAGCAGGGGCCCACGGAAATTGTCGCCCGTTGCTCGCATTTCGGCGTGTGCGGCGGTTGCGCCCTTCAGCATCTCGACTACGCGGCGCAGCTGGAAATCAAACGCGAGCACGTGAAAGATTGTTTGGTACGTCTGGGTGGGTTGAGTGATATCGAGGTCGAAGCGACACTCCCCTCTCCGCGAACCTTCGAGTACCGGAACAAGATGGAGTACTCGTTCGGAACGGCTTGGAACGTCGAAGGGAAGTCAGCGCAGGAACGCATGAGCCTTGGCCTTCACGTGCGAGGCCGTTTCGATCGCGTCGTCGAGATCGAGCGTTGCCACCTCCAGGACGCCACCGGGTCGGACATCGTGACGATGGTCAGGGACTTCGCACTCCAATCGGGGCTTCCTGCCTACTCCACCAAGACCCATCGAGGCTTCTGGCGATTTCTCCTCGTTCGTGACGGCGTGCACACCCAGGAGCGCATGGTGGTGATCATCACCAATCGCGTGGAGCCGGGGTCTCGCGAGTGGCGCGAAGTGGACACCTTGGCCGCCACCCTCAAGGCCCACATCCCGGCCATCACGAGCTTGCTTCACGGCATGACGGATTCCAAAGCCGGGGTGGCGTTCTGCCAGTCCATTCGCGTTCTTTCCGGTGAGCCGGTGTTGCGGGAGAAGCTTCTCGATCTCACGTTCGAGATCGGTCCCAACACGTTCTTTCAGACCAACACGCTGGGCGCCGAGCGCTTGTTCGGCGAAGCGTTGAGACGCGCCGATGCTGCTTCCACTGCGACCGTCTGGGATCTTTATTGCGGCGTGGGCGCGTTGTCGTTGCCCTTCGCCCGTCGGGCCCGGCAAGTTATTGGACTCGAGATCGTTCCCGAATCCGTGGAAGCCGCGCGCCGGAATGCTGCCCTCAATGCGCTGGACAACGTTGCATTCCAAACCGGCGACGTACGTCAGCTATTGAAATCGATGGGGTCCAAACCAGACCTGATCGTCATGGATCCACCGCGGGAAGGCGTTCACGGCGATGTGCTGGAGACGATCGTGGACGTTGCGCCCCCTAAGCTGCTTTACATTTCCTGCAATCCCGCCACGCTGGCCCGCGACTTGAGCATGTTGCATAGGCGCGGTTATCGCTGTGAACGCGTGCTGCCGGTGGACCTGTTTCCCCATACACCTCACATCGAGGCGCTAACCACCCTGAGCAAGGTCTAGTTAGTCGAAAACCCTTCGTAAATACTGCGAATGCCTTCCAGAGTGAGATCCAGATTCACCGCCGTGATGAACTTAGATGCCTGTGAAACCGCCGAGGCAAGCCCTCCCGTAGCCACCACGGGGGTTCCGGCCGGGAATTCCTGCTCCTTCATGATGGCGGCCACGAGGCCGTCCACGGCGTACACCGCCCCAAAGAAGATCCCCGCCTGCATGCTTTCCTCGGTGGTGCGACCGACGATGCGTGACGGCGGCGTGACTTCTACGCGCGCAAGTCGCGCGCCCTTGGCGAAAAGCGCGCTGGCGGCGGTTAGGATTCCTGGAGCAATCACGCCCCCCACGTACTCGCCGTTTCGGCCGATGACGTCAAACGTGGTTGCGGTGCCCAGGTCCACCACGATCGACGGCTTCCCATAGAGCTTCGCGGCCGCAACCGCGTTCACGATCCGGTCTGCGCCTACGGACGCCGGATCCAGGTGCATGATCTTTAGATCGGGAACCGTACGGTGGTCGATGATGAGTGTGCGGCCCTTCTCCGTCATCACTTCCCCCAGCTCGCGATAGATTGGAGTGAGGTTCGGCACCACACAGGACACGGCGATGTCGGTGACATCCCGCACGTGCTGGCCGCGACTCTCCAAAAGGGTATGTACGAGCACGAAGATCTCATCCCGCGTCTGGCGCGGCGAGCTGGTGATGCGCCAGTGGTGCAGGAGGGTCTTGCCGTCGAAAAGGCCGAACGAGGTTTCGCTGTTACCGACGTCCACCGCCAAGAGCATGGTCGCCTCCTAGTGTCCCGCGGCCGCTTCCCGTTCGGCCCGCGCCTTCCGCCGCGATCTATGAATCGCGGAGGCCAGGATCAAACTTAGCCCATAGAGCACCAACAACGGCGCGGCCAGAACCAGCTGTGAAATGGGATCCGCCGGAGTGAGAATGGCGGCAATGATGAAGATGGCCACGATCGAATGCCGCCAGTACTTGAACAGGAGTTTCGGGCTCAGGATCCCAATCCAGGTCAAAAACCCGATGAAGAGCGGCAATTGGAAAATGAGGCCGCTGGCCAAACCTCCCATGAACACAAAATCCAGCAGGAACTGAACCTCAGTTTGCGGGGTCAGGTTCGTCGTTCCAAAACCCACCAGCACGTGCACCATGAGCGGCGTCATGACCAAGAACGAAAAGATGAGCCCGCAGTAAAACAACACGAGTGACGCCAGCACGCCGGGAAAGACAATCTTCTTCTCCTTCTGCAGAAGTCCGGGCCCGACGAAGCTCCAGATCCGATAGAACAAATACGGCGCCACGATCAACGCGCCCAGGACCAGCGACACCTTGAATCGAGCCATGAACGCGCCTTCGGGGCGGGTGAAAATCGCGTGGCCGGTGGTATGCGCGATCAGCCAGGTCAAAACGCGGTTGGTGAACGACCAGGAAACGATGGCGGCGATGCCGATCGCGGCCAGAGAATGCAGGATGACTTTGCGCAGCTGCTCCAAATGCTCGAGAAACGGCATGATCGCTTCATCGTCATCGGGCGGGGGCGGTCGACGCGGTCGGAGCGGGAGGGGTTCGTTCGGAGGGCTGCTGCTACTCATGAGGACGGGCCGGTTTCGGCACTCCCTGAACAAGACCCTGGATCTCGTCCAAGAACTCGTTCACGTCCTTGAAATGGCGATACACGGATGCGAAGCGCACGTACGCCACCTCGTCGAGCTCGCGAAGCTCGGCCATCACCAGTTCGCCAACGGTTTTGGACGCCAACTCACCCGGGGCTTGCTTCTGGATTTCGTTCTCGATGCGGTCCACGATCGCTTCGATCTGGCTCAGCGAAATGGGCCGCTTTTCACACGCGCGTGAAATGCCGGCCACGACTTTTTCCCGGCTCCACGGCTCCCGCTTGCCATCCTTCTTCACCACCAGGATGCTGGCGTTTTCGACGTATTCGTAGGTGGTGTAGCGATGGCCGCACCCAATGCATTCGCGGCGCCGGCGGATGGCCCGCTGCTCTTTGGTGGAACGGGAATCGATGACTCGATCTTCGAGGTGACCGCAGCTGGGACAGCGCATCTAGACTCCGGGGGAAACGGGGCAGGAACCCCGTATGTCGTAGGTCGCGGGATGCTAGTCCCCAAATCTGGTGTTGTCAACGAGGGGTCTCTGCCTAAGCCACTACTTCTGATCGCTTTACCGCAACCGGTTCATGTGATGTTTCAGGGCATTCGGGTGGCCGGAACGCCCCATCTTATGCCGCCTCAAGGACTGGCCAGCTTTTCCGATATCTCCTCCTAACGCTTCAAAGGAGGAGCCGGATGGCGGAGTCCGCCTCGCAGCCGAGGTTGGGTGACATCCTTATGCGCCTTTGCCTCATCAATGAGGAGCAGGTGCAGGCCGCTCTCGAACACCAGTCCAAATCCGGGCAGCTCTTTGGCGAGAGCCTCCTCGAATTGGGGTACGTCGGTCAGGACGATTTGAGCTGGGCGCTGTCCAGTCAACTGGGACTGCCTTACGTCGCCGTCACGCCGAGCATGGTCGATCCAGATCTCCTCGCTCTGTTTCCGCCTGATTTCCTGAAGAAGAATCTCGTCCTGCCGCTCGTGACCTCAGAGAACTCGCTGTCGGTAGTGCTGGCCGATCCCACCGACAAGACTATTCTTGCCCGCCTAGAGCTCATGTCGAAGCGGGATCTCAACATTGCCGTCGGCACGCCGGCCGCGATTCGCTCTGCGCTTTCGGCGTACTTGAGCGACCCCGCCGAGGAAACGGCCAAACTGTCCATCACCACCCTACCGGCTCGCTCGCAACCTCCCAGCCTGTCCACTCCGGAGATGGCGACCTTGGTGGACAAGGCGCTGACGCGGGGAGCGAGCACAGTACATCTCGACCCTCAGGGCGACGACGTACAGGTGCGGTTCCGAGATGCGAGCGGAACGTTGCTCGATGGAGAAACGGCGCCGGCCAGTCTCCTTGAGGACCTCGTACAGGGACTTACGAACTGGCTGGGGCAAGGAACGAAGCGCGCGCCCGGCATCTCGGTGTGGGGTGAAACGCCCGAGCAAGCCGAGAATCTTCCGTTCCGCGTGGTGGCCATGCGCTCGAGCACGGGGACATCGTTGACGTTGCATCTGGAAGGCATTGCCGTCGCGCGCACCGAAACTGCAGCGGGGTACGGAGCGGAGTGGGATCGCCTGGACGCAATCTTCCGCCGCCGGGCGGGCATGGTGATCGGCGTCACGGCGCGGCCGCAGAGCGCGGGCATTCTCCTGGCCCGCATGCTCGATCACTTTGAGCTCGGCAATCGCCGAGCGTGCGCGGTGGTGAACGAAGAATTTCCGCTTCCCGACGGCGTGCTCCGTTTTGCCGAAGAACCCACGCTCTACACGATGCGTGAGCTGACGCGCCTGGAAGGTGTAGACGTGCTCATGGGCACCTTCGAAACCACCGAGATCTTGACCGACTTGCTTGAAGCCGCGGAGCGCGATCGTTTGGTCATTGCAACCTTCCCCGGCACGGGTGCATTGCCCTTCTTGGCCCGGGTTCGGGAAGAAGGGATCTCGGCCACGTTGCTTTCCGGGGCCGTCATGGCCCTCGTCGGCCAGCGCATTCTTCCCGCCCATGAGGATCAAATGTCCCGGGCCGTCTGCGAGACGTTATACGTGGACCCGCCGCTGCGCCGCGCACTCCAGAACGGCGGGGACATGGAGTCGATCCGTGCTGCGGCCAAGGAGCAAGGATTCTTGGAGATCGCAACGCGCGTCCGCACGCTCACGTCCATTGATCCGGGGGTCGTTGCGGACCTGGATCGGCATCGGTATCTGGAGGACGCGGCATGAGCGACGCGGTAACGGTCAAAAAGCTCCTCGCCTTCGCGCTCCAGCGTGGCGCCTCCGACCTTCATTTGTCTTCCGGCCTCTCGCCGCTCATTCGTCTTCACGGCGAAATGACGCGGCTGGACGTACCGGTCATCTCCGCGGAAGAGATGATCACGATGCTCGAAGAGGTCATGACTGATGATCAGAAGGAGACGTTTGGGCGGATGATGGATCTCGATTTCGCCATGGAAGTCCCCGGCGTAGGACGTTATCGCGCTAACGTGTTCATGCAGACCCGGGGACCCTCGGCGGTGTTCCGCACCATCCCCACCAAGATCCCCAGCATGGCCGATCTGAATTTGCCGCCCATTCTCGCTGACCTGTGCATGCGGGAACGTGGGTTGATTCTGGTTACTGGACCCACGGGTAGCGGCAAATCAACGACCTTGGCCGCGATGGTGAATCACATCAACGAGAACCGGCGCGCGCACATCATCACCGTCGAGGATCCCATCGAGTTCATCCACACGCCCAAGAACTGCCTCATCAACCAGCGCGAAGTTGGCCGCCACACCCATACCTTCTCGTCGGCGCTTCGCGGAGCGCTGCGCGAAGACCCCGATGTGATCCTGGTCGGCGAGCTTCGCGACCTTGAGACGACCCAGCTTGCCATCACTGCCGCTGAAACAGGACACGTCGTGTTCGGCACACTCCACACGAACTCCGCCGCCAAGACCGTGGACCGCATCATCGATATCTTTCCGGCTGCCCAGCAGGCGCAAATCCGAGCCATGTTCTCCGAGTCGCTGGTCGGCATCGTGTCGCAGGTGTTGCTCAAGAAGAAGGACAACTCGGGGCGCTCCTGCGCGCACGAGATTCTGGTTGCCATTCCCGCGGTTCGGAACCTCATTCGCGAAGAGAAGACGCCGCAGATCATGTCGGTGATCCAGACGGGGACGCAGTACGGCATGCAGAGCATGGATCAATGCCTGAAGCGCTTGGTGATGGAGAACGTAGTGCTCGCCGAAGAAGCGGCTGGAAAAGCGTCCCATCCGTCGGTGATTTTGGGGGGAAAGACGGATGCTCCGCCGGCTCAACCCGCGGCTTCTGCAGCAACGAGACCCGGGGCGCAGGGACCCAGCGCCGTCGTGACGAATGTCACCGAGCGACGCACGCTGCCCCCCGCCAAAGCGGCTTAAGTTCGCGCGCTGTCCGCGTGGATGACTCGGAAGAGCACCTCATCGGCGGGTTCCAAGTGCATGTGCCGGCGGCCTAGAGCCGCCCGTGCCACAGTGAGTGCCTTCTCCAGATCGTAGCGCTCCGTTCCAAACGGGCCGATCCAGGAGAAGGACGGCACGTGCTTGGACGGAAACCCCTGCGTAGCGATATTGGCTGAGAAACCAATCACGGTGCCGGTATTGAGCATGGTTCCAATTGCGGTCTTGGAATGATCTCCGATAAACACACCCACGAACTGCTGACCCGTATCGATCTCCCCTTCCGGCGTCCACACCCGCACGGTGCCGTAGTTGTTCTTGAGATCGGAGTTGGTAGTGAGAGCCCCGAGGTTCACCCATGAACCAAGGTAGGCGTGACCGAGGTATCCCTCGTGCTGCTTGTTGGAGTACCCCTGCACGATACTGCCTTCGACTTCGCCGCCGAGCTTCGAAACCGGCCCGATCGAGACCGGGCCCTGGATGTGCGCTCCCCCGCGTATGAGCGATCGGGGACCAATAACGGCCGGCCCCAGCACGATCGCGTTGTGCTCGATGCGCACGTCTTCGCCCAGGAAGATGGGCCCTTTGGTGGCGTCGACCACGGCGCCGGTTTCGATGCGGACGCCCTCCCGAATGCGCATGCGATCGCGATGCACCAGGTGGGCGCCCTGAGCCAGATCAGGCTGGGCGTGCAGATGGCGATGATCCATCCACTTGAAATCGTCCTCGATCACCTCGCCATTGGCGGCCACCAGATCCCAAAGATGCGCGATCAGCCGAAGCGATTGGGGCAAGGGCGCCGTGGTGTGCTCGGAGGGGGTTGGATGGGCCAGTCCTTTCTCAAGATGCTGTTGGAGCTGTTCAAAGAATTTGCCCGATGCATCCCCGCTTATACGCGCGCCCACGAGCTCGCCGTGCGAGACCACCGCCACCGCCTTGTCGAGCAAAGCGAACAGCTCGTCCAGGCTTTCGCTTAACGCTAGAAGTCGCCCGTTTAGAAAGTACACGTCTCCGTTTGGAGGGCGATTTACGCCGTGTCCGGGATAGTCGCGTTCCACGATAGCGCGTAATCCGGACCGGCATAGGAGGTCCACACGGCGGACATCTTTTAAGGCGAGTTGTGCGATAAGCCGCCGCCCCAAGCTCGTGGTCCCTACCCGGCAATCGAAGCTGGGGCGCGAGAGCGTGACCGGATACAGCCGCCGC
>Ga0207675_100002526_pt1 | contig 18099 bp, 12 predicted proteins | sample KBSSwiS42_FD_184305 | JGI IMG/M metagenome (GOLD analysis project Ga0207675, IMG submission 184305) | Switchgrass rhizosphere microbial communities from Kellogg Biological Station, Michigan, USA - KBS Switchgrass S4-2 (SPAdes) (version 2) | ecosystem: Host-associated > Plants > Roots >... | reverse complement strand
CAGCTCGACCGCGCAGTGTCGTCGCGAGATGAGATGGTCGGGAATGCAGAGCTGGCTGGTGGTGTCGCGCCCGATTGTGGTGGATGCCTCAATCGAAATCGTCTCCCCGCAGCGAGGGCCCGCGAGGACGACCAGCTTCGGGTTCATTGCCATTGATGCGTTTAAGCAAAACGACTGCCGAGCTGCAGCTGTGTATCCGATTCTCTGCGCCGGTCTATCCGATCGGAGAGCGCCTGCGTCCGGCTGGGGCTGGCGACATCGCTGACGCTGCGGCCCGCGCGCATGATACCGGCAAAAACGCGAACGAATCTGCGTTCGCGGCGGGTACGGCTGGCCCAGCCGCCAGATGGTGCGCGCGGGGAACGACCGTTGCCCGAGGCCCATCATGCTTCGTCGCTGCACGATCACGCAGATGTCCGAACGCCGCGTACGAGAAATCGTCTGCCGCTGTTGGCCCGAACTGCACGCGGGGCGGTTCGTGACGGCAGGCAGCCTCGCGCACCTCGACCGCGGCGCGGCCGTCGAGGTCGTGACGCCGGCGTCGAATTCACCTGAGCTGGCGCCGCGCGATCGCGATGGACCGCGCGGCCACGGCAGCAACCGGCTGGTGCCGTTTGCCGATCGGCGCGCGCAGCGGCCGCGAAGCGAGGTGGGAATCGGCGCCGACGATGACGATCCGTTCGACGACGCCGCGTAGGGTCAAAGCGCCGGCTTGCGCATCAGCTGGACGATCAACCCGACGAGGACGATCACGGCCACGACGAGAATGGCCCAGAACAAGCGGGGCGAGAGAACCATTCCCGCGCCTGGCCCCTCCGCTCGCTCCGGTGCCGGCCCGACTTCGACCGCCGTAAAACCGAACACTCGCGGCGCCAGCAGCGCCAGGTCGTAGCTGGGCTGCGCCAGATCGGCGCGTCCATAGGCCAGCCGCAACGGCTGGTTCGAGCCTCGAAACAGCCGCATCCGGTACGACGGCAGCAGCAGCCGCGCGCTCGCGAGCGGCAGCGGCGTGTTGTCTCCCTCTTCGACGACCAGCAGCACCTCGCTCGCTCGATGCGCCGGCACCGCGACGACCAGCGGCGCGGCCGGTCGATCCGGTTCCGCGTTGATCCACGAGGCGGTGCCGATCGTCTCGCTCCACGGATCGCGCCGGCGGCGGTCGGCCTGGTGTTCAACGACGACGTGTATCTGGCGACGGAAGACGCGCGCGCTCGTCGTCAGCACGAGCCGCGACGGCGGCAAACCTTCGTACGGCCAGGCGATGCGGTAAACGGTCTCGGCCGCGCGCGGGCGACCGAGCGACGCCGGGCGATCGGACAGCTTCACCGGCGACACGTCGACGGACAACGGCTCGGAGACGCGCTCGATCAAGTACGGGATCTGCCGGCTCTCGGCATCGATGATTCGAACGTCGGCAAACCGCGAGGACGCGCCGCGGCTGTGCGCGAGCGCGGCGGCGTCGACGCGCACGGCAACGAGACCGGCATCACCGGGAGGGATGTCGCGGAGGAACTTGAACGCGGCCGCATCGACCGGCGCGCCGACCGTCGGCAACGGCGGCGCCGGCGCAGCGGGCTGCTCGGTCTCGGTGCGCGCTCGCGGCTCACCCCACGAAGCGTTGGCGATCGTCTCGATGTGCAGCGTCGATCGGGCCGCCTCGAGATCGAAGTGCGGCGCCGCCAGCGGCGCGCTGCCGTAGCGCGCGGCGACGGGCGGCTCGGCCGCCTCGAAATAGATCCAGGGCAGCTCCGCGAACTCGGCGGCGACCCCGCGTAAATCGAGCGGCGGGTTGTCGCCATCGTCGACGACGAGATCGAGCTGGGCCTCGACCGGCGCCTCGATCGGCAGGCGCAGCGCGGCCGCGGCGATCTCACCCTGTTCGACGCGCTTGAGCGTGCCGCGCCCGATTGACACCGGCTCTGCTTCGATGCCGGTCAGCCTGGCTTCGAACACCTCGGCGTCGCGCAGGATGCGTGCGCCGCCGACGTCGAGCGTCAGCGCGGCGAGCGGCAGCCGGCCTCCGGGGAGCCGCAGGTGGAACCGGCTGCGGCCCGGTTCGCTCGGCCGCCGCTCGAACGCGACCGGCGTCGTCAATGGCAGCGCGGGCGATGCGGTCGAGACTTCGCGCACGCTCACGACCGGCATCCGCGCGATCCGCGCGCTGCGCGTGTCGTCCCACGTGAGGCGGAGATAGCGGTACGACCCGGCCGCGAAGGCGACGGTGTTCTGCCGCAAGTCCGAATCGGGCAGGTCGAAGACGGTCGCGTCGCCCTGGAGAACGGTCCATCGCGTCCGGTCGCCGCTGCCTTCGAGCCGTACGCGCTTGAGATAGGGCGCCGGGATGGCCTCGAGCCGCAGGCGATCCACGATCAGGGCGCGTCCGAGGTCGGCCTCGAAGCCGCTGGTTTTCTCTTTTTCGGTCTCGACCGCGGCAATCGGCAGCAGCGAGGCGCCCCGCCACGTCGGCTCGATCTCCGGGTTCGGCACCAGGAGGTACGGCACTTCCGTTCCCGATGCATCGAACAGTCGCAGGTCGTTCAAACCGCCGCTCGCCGTCCTCACAATCTCTCGATCCGCGGCGGTGCGCATCGTCGATACCACGCGGAACGGACTGCCGTTGACGAGAAGCGGCACATCGATCGCGAGACGATGCGGGCCGCCGGCGCTGCGGATCGGGCGCTCGAATCGGAACGACGCGGGAGTCCGCTCCTGGGCGGCCGCCGTGGCCACGAGCATGCATGACGCGAGGGCGAGGCGGAGGTGTGCAGTCGTCACTGTTGTTCCCTTGGCGCCAGCAGCACGAACTTCTGCAGCGCCAGCGCGACCAGCGCGAGCGAGACCGCGAGGCCGACGAGCGAGCCGACGCGATAGAGCCCGCCGAGCGACCCGAGATCGTAGAGAAACGCTTTCGACGCCGTCACCGCGATCAAGGCCACGGCGGCGATACGGCTGTAGCGGTTCCGCAGATAGATGCCGGCCGTCAGCAGGGCGAGGCCGAACACGAGCCAGCACAAGGTATAGGTCAGGTCCTGGGCGAGCGTGGCCCCGAAACGGAACGTGATTTCAGGCCCGGTGGCGTAGTAATCGGCCACTTCGATGTTCACCATGATGAAGAGCAGGATCACGGCAAGCGCCGGCACGATCGACGATGTGCGGGGCCTGTTCGGTGCAAGGCGATCGTCAGTCGCCGAGAGCCACCACGATGCGGCCAGCATCGCCGCGGCACATGTGAGATACGCATAGAGGTACCAGTTGAAGATACGAAGGTTGCCGCGCGGTTCGTAGACGAAGACCGCCGGATTGAGCGCGAGGCGCACGAAGACGATGCCGAGCAAAGCCGCCGTCGCGTACAAGAGGCCTCGATGCGGCACCCGGCGGTACAACCACGCCAGCGCCGCACCCTCCAGCGCCCATCCGATCGTGACCCATTGGTTGCTGAGCTGCACCGGGATGGCGACTGTCGCGAAGGCCAGCGCGGACGCGGCGACAAGGGCGAGGCGTCCCGCATCGCGCTCGTCAGCCGGCTGCGTCTGCAGCAGTTGCCGCAGCAGCAGCGCCATGATCACGCCCTCGACAACGGGAATGACGCCGACATACGCCCGCAGTCCGCCGTCGAGAAACGCAGAGCGCGCGGCGAAAAAGAAGAAAACGCTGCCGATGATCGCCGTGAAGTACGGGTGCCGGCTGTCGCGCGCGCGGCGGCCCAGCACGAACGGGTAGGCGACGAAGACGGCGTAGAGCGTGGAGGCCAGCGTCAGCGTCCCCTTCCACGACGCGGCAGGGGGAAGGTCGCTTTGCCAGCTGGCAACGGCGAGCCATGCGGGCACGACCGCCGCTTCAGCAACCCAGGGCCAGCGTCGCAGCCACGCGATCGTCAGGATGAGCGCGACAGTGACCGCGTGGACGATGATTGCCGGTGCGAGCAGCGCCGCTCCGCCGGCATCCACGGCGTTGGTGATTGCGGCATCGGCGATGAACAGCGCGGCGGCGGCACCCACGGACGGCGCCTTTTTCGGGAAGCGCTGCAGGCGCGTCAGCGCCGCGAGAGAGCCGGCGGCGTAGACCACGACCGCTACGGCGGCGGCGAGCGCCGCCGCGCTCCAGGCTGCCCCTGACGATTGCGCCAACGACAAGACGACAACGGCAGCGCCGACGAGGCCGGCGGCATGCAACTCCAACTGCGCGACGTTGAGCGCTGCGGCCGTCGTCGCCAGCGTCATCACCAGGAGCGCGCCGAGCAGCGGCCACGGAGGCGCTGAGAATTCAGGCGTGCGCACGGTGATCGCCAGGAACAACTGGCCGACGAGCGCGAGGTAGATGCCGTGGCGGAACTCGAGCCCGCGGCCAGCGCTCTCGACCCGCGCTGTCGCGCTGGCGCGTGCCCAGGCGTGGCCGGCGAGCATGACCAGCGTCAACCCGGTCAGGGTGAGCAGCGACGGCAGCGCGCCCACGGCTTCGGCGGCGCGGTCCCACCACACGGCGAGGACGAGCCACGAGAGCACCGCGCCGGCTGCCGAAAGCATCGGCATGGCTCCCGCCGCGCTTTCGATGAAGAGCCCGGCGTTGACGATCGCCAGCAGCAGGGCCAGGCCCCACGTCGCCGTCGGCGCTGCGTTTCCGCCGGCGACGAACAACAGCAGGAGGAGGCTGGCGTTCAGCAGCACGCCGGACGCCCAGCGAGGGCGCATCTCGCGTCCGCGCCGCCGCCACACCAGCGGCACGCCGAGGTAGAACAGTGCGAACAGGCTATAGAGAACGATTGCGGTGCCGACGCGCGTGGGGACGAGATGCGCGGTCGACCACGCCGCTTCGGCGCCCACCGCAAAGAACGCGGCGACCAGATAGAGTCCTGCGTCGTCGTTGGCGAACGCGCGCCACGCGATGACCGCGAGGACCACGAAGAGCGCGGTGAAGGGGAAGAGCGGTGCCGCCGCGGCAGGCTCGTACCCGATCACCGCGGGAAACATCACCAGCAGAAACGGCGCCGCGTACATCGATCGTTCGCCGAGCCGCCCGAACGGGCGGCCCACGCGCGCAGCGGCGATCGGCGCGAGGGTGAAGAACAGGGCAAAGACCGCCGTGAACACGATCGCGAGACGCCAGCCGCTCGAGGCGTAGGCCACGGACACCCAGGTGAGAAGCACGACGACGGTCGAGGCGGCGCCAAGAGCGTGGAGGCGATCGTCGCGCTGCACGATCGCGACCGCAGTCAGGCCGACGACGATCAGCAGCAGGAACCCGAACAGCAGGGCGGCGTTCGCGCCGTACTGCGGCACCGCCGCGAGGTAGACGGCGAAGGCGAGCGGCATCGCCGAGGCGCCCAGGCTGGATGCGTCCAGCGTGCTCGACAGACCGTCGCTGCGCCGCCCGCGCACGAGCGTCAACGAGGCGAACGCGATCGCGGCGAAGGCGACGAAGATTCCCATGCCGAGCGACAACTGGCTCGAAGACAGGAAGGCGACGACCCATCCCCACTGGTAAATCGTCGTCAACGCCAGTGTCAGCAGCGTGAGCACCGGCCACTGCTTGCGAATCGCGACCCATGCGAGCCCGATGTTCAACAGGAGCAGATAGGCGAACAGCGGGATTGGCCGGTTCTCGCCGGTTGACAAGAGCGCGGGTGTGCCGAAGCCGCCGATGAGGCCGAGCACGGCGATGAAGAGCGACTCGTGCCGGATCGACAGCAGCACCGCGAGCACGGTGACCAGCGCCAGCAGGCCGAAGGTGACCGACGACGGGATCAGATTCCACAGCGCGTGCGCCGCGAAAAAGGTCGAGAAGAGGATTGCCACCGCGGCCGCATCGAGGGCGTTGGCCGTGACACGGTAGCGGTGCGCTGCGCGCAGCTCGCAGACCACGACCAGCGAGGTTCCGACGATGACGCCGATGGCGACGCGGACAATGGGCGCGAGCCATCCGCGATCGAGCGAATAGCGGAGGAAGAAGATCGCAGCCAGCACCAGCGCAATCGCCGCGACGGCGGAGAACAGCTTGACGCCGATGATCTGCTCCCAATCGATCTTCTCGAGCAGCGCCGCGGGTGCGGCGGCAAGATCTCGCCAGGCGTCTCGCGACGGCGGAGGTGTAGCAGCGGGCGCTGGAACAGGTGGCGGCAGCTGTGGAGGCCGCGCGGTCGCGGGCGGCGTTGCAGCCGGCCCTTCAACTCGCCCAAGCGAAGGCCCCGGCTCGCTCGGGGCAGGCCTGGTCGCCGCGGGTGGTGGCACGCTGGCCGCCGGAGCTTCCGGCCGTTCCGGCGCGGGTGCCGTGCGAGGCGCGCCGCCTGCGCCCGCGCGCTCGCGCGTCAGCTCGGCGACGCGTTCATCGAGCCGGTTGATGATCAGCCGCTGATTGTCGAGCGCCTCCTGGAGCGCATCGAGCCGGTGGCGGAGTGCGCTCTGCCGAATGAGGCTGACGATCGGCAGCACGAACGGAAGCGACGCGACGATGAGCGCGAGCAGTATCAGCGCCGTCTCCAATCGTCGGGGAGTGGTCGTCGCCGTGGCAGGGCGGTCCGGCCGCCCGACGGCGCAGTGCGATGTTCGCACGAATCACCGGCTCGACCAACAGCCGCAGGGTCCAATAAGGCTCTAACTGCCGATTGAGCTTGACACATAGGGAACAATAGGGAACTATACGTCCTTATACGCGAGAGCCGAGCCATGCCGCCAACATCGAATCTTTATTCTGCTGAGCAGGTCGCCGAGTTGCTGAACGTGCACGTCAAGACGGTCCGGCGCTACCTGCGGGACGGCCGCCTCAAGGCCAAGCGCATCGGCAAGGAGTACCGGGTCACCCGCGCGGCGCTCGAGGAGTTTGCCGGGCAGCTGCAGCCGACCGAGAAGGCGGTCGCGCGAACCCGGCACGTGATCTCCTCGACGATCATCGACGTCGACGCGATCAGCCCCCGCGAGAGCGAGCGCGTGACGACGATGATCATGGCGTCGCTGAACGGGCGGCAGGGCGAGCCCGACTTCCCGCGGGTCGACACGATCTACTACCCCGAGCCGGCGAGGATGCGGATCACCATCACCGCCGGGCCGATGCTCGCCTGCGAGCTGATTCGCATGATCGACGTGCTGCTGAGGGATGGCCGTGACGAGCATCTATAAGTCCGCGGCCGGGAAGCAGGCGGTGGAGCGGCGGTATCGCGAGACGCTGGCGCGGTGGCCGGTCGCCCATCGGCAGCTCGTCGTGCCGACACGCCACGGCGACACCTTCATCGTCGCCTCCGGCGATGCCGGCGCGCCGCCGGTCGTGCTGGTGCACGGCTCCGGCGCGAACGCGAGCATGTGGATGCACGACGTGGCGGCGTGGGCGCGCGAATTCCGCGTCTACGCCGTCGACGTCATCGGCGAGCCTGGCCTCAGCGCGCCGTCGCGGCCGCCGCTCGCCTCGGGCGCCTACGTCGAGTGGATGGACGACGTGTGGCAGGCGCTCGCGCTGCCGTGTGCGGCGATTGTCGGCATCTCGCTTGGCGGATGGCTCGGGCTCGAATACGCGGCCAGGCGCCCGCAGCATGTCGCCTCACTGTCGGTGATCTCGCCATCCGGCGTCGGCGCGCAGAACCGCGCGTTCCTGCTGAAAGCGGGCGTGCTGCTCCTGCTCGGCGAATGGGGACGCCGGCGCGCGCTGCGGCTGGTCACCGGAGGCCGCGAGCTGCCGCGCGAGGCGGCGGAGCCTCTGATGCTGCGCTTCCGGCACTTCCGGCCGAGGATGGAGCCGGTGCCGGTTCGCAGCGATGCGGACCTGGCCGCATTGACGATGCCGGTGCAGCTGATTGCCGGCGGGCGCGACGTGATGCTGCGATCGGAGGAAACACGCGATCGGATGCAGCAGCACGTGCGCAGCCTGGAGGTCATCTTCCTCGAAGAGGAAGGCCACATCGTTGCGGGGCAGAACGCTGCGATCGCCTCGTTCCTGCGCCGCACGCTCGCTGCGACTGTGAAGGGGCTGGGGACTGGGGACTGGGGGCTGGCTGCCCACGTCTCGAATCTCCCGGCTGGATCTAATTAGCCGTGCTTCACCCAGCCCCCAGCCCCTAGCCCCAAGCCCCGACAGCGGCGCCGTCGGGGCTCGCCGGCGCCGATTCACTCGACTCGCAGCGCCACCACCGGATCAACCTTGGCGGCCCGCCGCGCCGGCAGCCAGACGCCCACCAGCGCCACGCCGCTGAGCAGCAGCGGCACGCCGACGAACACCAGCGGATCGCGGGCGGTCACGCCGAACAGGAAGGACGCGATCACGCGCGTGAGCCCGTACGCCGACGCGACGCCGATGGCGACGCCCGCCAGCGCCACGCTCATGCCCTGCCTGACGACCATGTTGCGCACCGCGCCGGCGCCGGCGCCGAGCGCCATGCGGATGCCGATCTCCTGGGTGCGCTGCTGAATCGAATAGGCCATCAGGCCGTAGATGCCGATGGCGGCGAGGAGCAGCGCGGCGAGGGCGAACGTCGTCAGCAGAATCATGTTGAAGTCCGAGCGCGCCGTCGAGCGGACGACGACCTCGTCCATCGAGCGCGGCGCGGCCACCGGCAGGCCGCCGCTGGCGGCGCGCAGCTCGCGCTGGATGTTCGCGCTCATCGCGTAGGGCTCGCCGCGCGTCCTGACAATCCAGGCGATCGGCGTGATGTCCAGCAGGTTGGCGCTGTGGGCGTCGGGCATCTGCGCCCAGGGCACGTACATGATCGGCTGCGGGTCGCGGTTGAGACCGCCGTCGCGCACGTCGCCGGCGATGCCGACGATCTGCCGTCCCGCGAGCTCCATGCGAGGGCCGAGGCCCTTGCCGATGGTGATGCGATCGGCGAGCGGGTCGCCGTTCGGCCAGAAGCGCTTCGCCATCGCGTTGTTGATGATCGCCACGCCCGGCGATCCGCCGGTGTCCTGGTCGGTGAACGCGCGGCCGCGCAGGATCGGGATCCTGAACGCGCGGAAATAATTCGGCGAGATCGGCGCGAAGCCGCCGCCGCCGTGCGCGGGGCCGTCGAGCGGCCGACCTTCGATGATGATCGGCAGGCCGAAGCCGCCCTCGAGCGGGACGCAGCAGGCGGCGCCCGCCACCTCGACGCCGGGCAGCGCGTTGAGCCGATCGGCGCCGTCGCGCATCAGCTGCGCGACGGCGGCGGTGGTCGTGAAATGCTCGCCGCGCAGCGACATCCGCATCGTCAACACCTGATGCGCGTCGAACCCCGGGTTGACGGCGCGCAGCGCGAGGAAGGTGCGGATGAACAGCGCCGCGCCGACCAGCAGCACCAGCGCCAGCCCCATCTCGGCGACCACCAGCAGCGCCCGCGCCTTGTTCTGGCGGAAGCCGCTGCCCGATCGCCCGCTGCTCTCCTTGATCGTCGTGTTCAGATCGAGGCGCGACGACTGAACGGCGGGCACGAGGCCGAACACCAGGCCGGTGACGATCGAGACCATCAGCGTAAAGGTGAGCACCCGCCAATCGACGCCGACGCCGGCGCCGTTGACGCCAATGCGCGGGATGTTGCCCGGGTTCATCGCCAGCAGCGCGCGGATGCCGGCCATGCCGAGGAAGAGCCCGAGCCCGCCGCCGGCCAGCGCGAGCACGACGCTTTCGGTGAGCAGCTGCCGCGTGATGCGGCGGCGCCCCGCGCCCATCGCGGCGCGGATCGCAATCTCGCGGCGGCGCACCGTCGCGCGCACGAGGAGCAGGTTGGCGACGTTGGCGCAGGCGATGAGCAGCACGAAGGTGACCGCGCCCAGCAGCACCCACAGCGATCCCTTCACGTTCCTGACGATGATCTCCTGCATCGGATCGGCGCCGAAGCCGCCTTGCCGCCCGAGGGCGTTGGGAAACCGCTCGCGGAACTCGGTGGCCGCCTGGCCGAGCTGCGCTTTCGCCGCCGCCAGCGTGACGCCTGGCTTGACGCGGCCGGCGGTGACGAAGAAGTTGCCCTGCATCACGCTGTTCGGATCGATCTGAAACGGCAGCCACAGATCCGGCGGCCCGATCGGCGTTTGCACCGTCTCGGAGTCGAACGGGCCGAGGATGCCCACGACCTCGTGCGGCTCGCCGTTCAGCGACAGCTTGCGGCCGACCAGCGAGGCGTCGGCGCCAAAACGGCGCCGCCAGAAACCGTCGCTCAACACGACGACGCGGCCGCCATTCGGCAGGTCTTCATCGGCGGTGAAGGTGCGGCCGGCCGACACCGGCGCGCCGAAGAGGCGGAAGAAATCGGCGCTGACGTGCGCCGTCGCGACCTGCTCGGGTTCGCCTTCCGTCAGGTTGACGACGCTGAAGCGGTAAGCCGAGACGTCCTGGAACGCGGCGGTTTGACGGCGCCAGGTGTTGAACTTGGTCGGTGAGGCGCCGAACCCCGAACCCTGTGGCGAGGTGGTGGTGAAGACGACAAGCCGGTCCGGGTCGGGGTAGGGCAGCGGCCGCAAGAGCACAGTGTTCACCACCGAGAAGATGGCGGTGTTCGCGCCGATGGCGAGCGTGAGCGCCGCGACCGCGGCGAGCGTGAAGGCGGGGTTCTGGCGCGCCGTGCGCAGGGCGTAGCGAAGGTCCTGCAGGAGAGTATCCACGATGGGTCGACCTCCGTGGCTGAGTGACGGACTTCGTCGAAGAGCTTAGACCCCAATCGTCCGGATTTGGCCGCAGCGGGTAACAAACAGCGTCGACGCCGCGACCATAATGGGCGAGGCACTTCACATGGGCGCGATCGCTGTCGTCGTGCTGCTCGCCCTCATCGTGACCGGCTGTCGTTCGGCGCCCGGACAGGCACGCGCGGTCCCCCGCTACATCGTCACCGCGGTTCCGATAGAGACCGGCGTCGTTTCGCGACGGTTGTGCGTGGCGATCGACCCGCGCGACAGGGATGGCGTCTGGTGGTGGGAACCCGGGTCGTCCGGCTGTGCCAGCCGGTCGACGGGGCCGGGCGTATTCCATGCCGAGCATCCGATGGTCGCGGCCAGCGGCGGGTCGGAGCCGATCGAGGTCCACTTCACCGTTCCGTTGAAGGCGGCGCCAGGATCGACGCTGCCGCGGGTCGCCGACGTCCGCCTCGTGGTCGAGGCCGGCCGGATCCGCGCGGCGGCATCGGGCGTCAGCGTGGCGGCCACGCGCCGCGCGGACCTGGAGCTCCCGGAGCTGCCGCCGGGGCGCTGACGACCAGCCCGGCGAACGTTTTCGTGAACTATGCCGTCTAACGTCATAGTATAACGTCACTATGACGAAACGCCGCAATCCCGACGAGTGCCTGCCGCTGACGCCGGCGATGTTCGAGGTGCTGATTGCGCTGGCGGACGGCGAGAAGCACGGCTATGCCGTGCTCAAGGAAGTCGAGCGGCGCAGCGAGGGCAGCGTCACCCTCAGCCCCGGCACCCTCTACGCCATCATCCGCCGCTTTGTCAGCGACGGCATCGTTGCCGAATCGGACGAGCGGCCCGACGCCGCGCTCGACGACGAACGCCGCCGCTACTACCGCCTCACCGAATTCGGCCGCAGCGTCGCCTGCGCCGAAGCGCGGCGCATGGAAACCGCGCTCGGCATGGCGCGGGCGAAGAGCCTGATTCCGAGGGCACGATTGACATGAGCCAGACCAGGTTGTTCCGCCGCTTGCTGCGATTGTTGCCGTTTGATTTCCGCGCCGACTACGGCCGCGAGATGGAGCAGGTCTTCCGCGAGCAGCAGCGCGAGGCCGGCGGCCGGCTGGCGCGCACGGCGGTCTGGATGCATGCGATTGCCGATCTGGCGGCGATCGGCCCGCGCGAGCACCTGACGCAGCTGCAACAGGATCTGCGCTACGCGCTGCGCGGCATGCGGCGGAATCCCGGGTTCGTCGCCGTCGCCGTCGTCACCCTGGCGCTCGGCATCGGCACCAATACCGCGATGTTCAGCGTCGTCCACGCGGTGCTGCTGCGGCCGCTGCCGTACGCGGATCCCGATCGGCTGGTCGCGTTGTACAACCGGATGGACGGCAATCCAGAGCTGGCGCTGTCCGACCCCGAGTATCTCGATTACGCCGAGCGCACTCGAACGCTTGCGGTCGCGGCCACTGCCGTCAACTTCGTCAACCTGACCGGCGGCACGATCGAGTCGGAGCGTGTGCTCGGCGGCATCGTCACCACCAATGCGTTCGCCGTGCTCGGTGTGCAGCCCGCGCTCGGCCGGTCGTTTCGGCCCGAAGACGCGGCGCCCGGCGCGCCGCGCGCGGTCATCCTGACCGATCGTCTGTGGAAGCGCCGCTATCACGCCGATCCGGCCATCGTCGGCACGACGATCATGGTCAACGGCGATCGCCAGGAGGTCGTCGGCGTCATGCCGGCGTCGTTCACCCTGCCGGCCGAATTCGGATCGGATCAACCGGTCTCGATGCTGCTGCCGCTGACCCTCGATGCCGCGGCGCCGCGCAGCCGGCGCGGCGGGCACTATCTGGCAGCCATCGCCCGCCTGAAGCCTGGCGTTGCGCTGGAGGCTGCGTCGGCGGACATGGCGGGGGTGATCGCCGGCCTCAAGCGCGAGTACCCGGAGCAGCACACGCAGCCGAACTGGGGCATCCTGCTTCGGCCGCTGCGCGCCGATCTCGTTGGCCCGTCGCGGCCGATCCTCCTGACGCTCGTTGCCGCGGTCGGCCTCGTGCTGCTGATGACCTGCGCCAACGTCGCCAACCTGCTGCTCGCGCGCGGCGAAGTGCGGCGGCGCGAGCTCTCGGTGCGCACGGCGCTCGGCGCCAGCCGCTTCAGGCTGGTGCGCCAGCTGCTCACTGAGTCGTGCGTGCTGGCGCTGGCCGGCGCCGCCCTCGGGTTGCTCGTCGCCGCGGCGTGCCAGCGCCTGGTGCTGATGATCGACCCGACGACGCTGCCGCGCGTTGCCGACATGCGGTTGAGCGTGCCGGTGCTGCTCTTCACGATCGCGCTCGCGATCGGCACCGGGCTGGTGTTCGGCCTGATCCCGGCGGTGCAGATCTCGCGCGAGGACGTCAACGAGGCGCTCACCGCGGGCGGCCGCGGCGCCACCGGCGGACTTCGCGGCCGCGTGCGCGCCACCCTGGTCGTGGCGCAGGTCGCGGTCGCCGTTGCGTTGCTCGTAGCTGCCGGTCTCGTCGTCCGCAGCTTCGTCAACCTCGTACGTGTGCCTTCCGGCATCCGCGCCGACCACGTGCTGACGATGCGCGTCTCGCTGCCAACGGTGCGCTACCCCTCACAGCGGGACGTCGGCGTCTTTTTCGACGCCCTGCTCGATCGCATCCGCGCTCTACCGGGCGCGCACATCGCCGGCGCCGCAACCGGGCTGCCGCTGTCGGTCGCATCGGGCGACTGGAGCTTCGACGTCGACGGGCGCGCGATCGAAGGGCGGCGGCACTTTGGCGCCGCCGACTGGTATGCGATCACGCCCGGCTACTTCGAAGCGCTGGGCATCCGCCTGGTCAACGGCCGCCTGCCGCAGCGGTCCGACGATGCCGACGCCGCGGTGCCGGTGCTGTTTCTCAACGAAACGGCCGCGCGATCGTTTTTTCCCGCGGGCGATGCCCTCGGTCAGCGGTTGAAGGTGTCGGGCGCTGCGGCACAACCGTGGCGCACGGTGGCTGGCATCGTCGGCGACGTGCGTCATCGCGGCCTCGATCGGCCGGCGCGTCCCGAGATGTTCTTCCCGCTCGCGCAGTTCCGCCACTTCTCGCCCGGCTCGCAGGCGCGCGCGCTCACCGTCGTCGTGCGCACCGCGATCGAGCCGATGGCGCTCGCGCCGGCGCTGCGCGCGGCGCTGCGCGAGCAGGACGCCGAAGTACCACCCGCGCAGCAGCGCGACATGACGACGGTCGTCTCGGCCTCGGTCGCCGATCGGCGCCTGACGATGCTCCTGATGGGCGGGTTCGGGGCGCTGGCGCTGCTGGTGGCGGCGGTCGGCGTCTACGGCGTGATGGCGTATCACGTCGTGCAGCGAACGCGCGAGATGGGCGTGCGGCTCGCGCTCGGTGCGTCGCCGGACGATGTGCTCGCGCTGGTGGTCGGGCAGGGGATGCGGCTGGTGGCGATCGGCCTGGCGATCGGCGTCGCCGCGGCGATCGCGTTCAGCGGCGGGCTGAGGCAGATGCTGTTCGCGGTCGGCCCGCGCGACACCGCGACGCTGATCGCCGCGCCGGCGGCGCTCGGCGCCATCGCCCTGGTGGCGTGCCTGATCCCCGCGCGGCGCGCCACGCGCGTCGACCCGGCGATCGCCCTGCGCGTCGAGCCGTAGTGGTCATGTCCGCCTGAAGGCGGACACTACTCGTGCGAATGCTGCGCGTAGTGCTGCCGCAGCAGGTCCTTGCCGTAATCGTTGCCGTTCGGCGTCCGCACCACGACGTGGATGTGCTGCGGGTTCGGAGCGTTCGGATCCTTCGCCAGGTGCTTCAGGTTGGCGGGCACCTGGTGATCGAATTCGATCAGGATCACCGGGCTGTGGATCCGGTAGTAGAAGACGCTGCCCGGCTCGGTGCCGCCGATCCACGCGAACCACGTGTCGTCGACGTGCTTCCGCACCTCGTCCATCTTCACGCGCGCGTGCCCGTCGTCCAGGTTGTCGACGTAGAGCGCGATCAGGCTGGTGAGCTGCTTCTTCTGCGCGTCGGTCAGCTGTGACGCGCGCACGCCGGCGTAATCGAGCGTGACGTTGTCCTTCCACGCTTCGGCGACGTTTTCGTTGCCGGTCTTCGACAGCTTGAGAATCGCCTGCTTGCGCTGCGCGTCGCCGAGCGCGCGCACCATCTCGAGGCCCCGGTTCTGCTCGTCCTGCAGGATCGACGTGCCGGCGAACCGGCCCGAGGTGGCGACCACCGGTTCGGAGCCCGCGAAAAACGGCGTCATCACCACCTGGTCGCCGAGCACGAAGTAGTTGACGATCGCGTGGTGACCGTCGAACTGCCAGCCCCAGGGTTCGGTGGCCGACGGCGTGCCCATCACCGTGATGTGATAGCGCCACTCGCCATAGCGATCGAAATCGTTGTCGTTCAGCTCGCCGAGCGTGTGATTGAGGCGCATGATGTCGCGCGTCTGCTTCAGTCCCCTGGCGCTGAGCGAGGCGCGCAGCATGCCGATGCCGGCGTCGCGCTGCGCCTGCGACATCTCGAGAAAGCTCACGCCCTGCCGGACGTAGAAGTCCTGGTTCATCCACTTGCGCCATTCCGGGTCGTCGATCGGGAACACGGTCCTGGCGCGCTGCTCTTTCGTCAGGATGCCGAGGAACTGCTCGGTGGCGGTGCGAACGGCGGCGGTGGAGACGCCGGTGGATTTCAAAGGAAACAAGCCCGGCGTGATCTGGCCGCGGGCGGTGATTCCCTTATACGGATCGGCGAGCCCCCGCGCTTCCGCCTCGCGCGACATCTTCAGGAACCTCGCGCGGCGCTGCTCGTGGGTCTCGGCGGCCTGCGCGCCGCTCGGTTGAGCCATCGCGCCTGCCGTGAGCCGCGTCGGAGGGGCGAACGAGACGCCGGCGAGCAGGGCCGCGCACACGGCCGCCAGGGCAAGTCTGGACATGGGCGGATCGTAGCAAACGGGCTTGGAGAATAGAATTGGTCTCCGGTGCCCGTCATCCTCATCCACTCCGAACGATTTGCCGAGCATCAGACGCCGCCGGGGCATCCCGAACGGCCCGAGCGCGCCGAAGCGATGGACGCGGTGGCGAGCCGCTGGCGGGCGCGCGGGCTGGAGATCGTCGCGCCGCGCGCGGCCACACATGAGCAGCTCGCGCGCGTGCACGACGAGGATCACGTTCGACGGATGGCGCAGCTCGCGGGCACAGCGGCCGCGCTCGATCCCGACACCTACACGTCGCCCGAGACCCACGAGATTGCGCTGCTCGCCGCCGGCGCCTGCGTCGACGCGGTGGAGCGGGTGATGGGGACGACCGGACACGCCGCCGCCGCGCTGGTGCGGCCGCCGGGGCATCACGCCGAGCGCAATCGCGCGATGGGCTTCTGCCTGTTCAACAACGCGGCGGTCGGCGCGGCACACGCGTTGACGCTCGGGGCGCAGAAAGTGGCGATCGTCGACTACGACGTCCACCACGGCAACGGCACGCAGCACATCTTCGAGCGCGATCCGCGCGTGCTCTACGTGTCGCTGCACCAGTTCCCGTATTACCCGGGCACTGGCGCCGCCGACGAGACCGGCCACGGCGACGGTCGCGGTTTCACCGTCAACCTGCCGCTCGACGCCGGCGCGGTCGACGAGGACTACCAGATCGCGTTCTCGGAAGTCGTCGTGCCCGTGGTGCGTCAATTCGCGCCGGACCTGCTCGTCGTCTCGGCGGGCTTCGACGCGCACGAGCGCGATCCGCTCGGCGGCATGCGCGTCACGACCGCGGCCTTCGGCGCGATGACGCGCGAGCTGAAAGAGGTGGCCGACGAGTGCTGCCGCGGCCGGCTCGCGGCGGTGGTGGAGGGAGGATACGACCTGGCCGCGCTGGCCGGTTCGCTCGATGCGGCGATCGACGCGCTCAACGGCGCGGCGGCGCCGTGGCCGCGCAGCGGCATCGCGTCGAGCCGCGGACGTGACGCGATTGAAGCCGCGCGCAGCGCGCTCGCCGGGCAGTGGAGCTTCGCCTGAGAGCGGCTCACTGCGCTCGCCGCTCTCGTGCGCTCGCCGGGGTCGCGCCCGCCGGAGTCGCGGTCAATTCAGGCGAGTGAGGCGGTCGCGTTAGGTCGGGTGGGTTGACCCACGCGACCCATCGCGCGCAACGGCAGGCGTCCGATCGAACGTCAGAGAGAGCGGACGTTAAATGACAACGAGAGCCAACCCGGTGGCGCAGAGGGCGATGCCGAGCACCTTGGACCAGCCGATGGCCGCGCCGAACATTCCCGCCGCTGCCAGCGTGACGACGACGGCCTGGAGGCTGACGATGGCGATGGCGTAGCCGGGATTGGGTGCATCGGCGACCGCTTTGACCGAAAACAGGTTGCCGACATAGCTCAGGAACGCCGTGCCCGCGAGCAGCATGATTGCGGCCGTTCCCGCCGGCAGTGGCGTTCGCGTCATGCGCACGTGCAGCAGATAGGGCACGGTTCCGAACGCGAATACGAGCAGCAGCATCGCCGCCGAATCGACGCCGCGCTGGCTGAGATACCGGAACGACAACTGCATCACGGCAAAGCAAATCATCGCCACGACCGCATACCAGGTCCACATGCGCCGAGTGTAACAGTCGCTGCAGACCACGAGTCGACGGGCACGCCAGGATCTGGGATGGAACCGCCCGCCTCTGCTCGCTTGAAATTCATTTCGAGACGACGGCGGAGCAAGCCCGAAGGCGCGCACGAGCGTCAGAAAACCGCGGCGCGGGTGGCGAGCGCGCGCTAGAATGCCGTTTCCTCGTTCGGCCACGCGGTCAGCGCGAAAGGAGTAGGTCATCATGCGTGTTCCTATCAGGTCGGCCACGGTTCTCGTGGCGACAGGTCTCGTCGCCTGCGCGGTGCTGTTCGTCGGCGCGCAGGGCGGACAGGAGAGAGGGGGCCAGGAAGAGTTCGGCCCCTACGAGCTGGTGCAGAACTGGCCGCAGCCGCTGCCCGACGGCGCCGACGGCGTGAAGCACGCCGGCTGGACGTGGGGCTCGGTCGGCGCCGTCTACGCCGAGACGCCGGATCGCATCTGGATCGCGCAGCGCGGCGAGCTGCCGCTGCCGGCGAACGCGAAGCCGTGGACGCCGTACGCGCTGCTGCAGCCGCCGCGCACCGCCACCGGCAACACCGACGGCCTCAGCGCCACCTGCGAGACGGTCGAGAAGCGCGGCTGGGAGCGGCGCTGGCACCATTCCGTGTTCGTCGTCGATCGCAACGGCAAGATGGTGCAGGAGTGGCCGCACCTCGAGAAGATGTTCGCCGCCGATCCGTGCGGCCGCGGCCCGCACAAGATCAAGATGAACCCGTACGATCGCGACAAGCACGTCTGGATCATCGACGACCAGCTGCACGTGATCTGGAAGTTCACCTACGACGGCAAGCTGGTGATGACGCTCGGCACCACCGGCAAGCGCGGGCGCGACGGCGGCAAGCTGTTCGACCGGCCGACCGACATCGCCTGGCTGCCCGACGGCACCTTCTTCATCAGCGACGGCTACGGCGGCAAGCGCGTCGCCAAGTTCGACAAGGACGGCAAGTTC
>Ga0207675_100002523_pt1 | contig 18117 bp, 14 predicted proteins | sample KBSSwiS42_FD_184305 | JGI IMG/M metagenome (GOLD analysis project Ga0207675, IMG submission 184305) | Switchgrass rhizosphere microbial communities from Kellogg Biological Station, Michigan, USA - KBS Switchgrass S4-2 (SPAdes) (version 2) | ecosystem: Host-associated > Plants > Roots >... | reverse complement strand
TGAGTTGCCTGGCGGCGAGCTTGCTACGAACGTATGAAGATGCTATGTAATTTGTATGATCGGGAAGTATCGCCTCTCGGCGTCCGTGGATAGCGCCGTGATGAGCGTGGCCCAAGCGGCCGTCGCGGCCGGCCGCGCTGCAAACGTCAGCGCCTGGGTGAATGAAGCGCTCCATCGTCAGGCCGAGCACGATCGACGCATGCAGGCGCTGGACCAATTTCTTCACGCCTATGAAGCCGAGCACGGCGTCATCACGGAACAAGAGATCGGTGCTGCAAGCCGGCGCTCGCGCTCGCGCGCGCTCGTCATCCGAGGCGATGCAGGCGCGGAGCGCCCGCGAAAGAAGCGCCGAGGGAGCGCCCGAGGTCGTTGAATGCTGGTTCTGGACGCGGGCGCCCTCGCAGCGGTCGAGCGCTCCAACCGCGATGTCATCGCTTTGATCAAGCGCGAACGGCTCGCGGGTCGCACGCCTATCACCCACGGGGGCATCGTCGGACAGGTGTGGCGCGGCGGTGGGCGGCAGGCGAATCTGGCGCGGCTTCTGCCCGGGCTCGATATCGTGGCGCTCGACGCGGCCCTCGGCCGCCGCGCGGGAGCGCTCTTGGCACGCTCCCGGACCACGGACGTGATCGACGCGGCTCTCGCGCTGCTGGCGCAGGACGGCGATGAAATTCTCACGTCGGATCCCGACGATCTGCGGGTCCTCTTTGCGGCGATCGGCGTGCATGCAGACGTCGTCGACGTCTAGGCTCGACGCTGGCATTTAGATCGACCTGCCGTGGCGAACCCCACGATCGTGCTAGCCCTTGACGGCGCCGCTGGTGAGGCCGCCGATGAACTCTTTCTCCAGCGCGAAGAACAGAATCGCGGGCGGCACGATGGCGATCAGGGTGCCCGCCAGGAACACGCCGTAGTCGTTGCGGTAGAAGTTGATGTACTGGTTCAGCACGACGGGCAGCGTCAGCTTGTTCTGCGACTGCAGGAAGATGCTGGGACCAAAGAAGGAGTTCCACTGGCCGAGGAAGGTGAGCAGGCAGAACGCCGCGCTCATCGGGCGGACGAGCGGCATGGCCAGGGCGAAGTACACGGACAGCTCCGTGCAGCCGTCGATGCGGCCCGCGTCCAGCATCTCGTCCGGGACGGCTTGCATGGCCTGCCGGAACAGGAAGATGCCGTAGGCGCTGACGATGCTCGGCAGGATCAAGCCCTGGTAGGTGTCCACCAGCCGCAGCTTGACCATCATCTCGTACACGGGCGCGAACAGGATCACGCCCGGGATCATCATGGTTCCGAGCATGAACACGGTGAGCGGCTGCTTGCCGTGAAAGTCATACTTGGCGAGCGCAAAGCCCGCCGCCGAGCAGAAGACCAGCTGCAGCACGGTGTTGGCCGTGGCCACGAACCACGAGTTGAGCACGTACTGCCAGAAGTACACCGTGCCCTGCACGGCCTCTTCCCCGGCGAACAGCCGCCTGAAGTTGCCCAGGTTCATGGTCTGCTGCGACCACTCGGAGAGCGGCGGGAAGAACACGTACTCGTTCAGCACCGTCTGGTCCTTGAAGGCCGCGGCGACCAACCAGAGAAACGGCGCCAGGATCAGCACCGAGACGCCGATCAAGGTGACCCAGCGCAGGTAGCTGAAAGCGAGCTTGGGCCGGGCCGGCGAGCGCGCGTAGAGCACGCCGAAGACGGCGAGCACGAGCAGGAGAAACCACTGGACCGCGTTCATGGCAGTAGATTCATGAAAGAGAGCTCAGCGAGGAAGGCTCGTGGGGAGAGAATTCATAGCCAGGGCCTCCTGCTCGCGGGCTAGTCCGTGAGCTGGGCGATCCGGATCTGCACCAGGCTGAGGAAGAAAATGATCGCGGCCACAATCCAGCCGACGGCGGAGCCGAGCCCGAGATCGCCCGCGCTGAAGCCCTGATCATACAGGTACATGATCACGGTCAGGCCCGAATTGTCTGGGCCCTTGCCCTCCGTCACGGGCAAGAGCGCGAGCGGCAGCTCGAACAGCTGGTAGGAGCCGATGATGCTGGTCACGACCACGAACACGACCACGTGGCGAATGCTGGGCAGCGTGACGTTCCAGAACACCTGAAACGGATTGGCGCCGTCGATACGCGCGGCCTCGAGCAGCGTCTTGTCCACGCTCTGGAGCGCGGCCAGGAAGTAGATCATGTTGAAGCCGACCCACATCCAGAGCCCGGTGATCACGATCGCCGGCATCACCAGCGCCGGGTTGCCCAGCCACTGCTCGTTCAGTCCCCAGCCGATCAGCAGCTGCACGCCGCGATTGATCAGGCCGTAGCGCGGCGTGAACAGCACACCGAACAGGATGCCCACGAAAATCTGCCCGACCAGGTTGGGCGAGAACAAGATCAGCCGGAAGAAGCCCTTGGCGCGGCTCTTTTCCGTGTTCAGGAGAAGTGCCAGGCCGAGCGCCAGCGGCAGCTGCAAGAACACCGAGAAGAAGGCATACGTCGTGGTGTTGCCGAGCGCCTTGTAGAAGGTTGGATCGGTCAGGACGTAGCGGAAGTTGTCGAGGCCGACGAAGACGCGCGAGGCAGGGCCGTTGGTCTGCTGAAACGCGAGGATGATGGCGTTGATCAGCGGGTAGATCGTGAATACGGCCGTGAGCAGCAGAAAGGGCGCGAAGAACAGATAGGGCGCCCAGCCCTTGTACAAACGGCGCGGCGCGCGCGGCGCGCTGTTGCTCATGGGCGGGCCGCCGCCTGCTGCTCGGAGCTCGCCGGCTTCGAGAGCACGTTTCGATCGATCTGCCGGTGGATGTAGGCTTCTGCCTCGTCCAGCTCCTGGGCCACGAACTCCTTCAGGCCGCGGTCGCCCTGCACCTTGTAGTGCTCCAGCGCGCGCAGCAGCACCTCATTGATCTTGCCCTCGGCGATGATCGTATAGGGATTGCTCCAGAGCGGCGGCACTTGCGAGGCCAGGTTGGCGTACAGCGAGCCCAGGCGTTGCCCGGAGAAGAAGGCATTGGGCTGGTTGAGCTCGGGCAAATCCCAGGCATCCTTCAGCGCGGGGATGATGTTGGTGTCCAGGAAACGTTTGCCGAGCTCGGAGCGTGTGAAGTAAAGCTCCTGTGCGAACTGCCAGGCGAGCTCCGGGTTCTTGCCGCGCTTGGTGATGGCGAGACCGCTGCCGCCCCAGACCGCGGTGCGCCGCCCGCCCGGCTCCCACGCGGGCAGCGGCATCAGCTTCATCTTGCCCGCCACCTTGGGCGCTTCCATCTCCGTCACGTGGGTGCGCCAGTCGGGCTGGATGTAAAATAGCACCAGACCGTCGGCCATGGCCTTGGCCAGCGGCTGACCCCAGCCGCAGTCGAACGCGATGCGGTGCTCGCCGTAGTTCTGGTGCAGGTACCAGATGATGGTGTCGACCGTGAGCGGCTGGTTGAAGGTGACGTTGTCGTGCTCATCGAACAGGCTCAGGCCGCGCTGCAACATCACGATGCTCAGGCCCTGGCTGCCGCCGCTCGGTAGATCGATCATGAAGCGATCGATGCTGCCGTCGCCGTCGAGATCGGCGGTCACGCGCTGGCCGACCGCGACAAAGTCGTCCCAGGTCTGCAGCTTCTCGACATCGATGCCGAGAGCTTCCACCAGGTCTGCACGGTAGGCGAGCATCACGGGGTGCACGTCGTGCGGCAGCGCGAAGATGTGGCCGCTCTTCGACCACGGGCTGAGCCGCGCCTCGACCAGACGAGCTCGGTAGCCTTGCGTGGCCAGGCGCTCTGTCAGATCGACGAAGCCGATGTCCTGCAGCGGTCCGCGCCCGAAGTAGCGCATGGCGTCGATCGGCAGCTCCGCCAGGTCGGGCACCTCCGTGCCGGCGAGCAACGAATTTTGCAGGCGCGTGGTCAGCGCGCGCGGATTGACGAGCTGGAGCGCGACCTTGACGCCGTGCTCACGTTCGAACCTTTCCGCCACCGTGCGGTAGGCGATGACGTGGTTCGGAGCTGACAGCTCCAGCACCAGGTCCGGCCGGTTCGCGTTCTGGCCCAATTGGACCCAGACCAAGAGCAGGAGCGAACCGAGGGCCCCCAACATCAGCCAGAACGGAGCTTTTCCGTAGGGAAAGTCCTCTATCCCGCGCGTCGCTCGCATCCGAAAGCCACGGTATCACGCGCGCTCGGCGCTCGGAAGGCGCGTCCCTGCCCACGGCGTGCGCCCGCTGCGCACCCTATCGCACTATGACGGGCTCAGGCCCGTGGGCGCTTGGGCGTCGGTCCGCACGCGGCGGCGCGCTCGAGCAGCAAATTTTGCTCGCGAGCATTGCGCGTCAGGGCTGCTGCGCGCTCGAACTCCCGGCGCGCCTCGGCGTGCCGCCCCAGCTTGAACAGCAGATCGCCCCGCACGCTCGGCAGCAAATGATAACTGGCGAGCGACGGCTCATCCGCGAGCTGATCGACGGCCTGTAGCCCCGCGGCGGGGCCGAACGCCATGGACAGCGCGACCGCTCGGTTCAGCTCCACCACCGGTGAGGGTGTGAGCTCGGCGAGCGCGCCGTAGAGAGCGGTGATGCGGATCCAGTCCGTTTCCTCCGGGATGCGCGCCCGCGCGTGACAGGCGGCGATGGCCGCCTGCAGCGTATACGGGCCGTGCTCGGCGCCGAGTGCTTCGGCGCGCTCCAGCGCCAGCAGACCCCGGCGGATGAGCAGCTGGTCCCAGCGCGAGCGATCCTGCTCGAGCAACAGGATGGGTTCCCCCGTGGGGCCCAGGCGCGCCGCCGAGCGCGACGCCTGGATTTCCATCAGCGCCGTCAGCCCGTGCACCTCGGGCTGGTCCGGCATCAGCTCCGACAGTATGCGCCCGAGCCGCAGCGCGTCCTCGCACAGGCCCGGCCGCATCCAGTCTTCACCAGCGGTCGCGGAGTAGCCCTCGTTGAAGATCAGATACACGACCTCGAGCACGGAGCCGAGCCGCGCGCCGAGCTCGGCGCCCCGCGGCACCTCGAACGGCACACGCTGCTCGGCCAGCGTGCGCTTGGCTCGCACGATGCGCTGAGCCACCGTCGGTTCGGACACCAAGAAGGCGCGCGCGATCTCGTCGGTGGCGAGGCCGCCGAGCAAGCGCAGCGTGAGCGCCACGCGCCCCTCCGTCGACAGCAGCGGGTGGCACGCCGAGAACATCAGACGCAACAGGTCGTCGCCGACGTCGTCGTCGAGCGCGGCGTCCAGATCGGGCACCCTCAGCTCGACCTCTGCCAGCTCCTGACCGAGCTCATCGTGCTTGCGCTCGAGCAGCTTGCTCCGTCGCAGGCGATCGATGGCGCGGTGCTTGGCCGTGGCCATCAGCCAGGCGCCGGGGTTGTCCGGGATGCCACTGTCCGGCCAGCGCTCGAGCGCCGCCAGCAGCGCGTCTTGCGCCAGCTCCTCGGCGAGCCCGATGTCACCGCGCACGATGCGCGCGAGCCCGGCGATCAGTCGGGCAGACTCGATCCTCCAGACGGCATCGATGGCCCGATGGGTGTCCGAGCTGCTCACGACCGCATCACAGCAGCTCCGGGCGCGGAAACCAAGGCGTCGCGTCCAAGCGGCCCATTCAGCCGACTCCTCGCTGGCGCAGCCCCCGCCGTTGCCCGCACCCCGTCAACGCGGAGACCATGTCAACGCCCAAAGCATCGGCCCCGTGCGCTCCAGAGCAGGGGGCCGCTGGCGCTGGCCAGACCGACGTCTCTGCGCCAGCGTGGCCAGCCCGGCGCGGCGATTCCAGCCGTCTGGGTAACGTTTCCAGTTTTTCGGGGTTGTTGCTGGTTCGCGCGGTTCGCGCGTGATTTTCGACGCGTCGCGGCTCGAGAGAAGTTTCATCGCAGGAACTTCAGCGCGCGTTCGCGCGCGGGAAGAGTGCACGGCGGCGTGCGGGTCTGATAGGTTGCGCGCACACGCAGAGGTCGCGACGATCCGTCCGCGCACTCGCGAATCATCGGCCACGGCACTCGGCAGCGCGAGCCATCACGGCACCGTGCAGCTGCGAAGTCGTGCGCCTTCAATGCCTGCTGCCCGACATGAAAGGACGATCACGATGAGCAACTCACGGTCCACGAGCTCGCTTGCCCGCCTGGCCCCTCTGGTCGCTTGTGCCGGGGTGCTGACCACCAGCTTGCCGGCGGCGGCGCAGGACCCTGCGCCCCCTGCCGAACAGAGCCCAGAGGCCGCGCCAGCCCCTGCCGAACCGAGCCCGCAGGCCTCGCCACCCCCTGCCGAACCGAGCCCGCAGGCCTCGCCCTCCGCGCCCGAAGCGAAGCCGGGGGCCTCAGACGACTACCTCGAGCTCACTGGTACCGAGGAAGTCGTCGTTACCAGCTTTCGAAGCAGCCTGAATGCCGCTCTCGAGCGGAAGCAAAATTCGACGGCGCAGGTGGACGCCATCGTCGCGGACGACATTGCCGAGTTCCCGGATCTGAACCTCGCAGAGTCCCTGCAGCGCCTTCCTGGTATCTCGATCTCGCGCAGCCAGCAGGGTGACGGCAATCAGATCACCGTGCGCGGCCTGGGCGGTCTGTACACGCGCGTCCGTGTGAACGGGATGGAAGCACGGGGCAATGTCGGCAACAGCTCCACCATGAACGGCGGCCGGAACTTCGATTTCAACCTGTTTGCCTCGGAGCTATTCAACTCGATCGTGGTGCACAAGACCGCGAGCGCCGACCTGGAGGAAGGTTCGCTGGGCGCCGTGGTGGACCTGAACACCGCTCGCGCACTCGACTACAAGAAGGGGTTTACGTTCGTGGCCGGTGCCACGGGTGCGTACAACGATCTCGGTGACACGATCAGGCCACGCCTGACGGGTCTGGTCGCCTACCACGACCCCGCCAACGTCTGGGGTGCATCGCTATCGGCTGCCTATAGCCGAGTTCGCCTCGACGCCGTGAGCACCGACACGGTGAACTGGCAGAAGGCCCCGTTCCGTACCGTCGATGGCGTGGCTTGCAACCCCATGGCTGCGATGGAAACGGACCCGAACTGTCTGGCGGTAGACGGCGCCTTCCATCCGCGTATCCCTCGCTTCGGACGAGACGTCCTCACCGGCGACCGCTTCGGTTTGACCGCCGGCGTTCAATTTCGTCCCGCGGAGTCGACGGAGATCACCCTGGACGCTCTGTACGCAACCTACCCCACGAGGACCGACCAGCGGCGGATGTTCCCCTTGATCCGCAACAACGAAGGCTCGACCGATCTCCTCAACTACACCCTGGTTCCCTTCCCGCAGCGATTTGGCACCACCAACGATTCGATCATCGCCGGCACTCTGAACAATGCCCAGATTCGCAGCGAGGCAGTCCGCGGGGATTCGACAGCCGGGTTCCGCCAGCTCACCCTGACCATCGAGCATCGCTTCAGCGACTACTTTTACGCCAAGGCGTTCGCGGGTACCTCGCGGTCCAAGTCAGGGGTGCAGCACGACACCACGGTGAACTACGACAACCGCGGCTACAACGGCTACTCCTTCAATTTCCAGAACGACGAGGCTCCGACCCTGGCGTTCAACGGCGACGTGGACTTGAGCGACCCCGCGAGCTTCGTGGTGCCCGAGTTGCGCGATCGCGTGGCCAAGATCGACGGCGGGTTCGATACCGCGGCGCTCGACCTGCACTACCGCCTCTTCGATCAGCTGAAGCTCGCGGCAGGAGTGAACTTCAAGCGCTCGACACTCAACCAGAAACAGTGGCTTCGAGATGGCACGGTGTGCGGCCTCAGGCATCCCGACGGTAGCCCGCTCTACACCTGTGATGCCGACGGCGACGGCACCAATGAAGTGCTCGGGCCGCCCGGTGATCCGGCGCTCACGAACACGATCAACTTTAAAGGCGACGTGGGCCCCGGCTCGACCACACGCTGGATATCGCCGGATATCGACGGCTGGGTGAAATACTTCGACTACTACAATGTGCCGCTGACCATCAATCTGGGCGGCAACAACAAGGTCACGGAGAAGAACCTCGGCTACTTCCTGCAGGCCGCCGGCGAAGTCCCGCTCGGGTCGGGTGAGATGCGCTTCTTGTACGACGCGGGTGTTCGCTATGTCGAAACCCGTCAAACGTCCAGCGGCTACCAGGGCGACGTGTACACCACCGTGGATCGCCCCACGTATCACGACTGGCTGCCTTCAGCGAACGCGGCACTCTGGCTCACCAACGAGGTGGTCATCCGCGGCGCAGCGGCGCGAGTGATGGCACGCCCGGGGCTCGGAGACCTGAGCCCCGGTGCAGGCGTCGACAGCTTTGCGTACCAGGTCAACTTCCAGAACTCGAACCTGGACCCGACGCGGGCGACGGCCCTGGACACCTCGGCCGAGTGGTACTTCGGAGAGGGTTCTCTGCTTGCTCTCGCCTTGTTCTACAAGAACATCGACTCGTTCCCGATCCGGGAGTCGGTGCGCGGCACCTTTGCGTCCACGGGCCTGCCCCGTTCGGTGATCTTGGCCACGTCTCCCGCCGACATGTCCGGGCCCGACGCGGAGGGCAACTGCGGCGACCCCACGGGTTGCTGGAACATCAGCAGGCTGACGAACGGCCCCGGCGCGAACTTGAGGGGCCTCGAGCTTGCCTTCCAGGCGCCGTTCAGCGTGTTCTACGGCGGCTTGCCGCCGGTGATCCGGGGCATGGGCGTGATCGCGAACTACACGTTCGTGGACTCCAAGGTGAAATACGACTTCTTTGGCAACTCCATCAAGGAACGCCTGATCGGCTTGTCCAAGGGCTCGTACAACGCGACCCTGTACTACGAAGATTCGAAGTTCAGCGCTCGCGCGTCGCTCGCGTACCGCGGCGGTTATCTCGCCGGTGGTCCCAACTCGCAGGGCAACCTGTGGACGCTTCAGGATCCGGAGACGCGCGTCGATGCCTCGACGAGCTACAACATCAACGAGTACCTGAAGGTCAGCCTCGAGGGGCTCAATCTCACGGACTCAGCCTACTCGCAGAAGGTCGACATAGATGCCGACCGCCGCCTTCTGTTCAACAGATCAGGACGCACCCTCCTCTTGGGAGCGCGCGTCAGTTACTAAGAGAAAAGCGGGCTTTGAGACGCGCTGAGCGGCACAAAGCCCGCTGCCCAACCCTCGCTCGCACCATGCTCGCGCCATTCCTCTTCACGGGCGCCGATGCGTTGCAAAACGCAACTTCAACTCGATGAAGTCAAGGGAGAGACTTCCGCCTCACGAGATGACGGAATGGAGGTACTCATGAGCCTGCGGACGATCCGCACGGATGGTCTCGAACTTGCCGCCGAGGCATTCGGCAATCCCAGCGATCCGCCCGTGCTTCTCATCATGGGCGGGATGGCCTCGATGCTGTGGTGGCGCGACGAATTCTGCCAGCGGCTCGCCGCACGGGACCGCTTCGTCATCCGCTACGATCAGCGAGACTCCGGGCTATCGACGAAGTATCCACGCGGTCGTCCGGGCTATGGCTTTGATGATGCGGTCGACGACGCCTTTCGCGTGCTCGACGGCTATAGGATCACAAAGGCGCACGTCGCTGGCTTCTCCCTGGGCGGAATGATCGGCCAGGGCGCGGCACTCGAATATCCGGAGCGGGTGCTTTCCCTGACGGCGATCAGCACCTCGCCGATCGGTGTGGACGTGTCCAGCCTCCCCAGAAGCAGCAAGGCATGGTTGGAACACATGGCTTTGGATCCGGACTGGTCGAATCGGAGAGAGGCGGTGGCGTACCTGGTCGAGGACACGCGCCTTGTCGCGGGAACGGCCCGCGCGTTCGACGAAGCTGAAACCAAGGCCTTCATAGAACGGGACTTCGACCGCTCTGGCGGCTATCTCAGCGCCACCAACCACAGCGTGCTCTTCGATATCGGCAAGGCCTGGCAAAACAGGCTGCACGAGATCAAGGTACCGCTGCTCGTCCTTCACGGCACCGCCGACCCGATCTTTCCGCTCGAGCACGGCGCAGTACTGTCCGAGATGGTAGCGGGCGCCAGGCTCGTGAAGCTCGAGGGTGGCGGCCACGAGCTGAATCCTGCGCATTGGGATCAGATCGTGGGTGCTATCGACGAGCATACGAGCATCGGCTGACGAGGATCGCTGCTTGAACCGGCCTATCTCGTTGGCGCCTCCGCGAGCGCGGGTATCTAGTCTTCCGTCTGGCCTGCTGCTGGACGGATTCGCGGGTAGACGCCAGAGCCGGCTCTCTTTTCCTGCTTCACCAGGAGACCACGCAGATGCTGTCGAGCGCGGCTGAGGCGCGAACGAATGGTCCCGACAGGGACGCCTTCCTGGGCCGCGATCTCGTCATAAGACAGGCCGTCCAGCTCGAACAGCACGAGCGGGACGCGGCTGCGCTCGTCGAGTTGTTGCAAGGCGCTCCAGAGCCGCGCGGCCTGCTGCTTGTTCGCCGCTGCCTCATCGTTGGCTTCGTTGTCTGCAGGGTGGCTGCTGACCAAGGGCTCGTGTTGGGCCCCGCGTGACATCTGGCTGCGCTGCCAATCGGCGCACGCGTTGCGCGCAACCACGTGCAGCCACGTGGACAAGCTGGATCGCCCGTCGAACTTGGCGATAGCGCGGAAGGCGCGCAAGAGGGCTTCTTGTGTGATGTCGTCGGCGTCTTGCCGGGTTCTCGATAAAGAGAATGCGAAGCGCCGCAGCCCCTCGGCATGCGGCCGCACGAGCATTTCAAAAGCTTCGCGATCGCCCTGCTGGGCTCGTTCGAGCAGCTCCCGATCGTGAACGAGTTTCGAGGTTTGGTTCAAGGCTATTCATCGGATCAGACCGGCAGGAGAGGACGGGTCGTGAGCTCGTGGCTTCAGGTAGTCGTATCTTCCCGAGCCAGTTGACGGCCACCCGGCGGGGTGAGCTCCGCCCCGGACCCTCCCGATGGAGAACGCCGCGGCCCTGCGCGTTCAAGCTTGGCAGAGATACGTGCTCGTGTTCCAAGCGGATCGGACGAAGGTGGCGGTCCTGCCGTTGCAGGAGCAGCAGCTCCCACTGATGTCGACCGAGCTCACTTTGGTGCAGGCAGCCGTACACGAGCCAACCGAACTGCTGCCGGTCTCATCCAGTCCGTAAGTGGGATCGATCGAGATCATGGCGCCGGCAGCCTGGAACGAGAGGTAGTCGTTCTCGGGGTAGCCCACGAAGATCAGCTTGTTGGCGAGCTGATCGGGGTCCTTCAGGGCACGCCCGCTCGGGGCCTTGGCGAGAAATGAAACGATCGTGTCGCACGCGCCCGCTCGCTGGTGCTTGAAGGTGAGCTCGTGCTCTTCAGCGGAGCAGTCGAGAGCGCCCGTGCCCCTTGCGTTGTCGCAGCGCTGTTGCTCCAGGAACTCCGAATTCAGTCGGCTGCTGAATGCGTCCGCGTCAAACGTGATGCGTCCGAGCTTGACGCTGCCGGGCTCCGCCAACTGCAGGTCCAGCACCGCTTCTGTGTTCCAGCACTCACCGTCCGCGCAGCGCGCCCGGCCCGTTGCCGTCAATGCGAGCCGGCCGTCCTCGTCGATGCGGAAATCTCTCGACGATTGCCAGCGCCTGAGCTCTTTGCCGCTCACGACGGCGAGCGCAGCCATAACCGAGTTGATGCCGTCGCCGTTGGAGCACAGGGCAGCCGTTTGTTGACCGATCTCCTCGCTCGACAGCGGCGCCTCCGTGCATCCCGCCAGCGGCGCCAGAACGACTGCACTCACGACCAACATGCTGAACCGATTCAAGAAAACGTTCTCCAAGGCCAAAAAATGGTGGGGCACGCGCTGCGGCCGGATCGCGTGTCGGGCTCGGATGCGCCGAGCTCTGGGGGGAGGTGCTCTCGCTGGACGAAGTGTCCTGCGTGGCTCGTCTCCGCCCTTGGATGTTAGACTCGAGGAGCTCCCTGCGAGTTCCAAGTTTCTGCACGGCGCAAGCCGCAGCCAGCGCGGGCGGCCCGTTCCGCGGTCCACTCCATCAAAACGGAGTATCAAAACGGCGAATGCTGATGCGCACGGATTCGGGGGCCTCGGCGGCCGTTCTGGGAGCCGGAGCTGGTGTAGTTGGCCGCGGGGCTCCGCTCGACACGATACGCCGCCTCTCGCGATCGCGAGCGGTTGACGGCTCAGAGACTGGCTCCAACGAAAGGGCCTTTCGCACGATCTGGTCAACGACGCTCGATAGGGACTTTTCCACTCGCTGCTCTGCAGGTTCGAGCTCCCCGCCGTCTTGGCCAGCGCTGGCTGCGACGACGCCAGCCGGCGGCGCGGATCGAGCCCACACCGAGCTGCCACCTTTGCTAAACTCTCCGGCATGATCGAGCTTCGGCAGCGCCGCCGTCCCAAGCTCTGCTGGTTCCGAGCGTGCTGGCTTCTGCCTGCCGCGGCTGCTCTGCTCGCGAACACCGCGCAGGCGTTCACCAGCTCGAGCATCGAGTGGGACGCGCCCGCAACCTGTCCGAACGCAGCTGCGCTCTCCGAGAGATTGGGCACGCTGCTGGGTGAAGACGCCGGGGCGCTCGGCGGCGTGACGCGCGTGCGCGCGGTCGTGTCGAAGGAGGCGGCAGGCTATCGCGTCGTGCTCGAGGTCGCCGAGGCCGAGCGCCGCAGCTCGCGCGCCTTTTCCGCGCAGGATTGCGCGGATCTCATGGAGGCCGCCGCGCTGGCGATCGCCTTGACGGTGCACGCGGAGGAGCCCGCTGCCGGCACCTCGGCAACGGAGCTCCCAGCACCTCGGGCAGAAGTCTCGTCGGCTGCGGCGGACGTGGGCGCGTCGACGCTGGGAAGGGGGGAGTCGGAGCCGGGTGTTCGCTGGTCCGCGGGGGCCGAGGGCGTGCTGGATACCGGCGCGCTGCCGGCGGTCGCGCCGGGCGTCAGCGTGCTGGGCCGAGGCCGCCTGGAGGCGTTGTCGCTGGATCTGCACGCGGCGCTGTTTCCGAAGCAGCGCCTGGGCGTAGGCAGCTCCGATCGGGTGGAGTTCGATCTCCTGCTGATCGGCCTGCGCGCGTGCGATCGATTCTTCGATCGCAACATGAGCGCGGCGGCCTGCGCCGGCTTCGAAGCAGGTCAGCTGAACGCTTCGGGTGGCACGCTCTCTCCGGCGCGCCAGCTCCACGATCTCTGGCTCGCGCCGGCGCTGGCCCTGGAGGCGGGGCAACGCCTGGGCAGTACCTGGCAGATCGCGTTGCGCGGCGAAGCGCTGTCACCGCTGCGGCGCAAGCAGTACATCATCAATGAAAACGAGCGAGTGCATGCGCCCTCGAGCGTCGACCTGCGGCTCTCCCTGGGACTCGCTATCGGCACGGACTGAGCGCGGGAGCAGTCGAGCGCAGCGGCGAAAAAATCGTCAGCGGGCGGTCCAAGAAAAGCACGGGGGTACACTGACGGCGAGGCGGGCGTGCAGACTACTCCTTCTTCGATCTTCCAGTTCGAGCCGACCGTTCGCGCCGCCTCTTTGCCGTTTCGCGCGCTGTACGAGCAACACTTCGCGTTCACCTGGCGCACGCTCCGCTACCTGGGTGTCCCGGAAGCGCAACTGGACGACGCTGCCCAGGAGGTCTGGCTGGTCGTGCACCGCCGCTACGGCGAATTCGAGGGTCGGTCGGAGCTGAAGACGTGGCTATTTTCCATCGCCATCAATGTCGAGCGCAACTTGCAGCGCACCCGGCGCCGGCGCGGCCAGCTCGTGCCCTTGCCGGATGATCTGCCTGCCGGCTACGGTGACCCTGCGCTCGAGCGCGAAGGCAGTGAGGCCTGGGCACTGGTCAGGAGCTTCATCGATACGCTGGATGACACGCGCCGCGCAGTCTTCGGCGCAGCCTTGCTGGAAGGCTTGTCCGCGGCGGAGACGGCACAGGCGACCGGGCTGGATCTGCCCACCGTCTATCATCGCATTCGCGCGCTGCGGCGTTCGTTCAATCGCTGGGTGGACTCGCGGGAGACAGAGTCATGAAGGAAGAGAGCTCGCCGCGAGCCAACGACGTGCTGCGCCGCGTACGCGGCAGCGCGGATCCGCGCCCCCAGGACGAGGCGCGCGTGCTCACGCGCGTCGAGCAGCGGCTGGGTATGATCAGCGAGATCGCCGCATTCCGCGCGTCGGTGCCGCGCCGGATCAACGCGGGGGCGCGCCGAGGCACGGTGCCGGCCGCCGTCCAAGCGCCGCTGCAGCGCCTGCTCGGCGCGGCGCCACGCGTGGGGCTGTGGGCCGCCTTTGGTGTGAACATGGCAGCGATCGGCTACGGCCTCGGGACGCGCGGGGGACGCGGCCGCGAAGTGCGTCAGGAAGTTGCCGAGGTGACTCGCGCGCCCGCCGCGGCAACTCCTGCTCCGTTCGCGTCGCCGGCAGCGGCTGCACCGCCGCCCGCTGTGGTGCCCGTACCGGCTGTGGTGCCCGCCCCTGCTGTGACGCCCGCGCCCGCTGTGACGCCTGCGGTCCCTGCGCCCGTCGTCGTACGGCCGCCCGCGCCTGCGCGGTCCGCACCGCTCTCCGAGTCGCCCGCGCCACCCGCGCCGCTCTCCGAGCGGCCGCGCTCGCCGAAAGCGGCAGCACGCTCGGCAGCCCGCGACGAGGGCCTCGGCAGTGAATCGCTGCTGGCGCCAGCGGCTGCCGTCGCGCCGAGTGCTGCCGGCACAACGGAGCCGGACTCGATCGGTCTGCGCGAAGCTCTACAGTTGCTGGAGCGCGCTCGGGCCGCGGTGCGTCTGGGCACCGCGGGAGATGCTCTCGATTGGCTGGCCCAGCTGGAGCGCAGAAATCCGGGGGTGCTGCTGGAACAGGAGCGGCTGGTCACGCGCGCGCTGGCGCTGTGCGCCCTGGGGGAAGTCGCGCAGGCTCGCGACGCGCGGCGGCAACTCGAGCGCCTGGAGCCGGAGTCGATCTATCGCGGCCAGCTCGACGCGAGCTGTGCAGGAAAGGAATAGCGCCGGGTCCAGATCCTGGCTTTGCAGACACGGACGCGTCATGCTGACTATCCGACACACTCGGCACGCTGGGCTGCGGCCCGGGCTCCCGCGAGCAATACCCTGGCTGTCGATACCCTGGCTGCTCGGTAGCCTGAGCGCCTTCGGCTGTGGCTCCGACGCTGATTTGCCGAAACAGTATCTGGGGGATAGCTCGGATAGCTCGGAGACGACCGGTGCCGGGCTCGAGCCGAGCGACGGCGGCGACCCAGCTACGGAGGATGGTTGGTGGTGTCTGGGGAAAGCGCCGCAGGTGCTGCCGCAGCCGCGCAGAGGAGATGTGGTCGTCGGGTTCGTGTTGCCCGTCGTGGAGTGGATTTCGGTAACGCCGCTCGTCAATCGCGGCCTCGTGGCCACGTTGTGCCCCAGCGCGTTGTTCAACTGCGAGTCTCCGCTCGCCCCCCCGTTCGCTATCCGGGATGGACTGTTGGCCAACACGGCACTACCTGCGGGCGCGGCCGGCATTCCCGTGCCTGAGGGTTTCGACGGCTTCATCAAGCTCGACGTGATCGACGTGGTCGCACAGAGCTTCATTTCAGCGGATCAGGTTTTCATCCCCGCCAGCTACTATCTGCCTGGGCCCATCTCCGGCGACATCTCCCTGGGCCACGCCGTGCTGATGTTGCAACGCGGAAGCCGGAACACCCTGTTCCAGCAATCCTTTCCTTCACTCGACTTCAATACGGCCCTTTCGAGCGGGACGGTGATCTCGGCCGTGTCCGACTGCCAGGGCCAGCTAGTGAGCGACGTCCGCGTGGAGATCACGGTCGCCGGTAGGGCCGTCCCAGGCATGACGCGATTTGTGCTCCCCAACTCCCGGATCCCGATCGAAGTGCCGCCGGATGAGCCGCTGGTCACCGGAGCTTCGGGGATGGTGGGCTTCATCGGAGTGCCGCCGGGAGCGGTTCAGCTGCGCGCCTTTCGACGGGACGAAGCGCAACCCTTCGGCACGACCGAGCTCGGCGCGGTGTCGGGGGAGATCTCGGTGGGCTCGCTGCGCCCCGCGTACCTACGAGGCGCCAACCTCGGCGGCTCCATGCCGCTGGCGCCCAGACCTTCCCCCTGACGTCGGTCGCGCCCGGAGCGCTGCCGGCTCAGACCGCCCCGCGCCGCAGCTCGAGCTGCGCGCGGATCTCGCGCATGCGCGCCGTGCTGAGCGGGTAGAACTGGATCAGCACCAGAGCAATCAACAGCGCCGTGACCGGAATGCCCGCAAACAGGATGCGGATCCACAGGATGGTTTGCGCAGACTGCGCGCCGCCTAGCTTGGCGTCGAAGCCGGTGGCCTCGAGCAAGGGGCCGGCGATCAGCATGCTGAACATCATGCCCACCTTCATCACCCAGGAGAAGGTCGCGCTGTAGGCGCCTTCGCGGCGCTTGCTGCTGTGCAGCTCATCGTAGTCGATGACGTCGGCAGACATGGCCGGCAGCACCACCCACAAGCCCGTGGCGGAGAAGCCGTTCAGACCCGTACACACGATGCTGAGCAGGGGATGGTTGGGCGTGTACAGCCACCAGCTCGAGCCGAAGGCCACCAGGCCGATGCTCAGGGTGCAGATCAACGTCGCATGCTTGCCGATGCGCCGCGCGAGCAGATTCGCGGCGACGATGCCGAGCAGGCCGCAGGCCAGGTACGCCATGCTGCTCCAGCCGCCGAGCTCGGCGGTCCGCGCCATGTCACCGTGAAACACGTGGTAGTTGAGCGCGTAGAAGCCGAACGTGCCCACCAGCCCCGTGGGCACGGCGTACACGAGCGCCGTGCCCAGCAGCATCAGGTACGGCCGGCACTGGAACGCATCGGCGAACATGCGGAAGAACCCGGCGCGAGCCTGGGCCGCCGCCGTGCCATAGTAGCGCTCTTTCACGAACAGGAAGTTGATGACGCCGGACAGGATCATCCAGGCGCCGGCGATCGCAGCCGCCCACATCGCTCCGCGCGCCACATCCGGCTTGCCCGTGACGGGGTCGTTGAACATCGAGCGATTGGCAAACCAGAGCGCCCAACCGATCAGCGCGCCGGCGGACTTCTGGATCACGCCCTTGTACGACATCACGCTGGTGCGCTCGTTGTAGTCGGGCGTCAGCTCTGCTCCGAGGCTCTGATAGGGCGTGTTGTAGGAGGCGATGAGCGGCGCGTAGAGCGCTGCGGACACCAGCATGAACAGAAAGATCTGCGCGTTGCTCCAGCCGGGCCGCGCCATGAACAGCACCGGCAGGCCCAGACCCGCCACGATCGATCCAAACAGCACGTAGGGCCGCCGCCGGCCCCAGCGGCTGCGCGTGTTGTCGGAGAGCCAGCCAAACAACAGGCCGCTGCACGCGTCCACCGCCAGCGTCAGCGCGCGCGTGATGCTCACCTGCGTGGGCGAAAGCCCGAGAAAGACATTGTAAACGGGATCGACGAGCCCGTTGTACAGCCAGTGCCCGAAGATGTCGGTGCTGCCCCCCAGGCCGTAGGCGAGCTTGGTGCGCAAGGGCAGCGCACCGGGTGCGGGCGGTGCCGGCCGCTGCACGACGGCTCCGGGCTCGGCTACGGCTCCCGGTACGGCCGCGCCCGGGCTTGTAACGACGGTGAAAGAATCTGCCATGATAGCTCCTGGTCGGGCGCGGCTACCGCAGCGCAAGCCAACAGGACAGCTCACACCGAACCGGTCACCCGCGTCAAGCGGAACGCCGGTATATCTGGAGTGTGAACTTCCCCTCCTACGCCGCGCAACCCGACGAGGCGCTGGACCTGCTGGAAGGCGCCCTGCTGATCGCCGCGGACGCCCGCCCCGGGCTCGATCGCTCCGTGGTGGAACGCCAGCTGGAAGAATTGGCGGCACCGTTGCGTGAGCTCGACGTGGCGGCTCTACCCCCGCGGGCGCGAGCGCGCGCGCTCGGGGACCAGCTGTTCGTGCGGGCGGGCTTTCGCGGCAACACCAGCGACTACTACGATCCCAGGAACTCCTTCCTGGACGAAGTGCTGACGCGCCGCACCGGCATCCCCATCACGCTGGCCGTCGTGTACCTGGAGGTGGCGCGCCGCGCCGGCGTGCTGGCGAGCCCGGTCGGCTTCCCCGGTCATTTCCTGGTCTGTCTCGATGTCCACGCCGAGCGGCTCGCCATCGATCCCTTTGCGGGCGGAACCGTGCTCGACGAACGCGGCCTCGCGGCGCTGCTGCGGCGCTCCGGCTCCCGGCTGAGCTACGCTCCCGAGCTGATTGCGCCCACGCCCGTGCGCCAGGTGC
>Ga0207675_100002521_pt1 | contig 18123 bp, 12 predicted proteins | sample KBSSwiS42_FD_184305 | JGI IMG/M metagenome (GOLD analysis project Ga0207675, IMG submission 184305) | Switchgrass rhizosphere microbial communities from Kellogg Biological Station, Michigan, USA - KBS Switchgrass S4-2 (SPAdes) (version 2) | ecosystem: Host-associated > Plants > Roots >... | reverse complement strand
TTTACATGAAGGGAAGCTGCGTTGGTTGCCCATCGTCCATGGCCACGCTCAAGATGGGTGTGGAGAAGTTGCTAAAAGACGCCGTCCCCGAAGTGCGCGAGGTTGTCGCGATCGACTGAGAGGTTGACCCGAGTTCGAATCTCAATCTCGTGTTAGAATGCCGTTCCCCCGCGGTCGCTGACCCTAATCCCCAACAACAAGGCGTCATGAACAAAGCAATTTGGAATTGGCGGCAGTCCTGGACGGCCCTCGTTTTTGTCATCGTCCTGGTTTCGCCCGAAGTGGCGCGTGCCAATTGCGCTGATTACAGCGAGTATCTGCACCTACGAGGCAGAGCGAACGTTTTCGGACACACGATGAAGATAGCCGGAAATTATGCCTATGTCGGTGGTTCGAAACTGTACGTAGTGGACATTTCGAATCCGGACGCACCCACTGTTGCGGACAGCATCGATGTGAGTGGCTTTGTGTGGAAGATAACTCTCGACGCTAATTATGCCTACCTTGCCGAAGGAACGTCCGGATTTCAGATCGTGGATATCACGGAGCCAACCTCGGTGAGCGTGGTTAGTACCGTGGACGCGGATTCCCTTGGCTATGCGAACGCGGTAGTGGTGGTGGACCAGCTGGCCTACGTCGCCGCGAGCGCCCAACTTCAACCGGGATTCCTGCACATCTTCGATATGTCCAACCCTGCCTTGCCAACCCATATCAAATCCGTCCTCGTGCCCCATTTTCCGCAGAACGTGGACGTGGCAGGAAACTACGCGTACGTGACCACGGGCTCCACTTTGGAGGTCGTGGACATCCAGGATGCCGCATCCGCCTCCGTGGTCGGGAGCGTGTTCATCTCCGGTACCGTTGGGGCCATTACTCTGAGAGGCGATTATGCCTATGTCGGCAACATTCTGGGCATAAGCGGCACGGGAGACGGCTTATACATCGTCGATATCTCGAATCCAACTACTCCGGCGGTCATCGACACCGTGCGCGTTCAGGACTACGAGGTAGCCCTTGGAACCGATCTCTACCTTGTGAATAGCTCGGGTCTCCACGCATTCGACATCACCAATCCTGCGGCCCCGGAACACCTGGGCAGCATCGGTTTCTACGATGGTGGCGGCAGCGTGGCGGCATCGGGAAACTTCGCTTATGCCACAACCGGTGCCGGATTTCAGGTCATCGATGTCTCGAAGCCAACCAACCTACCCCCGGTCGGCATGACGAACCTGTGCGGGGAATACGGTTGGGAAGTTGCCGTGACCGGAAGTCTGGCTTGCGTGGCCACCGATTCCTGCTTGAGTCTCGTGGATGTCTCGAATCCTCTTGCCCCCTTCCAGGTAGGCAAGGTGCCCACGAGATGTTACGACGTGGCCGTGAACGGAAACCTGGCTTATGCGATCATCCCGGGGGGCTTGACGGTTGTCGATCTCACGGTGCCCGCTGTTCCTTCCGTGATTGGAGCCCTGAGCATCAACGGCGGTAGTATTGCGCTCTCCGGGTCCCTAGCTTGTATCACGATCAACGATTCTCTTCGGGTCATCGACGTCTCCAATCCTGCTTCTCCCGCTTCGGTGGGCACCGTTGCCGTTCCCACATCGTACGACGTGTCCGCCCTCGGCGATTATGCCTGCCTCGCCGCCGGCGATTCCGGGCTTAAGGTCGTGGACATCTCAGTTCCCAGTTCCCCAGTAGTCGTGGGGAGTCTCGAGTTGCCGGTTACGTACCTGGTGACGATGGCGGGTAACTTCGCGTACGTTGCGGGAGACCGGGTGCAGTTCGGAGTTGTCGATCTGTCGACGCCTACCTCCCCGATTCTAGTTGGCACTACAAGACTCGCGGTGGGGGTGGTGAACGATCTTGTGGTGGACGGTTCGTACGCTTATGTAGTGGATACCTTGGGCGGCCTCCAGGTTGTGGACGTTTCCATCCCGTCCAATCCAAGGGTCGTGGGTTCCACGTTGACTCCGTTGAGGACCGGGGGTACGCGTGCAATTACGGTAGCAGGGTCGTTCGTCTATGTGGCCGGGGGCGTCATTGATGATGGTCATGCGGATTTCTGGATCGCCCCTACCCAATGCTCTGCTTCCGTTCCAGTCGTGCTTTCCGGCTTTGATGCGACCGCAACCACCGATGGCATCGCAGTCCGCTGGAGCACGGTTCAAGATCTCGAATACTCGGGTTTTCATGTGCATCGAGCGGCGCATGTTGAAGGACCATACATGCGTCTGACTTCCCAAGCTATTGTTCCTCCAGGGCCCTACGCGTTTCTCGATCGCCAAGTTGCGAACGGCGGAACGTACTTCTACAAGCTGGAAGCAGTGGACAGAGGCGGCAAGAACTCCTTCTTCGGACCCGTTTCAGCCCGCGCCGGAGGCTTCCATATAAATCTGCTATCGAGAAGCCACCCCAATCCGTTTCGAGGCCCCCTGGTGTCCATCGATTTCGATCTGACGACGCGCGGTCCCACTAAACTCACGATTCTCGACGTGGCCGGCCGCCGGGTGCGACTCCTCGTGAACGAAGTTCGGGAGTCAGGACATCATCGCATTACGTGGGACGGACTGAACGATCGAGGCGAATCGGTGCCGACAGGGCTGTATTTCTATCGGCTGGAGGAAGGGAGCTTTTCGGAGACCCGGTCTCTGGTCCGATTGAAATAAGGGACGGATGCAATGAATCGCATACGTCGAGCGGATTCAGTTCATCACTTCAAGTTTTCGATGAGCACAATCTTCGAGGACACTCCGGATTCGTCGTAGAGCACTTCGCGTTGGTCCCAGGCGGCGCCTATATGGGAGTCCATGGTCAAGCCTTGGAACGTGAAGGGGAGTTTCTGTCTCCGTAGGGAAGGAATGTCCAGGCGGGTGAGCGTGCCATCCTCGCCGAGAGTCATGGCCCAGCTGCCGTCCCTGGCTCCGCCGACGAAAATCGTGGACAGCGAATCAACGAAAACAAGGGCGGAAGTGTTCCGTTGTCCGGGCCGTAACCAGATGCCGCGGTGATCGTGATGAATATCCACCACAACTCGGTCTCCGCCAGGCGCGGGATATTCTGTGGTCGAGTCGGGTGACTGCCAAAGGACCGTTCCTTCCGGGGACGAGACGAACCGATTGGACATCTGTCCGGTCACGTCGACTGTTCCGTCCGGCATCCAGTACGCGCCAACCCCGTAGGCAATTCGCTTGGGGACGCCTGGGGCATCGGCCCGGACGACATAGATTGAACTCGAATCCGGGTGAACCGTGGACCTCGCTGCATACGCGATCCACTCTCCGTCGCGGGACCAGTCGGCGTTCCAGATCAAATTCGGTCCAGATGCGATTTGCCGGCGGTTTCCCCCGTCACGATCCATGATCACCACTTTGCCGGAAGGATGTAGAGGATCCGGATCCATAATCGGAACCACGATCTTATGCCCGTCCGGCGATAACGAACCCGAGCCAAGCACCAGATCATCGTGGGTCACCTGGTGCGCCGAGCCGTCGGCGAGGTTCCCGATCCAAAGATGCCGCACCGGCATGCTTTGCAGGTAGAGCAGTGTCTTGCCGTCGGCGGATACTCGCATTCCGATATCCGGACCGAGACCCTTGGTGACCTGCACTGGCGGCCCGCCGCTAGCCGAAACGATCCATAGGTTCGTGTTCCCGCTCCGGTTTGACGAGAACACGATCTCGTTCTGGTGCGTCCACCAGACTTCGTCGATGTTCTTCCCATCATGAGTGAGTTGTCGTTCCTTGCCGCTGGCCAAATCACGAACCACGATTTCCTGGTAACTGTCGCCGGCGAAGCCGCGAAGCCAAGCGATGCTCTTACCGTTGGGAGACCATGCGAAGCAAATCCGGCCGCCGCCGCTGCAACTCGTGTCCGCGTACTCCAAGTGGCGGTCCGAACCGTCCGGCTTCACGCTCCACAACTCGAGCTTCTTCTGACCGGTGTCCAGACCCTGGAGCATGTAGCCCACGCGATCGCCGTCCGGCCGCCAGTGCGGCCCCGAGCCTTTGTCCGAAATCTCGACGCTCTGTCCCCCGAGTGCGGGCACCACTCGGATGCTCTGGCCGACGATTTCGCGAGAAACGGAGTACGTAATTTGGCTTCCATCCGGGGATATGTCGGCGTAGGAGATTCCCCGGCCGCCCTCCGACGTGATCTCGCGGGCCTCGCCGCCGTGAATGTTCATGAAGTACAACGCCCAGCGACCACGTGCATTCGCGGCAGGTAAGGCAATCCAGCTTCCATCTTGAGACATGCCGGGGTAGTTGATTTGAGGAAAGGGGAGAGGAATCGTGCGTAGAGTCATGGCGGGATTAAGCCGCGGTGGACCACGATGAAGAGGTTTCGCAAGAACGACAAATGCCGTTACTACCGCCAGCACTGCGACTGCGCCGGCTAGCCAAACGCCGCGGCGACGGGGTGCGCGTGAAATTGTGATCGCACGTTCCGGCGTCGCACGAACGGCCGAGCTGTCTTCCTTTACCCAATCCAGCTCATGAATCAAATCGCGCGCAGTCTGCCACCGCTGATCCGGGTCCTTGGCCAGGCAGCGTCGGATGAGCCGATCCAGTGACACAGGCGCAACCGGCACAACCTTGGCGAGCGGTTCGGGTTCCCGCTCCATGATCGCCCCGATCAGGCTGGCATGACTATGCCCCTGAAAGGGGCGCTGCCCGGTCGCCATCTCGTACAGCATTACCCCGAATGCCCATATGTCCACACGAGCATCTGCTTCCCGACCGTCGAGTTGCTCCGGCGACATGTAGTGAAGCGTTCCGACGATGGAACCCTCGGTAGTGAGAGGCTGACTCACCGTGGGTGACTCGGTCAGCGGCGACACCGACGGGTTTAACCCCACCGCTCGGGCCAGACCGAAATCGAGGAGCTTGGCTCCGAACGCAGTCAGCATCACGTTTCCAGGTTTGAGGTCGCGATGCACGAGCCCCTGCCGGTGCGCGGCATCGAGCGCCTCCGCGATGTCTCGCGCTACCTTGACCAGCTCGGGAATCGGCATGGCTCCCCGGGCCAGCCGGGCGGCCAAGGTCTCGCCATCGAGTCGCTCCATGACCAGGTACTCGAGGCCTTCGTGCCGCCCCACGTCGTAGAGGGTGCAGATATGCGGATGATGGAGGGCGGAGATCGCCCGCGCCTCACGCTCGAAGCGGGCCCGCACCTCGGGGTTGGCGGATAGGTGCTCGGGGAGAACCTTGATCGCAACCTCGCGTCCGAGGCGAGTGTCCCGGGCGAGGTAGACCTGGCCCATCCCCCCCGCGCCGAGCATGGAGGTGATCTCGTAGGGACCGAGACGGGCGCCGGGTACGAGTGGCATCCGGGGAATCTAGCGCAGAGGTCCTGCTTCGGTGAAGTTGCCCAGGATTAATCGGGCTACGCCATTCAACTTTGAGACATCAGTCCGAGGACCAACTCCCCTAATTTCTCCCTAATGTCCTGTTATCCTTCCTGGGAAAGTTCGTCCAAATGCTTGGGTTATGCAGGTTCGGCCCCCTCGCGGAGACGTAATCATTAGGGGCGTCCGTCTACTTCAAGGGAGTAAGGGCCACTAGGAGTTCGCGTCTGATTGTCAGGAGGGCTCAGCATGACTTTGAGACTCTTCATCTTAGTAACGATGGTGGCGTTGACCTCGAACAGTCCGCGAACCGCCGCTGGCGATTGTGTCGAGTACGATTACTACGTTCACTCGTTGGGCGCGATAGGTGTGGGAGAGTACTCCTACGGCGTAGCCGTGTCGGGGTCATTGGCCTACGTGACCACCCCGAATTCCGGTCTTAAGGTAATCGACGTTTCAAATCCGGCGTCTCCCACGGTTATCGGGCAGGTCGACACGCCCGGTTCCGCTTCCGACGTAGCGGTTTCCGGGTCGTTCGTTTACGTGGCGGATGGAGCTTCCGGGCTCCAAGTGATCAACGTGTCCAATCCAATGTCTCCGAGCGTCGTGGGGAGCGTGGACACGCCGGGCAGTGCTGCTGGAGTAGCCGTGTCAGGGTCCCTAGCCTACGTGGCGGACAACACCTCGGGTCTTCAGATCATCAATGTGTCGAACCCCACCTCCCCGGTGATCTCAGGAAGCCTGGATACCCCAGGTAATGCTTATGACGTCGTAGTTTCCGGCACGTTGGCTTACGTGGCAGATGGGCCTGCAGGTCTTCGGATTATCAATGTGTCGAACCCAATGTCTCCAAGCGTCGTGGGGAGCGTGGACACGCCGGGCGACGGCGTGTACGTGCCAGGCGGCGCTCAAGGCGTTGGCATATCTGGGTCGTTCGCCTACGTGGCGGACTTCACCTCCGGTGTTCAGGTCATCAACGTCGCGAACCCGGCTTCTCCGCACATCGTTGCCAACGTCGCCACTCCATATTACGCAACCGATATCGCGGTTTCCGGAACGTTTGCCTACGTTTCGGATTCGGCGTCGGGACTTCTGGTGATTGATGTGTCAATCCCGGCCTCTCCGCATATTGTCGCGAGTTTAGTTATGGGGTTCAGTGAGGCAATTGCGGTGTCAGGAACGAACGTCTACATGATGAGCGGAGGGGTTTTGAACATCATTGACGTCTCACCACCCTCGCCTCCCTGGGTTGGAGAAAGAACCTTCCCCGGGTTTGCATTGGGGCTTGCCGTTTCGGGCTCGTACGCCTACGTCGCCGCGGGCCCTTCCGGTCTTCAAGTAGTAAACATCGCGAATCCAACGAATCCGGTGATGGCGGGGAGCAGAGACACCCCGGGTGATGCTAGAGCAGTTGCCATCTCCGGAACCAAGGCTTACGTGGCGGATGGTCCCTCGGGCCTCCAGATCATTGACATATCCAACCCGGCCTCGCCAACGCTTATCGGAAGCGTCGACACACCGGATATGGCCGTGGGAATTGCGGTGTTGGGTACGAGGGCTTATGTGGCGGATGTTCAATCGGGACTTCAGGTGATCGACGTTTCGAATCCAGCCGCTCCGACGATCTTGGGAAGCGTGGACACGCCGGGCCAAGCTTACGGGGTCGCCGTGCCAAGCCCAACCTTCTATCTATACACGATGGCCTTCGTGGCGGATGCAAACGGTTTTGTTGTTATCGATGTGGAGACTCCGCCGGGACCAAGGATCGTGGGGTACCTGGACGGTGTGGGCGGTTATACGGTCACAATGTCGGGCAACTTGGCTTATATGGGGAATCACGTGATCGATGTGTCGAATCCGTTCTCCCCGGTAGGTCATTTGATCCCTTACAATCTCGATGGTATCTCGCTCGATGGGAATACTGGTTATGTCACTGTGGAGCACGCAGTGACGTACAACGGCGGCTATGTTTCGGCTCTTCAGATGTTCAATGTATACAACCCATATGCTCCGGTACTCAAGGCCCGCGTCGATGTTCCTCTTTTCGCAAGGGGCGTCGCGACCACCGGGGACTGGATCTACGCAATCCATGCCAACGGCCCTACGCAATATGCCAATGGCTCCCCATCCGGTCTGGCCGTCTATCCATGTAGAGTCACCACGGCTGTCTCACCCGAGCCGAGTGCTGTCCAATCGAGTTTAGGTGCCGCGTTTCCCAATCCAGTGAGACACGGTATGAGCACGATCCCGTTCACGCTAATCTCGGGGGGAGAAATTAAACTTCGAATCTTCGATATTTCGGGGCGAGAAATTCGGGTACTTGTCGATCGTGCCATGGAAGCCGGCGATCAATCTGCGCAGTGGGACGGCAAGAGCGCCACGGGGGAGCGCGTCCCGTCCGGGATCTACTTCTATCAACTATTAACCCCTGGATTCTCGGCTACCAGAAAGTTAGTCCGCATTCCTTGATTCAGTAGAAGACACGGCGCCTCGCGCTCGAAGCGGGCCGCCACGCGCGCAGGCGTCCTAATGAGGCGCCGATGACCCCCATAACCGCGCCAATCAGGGATGCAGCTCCGATCTTGAGCGGGGCAACCTTGAGGTAATCCAACATCACGAAGGCTCGCAGGTTCGAAGACCCACTCGCTTTGAAACGCGCCATCATGTTTTGCCAATCGGCGCGGGCGGTCAGATCGCTGAGGAATATGTTGACTCGGACAAGGATCAAAAGATCGTAGGCACAAAACGTGGCAAACGCGACGACCAAACCGGTGGTGACACCGGATAGGAATCGTCCCTCGCGCCGCGCGGCTCGAAACGAGGCAAATGCCCAGATTAAGAACATCGGTCCGTAAAACCGAAGAAGGGCAACAATCGTGTCGTCTTCCAATGGGAAAAGCCAGGTGTACAGCAAGTCCACGGCGCCGAACGTGAGGCCAATGACCAGACCCAACCGAAGCTTGGAGTTACCAACCCATGACATGAGCTACTTCGCTTTCCGCGACAGGTCTTTGACCATGATGTCGACGAACATGTCGGCCTTCATGAAACCCTTACCCCATTTGCCATCGTAAGCGGCGGTCGGCTTCGCGGCTTTGATTTGATCGGCGGATTTCCCTTTCTTCAGCATGGCGTCGACCTTCCCGCTCACGTCGGCCAGCATGTCGCGATACGCCTGTAAGTCCTTCTTGTTCGCCAACGGACCGTGACCGGGGATGAGCTTGGTATTCTCGTCGATGGCACTCAGAATGCGATCTGCCGCAGCAATCGTCCCTTTGACCGAACCCCCGCTCGAGATATCGATGAACGGGTAGAAGCCGTTGAAGAGGACGTCGCCGGTGTGCACAACGTTGGCTTTCTTGAATTGAATGACCACGTCGCCGTCGGTGTGCGCTTTGGGGACGTGGAACACCCACATGTCCTCGCCGTTGAAGTGGAAGGTGACCGCCTCGGCGAACGTCACGATGGGAAGCGCGTCCTCCGGAGAGGGAGGTGTGGTGTCGTTGAACACCGTGTTGAACTGAATGGTCGACATGCGTAACCGCACGTTGTCTTGCGCGACGATGATCGCTCCGGATGTTCCGAAGTTCTCGTTGCCGCCCACGTGATCTCCGTGCCAGTGCGTGTTGACGACGAACCGCACCGGAGCAGGTGATAGCTGCGCGATAGCGGCTTTGATCTTGTCGGTTAACCGGGCGAACTGACTATCGATGAGGAAGACCCCGTCTTTTCCCACCGAGACGCCAAGGTTTCCGCCTCGCCCGGTCAGCATATGGATCCCGTTTCCGAGATCGGTGTCCACGATCTTGACCTCGGTCGAGTCCTGAGCCAGAACAGGCTGGGCCATCCCCAACAGGAAAACGCCGAGGAATAGGGAACGGTAATATGGATGGAGTTTCATGATTGTCCCCGAGTGGCAGGCGAGCGAGTCACGGACTATGCCACGGGGACTCCGGGGTCACAAGGAGGTAGGAATGTTACGGATACGGCGGGCGGACGACAGGGGACACTTCGATTTCGGATGGCTGGATACCTATCACTCGTTTTCCTTTGGCGATTATTACGACCCCGAGAACATGGGTTTTCGCGCGCTCCGAGTCATTAACGAGGACTGGGTTCGGGGCGGAGGCGGTTTCCCGCCTCATCCCCATCGCGACATGGAGATCGTGACCTACGTGCTGGAAGGCGCGCTGGAGCATGCCGACAGCATGGGGAATGGATCCATCATCAAGCCCGGTGAAGCGCAACGGATGTCGGCGGGAACAGGCGTGGTTCACAGCGAGCAGAACGCGTCCAAGATCGAGCCCGTTCACCTGCTTCAGATCTGGATCCTGCCCGAGCGACGCGGATTGGATCCGAGCTACGAGCAAAAGCCGATCCAGGATGGGAAGGGCTTGGCGTTGGTTGCTTCTCCCGACGGACGTGAGGGATCGGTACGCATTCACCAGGATGCGTCGATCCTGGCCGTACATCTGGAGAAGGCCCAGACCACCGAATACTCGCTTCGTCCCGGGCGTCACGCTTGGGTGCAAGTCGTTCGCGGCCCGGTCACAGTGAACGGCGAGCAACTGGAGCGAGGCGATGGCGCGGCGCTGAGCGATGAATCACGGGTCGCGATCGAAGCGCTCGAGCCGTCACACGTGCTGCTTTTCGATCTCGCGTGAAGTAAGTTCTTCGGGAATGAGGCAAGGGCGGAAGGCAATACCCGCAGCGCACTCTCAGCGCTTATTCTAAGCGCTGGGCCACTTGCGCGAGGACTTTGCCGGAGCCCTTGGCTCATTCCCGAGAGAAGTTCTTATTCCCGAGAAGACTTAATTGACCGGCCAGGGGAAAAGCGACACGCCGACAGACGCGAGCAGCTTGTTCGACGTTGCGTTGAACTCGCCGCCCGCGTTGGATTCGTGCTGGTAGCCCAGGCTCATGTTGATCGAGGCGCTGGATCCGACTAATACGCGCATCCCGCCCGAGAGCATGGGCGCCAGCACGGCCGTGTTTTCGAACGAGAATCCGTGATAAAAGAGCACGCCGAATCCCAAGCCCACGAACGGCACGATGGTGCCGTGGGCCGGAAAGTTGTAGTTGAGCCCGGCTAGTGCACCCAGCGACGTCGTGTGCTGATCGTTGAACGATTCGTGACGGACCATGAGTCCGCTCATGACTTCGAATCGATCGGACATGCAATAGCCAATCGTGGGGGTGATGGTGAGCTCGGTTTGATTGTCGACGTTCCCGTAACCTTCGCGTTTGAAGTTCTCGTGATTGAACGTCACCGAGGGCGCGATCTCTATGGCCCCTCGCTCTATCTGGTTCGCCGAAGCAACCGGCACGATTCCGCCCAGCAACATTGCTAAAGTAACGATCCCCCACGCTTGGGATTTCATGGACGCACCTCCTGGTTCCCAGACCGTTAAAGCAAGTTCCGGGCCTCTTGCTGGCCCGCGTCTTGCGAATAACCGGGATGTCGCTGGTCTTTCATTTCCCTACGTGGAGTCCACATGGCGGGTTGGTCGCACTTTCCGGGGGTGGGACGGGGGCGCTCGCATGCATCGCCTTGCAATGAGGCCGTGCAGGATGCAGTCCTCGCGCGCCATTTAGCGCGATTTATCCCACTCGTTCTGGTTGTTGCGTTCGTGGGTTGGGGCTGCTCGGGGCTGCTCACCACGGAACCGTCACCCGGAGAGCGTTTCGACCAGCCCATCGACGGTTTGGACAATGGCGAGCTGGGAGACTTTCAGGACGGCCAAATCCAGTTCCGCAAGGCATTCACCATTGCTGAAGGACTGGGCCCGATCTTCAACAATGTGTCGTGTGCGTCCTGCCACAGCGGTGATGGCCGCGGGATGCCGGAGAACATTCTCACCCGAATAAGCAGAACCACGGACCTCGCGCTGGATTTGGGCGGGCCACAAATCGAGGACAAAGCCATTCCGGGCGCGCACCCGGAAACACTGCCGGATGGCGTGCTCGTATCTCGCCGCCTGCCCCCACCGGTGTTTGGGGTTGGTCTCATCGAAGCGATCCCCGAATCGGCCATCGTGGCGGGGGAAGATCCGAATGATGCGAACGGGGACGGCATCTCGGGGCGTGTGAACTGGGTCATCCCTCCGGCGTTCGTGCCGTCTGATGAAATCGGCGCCGGCACGTCGCCGCGGGTCGGGCGTTTCGGACGCAAGGCGCAAGTCACGTCGTTACTGCAGCAAACCGTCGATGCGTACCATCAGGATATCGGGATCACCTCGTCCTATCGCTCCGCCGACAACGACAATCCACTCGCGCCAGCGGTTCCGGGAACGGACGGCGCTCCCGATCCGGAAGTGGGGGATGGTCAGGTGCACGACGTGATGCAGTACATGCGCATGCTGGCGCCCCCCTCGCCGGGGGAGCACACCGCATCGCGCGATCACGGCGAAGCGCTGTTCACTCAGGTGCGTTGTGCTTCTTGTCACACGCCCACCTTTCATACCGGTCCTCACGATATCGAAACATTGTCCAACCGTGACGTCCACATCTACTCGGATTTCTTGCTCCATGATTTGGGAGAGGAGCTGGCCGATCACCGCCCGGATGGCAGCGCCGACGGTAACGAGTGGCGTACAGCTCCTCTCTGGGGGCTTCGTATCACGCGCGAGTTTCTGAAGGGAGACTTGTTCCTGCTGCATGACGGCCGCGCGCATTCGGTGTACGACGCGATCCGCCTCCACGGCGGCGAAGCCGCGCCGGTGCGGGATGCTTTTCTCGCCTTACCGGCCGCGGATCAATCCGCGCTCATCGACTTCGTGGAGTCGCGATGAAGCAACTGCTTGTCCTTGCGCTGTTGATGTTATGCGCCGGTAATGCACGCGCAGGAAGCGACCCATTTTCCATCCAGAACGGGCCCGCCCACGGGCCCGACTGGCTCGCCGTGGGGGGGCATGGTGAGTTGCGCCTCGCCGAAGACCGGGTACGCGGGGTGACGAATCCGGAATGGTTTTCGGTGAGCCGCGTGAACGGTTTCATCCATTTCACGCCGTCGACACGGTGGCGCATGGCGCTCGAAGGCACCTGGGATCATCCCACCGATCACTTCATGATGGAGCGGATCGAAGCGGGGTTCCGCAGCAACTCCGCGCTGGAAATCCATGCCGGCGTTTTCCCCGTGCCGCTCGGGCGCGTGAACCTCTCCCACGATTCGCCGGAGAACGAATTCACGGAGTTGTCGCTTGTCGCAACCCAGATCATCGGGGTGCCGAATGCGATGCCTGGAATTGGCGTCAAGGGCACCGCTCAAGACGGACATCTCGTTTATGAAGCGGATGTCGTCACCGGGTATTCCGATGGACTCATCACCGAATCCTCGGGAGGAACGCGCTTGCCGATGGGGCGGGCCAACTTCGGGGATGGAAACGGGTGGCCGGCTCTGACCGGACGCTTGAGCTTGCATCCCTCGGACAAAACCGAGTGGGGGTTCGCCGGGATTACCGGTCCCTACAACGACACCCAAGTCGGAAACACCGAGGTGGATGAAAAGCGTTGGGTGCATGTCTTCGTGCTCGACGGGCAAACGGCTTGGGCGGGGATGCGGTGGTCGGGCGAGGCCGCCGTAGGAATCATTGATGTACCGCCCTCGTTGCAAGGCCTCTATGCAGAGAATCAGTGGGGAGCATCCATTGAGGCGTCCCGGGTTCTGCTCGATCGCATGTTCACGCATCGAACATCGCTATCCTGTGCTCTCCGGGCCGACGCCGTGGATTTCGATCGTGACCAGGATGGCGACTCACGGCAGCGCGTATCGGCAAGCATGAACATTCACCACGCCCCAAGGTCGGTCGTACGGTTGGGTTGGTATTACGAGCTGGCCCACGACCGATTCGCCAACGACACTCCCAAAGCCGGCCTCACCTTCACCGCGGCCACGTATTTTTGATCGGTTCCTGACACCGTTGACGCTTTAAGCTAGGGTTCTGGCCCATGAACGGCCGCCCAAAGCCGACATTTGCTTTCTTCGTGTTTGCGTCGATCGTTCTCATCTGGGGAACGACTTGGCTGGCCATTCGAATTGGTCTGGGGCATTACCCGCCATTCTTTTCGCTGGCCGTGCGGTTTTCCTTTGCCGGCCCGATGTTGCTGTTGATTATGGCGCTTAGGCGTGAACCGATTCCCTGGGCGCTAAGACATCAGCCGTTCTTTCTGTTCATTGGCTTCTTGAGCTTCATTGTCTCGTTCGGCGGGGTCTATTGGTCGGAGCAATATCTGACCAGCGGTATGGCGGCGGTCATCTTCGGCATCATGCCGCTATTGACTGGAGTGATTGCGCACTGGCTCATTGCGAATGAGCGTCTCGGAAAATGGAAGCTCATTGGACTGGTCGTTGGTCTCCTTGGCATCGTGGTTATCCATTCCGCTGACCTGGCCCAGGTCGATCCAAAAGCGCCGCTGGCAGCGACGGTGATCCTGATGAGCCCGCTGGCTACCGCCTTTGCCACGGTGTTGTCCAAACGCCGCGTTCACGATTTTCCCGCGCTGGCCTTGGCCGGAATTCCCATGACCTACGGGGCGATCATGCAGTGGGGATTGTGGCTTGTGTTCGAGCGGCATACGCCGTTGGCGTGGTCGTGGCCGGGAGTGGCTTCGATAGCATACCTAGCTGTGTTCGGTTCGTTGCTCACCTTCACTGGGTATTTTTGGCTCTTAAAGCGCGTTGAAGTCAGCCGGCTCAATCTCATTGCTTACTTCACGCCGCTCGTGGCGCTGTCCGTGGGTGTGATGTTTGCCGACGAACCCCTGCCTGGCCGCGTGATTTTGGGCGCAATGTTCGTGCTCGTGGGGATAGCGATCGCCAACCGCAAGACCTTGGCGCGCCAAACTGCAAGCTGACTCATTTCAAAACGAGTGAGCCTCTCGCTCGCCAGTTTAAAAGCGAGTGAGCCCCCACCCATCTAATCATCCTCGTTCACGTGCTTGCTCCGGTCTACTGGACGTTGCACTCGTTTTAAAACGAGTGGGACCACGCAGGCTCCGCTTCTTACTTCCCCTGCGCACTTTCCCAAAGATAAGCTCGCCTTCATAGGCATTGTGCGCCCGGCACCGAAGCTCGAGGTTCTCGACGGTTGTTTCGCCCCTCCACGCAAACGGGATGATGTGATGGAACTCCAGGAATCTCCGTGCAGAACACTCTCTTCCTTTGCGGGACACGAACGTGCACTGGCCCTGGTCCCGCTCCCAAACCGCTTTCTGTATCTCCTTGGGGATGTAGCGGGATGGCTTCTCCGCCGAGGTCTCGGCCGCCATACCTTTTTTCTGGCGCTTACCCGCCCCGAACCGCTCTTTTTTCACTTCCTTCAATCGTCGAAGGAGCGAGTCCTTGATGATGATGGCGGGTCGCCGCTCGGAACTTGATGGCTCAGAAGCTCCTGCAACTCCCGGAGCGCGTACACCGTTTCCTCGTCTGCGGTGATGTGAATCTCGTGAGTTCCAGGACCGAGGGGGGAGCCTCTTGTACGTGGCTTCCTCCAGGATGGCCACGTGGGTGTCAGAGGTTAACGAGGGCCCCAATCGCTGGACGGCGGTCAAGTGGATGAGCCCATCCTCGAGCATCTCCAGTACGACTGGAAACTTTTGAGCAACCTTAGCCACCGCGATGCGCGTGTAGGCCTGGTCCTCGCTCAGGTGAAGGACCTCCATGCAATAATCCTTAAGCGATCCACAACCGTCTTCAAGAAACAGCTTGCGCGAATCGATCTCGGCCAAATGCGCAATCACAATGGCTACGTTTTCGGATTCTCGCCGGATAGCGGCCCAAATACCATCAAGCAACTCTTGGTCGGAACGATCCTTCAACACGAATGCAGAATCCATCTGACACCTCCGCTGATCGTTACGACGGGGTGCTCTCTTCATACCACGAGAATTTCGCGAAGGCCCGGGTCGCACAACCGCGCAAGTAGAGAGACGTTGATTCAAAAAATAAATTCAGACGCGAGCGTGCGTCAGAGGGGCTGTAATTGCGTTCAGGAATCACGTTGAGAGAAGAGACAGGAACTACTCACATCCCGTTGCGTAAACTGCGTCAACAACTTTTTTGGGGTTTTTTACGCCGCAGCTGACTTGGGAGGAAGGTCGCCACTCGTTTTGAAACGACTGCGGCGTCATTCGTCGCGTTCGCCTGAATCCGGATACGGACGATCCGGTCCCTTGATCACCGCCCACAAAATCTGATTGAACAGCTCTTCATCCGCGGCATCCTCGCGCGCGAAATCGAGCCGCTCGGTCAAACGGGCGTTGGCTGTTCCCTCGGGATTGCGCTCTTCAAGAGATACCTCGGGTTTCAGCAACGTATAGGGCGTTAGATCCGGCGTCGAAGCGAACGTCCACCACAGCGGTCGCCCGAAATGATCGAACTGCGATAGTGACTTCATGTGCAGAATGTCAACGATGGTAGCGATCACGTCGCTGGTGTTGGCAAAGCGGTGGTACACGCCGGAACGGTTATACGGGGAGATGACCAAAAGAGGAGACCGATGTGAATCGACGTGGTCCGGGCCATCTTGGGCGTCGTCTTCGAGCACGAACACCACCGTATCCTTCCAGTAAGGAGAATGGGAAAGCGTTTCGATGACGCGCCCCAAAGCCACATCATTATCGGCAACCATGGCCCGGGGCGTGGGAGCGCGGCTCTTTGCACCCGCAGTGTGATCGTTGGGTAGCCACAAGAACGTAAGCGCGGGTAAGGAGGCCGACGTGACGAACTGCTGAAATTCCTTCTGCCACACATCCACCCGGACTTGATCCTGGATGTCGAGATCCCATCCCGGGTAGTTCGGGCATGTATGCGCGGCTAGGAACGGCTTGCTGGCCGTCCACGTTCCGTCGGGTTTCCGGAGCGTGAACTCGCCGTAGTTTCGAATTGTCACCCCGGCGTGGTCTGCTGCGTCCCACAAATATCCATTCCCCGGCTCGTTCACATCGTCCTCGGGAATCGTGTCGCGATTTTCGCCCTCGAAATCGTAGGTACGTCCTCGCCCCGAGTAGTTGCTGGGGATCGTCTTCTCCACGTAATCCGCGGCGTAGGCCGCCGTCGTCCAGTTGTGTCCATCGCCGCTTACTTCCGCGTTCACATGAAAGCGATCGAACAAACCGAAACGGTCTGCTAAGGCGTGATGGTTGGGCGTCACACTCCGCGGAAAATAGACCAGCGCCGTGTCACCGTCTCCGGCCGCCACATCTCCGAAGATCTGATCGTAGGTGCGGTTTTCTTTGATGATGTAGATGACATGGTTGAATGGCGGATACGTGTGTGGTTTCTCTTGCTCGGCCCAACCCTCGGCTTCCGATACCCGTTTCGAAAGCGCGGCAAGCGATCGATCGGCCGGCAATGGAAACAAGGTCAACGAACCCGAAGTCTGTCCAAGTGTGTATGAGAACGGATCGAACTTGACCTTGCGTCCCGGCTGGCGGCGTCCGGGGTTAGGTCCCGTTCCCTTGCCCTTTCCATTCAGCACGTACAACGTATGGGCGTTCGCCATAACCGCTGTGGGATACCACTCCACCGGTATTCTGGCGATCAGCGAGTCCGCGGTTGGACCGCCAGAAAGGTCTGCCGTGTTGGTGCTCAGCTCGAAGACAGCGGTGGCGTTGTTGTCTGCTTCCGCAACGTAAAGACGGCGTCCATCCGGGGACAAAGCCAGCGCATTGGGTGTAGCTCCTTCGGCGGGACCCTCCGCAGCATCCGTCAGCGAAGCGATAACCGTGTCGCGCCGCGTGTCCACCACGGCAATTTGATCGAAGCTCGCTCGGGCCACGAAAAGCCGCGTCCCGCTTGTGTTCAGGACCATAGCGGAAGGATGGCGATCGACGGGAATGCGGGCATTCTCGGCCAGTGGGCCAGGAGTGGGAACCACTTCTGTCAGATGTCTATTGCGAGCAAAGCTCGCCACCCAATGCCCGCCCCACGCCGACACGTACACGCGTTCGTCCGGCCCCACTACAACTGCATATGGATACCGTCCGGTCGCAAAGCGCTGCACGATCCTTCCGGAGGCAAGCTCCACCACCGCTAGCGAATCGGTCATGTTCTGGGCCACGTACAAATACAAACCATCATTGGACACAGCGAGCCCCGACGGATACCCGCCTCGATCCAATTGCAGGCTGTCGGCCAGAGACGCGGTGTCCGCAGCCCATAGATATCGGTACACGACATCTTGATTGCCTCCCGAGACATACAAGCTGTGACCGTCCCGGGCGAAGGCCAAACCAAGGAACGCCGAGGGCTGAACCACTGTCTGCACGACCCGCCGTGTTTTGAGATCGATGACCTGGATTCCCTGTTCGCGAAACCCGCAACTGATGCTGACCACGCGGCTGGAATCGGGGGAGAGCGTCATGGCCAGAGGCATGGAGCCAAGCGGGATCGAGGTGCCGGCCGGGTCGAGACGAGCTCCCGTGGGGATGCGGCGTTCTTCTCGCGAAGACGAGCGGGAGCACCCCGAAAGAGCTAGGGCGAAGATTAAAAGTGCTACAGGTATACTGCCGCGTCTTCGACTCATGGTTGCCTCGTTTTCGAAACGAAAGGACGTCAAATGGACGCGGTGCTTCTGGTCAAGGCGCTCATCATGGGCGTCGTCGAGGGCCTGACCGAGTTTCTACCGATCTCGAGCACGGGCCATTTGATCCTAGCCGGAGATCTTCTCAAATTCCTGGGAAAAGAGCAGCGCGATCTGTTCGAGGTGTTCATCCAGCTGGGCGCGATCCTGGCCGTGGTTTGGGAGTATCGCCACAAGTTGATCCGCGTTCTCGGCGGATTG
>Ga0207675_100002520_pt1 | contig 18124 bp, 19 predicted proteins | sample KBSSwiS42_FD_184305 | JGI IMG/M metagenome (GOLD analysis project Ga0207675, IMG submission 184305) | Switchgrass rhizosphere microbial communities from Kellogg Biological Station, Michigan, USA - KBS Switchgrass S4-2 (SPAdes) (version 2) | ecosystem: Host-associated > Plants > Roots >... | reverse complement strand
GAAACCGCGCGCGGCTTCACGCCCCTGACCCATACGCTCGGTCTTGTAGGAGAACCAGGTGCCGGATTTCTCGACAAGGTTCTTCTCCACCGCCATGTCGAGGATCTCGCCTGAGCGGGAGATGCCTTCATCGAAATAAATGTCGAACTCCACCGTCTTGAACGGCGCGGCGACCTTGTTCTTCGCCACCTTTACCTTCACCCGGTTTCCGACCACGTCATCGCGCTCCTTGATGCTGGCGATGCGGCGGATGTCGAGCCGCACCGAGGCGTAGAACTTAAGCGCGTTGCCGCCGGTGGTGGTTTCTGGGTTGCCGAACATGATCCCGATCTTCATCCGGAGCTGGTTGATGAAGATGATGCAGGTGTTCGACTTGGCCACCGTGGCGGTGAGCTTGCGGAGCGCTTGGCTCATGAGCCGGGCTTGAAGACCTACGTGGGAGTCGCCCATCTCGCCTTCGATTTCGGCCTTGGGCACCAAGGCGGCGACCGAGTCGATCACGATCACGTCGACCGCGCCCGACCGCACGAGTTGGTCGGCGATTTCCAAAGCCTCTTCACCCGTGGACGGCTGGGAGACGTGGAGGTCATCCAGGTCGACGCCGATCGTGGTCGCGAACTCGGCCGGAAAGGCGTGCTCGGCGTCGATGAATACCGCCGTGCCACCTAGCCGCTGCGCCTGGGCGACCACGGTCAAGGCCAGGGTGGTTTTGCCGCTGCCTTCAGGGCCGTAGATCTCCACCACGCGGCCCCGCGGCAACCCGCCGATGCCGATCGCGTGATCGAGGCCCAAGGAACCGGTCGAGATGGCGGCTATCGGAATGGCCGCCCGCTCGGAACCCAACTTCATGATCGAACCCTTCCCGAATGTCTTTTCGATCTGGCCGATCGCCAGCTCGAGGGCTTTTGCCTTTTCCTTGCTCATGGTGGGATTGGGCTTCGCGGGGGATGCAGGCTGCTTGGTCATCGGTCGTGCTCCTCGACGGGTGACATGTCGTGAAAACAAGGGAAGTCGGGCGGGACAAAACTGACGGGGTTTTGAAACGCTAACGAACACCACGAGCTCTGTCAACCAGGGTTGGAAATCAATAGGATCGCTTGAGCCTGCCCCAGGTTGCCCTGTGCACCGAAACGGAAGGCAAGGACATGATCCAAACCTGTGACTTCCCGGAGCGGTCGGACACAAAGGCGATCTTCTGTTCGTCCGGAGACCATTTCGGTTCGAAGTCGCCCCCCGGATCGGAAGTCAGCTGGGTGGCCATACCTCCGCCCGCCGGCATGCTCCATACATCATTGCTTCCCCCTCGCTGTGAAACAAAAGCAATTTGGGTTCCGGAAGGGGACCACGCTGGATTGTAATCATTCCCTGCAGCATCGGTGAGTCGAATTGCCGTTCCGCCCGAGGTTGAAATGGTCCAAAGCTCATAGTCCCCTGTCCGGTTCGAGGCAAAAACAATTTGCGTTCCATCCGGCGACCAACTGGGATCGCTATCCATGCTGGAATCGCTGGTCAGCTGCCTATGACTGCCTCCATCCCCAGAAACAATCCAGATGTCAGTATTGGTAAATATTCCGCTCGATACGTAAGCGATGTTCTGGCCATCTGGGGACCACGCGGGAAGTTCATCGGTAATTGGATTGAAGACACCGGGGGGAAGCACCGGGTCGGTAGTGATCCGAGTAGCCACCCCTCCAGATGTCGGAATGATCCAGATATCGAAATTACCGCTTGCACCGGATGAATAGGCAAACGATGAACCATCTGGAGACCAAGCAGGCTGGCGTTCGTCGAAAGGATCAGCAGGCTGAAACTCTGAGGGTATTCCTCCCTGACCTGAGACAATCCAGATGTGCGGCTGCTGAGCTTCGGAGCCGTCTACATATGCGGTGAAGGCCAGTTGGATCCCGTCCGGCGACCAACAAGGACTATGACAGTAGGCAGGAAAATCGATCTGCGTCATCGGTGGCTCGGCGGCTGACATACCGATCCACGCAGCAACCATGGGAACAACCACTGACAAACCGATCGAGCTAGGCATGGCTACCGCCTCGGGGGATATCTATTTTCCTATCAACTCTGGCGATATTCAATGCCCATTTACGCGGAGCCACAATCTCTGAATCCAGCCCTTATACTACTTCACCATGGCAGGCGCTCCCCGTTCCATTCTCCTCATCCAGCTCCGCCGTATCGGCGACACCGTTCTCCTTGCGCCGGCCTTGGACGCGCTCCGCGAAGCCTGGCCCAACACGCGGCTGCATCTTCTGACGGAATATCCCGCCAACGATCTCTTCCAAGGCGACGATCGCGTGGACGTGGTTTGGGTACGCAAACCGAAGGAGTCGGTGCTCAAGCTGCTTCCACCCTTGCGTCGCGAACGGTACGACCTCGTTCTTGATTTCCAATCCCTTCCCGCCACATCGATGCTGGCTCGAGCCATCAGCCCGCTATCTCTTGGGTTTCGCGACCGGTTTAGGTGGCACCATCGCACTGTCGATCTGCACCAGCATCTCGGCACGCATTACACGGCGGATCACAAGCTAGATCTGTTACGCGCCATCGGCCTCAATCCGAGGTCCATCATTCCGAGATTGCATCCTCCATCCACACCCCATGAGATCTGGAATGAGCTGGAAGCGGTCCACAAAATCTTGCTCTCTCCGGTCAGCCCGTGGCCTCACAAGCGATGGACAGCCGACGCCTTCGCAAAAACCGCCCAGGGTATCCATGGCGCAACCGGAGCGGCATTCGTCATCGCGGGAGGTCCCGGAGAGGACGACGTGATCCAAGAAGTCGCACGAAAGATGAACGCTGTCCCCCACCGCACGCTCATCTTGAACCGCCTTCCTGCATTCGCCCGGCTCTGCATGGGCGCCGACCTTTTCGTGGGCAACGACAACGGCCCGCGACACATTGCGCTTGCCCTTGGCCTTCCTACCGTCGGCTACTTCAGCGAGGTGAATCCCATCTTTTGGACGCCTCCCGACCCCCGCCACCCCGTACTCTGGGATCTTGCCCACGCACATGGTCGCTCCGTACCATCCGGGCGCACGATCTTGCCGCCCCGCATCGACAGCGCGGTGGACGCGGCAACCCGGCTCCTGCAGCGTTCCGAACCCATCCAGGTTCAAGGAGAAGCGTGAGAGCAATCATCGTCGCCGCGGGGAAAGGCAGCCGTTTATGGCCGGTTACCCAACGTATGCCGAAAACGCTTCTCCCCTACGGCGACGGGACGATTCTCTCGCGCATCATCGGCAACTTCGCGGCAATCAACGTGTCCCGTTTCACCATCGTGATCGGGTTCAAGGGCGACATGATCCGTACCTACCTGGAAGGGCAACACAACTTCGGCCACGAGATCTCATTCATTGAAAACCTGGAGTACGAACGCGGTAACGGGCTTTCGGTTGCCGCCGCACGAGGCGCGCTGGAAGACACAAACGCCGCCTTTCTCTCCATGTCCGACCACCTCGTTCATCCGGACGGACTTGCCGCGCTCAAACACGCCAGCGGAAATGCCCTCCTCACCGACTCCCGTATCGATGAGGTGTTCGACTTGGACGACGCGACCAAGGTGCGAACGCACGGCGACCGCATTGTCGACATCGGCAAGGAGCTGACCGCCTACGACGCGATCGATTGCGGCGTATTTCGCGTCGATCGCGCATTCATGGATGCCTTGGACGCACAAATTGCCGCAGGCAAGGAAAGCATATCGGATGGCGTGAAGAGCCTCATCGCCGCCAAGGACTTCAAAAGCGTTCCCATTCCAAACCACTGCGTCTGGATCGACATCGACACCCCGGCCGCGTACGAAGCGGCCTTGACCCTGGAAGAGCGCTTTCGCTCCGGCCACTAACGCCGTTGGCCAAGACGAACATCCTGTTCAAGGTCGGGTTCCTCTACCACAAGGCGGCCTTCGATCCGCTCATCGATTTATTTCTCGCGGATCCGCGCTACGACGTGTACTTCGCCCACGATGAGGAACGACTGCGCAAGTTCCTGCTCTTCAACGTGAAGTACCGGCCCCCCTTGCTCGACACCCTTGCCAAGAATGGTTACCGCTTCACCGAGGAGCGCGGTGGGTTCGACGTCGTGATCTCGGGGGACACGATTGGAAACGCCGAAGCTTATGGGAACGCATTGCTCTGCTTCCTCAACCATGGGACCGGCATCAAGACGATTTTGTACCGCAATCTGGCCCGCCACACCCACACCGCTTACGAAGTGTTCGTGGAAGGCCAGCATCGAGTGGATCGCATCAACGCATCGGGGGCGATCGGCAAGAGCCGGGTGCACTTGGTTGGCCTTCCCAAGCTCGATTACTACTTTCAAGGCAAGTACAACGATCGAGACAGCTTGCTGCAACGCTGGTGCTTGGACCCGAACAAGAAGACGGTGCTCTTCGCCCCGACCTACAAGCCCACCTGCATGTACGACATCACAGACGCGATCTTCGAGGCCACCAAGGACGATTACAACCTGATCGTGAAGCTCCATCACTACAGCTGGATGGGAAAGTATGCGCCCCACCGGCAGCATCGGATGTTCGAGGAGCGCGCCCCCCACTATCCGCATTCCGTGCTCTTGCCGATGGAGGAGTACAACATCGTTCCCTATATGGCCGCCGCGGACACGCTGCTCAGTGAGGCCTCGAGCACCGTGTTCGATTTCTTGGCCTTGGGGAAAACCGGGGTGATCTACGACCTGCCGAGCGACACCCTCAAACACTCGGACGGGCAGCCGCTCTTGGACGTAGATAATCGTCAATTTCTGAAGGATGCGTTCGTCCACGTGGATCGTCCGGACAACCTAAGCGACGCGATCCACTCCGCCCTGAATCCCACCCCCTCCATGCGCGCCGCGGCCGATCGCGAACGCGATTACCTGTTTTACAAGCTCGACGGTCACGCGAGCGAGCGCGTCAAATCCACGATCGAAACCCTCATCGAGACGGGGCGAGCCGCAACTCTGCCCGCAAGGCGTTCTTCTCCGCCTCGCTAGTGAGCCACCGTGCTCCGGCCACCCCCACGAGCACGGCGCCGGCCAAGGCAGTCAACGTCAGCCCAAGATCCCCGCCGACATCCGGACCACCGATCACGTAGCGGGTCGCAAGTGGTCCATACAGCCCCCAAGAGACCACGCCCGCCACCCCCCCCACGAACACGTTGAGCAAGAACCCGGGACGGAACACCCAAATGCCGTTCACCAGCTCCCGGCGGGGCAGCACGAATCCGTTCTCGGTGGTGAGCGCATTCACGACTCCGCCCAACGCACCCGCCCCAAACACGGCGGCAATCAATGTCCAGATGCTCATGGCGTCATCGGCTCCGCGTGTTCATTAAGAAATCGGATCAAGGGCCGCACGCGTTTGGGGAGCGTTTTGTCGTCACACGCCAGGGACGCAACGCGATCGTCGCTCTTGATCACGATCTCGTACTGGCGTAAATCACGCGCTACATCAGAAAACCGCGACGTTTCGCCTTCGATGCCGCTCGTTGCGACGAGATGCTCCAGTCGGCCGCGTGTATCGGGATCCAGCCGCGCCGTATCCAGGTCCACGCCGCGCACGAATCCCGTAGAACCGCCGGACTGACGAAAGGTCACTTGCATTAGACGGAAATCCCCACCGCGGCCCAGCTATCGCGAACCGCTTGTTGCGCGACGTCCCCATGGAGCTTGGCCAGGCGGAAGGTCACTCGAGCGCACTCCAAAAACCCCGCCACATTCGAAAGCTGCAGCAACGTGTCATACCAGATACGCCCCGCGACCTCCCAGGCGCGCCCGCCCAACCGCGTCGCGGTCAACGCAAACGCGCGATTGGGAATGCCCGAGTTGAGGTGCACGCCACCCCGGTCCAGCTTCCCCGTGTAGTAATCCTTTACGTGAGCGGGTTGTGGATCGGTGCCGAGGTACGGATCGTTCACGAATGCGGTGCCCGGCCGTTCCATATCGCGAATGCCGCGCCGGGTCGGCGCCGGCACCAGAATGTCCTCGCCGACCACCCATGATGCCTCGGACGCCGGCTCGCCTCGCTTCCACTGGCGGACCAGCACGCCGAACACGTCGGCAAAATGCTCGTTCAACGCGCCGGACTGGCCTTGATATAAGAGATTACTGGTGAAGGATTCCACACCGTGGGTGAGCTCGTGACCGATAACGTCCAACGATCGCGTGAAACGCCGGAAGATCCGGCCGTCGCCATCGCCGTACGCCATCTGCGCTCCGTTCCAGTATGCGTTCGTAAGCGGCTCCCCGTCCTCGTCGCCTACGTGAACGGAAGACACGAGCTTCATCCCCTCATCATCCAGCGAATTCCGTCCAAAGATCTTGGCATAGAAATCGTATGTGGTGCCGGAATGGTCGTAGGCTTCGTTCACGGCCACATCGGGAGCCATCTGGCTTCCTTCCGATCGCACGAGATGACCGGGCAAGGTGGCTTTGCCGCCCGCGTCGTAAATCGCGCGGCGCTTTCCTTTCGGGGCACGCGCGGGCAGAGGCCCTAAAACGGGCTTGCTGCGCGCGAGCCGGTAACCTTCCGCCTCCGCGAGCGCGCGGCGCGCACGACGGCGAATGTCCGGATCGGTGGAGCGGGCCAAACGTTCGAGAATGTAGGGAGGAAGGATCGAGCAGACGAGGTTTGTTTTCATTTCCCCGCCATACGCGGGGCAGTTACACCGAGTTTCGGAAATCGGACAAGCCCATGTCCGGCATGGAGAAGGCCCGAACTATCGCCTTCTAGGAAACGTTCTAGGCGAGACGGCCGCGATGGAGCGGCACGTAGGTGGACCCTTTGGGAGAGAGCTTGCTTTGAATGAGCCCAACCTCGTTCAGGGTAAACGTGCCCAGGCGTCCAATCTTCTCGCAGGCGGCAATCGAGGCTTCGGGAATGAGGGCGCCGAAATCGCGCCAGCGTCCCAGCGTGAGATGCGGTTTAAAGGGCTTGTCGGCTTTTCTCAACCCCGCATCGCGAAAGCCCAGCTCCAACGCGCGGCCGAGATCCGCAAACGCCTCGCTTCCCTCGCCACAACCGACCCACACCACGCGGGGATGCTTCCAGCTCGAGAATACACCCACGCCGTGGAGCTCCACATCGAACGGTTGGCGCTCGCGGGCTACCGTGTCGATCACGCGCGCGGCACTCGCGCGCTCCTCGGGGCCGAGATCGCCGAAGAACCGCAACGTGAAATGAAGATTCGCGGGAGCCACCCAGCGCACGCCCGGCAACGTGATCGAAAGCGATCGTTGCAACTGGAGCACGGAATCCAGCACGACCTGGGGCGGAAACACGGCCACGAAGGACCGCATCACATCATTCACGGAATCTCGCGCTCTCCAAGCAGCATCAAGCGTAATCGGTTCACGTTCACGTTGGCGGAGCGAGTCACGATCATGTCGCGCGTACCGCCATACATGGAGCGCCAGGCGCGCGTTTCACCGGGAACCGCAATGGCGCTCCACACCAGACCCACCGGTTTTTCGGGCGTGCCCCCATCCGGACCCGCAATGCCCGTCACCGCGATGACCGCCTCGATCCGGCTTCGGTCGCTGAAGCCCTCGGCCATCGCTCGAGCCACCGGCTCGCTCACTGCGCCATGCTCTTTGATCAAGTCCGGATCCACGCCCAATAACTCGGTTTTTGCCCGATCCGAATACGTCACGACCGCGCGATCGAAGTAGCGGCTCGATCCCGGGACAGAGGTCAATAGCGCGGCAATGCGCCCTCCGGTGCAAGACTCCGCCGTGCCTACGTGCCAGCCTTGAGACACGAGAAGGGTTCCCACCGCTCCGGCCAGCGGCTCTTCCTCCACGCCATAGATGTAACGACCGAGCACGGCCCGTAAGGCATTCTCCGCCTTGTCCAGCGCCGCGAACGACTTCGAGGACAACTTTAAGTCGACGCCCGGAAGTTGCGGATAGAAGCCTACTTCGACGTCCGATAGCTCGGGGAACACGTGCCCGAACCGATGCACGAGATCCGACTCTCCGATGCCGATCGTCCGCAACACCCGAACACCGATGGGGGCCACGGGTCGGTGCGCACTAAGCCACGGCAGCACGCTCTCTTCGAGCATGATCTTCATCTCGCGGGGGATGCCGGGAAGGGAGAAGAGCACCGTGCCCTGATGCTCGATGCGAAATCCCGGTGCGGTGCCGACGGGGTTGGGGATGGGCTCCGCGCCCTCGGGAAGGGTGAGCTGGACTAGATTCGTATCCGCCATCTCGCGGAAGCCGAAGTCGCGAAAGCGTTGGCGCAACGGCTCTACCAGCTCATGCCGGAGGTGGAGACCAACCCCCACCGCCCGGGCTACGCCTTCCCGGGTGAGGTCATCAGGGGTAGGTCCCAAGCCTCCGGTAATCACTAGTACCCCGGAACGGCCCATTGCATTCAATACTGCTTCGGAAATTGCGTCGATATGATCGGAAACTGAAACGCGCCTGGAAACGGTGATGCCCAGACCCGCGAGGGCCTGGGCAATGTCTCTCCCGTTGGTATCGAGAATATCCCCAGCCAGGATCTCTGATCCGATGGTGAGGATCTCGGCGTTCATCCGATTATCTTAATGCCCTCCCGGAGCCTTGGTGCTTTCTCCGGGCGCTTGGGTGCGGCCGGGGATGCGCGAGCTGTCCGCAACCGCACCGCGCATCGCCGCGCTGTCGGTGGCGGTCGGCGTGGCTAAACTCTCTCCGATGGCGGGGACTTGCATACCATGCGCTCCCGGCACCGCCGGGCTCTGTTCCGGAACATGCTCCGTCTTGCGATCGCTAAGCTCGGGACGGGCCGGGACCGCCAAAAGCTCATGTGCCTCCAACGGGTCCACCTTCCCCCGCTCCATGGTGTCGGCGAGGGTCAGCACGAAGAATATGGTCAGGAAGGTCAGCGATCCGGCAAAGATGATCGCATTGAATTTTTCGTCGTACTTGAGGTGCATGAAGAACAGCACGACCAGGCTGGCCTTCAAGGTGGCGATCCCCATCGCCACGACAAGGTTCATGATCCCGAAATTGAAATACGACGTCTTTACCGTGATGACGGTCAACACCAAAAGACCGATCCACACCGCTAATAAGTACGCACCGGAAGGACGTGCGGGTGGTGCTTGCGTCCTCCGTTTCCGTGGGCTTCCGCGGTATCGTGGCTCATGCGCTATCCAATCAGGTAGAAGAGCGGGAAGAGATAGATCCAGATGAGATCGACCAAGTGCCAGTACATTCCGACCAGCTCGACCGGGGTGTACCACTCGCTGGAGAATTGGCGCTTCTTTGCCTTCACCATGATCCAGGTGATGGCTCCGATACCGCCCAGCACGTGCAACCCGTGCAACCCGGTCATCACGAAATAAAGGCCGAAGAAGATGTTCCCGTTGGGCGGATCGGTGGCGAGATGGGGCGTGTACCAGTAGCCGGGCAGGTACCCGTGCTCGATCTTGGCTTTGTATTCGAAGAACTTGATGACGAGGAACATGAAGGCGCAGGCAAGCGTGATTGCCAAAAGTGGAACGATCCGCTTTTGCTGATTCGTTTGCGCGGCGCGCACGGCCATGGCCATCGTGAAGCTCGAGCAGATGAGCACGATCGTATTGATGGCACCCATCGGCTTCGAGAGGTGCTCGTGCGCCTCGTGGAAGGTCATGGGATACGTGCTGCGGAACACCACGTACGCCACGAACAACCCGCCAAACAACAAAATTTCCGTGGCCAGGAAAAGCCAGAAGCCGAGCTTGTTGGCGGTGAATTCGTTCTCCGCGTCGGCAAAGTGGTGCCCGACGTGGTGCTCGAATTCTTTCTTCAGTCCGCCGCTTTCGGCCGTGATCTCGCTCATTGAGTCTCCTAGGCCTTGGCGTCCGCTTGAGCAGGCTTGCCGTACACCTTGCCGTAGTCATACGGGCCAATGGAAATATCCGGAGGGGTGTCGTAGTTCTCCACCGGCGGCGGCGACGGGGTGCGCCATTCGAATCCCAACGATCCCCATGGATTATCCGGGGCCTTGGCGCCCGATCGCAGCGATTGAACGAAGTAAATCGTCATCAAGAGGAACGCGGATCCCAGTAACCACGCTCCGAACGAAGACATTTGATGGAGCTTCTCGTACTTGGGCAGATAGTCGTAGTACCGGCGCGGCATGCCCTGGGAACCGAGCACGAACTGCGTGAGGAAGGTGACGTTGAAACCAACGAACACCATCACTGCCCCGATGCGGCCCAGCTTCTCGTTGTACATGCGTCCCGTCATCTTCGGCCACCAGTAATGGAGCCCGGCCAAGAACGCCATGACCGTGCCGCCCATCATCACGTAGTGGAAATGGGCCACCACGAAATACGTGTCGGTGAGGTGCACGTCCACCGACAAGGCGCCCAGGAAAATACCGGTGAGGCCGCCGATCGAGAACAAGAACAGGAACGAGAGCGCGTAAAGCATCGGTGTGTCGAGTGCGATCTGGCCCTTGTACATGGTGGTGGTCCAGTTGAACACCTTGATCGCCGAAGGAATGGCGACGAAGAAGGTGAGGAACGAGAACACCATGGTGGCCACCTCGGATTGCCCGCTTACGAACATGTGGTGGCCCCAGACCAAAAATCCCAGCACGGCGATGGCAATCGAGGAGAAGGCGATGAAGCGATACCCGAACACGTGACGGCGGGCAAAGGTGGTAATGACCTCGCTGATGATGCCCATCCCGGGCAAGATCATGATGTAGACGGCGGGATGAGAATAGAACCAGAAGAAATGCTGGAAGAGCACCGGATCGCCCCCCAGAGCGGGATCGAAGATGCCGATGTGCATCACCCGTTCCGCAATCAACAGCAAGAGCGTGATTCCGATTACGGGGGTGGCCAGGACCTGAATGAGGGCGGTCCCGTAGATGGCCCATAGGAAGAGGGGCATGTCGAACCAGCCCAGCCCCGGCATGCGGAGCTTGTGCATGGTGACCAGGAAGTTGAGGCCGGTGAAGATCGATGAGAATCCAAGGACGAAGATGCCCAGCCCCATCCAGATCACCGACGTGTGGGTCTGCACGCTGTAGGGCGTGTAGAACGTCCACCCGGTGTCGATGCCGTTGATGAGAATCGCGGCGAGGGTGAAGATCGCTCCGGTGATCCAAAGGTAATAGCTCGCGATGTTGAGTCGCGGAAACGCGACGTCTTTCGCCCCGATCATGATCGGTAAGAAGAAATTACCCAATGCCGCGGGTATGGATGGAATGATGAACAAAAAGACCATGATGATGCCGTGGAGCGTGAACACCTTGTTATAGGTCTCCGCGGTCATGATCGTCTTGCCCGGAGTGAACAGCTCGATCCGAATCAGCATGGCGAAAATGCCGCCCACCAACAGGGCGAGCGACACCGCGATCAAGTACATGACCCCGATTCGCTTGTGATCGAGGGTGTAGGCCCAGTTTTTCCAGCCCTTCGCCGCGTCGAGATAGCTGACCGAAGGCCGGTGGGCGTCCAAAGTTTGCGTGGCCATACGCGTTACTCCTCCGCCCGTTTCTTTACGTTACGTTGCATTCACGTCCCCTACTGCTGCTTTTTGATGAACGCAATCAAGGCGTCGATGTCGTCGTCGCTCAAGGTGCCTTTGAACACCGGCATGACCGGCTCGAACCCCTGCACCACCTGAGCGCCCGGCTCCTCGATCGAATGCCGGATGTAGTTCTCGTCCGCGGTCACCGTGCTGCCGTCCTTGAGCGTCACTTGATGCCCGAATACGCCCTTGAACGATGGCCCGGTCTTCACGCTTCCATCCAGCGAGTGACAGGTGATACAGGCCTTCGAGGCGTACAGCTTGGCTCCCCATTGGTCGAGCGGCATCGTAGACGGCCGCCCGCCGGTGGATTTCAGGTATTCCGCCCACTTCTCCGGCGTGAGCACGTGCACCTTGCCCAGCATGCCCGAATGTCCGGCGCCGCAATACTCGGTGCAGAAGATGTCGAAATCCCCCGGCATGGTGGCCTGAAACCACAGTGTGTTGTACCGGTTGGGGATCGCATCCTGCTTCACCCGGAACGCAGGCACGTAGAAGCTGTGAATAAGGTCTTCGGACCGGAGAATGATCTTCACCGGTTGATTGAGCGGCACGGTCATCTCATTGATGCTCACCGCGCCATTGGGGTCGGTAATCTGCCACAGCCATTTCTTTCCGGTGACGTAATAATCGATGGCGTTTCCTGGGGCCACGGCCAGGTCCATGTACCCCCGGAATCCCCACACGAACACGATCATGACCAGGATGGTGGGAATGACCGTCCATGTGATTTCGAGGGGGGTGTTGTGGAACCCCTTCTCCTGGCGCTGTTCTTTGGTCCGCCGGTACCGGATCACGAAATACAGCGAGAAGCCGACAATGAGCAGAAAGAAGAAGGTGCATCCCCAAAAGATGAAGTAATAGAGAGCATCGATGTGCGGGGCCACCGTGGAGGCCTGGGGCGGCATCTGGATCGTTGCGTCTTTCATGACCTCACTTCCACGTGCATGACATCAAACCGCGTGTCTGGGCCGATGCCGTTCCCGGGACCACAGCAGGGCCAGGAACCCGCCCAGAGCCAGCATGGTCAAGAGCCCGCCCACCTTCATGACGTTCATCGCCACCATGACATACTTGTGCGCCTTGGCGTCGTACTGGAAGCAATAGAGAAGCACCTTGTCCAGCGGCGAGCCCAGCTTCCCTTCCCCCGCCTCGACTAACGACAGACGAAGGTCCTTGGTCGGGAACTCGACGCCATATAACGTCCGACTCACCTTCCCTTGGGGCGTGAGCACGAACATTCCCGCCGCATGCGCGAACTCCTTCTGGTCCGGCACCCATCGGTACTTGAAGCCAAGCGCATCCGCGAGCCGCCGCACTTCGGACTCGGTGCCGGTCAGAAAATGCCAACCGGCTTCGCTTCCGGGTTTGCCGAGCGAGGCAACGTAGGTGGCTTTCTTTTCCGCGGCCAGCTGGGGCGTATCGCGCGGATCGAAGCTCACCGTGACCACGTCGTAGTCTCTACCCGGCACCCACGAGAGCGGCTTTGCTCCGGTCACGAACGCGTTCAGCACCAATGTACAAAGCATCGGGCACTGGAAATAGGCCAGCTGCACCGCAACCGGCCGGCCATGGCCCAGAAAATCTCCGAGATGAACCGGGTTCCCTGCTTCGTCCACCAGCGCGACATCAGCCGGCACGATCGTCCCGCTGTGATCCTGTATATCGATCCCCTCCAGCTCTGCGGGAAGAACGTTCGATTCGCCGGGGGTCTGCGGCTCGGAGAAGGGCGACTGTGCGAGTGCAAGCCCAGGCATGAGGAGATACGCGAACGCGATGATCCATCTCATGGACGGGTCGCCTTGGGCGCTGCGCCAGGGACGGACGATCCCGGGACGGTTCCCTGAGTATTCCCCGCGTCGCGTACCATGAGCTCCATGGCTTGATCGATTGGGATGTGCACGATCCCCTTCTGCCGATCCACCCAGCCATAGGAGTTCAACGCCTGTTGCTCATGCGCGTGCAACTCGTCGATCTTGGGATTGGGAGCGGACAGATAGTTCGTTTGAATGGTTTCGTTTCGCACCATAAAGAAATAACTACGAAGCCATATGAGCATGATGGCCAGAATGACGATGCCTGCGACTCCCGAAAGCACGATCGTTCGATCGGCCTCCACCGCGGGCGGCAGGTATTCGTCGTGAGCTTCGTGTGCACCGTGCTTCACAGAGTCTCCATCAGTACAAATGCTCCAGGGCCAAAGATTCCGGAAGTCGCGGATCTCCGACCGGAACGAGCGCATTTACGGCCAGACGGCGCATGTAGAACGAGACGAAGAGTCCCCCGATGCCTACCACCGTCACCAGGTCGAGCCAGCTGGGGCTAAAACCTTCGGTGTGGAGGCGCGGCATCACAATCCAATACATGTCCAGGTAATGCATGAAGAGAACCCACACCGCCATGAGGGCCACGAATCCGGGCTTGCGCTTGGTCCAGCGCGGCATGAGAAGCACGAACGGAACCGCAAAATGTCCCGCGGCCAGGAAGTAGCTGAACGGTTTCCAGGAGCCGGTGAGGCGGCCCAGATACCACTCGGTCTCCTCGGGCATGTTCCCGTACCAAATCAGAAAGAACTGCGAGAACGAAATGTAGGCCCAGAACACGGTGAACGCGAACATCCACCGGCCCAGATCCTGGTAATGGTCCACTCGCACGGTATGGCTCAGCCATCCCCCGCGTCGCAGGGTGATGGCGACGAGGACGAGGAAAGCGAACGCGGCGAGCGTGTTTCCGGCAAAGATGTAGACCCCGAAGATCGTTGAATACCAGTGTGGGTCGCCGGACATAAGCCAATCGAACGCCATGAAGGTCAAAGCCATGGCGTGGAGGATAATGCCCGGAGCGGCCCGCCGCTGCATGTCAACGGTGAGGCGGAAATCCTTGCTCGTGTCCTGGAACACCGAGCGCTTTAGGAAATAGCGCGACAGAAACGTCCAGATGCCGAAGTAGATGACCGCACGAATAATGAAGAAGGGCACGTTCAAATACGCGTGCTTGTAGCGGATCAAGGGATCTGAAACCGCATCGGGACGCGCCCAGGGATAAATCTCCCGCAGGCCGATCAAAATCGGAATGAACAGGATCGCGAAATATGGGATGACCGATGCCGAAACTTCGGCCAAACGGCGAATCGCCACGCTCCACCCGGCCCGCGATATGTGCTGAAGCATCACGAACAAGAGCGTGCCCAGAGCGACGGTAAAAACGAACGCGTACGCCACGAGCCAGGAGTAGTAGAACTGAGGCCGGTTCACCACGAATCCGATCACGGACAAGAGGAGTCCTACCACCGCAATCACGTCGGCGATGCGCCGCACCCGGGGCCAACCTCCCGCGGGAACTTCAATGGGATCGGTGAGTTTCGTCGCGTGCGCCATTACTTCAGATCCTGCTGGTGATCGGATGGGACATCGGCGAGCGAGGCTCGCTGACTCCGCTCCAGGGTGCGCAAGTACGCAACGATCGCCCAGCGATCATCGGGCGGAACCTGCGCCCCATAGGACGGCATAGTGCGCACGCCGTTCGTGATCACGTTGAAGATGTAGCCATCTGCAAAATCGAGAACCTTCTGATCATGAAAGGACGGCGGAGGGACGAGGCCGTAACCGATCATGATGCCTTTCCCACTTCCTGTACGGTCGTGACAGGGCGAGCAATAAATGTTGAAGCGATTCTGGCCCCGCTTCAGCAAGTCCATGGTCATGGGTCTTGGGTTGTGGGCGAGATACGTCTCCCCCACTTTGCCCTGGAAGTAAGCCGGGTCTTCTTTCAAGGTTCCGCGCGCCACCGTGCCCGCGGGCGGCGTGCGCATGGCCCGTCCGTCGGCAAAGAGCGGTGACGCGGATTGAGCCTTGTACTTGGGCTGAAACTCCATGTCGGGAATGATCACGATCGGCCGGTGCTCCCGCGGCTGGCCGCGTGAACAACCCAGCGCGGCAGGTAAAGCGATGAGCGTGAGTGCGGCCAGCGTGCGCAGAACTCTCATGCCGGGACCACCTCGATATTGAGGCCGCCGGCGTCCTTGAGATCGCGTTCCGCGCGCTCGGCGTTGAACATGGGATCTCCCGACTCCACGGCGAGAAAGAACTTGTCATCGCTGACAAAACGGAACCGCGAGTGGTTGAAAACCGGATGGTACGGTTGCGGCAATTTGTTGAGCGCGAGCATGCCCAGGATCGCGGCGAACGCGGAAAACAGGACGCCGAGCTCGAACGTGATGGGCACGAAGGCCGGAATGCTGAAGTAAGGCTTCCCCCCCACGCGAATCGGATAACTCACCGCGCTCGTCCACCATTGCAGGGCGAGCCCGCTCAAGCCACCGGTCACCGCACCCATCAGCACGATCCACGGCACCTTCGATCCGGCGTGTCCCAACACCTTGTCGATGCCGTGAATGGGAAAGGGCGAATAGGCTTCGATGTTCTTGTACCCGCGGGAACGCAACCGCTCCGCCGCCCGCATGAGATCGGCAGGGCTCGCAAACTCGGCCATCACGCCGTACGGTGCGGACGGCGGGCTGGGCTTGGGTGCCTTCTCGCTCATGCGGGTTCTCCGGCCGGCACGCCGCCTTCGCCGTGACCGTGCGGGTCAGCCTGGGGAAGCACGTTCTTCACTTCTGCCATCGCTACCATGGGCAAGAAACGCAGGAAAAGGAAGAAGAAGGTAAAGAAGAGACCGAGAGATCCAATGAGCGTGCAGATCTCCACCCAGGTGGGTTTGTAGTAGCCCCACGAGGACGGCAGGAAGTCGCGGGAGAGGCTCATGATGATGACGAAACGCTCGAACCACATCCCGACGTTGATGAGGATGGACGCGACGAACATGACCGGAATAGAACGGCGGTTCCGGCGCCACCAGAAAATCTGCGGCACGAGCACGTTGCAGCTGATCATGATCCAGTACGCCCACGCATACGGTCCGAAGGCCCGGTTCACGAACGTGAACATCTCGTACGGGTTTCCGCTGTACCAGGAGATGAAGAATTCCATGGAGTAGGCGTAGCCGACCATCATCCCGGTGACGAGCATGATCTTGTTCATGTTGTCGAGATGATCGATGGTGATGATGTCCGTAAGACGGAACGCGCGGCGCGCGACGATGGCCAGGGTCATCACCATGGCAAAGCCCGAGAAGATGGCGCCGGCGACGAAATAAGGCGGGAAAATAGTGGTGTGCCAGCCGGGGATGATGGACACCGCAAAGTCGAAGCTCACGATGGAGTGCACGGAAAGTACGAGCGGCGTCGAGATGCCGGCCAGAATGAGATAGGCCTTCTCGTAATTGGACCAGTGCTTGGCGGAACCGCGCCATCCCATGGACAGGATCCCGTACACCATCCAGCGAATCTTGCTCTTGGCGCGATCGCGCAGGGTGGCCAGGTCGGGAATGAGCCCCATGTACCAGAAGATGAGCGACACCGTGAAATAGGTGCCGACCGCGAACACGTCCCAAAGCAACGGGCTACGGAACTGGGGCCAGATCGCTTCCCAGTTCGGAATCGGGAGCGCCATCCACAGCATCCAAATGCGCCCCACGTGAATGGTCGGGAACATGAGCGCGCAAATGACGGCGAAGATGGTCATGGCTTCCGCAAAACGATTGATCGCGGTCCGCCACTTCTGACGGAAGAGATAGAGAATGGCGCTGATGAGCGTTCCGGCATGACCGATACCCACCCACCACACGAAGTTCGTGATGTCGAAGCCCCATCCTTGGGGATTATTGAGGCCCCAGATGCCAACCCCGTCGAGAACCAGATAAATCACCATGGCCAGGAAGAGACCTAGACACGCGAACGCAATCCCGAACCCTACCCACCATCCCAAGGGCGCGGGTTCTTCGACCGGCGCGCACACCATGCGGGTGATGTCGGCGAAGCTGTGCCCCCCGTGAACGAGGGTGAGCCGGCGCCGCGGATCGTCCGGCACCATCTCCCGGGGTTCGGGCGGCATGGTCGCGGTCGACATCAGGCCTTCTCCATCTCGTTGAGATTGCGCAACCGGGCCAAATAAAACGTGCGGGGCATCGTGTTGAGCTCATCCAGGAGCGTGTAACTGCGCTCGTCGGCCTTGAGCTTGGCGACGCGGCTTTCCGGATCCTTGAGGTCGCCGAAAACGATGGCCTCGGTGGGACACACCTGCTGGCAGGCGGTCATGATCTCGCCGTCTTTCAAATCCCGCTCTGCGTTCTTGGCTTCGATCTTCTTGCGGTTGATGCGCTGCACGCAGTACGTGCACTTCTCCATGACGCCACGCATACGCACCGTGACGTCGGGATTCATGGCCATCTTGATCACTTCCGGCTCGTGCTTGCGCCAGGCCAGGTAGTTGAACCGCCGCACCTTGTACGGGCAGTTGTTGTTGCAATACCGCGTGCCGATGCACCGGTTGTAAACCATCTGATTGAGGCCGTCCGCGCTGTGGTTGGTCGCGTTGACTGGGCACACGTTTTCGCAGGGTGCGTTCTCGCACATCATGCACGGAAGGGGTTGATGCACGGCTTCCGCATCCTCGATATCGCCCACGTAGTAGCGATCGATGCGGATCCAGTGCATCTCCCGGTTCTTCTTCACCTGCTTCTTGCCCACCGTGGCCAC
>Ga0207675_100002519_pt1 | contig 18126 bp, 15 predicted proteins | sample KBSSwiS42_FD_184305 | JGI IMG/M metagenome (GOLD analysis project Ga0207675, IMG submission 184305) | Switchgrass rhizosphere microbial communities from Kellogg Biological Station, Michigan, USA - KBS Switchgrass S4-2 (SPAdes) (version 2) | ecosystem: Host-associated > Plants > Roots >... | reverse complement strand
GACCACCAGGATCGCGCCGTCCATCTGCGCGGCGCCGGTGATCATGTTCTTCACGTAGTCGGCGTGCCCCGGGCAGTCGACGTGCGCGTAATGGCGGTTGGCCGTCTCGTACTCGACGTGACTGGTGGCGATCGTCAGGATCTTCGTCGCATCGCGACGACCCTGTGACGCGGACGCCTTGGCAACTTCGTCGTACGAGATGTACTTCGTACCCCAGCCCTTCTCCGACGAAACCTTCGTCAGGGCTGCGGTTGTGGTTGTCTTGCCGTGGTCGACGTGGCCGATGGTGCCAACGTTCACGTGTGGCTTAGTCCGATCGAACTTTGCCTTGGCCATGCCGCTCTCTATACCTGCCCGAAGAAAGAAATCGAAGCTCGAAAAGTGACGAGCGCGCCTCGCCCGACCTCAGCAGCGCTCGCCTGCAGCTGCGGCCGGGCCGTTCCGTGCGCACCCATCACACGACTTCTCAGTTTACCACCTAACGATCAAACCGCTGCCTCAGAGCTCGCGACCGGGATTGAACCGGTGACCTCACCCTTACCAAGGGTGTGCTCTACCAACTGAGCTACGCGAGCAAGCCGGGAACGCTCAAGCGGGAGACGGGGCTCGAACCCGCGACATCAAGCTTGGAAGGCTTGCGCTCTACCAACTGAGCTACTCCCGCAATCGCTTACGCGCCGGCGACCCGCCGTTCTCACCACACCGCCCACCTAACGACACTCCAGTGGTGGGGGTAGGATTCGAACCTACGAAGGCCGTAGCCGGCAGATTTACAGTCTGCTCCGTTTAGCCACTTCGGTACCCCACCCGTGCCGCGCAGCACCGACCGCCGACGCTGCCCTCCCCAACCCCACAGAGCTGACGGCGAGAATCGAACTCGCAACCTGCTGATTACAAATCAGCTGCTCTGCCAATTGAGCTACGTCAGCAGCCGGCTTATTTGCGCGAGACTCGTAGCATAGCGGGCAAGTACTCTATCGTCAAGCGGTTGCGAGCGGCCCGACGGCCGCAGCCATCAGCCACCGGCCATCAGCCATCGGCTCGAAATGACCTGTCGTACGGCTCGCCCGGCACATGGCGGGAGCGGCCCTTTCTCGCTACGAGAACCGCTCCATGACCACGCCACCGGGCGCATCCTTTACGACAAAACCGCGCTCCTCGAGCACGCCTCGAATTCGGTCGGCCTCGGCGAATTGTCGCTCCTGCCGCGCCAACTGTCGGGCTCGCAACTGTGCCGCGCCCCATTCGAGCAGCTCCTGCTCCTCGGCGGGCAGCGAACCGATATCGAACTGCCCCGCTCCGTTCGAGCCCACGCTCGTCCAGGTCGCCGACTCGGCCTGCAGCGTCAGCCGCGCGACTCGCGGCCGTACATCCAGCACTCCGTCGATCAGGGAGAACGCCTTGCGTGCACGCTCGACGGCCGCCACGTCCGTCCCACGACGGTCGAGCTCGGCATTAGCGCGCGTGATGAACGTGAACAGCGCACCCATCGCCTCCGGCGCGTTCAGATCATCGAACAGGGCGGCCTTGACTGCCTCCTCCGCCTGCTCGGCAGCCAGTGCCAGCTCCGTCGTTCCACCCGTCGCCTCGTCGAGCCGCGAGGCGAACTCGCCAACCCGGCGCACCGCTTCCAGGGAAGCCTCGAGCGCCACACCCGAGAGGTTGAGCTGCTTTCGGTAGTGCGTGGAGTACACGAAATGCCGTACCGCCGCAGCCGATACGCCCTGCTCGCGCAGATCCTTTACCGTGGAGACATTGCCAACGCGCTTCGCCATCTTGGCGCCGTCGGTGAGCAGAAACTCTCCGTGGCACCACACGCGAGAGAACGTCTTGCCGGTAGCAGCCTCCGACTGCGCGATCTCGTCTTCGTGGTGGGGAAAGATCAGATCCACGCCGCCGCAATGCAGGTCGAGCGTCTCGCCGAGATACTTCATGGACATCGCCGAGCACTCGAGGTGCCATCCGGGGCGACCGCGCCCCCACGGCGAATCCCACGCGGCGCCAGACGCCTCGTCTTCCGGCTTTGCCGCCTTCCATAACGCGAAGTCCTGAGCGTTCTCCTTCGAGTAATCATCTTGTGACACCCGCGCCCCCGACTTGATCTCGCGCGTATCGAGCCGGGAGAGCCTGCCGTACTGCGGGAACCGATCGATCGCGAAGTACACCGAGCCGTCCTCGGCGAGATACGCGACGCCCTTTGCCATGAGCGTCTCGACCAGCTGGATCATCTCCGGAATCGTCTCGGTCGCCTTCGGATACACCTCGGCGTCCTCGATGCGGAGATATCTCCGGTCGGCGTGGAAGATGTCGACGATCGGAGACGTGACCTCGGTGATCGTGCGCCCGGTCTGGCTCGCCCGCGTTATGATCTTGTCGTCGACGTCCGTCAGGTTCATGACCTGCCGCACCTGCCATCCTCGAAGTCGCAGCGTACGCCGAAGGAGATCCTCGAACAGAAACGTTCGAAAGTTTCCGAGGTGCGCCGGGTTGTACACGGTGGGACCGCACGTGTACATCAACACCGTGGTTCCGTTCGCGGGAGCGAATGGCTCCGTCGTTCGGGTAAGCGTGTTGTAGAGGCGAAACTCGGACATGACGGACGGTGGGCGCGAATCGTGGCGCGCCCGACCTCGAAGCGCGGCCAGCGCGGTCGCGTAATCTACTGTGCCTCCGGTGGTCGCGCCGCCGATATTCGCGATGAGCGTTCCGCGACCCGGGTATGCGCGTGAGCTACTGCCGCGACCGCCCGAGCCGCGGCGACGTCACCGAGATCCGACGCCGGCTCGAGACGACCCGCCACCAGCGTTAAGCATCGTGTCCATACGTCGGCGAGATCGGCGCCGACCGACAGGCGCGTCGCGAATCGACCGGCGACCACTATTCCCGCACCATCTCGCGCCACGCCTCGGAGCACTGCCAGCAGTTGGGCTGCCGTATCAGCGTCACATCCCGGAGCAAAGTCATCGACCAGGACGAGCCGCGGACGCGCCAGGAGTGCGCTCGCGATCGCAAGGCGCGCGAGCGCGTTTCCCTCCAACGTATCGACCCGACGATGCGAGATGGCCCCGAGACCAGCACGGTCGAGTGCGTCGGTGACGCGTTGCGTGCTGTCTCGCAGCGGCAAGTCGCGAACGATGCCCGCGTACTCGACGGCCTCACGGATGGTGAGGAACCCGTACGGGAATGGCCGATCGCCGGCCAACGCGATACCCTCCGGGCGCGCAGTCCCGTCGCGACGCCGAGGTCCGCCGAACCAGGTGACGTACCCGCGATCGGGACGCAGCAGCCCGGCGGCGCACATGAGGAGTGTCGTCTTCCCGGAGACTGGAGCGGCTGCGATGCCCACCATCTCGCCTGCCGCGACGTCGAGGTGCACATCGCGGAGGACCGTAACCGTGGCGGAGCATCCGCGCACGCCGGCGTCGTAGCTCTTCCAGACGCCGCACATCGAAAGGCAGTGGCTCATGATCCGCCACGATACCACCATCGGCCCCACACCACGTCACCGCGCGAGCGCAGCGCGAAGCATCGTTATGCAGCGCGGACCGGGAACGCGATGACGTCCAGGTCGGGCGCGTCGGTGACCAGAACGCCCCCCTCGGGCGCCGGCACACGCAGCACGAGCGCCCGGTCGCGGGACGCGCGGCGGAATCCCTGCCCTTCGTAGATCCGATTGATCAGGATGCGGCGCAATACGACCATCACGACGGCGAGCGTCGGGACGGCGATGAGCAACCCCATCGGACCAAGCAGGCTCCCGACGACCAGCACCGACATGATCGTCAGCACAGGCGGCAGTTCCACCTTCTTCGCCGTGATAAGCGGGATCACCAAGTTGCTCTCGATCAGATGGATGACGGTGCCCAGCAGGATGACGAGCACTGCGTGACCCAGCCCGCCGAAGCCGGCAAACCCGTCCCCGCCTAACACGAAGAGCGCCGGAATCAAGGTGGAGACGAGCGTGCCGAAGAACGGCACCACCGCGACCGCGCCGGTGAACACGCCGAACGTCAGGTAGTACGGAACGCCGAGGAGGTAGAGGCCTAACGCGGTGAGCACGGCGAGCACGACCATCGCCAGCAACTGACCTACAATCCACGCGCGCAGGGTTGTTCGAAGATCGCTGAGCACATCCCGGACGAGGTCCCGGTGGATGGGTGGGAACAGCGCGATCACCCACTCGCGATAGAGTCCCGGATACGCGGCGAGGTAAATCGACATCACCCCGACTGCGAACACGTTGATCCCAGCGTGCACGATGCCCACAACTTTCGGCACGACACTACCAAGGGGGCCGGTGAAGGCCTCGTAGATGGCAGTCATGAGCTTGTGCTCGCCGGGCCGCCACATGTCGCTCATGGCGGGGTAGCGCGCCACAAAACGGCCGATGGCCAGTTCCCAGGACTCTACGTACTGCGGCAGAACCCTAACGAGCTGCTGCGTCTGCTCGATGACCGGCGGCACGAGCAGCCGGAAGAGCGTGATGATCGCCGCGAGCGTGAGCACGATCGCGCCGGCGAGGGCAAGACGCGGGGGCAGCCGCAGACGGTTCTGAAACACCTCTGCGACCGCCCCCAGATACAGCGAGATCAGCACCGCGACGAAGAGCAGCAGGAAGACGCCCGCCGTCTTCCCGAAGCCGTACAACAGGAGGACGGTGAGGACGGTCGCCGTGAGGATCGGGGCGAACCGAAACCGTCTCGGCACAGTGACCGTCAAGGCGCCTTCTTGCCCTCCGGCACGTCTTCGTCCTCGATCTCGGCGTGCACTTCTTCTTCATTCGCTGCATTGGGCCGCGTGCCGCCCGCGCCGAGCTGCTTGTTCTGCGCGGGTGCCGGGGCGGGCAGCATGCCCATCTTCTGCTTGAGCGCCAGGAGCTGCATGTCGGCGGTCATCGAGCCAGAGCTCTTCTCGAGCTGCTTGAAGTCCTTCGCGAGACGGTCGCCCTGGAACTCCTCGTCGATCTCGGCCGACGCTTTGATCTGCCGCTCGTTCTGCTCGATGCGCTCTTCCATGCGCGCGAACGCCTCGAACGCCGACTTCTCGGAGAGCGACGACATGGTCTCCGCGATGCGCTTCTGTGCCTGGGCGCGACGCTGGCGGGCGAGGAGCAGGTTCTTCTTGCGCTTGGCCTCTTCGATCTTGTCGTTCAAGTCACGGAGCGACGTCTTGAGCTTCTCCGTCTCGGCCTGGTGGGCCTGCCAGGTGAGCTCGAGCTGCTCCGCGTGCTGGTGGTGCTCTCCTTGCCTAACAAGCGCCTGCTTGGCGAGGTCGTCGCGGCCTTCCTGGACGGCGAGCATGGCGCGCTTCTCCCAGTCCTCGGCCTGGCGCCGTTCGGCGTCGGTCTGGTCGCGGAGGCGCTTCTCATCGGCGATGGCGGCGGCCACCTGCTGCTTGGCCTTCGCCAGCTGCGAGCGCATGTCGACGAGAATCTGGTTCAACATCTTCTCCGGATTCTCGGCGGAGGAGATGAGATCGTTGATGTTCGAACGCAGTAGCGTCGAAAGGCGGTCAAAGATTCCCATGCTCAGCGTCCCTCGCGGTACGACGCGAGCTCGCGGAGGTGCGACGCGAGCGCGAGCGTCATGCTTTCGTAAGCGGCAAGAAATTCTTCGTAGTCGAGGTGCTCGAGCTCGAGCGCCTCTGTCAGGACGATCGAGTCCTGCGAGATGCCATACGCCCCGTGTACGAGATCGCTGGCATTGAGCTCGAGCAGGCGGCGATTGAGATCGGCACAGCGTCCGTCGTCTGCGGGAATGTTCATGACCTTTACGCGCAGGAGCACGACCGGCGGCGAGTAATGGACGACGACGTCGAGCTCGAGGTTGCCGCCGGGGCGCACGATCCAGAGCCCCTGCTCGATTTCCTCGTAGCTCACGCCCTCGGCCGAGAGGCGATCGAGGAACCCTTCGATGTCTTCACGAGTGAGCATAGCGTCCTTGTGGATGGCCAGATGTCGTGTCCCTACGTCGGCTCGCCTCGGCTGTTTCTCGACTCGCCCGGGCGCGCCGGCGTTCGGGGGGCCCGGCGACCCGGGAACGATGGCTCAAACTGGCGCGTGGCAGCAAGATAGCTCGCGTGGCGGGCGGCGCCTAGAAGGGGCGCTCCCGGCGGTCAGTCCCCAGATCGCTTGATCTGGTACAATCGCTCGCGGGCCAGGCGGCGGCCGGTCGGCGTAGCCGCCAGTCCGCCGCCAGCCGTCTCGCGGTACCTAACGTCCATGGAGCGGCCAATCTCGCCCATCGTGTCGATCACTTCGTCGGCGGGAATGGCGAACGTGATCCCGGCGAGCGCCATTTCGATTGCCGCCATGGCGATGGCCGCTCCAGTTGCGTTTCGGAACACGCACGGCAGCTCGACCAGCCCACCTAACGGGTCGCACACGAGGCCCAGGGTTCCCTGCTGCGCAAGCGCGACGGCGTGGCCGACCTGGGAGGGCGTCCCGCCAAGCATCTCGGTGGCCGCGCCGGCCGCCATACCGGCTGCAGCGCCGGTCTCCGCCTGGCACCCACCTTCCGCACCTGACAGCGACGCCCGCTGGGCCACCACCGCGCCGATGAGGCCCGCCGTCGCGAGCGCGTCAATCAACGCGTCGTCTCCGATGCCGCGCGCGTCGGCAAGGCCGGTGAGCACGGCAGGCAGCACACCGGCGCCACCCGCGGTTGGTGCCGCGACGATGACGCCCATCGCCGCGTTGACTTCCTGAACCGCGAGCGCCCGGGCGAGCACGTCACGGAACGGGGTTCCGGCCATCGGGCCATCGGGGCCGGTCCGCAACTTTGCCGCGTCACCACCGACAAGGCCGGAGGTCGAGTGCAGATCGCCAATGAGCCCACGGGACACCGCGCCGCGCATGATGGCAAGCGCGCGGCCTAACGCCTCACGAATTTCTTCGACCGGCCGACCCTGATCGCGCGCTTCAGCCTCAAGGGCTACGGCCGCCAGCGTCTTGTTGGCGGCTTCGGCGTCGCGGATGGCGTCGGCGAGTGCATGATACATCGTCGGGAATTACGCGCTTACTTTGTCCAACCGAAATGCCCACCGTACCCACGACAGCGCGCGGATATCGGTGCGCACCTTCTCATCCGGCTGTTCGTCCACCTCGATCACCATGAACGCGTCACCGCCGCGCTGCTTTCGTGTCAGACGCAGCGTGGCGATGTTGATTCCGTCCTCGGCGAGGATCGTCGCGATGCGCGCCACGGAGCCCGGGACGTCCTCCGCCACGAGCACGATCGTGTGATAGTTGCCGGTGACCTCCACGGGGTACCCGTCGATCTCGGTCACCAGCACGCGCCCGGCACCTAACGAGGAGCCCACCATGACGGAGCTCCGGTCCCCGCGTTCGATCGTGACGCGGACCGTGTTTGGATGAACCTCGTTCTCCTCACCGAGCGTCGTCTTCTCGAACCGGTAGTCGAGCCCCTCGCGCTCGGCGATACCTAACGCGTCACGGATACGCTCGTCGTCCGGCCGGAATCCCATGAGTCCACCGACGATCGCCTTATCCGTCCCGTGGCCTTCGCCCGTCCGCGCGAACGACCCGTGAAGCTCGATGCGCGCGCGATCTGGCGTGCCACCGACAAGGCAACGCGCGAGCAGCCCAAGCCGACACGCGCCTGCCGTATGACTCGATGACGGCCCCACCATGACGGGGCCAATGATGTCGAGCAGAGAGACCATGGGGAGAGCTACCCGGCCTTTCGTTTGAGCGCGCGGCGCAGCAGCGGCTGCAGATACTGCCCCGTGTACGACGAGTTCACATCCGCCACCTGCTCCGGCGTACCCACCGCGACCACACTTCCGCCGCGGTCTCCGCCTTCGGGACCCAAATCGATGATCCAGTCGGCCGTCTTGATCACGTCGAGGTTGTGCTCGATCACGAGCACCGTGTTGCCACGGTCCACGAGCCGGTGAAGCACTTCCATCAGGAGCCTGACGTCCTCGAAGTGCAATCCGGTCGTCGGCTCGTCGAGAATATAGAAGGTCCGGCCGGTATCGCGCTTCGAGAGCTCGGTCGCGAGCTTGACGCGCTGCGCCTCGCCTCCGGAAAGGGTCGTGGCGCTCTGCCCGAGATGGATGTAGCCAAGCCCAACGTCCATCAGCGTCTGCAGCTTCTGATGGATGCGTGGCTGATTCTCGAAGAACGACGTCGCGTCCTCCACCGTCATCTCCAGCACATCGGAGATGTTCATCCCGCGAAAGCGCACCTCGAGGGTTTCGCGGTTGTACCGCTTGCCCTTGCACACCTCGCACGGCACGTAGACGTCGGGGAGGAAGTGCATCTCGATCTTCACCAGACCGTCGCCCTGGCACGCCTCACAACGCCCACCCTTCACGTTGAAGGAGAACCGGCCAGGGCCATAGCCACGGATCTTTGCCTCGGGCATCTCCGCGAACAGCTCGCGAATCGGCGTGAACAGGCCCGTGTATGTAGCCGGGTTGGAGCGCGGCGTACGACCGATCGGGCTCTGATCGATGTCGATGACCTTGTCGATGTGCTCGAGGCCCGTGATCGACTTGTGCTCGCCCGGGATCACACGCGCGCGATAGAAATGGCGCGCGAGCGCGCGATGCAGAATGTCCTCGATGAGTGTCGACTTCCCCGATCCCGACACGCCAGTCACCGCAACGAACACCCCGAGCGGAATGTCGACGTCGAGATTGCGCAGGTTGTGCTGGCGCGCGCCGAGCACTCGGATCGCGCGGCGGGGATCCACCGGCCGTCGCATCGCCGGAATCGGAATCTTCAGGTCGCCGCTCAGGTACCGGCCCGTCAGCGACGCGGAGTTCTTCGCGACCTCATCGACCGTCCCGCTCGCGACGATGAGGCCACCGTGCTTCCCTGCCCCCGGCCCCAGGTCCAGGAGGTAGTCCGCGGCGCGCATCGTCTCGTCGTCGTGCTCCACCACGATGACCGTGTTGCCGAGATCGCGCAGCTGGCCTAACGTGTCGAGGAGCCGGGCATTGTCCCGTTGATGCAACCCGATCGACGGTTCGTCGAGGATGTACAGCACGCCGACCAGCCGTGATCCGATCTGCGTGGCCAACCGGATGCGCTGCGCCTCGCCACCGGACAGCGATTCCGCCGCGCGACCTAACGTCAGATACTCGAGTCCGACGTTCACCAGAAACCGCAACCGTTCGCGAACCTCCTTCAGAATCGGGCCCGCGATCTCCGGATCCAGTCCCGGCTTCCCGTTCTCCCGAACCGGCAGCAGCTCGAAGAAGCGCAGGCTCTCGGCGATCGACATCTCGACCAGCTCGCCGAGGTTCCGCTCCTCGATCGTCACCGCAAGAGATTCGGGCTTGAGCCGACGACCACCGCATCCATTGCACGGCTTGGCGACCATGTATTCGGCCAGCTCCATCCGGACGACATCGGACTCGGTCTCGGAGAACCGTCGCTGGATGTTGGAGATGATGCCTTCCCACTCGACGTTCCCCGTAGCCGAATGGCGCGACGCCGCTTTCGACTTCGCTTTTCCGCCCGATTCCCCACCGTTCTTCTTGTCGACGCCGTAGAGCAACGTCCGCCTAACGCTCTGGGGCAGGTCCTGCCACGGAGTGTTCAGGTCGAACTTGAGGTGCTTCGCGAGCCCTGGGAGAATGACGCGCCGCAGGTACCCATCCGGTGCGCCCCATGGGAGAATCACACCCTCGAGGATGGAGAGGCTCGGATCGCCGAGGATGAGCTCCTCACTCACCTCGTTGCGCGTGCCGAGACCACCGCACGCCGGACATGCGCCGAACGGTGAATTGAACGAGAAATGCCGCGGCTCGAGCTCCGGCATCGAGATGCCGCAGGTCGCGCAGCCATACCGTTCCGAGAAGAGTGTCGGCGACGGCTTGGCCGAGTCATGTCGTACGACCTCCACCAGCCCATCCGCCAGCTTCAGCGCGGTCTCGAGGGAGTCGTTCAACCGGCCCCGGTCTTCGGCTCGCACCACGAGTCGATCCACCATGATCGACACGTCGTGGTTCTGTCGCTTGTTGAGCTTCGGCGGATCGGCCAGCTCGACGATCTCACCATCCACGATCGCGCGAATGAATCCCTGCTTCCGCGCGGACTCGAACAGCTCGCGGAACTCGCCCTTTCTGCCCCGCACCAGCGGTGCGAGGATCTCGATCCGCGTGCCGGATGGCCACGCCAGCACGGCATCCGTGATCTGGCCGGCGCTTTGTCGCTGGACCGGGCGACCGCAATTCGGGCAATGCGGCGTGCCTACGCGAGCATAGAGCAAGCGGAGATAGTCGTAGATCTCCGTCACCGTTCCCACGGTCGATCGCGGATTGTGGCCGGCCGTTTTCTGCTCGATCGAGATGGCGGGCGAGAGGCCTTCGATCGAGTCGACGTCGGGCTTCTCCATCAAGCCGAGGAACTGTCTCGCGTACGCCGATAGCGATTCGACGTAGCGGCGCTGGCCCTCGGCATAGATGGTGTCGAACGCGAGGGAGGACTTTCCCGACCCGGACAAGCCCGTGATGACCGTCAATCGGTCGCGCGGAATCGAGACGTCGATGTTCTTGAGATTGTGCTCGCGCGCGCCGCGGATGATGAGCGCTTCGTCGGTCATAGCCGGTGAAACCTGCGGTGTGTCTTCGGTCAAGACAAGACAGCCCTTTTTGTGCTCATGCGTGGGGCAAAATCGTGACTTCTGACGGCCTCTGCCTGTCCCATGGGGCAGGACAAGTCATTAGTCCTTAGCGGGTATCAGATTGCAGCAACCGCTAGCGACTACCCGCCGATGAACCCCGACTCACGTATGCCGCACACCGACGCCATGGTCGTCCTGACGACCGTCGCCAATGAGAAAGAGGGGATTGCGCTCGTGCGTGGTCTTCTCGAGCGCCGCGTGATCGCGTGCGGTACCCTGCTGCCGGGCGCACGGTCGTTGTACCGCTGGGAAGACAAGATCGCGGACGAGCAGGAGGTCGTGCTCCTGCTGAAAACGCGATCGGCGGCGATGGATTCGCTTCGCGTCGCGTTCGAGGAGCTGCACCCCTATAAGGTACCCGAGCTCCTCGCGATGCCCGTCCACGCCGGGCTGGAGAAGTATCTGAGCTGGATCAATAGCGAGACGTCGCTCGCCATTTCCTGAGCCGGGCCGCTGTGATCGAAGTACGCACCGACGATCTCGCGTTCGTCGAAGCGGATGCCATCGCGCGGCCGGTCGATGCCGAGCTCCGCGCGACGACGCCTTTGATGCGTCGCCTGGAAATCGCAGGCGGTGACGAGCTCGCTCGCCATCTTCGGGTCAACGAGCCACTCGCCGTCGGATCGGCCGTCGTCACTCCCGCCGGCGCTCTCGCTGTCGAGCTTCTCATTCACGGTGTGGTGTCGAGCGAGGACGAGCCAGTCTCGCGCGCGAAGGTGCGGCAGGCGGTGAGCAGCGCGTTGCAGCGAGCCGCCGACTGGGGCATCGAGCACCTCGCGATCACGCCGTTCGGGCTCGGCGTCGGCAACCTCGATATCGAGGAGGCGGCCGAGGTGCTCGGCGACGCCATTCGACACCATCGTCAGGCGGCGAGGCATCCCGGGACAATCACCGTCATTGTCGAGACGGCGTTCGAGCAGGCTGTTGTCGAGCGATTCGTGGGCGGAATGGCGTCGTGAAGCACCGCGGCGCAGTCGCGATGACGGTGATCGCTGCGTGGGCCGCGGGGCTCGTGACTTTTGTGAATCGGGAGCGGCGCAATGCTCCCGCGCAGCGGCTGGCGGAGGCGGCGCTGCGCGTCTCCCCGGGAGCAGCGTATTACCGCGTTGAAAAGGACGGACGCCAGATCGGGTTCGCGTCATCCACGATCGACACGACACGCGGTAGCCTCTCGATCCGAGACTACCTCTCGGCGGACCTTCCTGTCGGTGGCGCGGAGCATCGCGCGACGGCGACATCGGACGTCCGACTGTCGCGGACCCTCGGGCTGACCGATTTCCAACTGTCGTTCCAGGCGGATGGCGCGCCGATCGCTCTGAGCGGACGAGCCCTCGGCGACTCGGCGCTGCAGGTTGTGATCGCCCACGATGAGACGGCGGCGGACACGCAACACGTTAGGCTGACCGGTGCGGTGGTGCTGCCGACGATGGTGCCGATCGCCATCGCGCTCGGAGAGCAGCCCCACGTCGGCCGCACCTACACGCTCTCGAGCTTCGACCCGATCGCGATGGCGCCTGCCCCGCTGACCGTGCGCGTCGACGCCGAGTCGTCGTTCGTCATTGCGGATAGTGCGCGGTTCGACGACGCACAACGCCGCTGGTTGACCGCGCACCGCGACTCGGTTCATGCGTGGCGCGTCGCGACCGACGGTCCGGCCGCGATTCACGCATGGATCGACGAGCAGGGCCGCGTGGTGGAACTGCGGCACGCGTTAGGCTTCGTGCTGCGGCGCACCGCGTACGAGATCGCGTTCGAGAACTGGCGCCTCGATGGCGGCATGCGCGCGCGCGCCGTGTCGTCCGATCGTGACATACTCGAGACGACCGCGATCGCGGCGTCCGCGGCGATCGGGAGCAAACCAACCTCGCGGCTCCGCGTTCGGCTCCGGGCCGCAGGTCTCGAGGGGTTCGCACTGGACGGTGGACGCCAGGCGCTGCGCGGCGACACGCTGACCGTGACCCAGGAAGACGGCACGCCTGGCAGCGGTGCCTACACGATGCCAATGGCGCTCGCGATGCGGATGTCTTTCCGTCACGAGCTGTCGCCGGAACCCCTCGTGCAGAGCGGCGCACCGGCGATCGTCCAGCTCGCGCGTCGACTGCGTGGAGACACGCGCGACCCGGTCGTCGCCGCGCGTCGCATCAGCCAGTGGGTCCACGACTCGCTCAAGAAGTCCATATCGGTGACGATACCGAGTGCCACGCAGGTGCTCGACTCGCGAGCCGGCGACTGCAACGAGCACACGCAGCTATTCATCGCGCTGTCTCGGGCAGCGGGAATACCCGCGCGTGCCGCGGCCGGTCTCACGCTCGTGGGAACGAAGTTCTACTACCATGCCTGGCCGGAAGTGTTCGTCGGGAAATGGGTCGCGGTGGACCCGACGTTTGGCCAGTTCCCGGCTGACGCGTCCCACCTGCGATTCGTCTATGGGGGACTGGGCCGCCAGGCGGAGCTACTCCGGCTCATGGGGACGCTCCGGATCGACGTGCTGACCGCCGAATAGCCAATGATCGAGCTGCGTTCGCTGACCAAGCGGTACGGATCCTTCACGGCGGTAAACGCCGTCGACCTCGACGTGCCCCGCGGTGAGCTGTTCGGGTTCCTCGGGCCTAACGGCGCCGGCAAGACCACAACGCTTCGCATGATCGCGGGAATCCTGCGACCGTCGTCGGGGAGCGTCCGCATCGCCAACATCGACCTTGCCGCCGACCCGGTCGCCGCGAAGCAGAAGCTGGGATTCATTCCCGACCGACCGTTCATCTATGAGAAGCTCACGGGCGTCGAGTTTCTGCGCTTCGTCGCGGGACTGTACGGCCAGGCTGGTGCCGAGGTCGAACGTCGCGGCCGCGAGCTGCTGGCGCTGTTCGATCTCGAGGAGTGGCGTGACGAGCTGGTCGAGAGCTACAGCCACGGCATGCGCCAGAAGCTCATCATCTCGAGCGCGTTCGTTCACAAGCCCGAAGTGATCGTCGTCGATGAGCCGATGGTGGGCCTCGACCCAAAGGCGGCTCGCACGCTCAAGGACCTGTTCCGAGAGTACACGCGGCGCGGCCACACGATCATGATGTCCACGCACACGCTCGAGGTGGCCCAGACGCTCTGCGACCGCATCGCGATCATTCAGCGCGGTGTCATCCGCGCCTGCGGCACGATGGACGATCTTCGTGCGTCGGCCGAATCGGGGGTGTCGGGCCTCGAGGACATCTTCCTGCGCCTCACGGGCGAAGGGCTCGCCCGGGAGCTCGTCGAGGTTCTGGATGCTTGACGAGCTGCGCACGCTGCTCGCGCCGAAGTGGCTGACGGCGCGGGCTCGCGCGCGAAAGAAAGAGCGCGGACGAGCGGCGCGAACCGCGATCCTGCTCACGGTCGGAGCGATCTTCTGGGCGTTCGCATTCGGCCTCCTGCATCGTCTGCTCGCGTATTTCCGCGGCGTCCCCGAGATCGGACCGCTGCTCGCCGGCAAGCTGCTCGGTCTCATCCTCGTGTCGTTCTTCTCGATCCTCCTGCTCTCCAACATCATCACGGCGCTGTCGAGCTTCTTCCTCGCGCGCGACCTCGACCTGCTGGCGTCAGCGCCAGTGGATTGGCTCTCGCTCTACACGGCGAAGCTGCTCGAGACCTGTGTGAACTCGAGTTGGATGGTGGTGCTGATGGCCGTTCCGATGCTGACGGCGTACGGAACCGTGTACGACGGCGGTCCGGCGTTCATCGCGCTCGCCCTGTTGACGTTCCTCCCGTTTCTGATCGTTCCGGCGGCGTTAGGCAGCGCGCTCACGCTGGTGCTGGTGAACGCGTTCCCGGCTCGGCGTACGCGCGACATTCTGAGCGTCATCGCCGTGCTCGCGGCGGCTGGCCTCGTCGTGCTGTTCCGGCTTGTCCGACCCGAAAAGCTTGCGCGGCCGGAAGGATTTCGGTCGCTCGTGGAATTCATTTCGATCCTTCGCACGCCGACATCCCCGCTCCTGCCCAGCGAGTGGTTGAGCCGCAGCATCATGGGTTGGCTCACCGGGTCGCTCGATCTGCTGCCGCTGTATCTCCTGTGGTCGACCGCCGCGGCAGCCGTCGCGATCGGTGCCCTGCTCCACCGCTGGCTCTACGCGCGTGGCTTCACGAAGGCACAGGAAAGCGGTGAGCGCTGGGCGCGCGAAGGGTGGACCGGTCGGACTGCGCGATGGATGCTCACGCCGGTCGGCGTGGTGCGACGCGAGCTGGTGCTGAAGGAGATCCGCGTCTTCTTCCGCGACACGACACAGTGGTCGCAGCTCATCCTGCTCGCGGTGCTGGTGGTCGTCTACGTCTTCAACATCAAGTTCCTTCCGCTCACCGGCGAAGGGATCACGTTCTTCATCGTGAACCTGGTTCCGTTCCTCAACCTCGCGCTCGCCGGGTTCGTTCTCGCATCCGTCGCGGCACGTTTCGTCTTCCCCGGTGTCAGTCTCGAAGGCCGAACCTGGTGGCTGCTCCGAGCGAGCCCGCTGTCAGTACGCGAGCTGCTCTGGTCCAAGTTCTGGGTAGGAACGTTGCCGCTGCTCGTGTTGGCGCTCGCGATCGTCGGCGTCACGAACAGCCTCCTCCACGTAAGCCCGTTCATGTTCGCGGTGTCGGTCTTCACCATCACGCTCATGACGTTCGCGCTTGCAGGGATGGCCATCGGCTTCGGAACGGTGTTTCCACGCTTCGAGACGGAGAACGCCGCGCAGATTCCGACATCGTTCGGTGGCCTGCTCTATATGATGAGCGCGGTCGGGATCATTGGAGCCGTGATTGTCCTCGAGGCGCGGCCGGTCTACAGCTACCTCTCGGCCGTTTCGTTCGGCGGCGGAGAATCGCCTCCGCTCATCGAGCTGGTGCTCGGCTTCGGGTTGGCGGCGGCGGTCTGCCTAACGGCGACGTTCTGGCCGATCCGGATCGCCCAGGCCCGCCTGGAGGCGCTGGAGCGGTAGGGACGAACCGTGAGCCCTTGAGGTTCGGCGGTCCGTGGTTTATCTGAATGGAGTGGTATAACCCTTAGTCCGCTTCGTTCGACGTCGAGGTCCTGTGATCGCCAAGTCCTTCTGGAAGCCTGTCGGGATTTTGCCCCTCGTGCTGGCTGGTTGCTACAAATACGTTCCGACAGACCACGCTACGCTGACCGCTGCAACGCCGGTGTCGGTGGAGCTCTCCGAGCGCGGCACCGTCAACCTTGCACCAAAGGTCGGGCAAAGCGTCGTGGTGCTAGAAGGCAACATCACCGACGCGTCGGCGTCGTCGTTGACACTCGCGCTTGAAAGCGTCCGGCGAAGAGGCGAGAGCTCGGTGGCAAACTGGAACGGCGAGTCCATCACCCTGTCGTCGGATGAGATCGCGCAGGTCAAACGTCGAGAGCTGTCGCGGGGTCGGACCTTCGCGGCGTCGACGGCGCTTGTTGCGGCGTCCGTTGGAATCATCGTGGGCATTGCGAAGGCGACGGGCCAGGCAAGCGGATCCACCGGCGGCCAGCCTACGCCAAACCCATGATGTGTACATCAGATGTGAAAAGGGCGGCCCGCGATGGGCCGCCCTTTCTTCTTGTGACGCCGGCCTTACTCGCAAACCGGCGTGCCGGTGATGTCCTTGTTGGCGTCGCGCTCGATAAGCGGAATCGGGAGTAGGCACCCCGACTTCTTGAACGCAATGGACGATTCGAGCCAGCGCGGGTCCTTCACGCCGAACCGGTACATGTCGAGGAGCCGGCGGCCCTGGAACACCAGGTTCACCTTGCGCTCCCACTGAAGGAGCTCCAGCCGCGACGGGCCGGTGCCGGTGTAGGCCGCCTTCCCGTCCATCGTGCGGAGCAGGTTGATGTTCGTGTCGAAGTCGGCCGTGTTGCCGGCCGCTAGAGCCGCCTCGGCGATGATCAGGTACATCTCACGCTTCGAGATGACCGTCAATGGCGGATGGTCGACGTCGAATGGCGCGGCTGGCGCGATGAACCGGTTCATAACCTTCACGGCGGTCGCATCCACGGCACCGGTCACGGGGTCCTTGGCGATGATCGCGGTGGGCTTCTTGTTCGTCGGATCGATCGTCGCGAGCGAGCTGTCCGGCGTGTGCTCGACACGCGAGTTCATTTCGAATCCGACTCCTCCACTCGCGTCATCGCCGGTATTGTTGAGGTCGGTGACGAGATCGAAGCGGTAGTCGCCGGACATTGCCGCGAGCGCCGCAACCGCGTCGGCAGTGGCCTCAGCGTCGTTCACGAGCGGGTCGGCAGGCGTCGTGCCCGGCGGGTTCAGCTTCTGCCACACCGCCTTGTCGAACCGAACACGGGCGCGCATGCCCAGACCGGCCGCCTTGTTCTCGCCTGTCGCGATCGCCACCCCGGCATCCAGCCACTTGAGTGCGGAATCGTAGACCTGCACCATGTTCTGCTCGCCAAGATTCGGCCCCGCATTGATGCGATCCGAGATGGCGACGTCGTCGAACATGTTGCCCATCTCGTCGTAAATGATCGCGCCCATCAGATAGGCCTGGGCGAGCAACTGCTTGTCTTGCAGGAGCCCGTCCGCGTCGAACTGGCCGACCTGCTTGATCGCCTGCTCCGCCATCCAGCGCGCGCGCATCGCGACGAGATACGAGGCCTGGAGGTATTCGTTGGTATTGATGTCGATCTCACCGGTGTCGAGCAGACGGTAGTCGTCGCGAGAGCCGCTCTGGAACGTCTCGTCGGAGATGATCGTGTAGGCGTTGAGCAGCGACGAGAGCGCATTCGCGCCGGTGTTGATCGCGCCGTTCACGATTGCCGGCGCGGCGGTCGGTTCCTGCAGCGCGCCGGAGCTGACGTTGTTCGGGTTATCGACATCGAGCATGCCCTTGCACCCGGCCAGCGCCAGCGTCGCCACGCCGAGCACCATCAAAGGCCTCGAGCGGCGACTGACGACGTGCGAGAAGATTCTGCTGTTCTTCATATACATGTCGTCTCCGGTTAGTAGCCAAGGCGGACCGAGAAGCCGATCCGGCGAGGAAGCGGGAGCCCAAAGCCGTCGATCGATTCGACGAAGTTCTCGTCGACGCCCGAAGAACCGCCCTGGCCGACGTAGGCAACCTCCGGATCGACACCCTGGTACTTCGTCCAGAGCCGCAGGTTTCTTCCGTTGAGCGTGATCGCCATGCTCCGCGCGCCGAGTTTCGCCGCGACGTTGCGTGGTGCGTTGTAGGTGATGCTCAGCTCGCGGAAGCGAAGGAAGTCACCGTCGGAGACTTCATTGAGTCCCTGGTACGGCGTTAGGGAGGCGAGCTTGTACACCCAGGTCTTCGAGGCCTCGAGACGCTGCTCCGGCGTGCTCGCCGGATTGAGGAGCGTCGCATTGACCTCCTGGAACAGCTTGGAGTTCGTGCCTCTCGGCGAGGCGTTGCGGAAGCCGCAGATGAGACACCAGTACGTGTAGTTGCCGCCCTTGAACTCGAACAGCGCGCCCATCTGCCAGTTCTTCGCGAACGTCAGCGTTCC
>Ga0207675_100002518_pt1 | contig 18129 bp, 13 predicted proteins | sample KBSSwiS42_FD_184305 | JGI IMG/M metagenome (GOLD analysis project Ga0207675, IMG submission 184305) | Switchgrass rhizosphere microbial communities from Kellogg Biological Station, Michigan, USA - KBS Switchgrass S4-2 (SPAdes) (version 2) | ecosystem: Host-associated > Plants > Roots >... | reverse complement strand
ACGGCGCCTCGCCGCACGGCGGCGTCCTCGTCGTCGCCGGCGACGACCACGGCTGCGTCTCGTCGTCGATGCCGCACCAGAGCGACCAAGCGCTGCAGTCGTGGCACATGCCGGTGCTCGCGCCGGCGAGCGTCGCCGAGTACCTCGAGTTCGGCCTCTACGGCTGGGCGCTGTCGCGCTTTTCGGGCAACTGGGTCGGCTTCACTGCGCTCTCCGAAGTCGTCGAGAGCGGCTCGACGGTCGACCTCGACGAGACCAACGCGCGCGTCGCCGCGTGGCAGGGCAGCGACGACGTGTTGCGCGCGACCGGCTTCGTTCCGCCCGCCGACGGCCTGCACTACCGCTGGCCCGACCTGCCGTCGCTGAAGATCGAAGCGCGCCTCTTCGCCAAGCTCGACGCGGTGCGCGCGTTCGCGAAAGTCAATTCGATCGACCGCGACGTCGTCGTCGCGCCGCGCGCGAGCGTCGGCATCGTCACCTCCGGCAAGGCGCACCTCGACTTGCTCGAAGTGTTCCGCCGGCTCGACATCCCGCTCGCCGCGCTCGAAAGCGCCGGCGTGCGCATCTACAAGGTCGGCCTCGCGTATCCGGTCGAGCCGACGCGGCTCGATGCGTTCGCCGAGGGGCTCGACGAGATCCTCGTCGTCGAGGAGAAGGCCGGGCTGGTCGAGCAGCAGCTGCGCGACCTCTTCTACAACCGCGCGGTGCGGCCGAAGGTGATCGGCAAGCGCGACGCCGACGGCAGGCCGCTCGTCTCCGAGCTCGGCGAGCTCAGGCCTTCGCGGCTGATCGAGATCGTCGCCGCGTGGCTCGCGGCGCGCTTCCCCGCGCTCGACCGCCGCCACCTCGTGCGCGACTTCACCGTTCCCGAGCTGCTCGCCAACGAAGGCGATGCCGTCAAGCGCGTGCCGTATTTCTGCGCCGGCTGTCCGCACAACACGTCGACGAAGGTGCCCGAAGGCTCGCGCGCACAAGCCGGAATCGGTTGCCACTTCATGGCGTCGTGGATGGACCGCGACACCGAAGGCCTGATCCAGATGGGCGGCGAGGGCGTCGACTGGATCTCGCATGCGATGTTCACCAAGGTGCCGCACGTCTTCCAGAACCTCGGCGACGGCACCTACTACCACTCGGGCTACCTCGCGATCCGCCAGGCGATCGCGAGCGGCTCGAACATCACCTACAAGATCCTCTTCAACGACGCCGTCGCGATGACCGGCGGCCAGCCGGTCGACGGCACGATCAGCGTCGACGCGATCGCGCGCCAGGTCGAGGCCGAAGGCGCGACGAAGGTCGTCGTGCTCTCCGACGACATCGCCAAGTACGACGCCATCCGCGCCAAGTTCCCCGCCGGCACCGAGTTCCACGACCGCGCCGAGCTCGATGCGGTGCAGCGGCGCCTGCGTGAGCTGCCCGGCGTGACCATCCTCATCTACGAGCAGACGTGCGCCGCCGAGAAGCGCCGGCGCCGCAAGAAAGGCGAGCTCGTCGATCCGGCGCGGCGGCTCTTCATCAACGAGCGCGTCTGCGAAGGCTGCGGCGACTGCTCGGTGCAGTCGAACTGCGTCGCCGTGGTGCCGCTCGAGACGCCCCTCGGTCGCAAGCGCGCGATCGACCAGTCGAGCTGCAACAAGGACTATTCGTGCGCGAAGGGCTTCTGCCCGAGCTTCGTCGGCGTCGTCGGCGCCCGCTTGAAGAAGCGACCGGGTGCGCTCGCGGGTCCGGCCGCCGAGCGCTTCGCGGCGCTCGTCGAGCGGCTGCCGCTGCCGGCGCCGCACGCGTGGACCGGACCGTACGACCTCCTCGTCACTGGGGTCGGCGGCACCGGCGTGGTCACCGTCGGCGCGCTGATCGCGATGGCGGCGCACCTCGAGGCGAGCGCGGCGAGCGTCCTCGACTTCATGGGCTTCGCACAGAAGGGCGGCTCGGTGCTCTCGTTCGTTCGCCTCGCGAAGGACAAGGCAGCACTGAACCAGGTCCGGATCGATGCCCAGCAGGCCGACGCCGTGCTCGCGTGCGACGTCGTCGTCGCCGCCTCGGCCGATGCGCTGCAGACGGTGCGCCGCGGCCGCACGCGCGTGCTCGCGAACCGCCACGAGATCCCGGTCGCCGAGTCGATCTCGAACCCGGACGCCGAGTTGCGCGTCGAGGCGCTGCTCGCCAAGATCGAATTCGCCGCCGGCGCCGACCGCGTCGAGACGATGGACGCGCAGCGCCTCGCGCAGGAGTTCGTCGGCGACACGATCGTCGCCAACATCGTCGCGATGGGCTACGCCTGGCAGCGCGGCCTCGTTCCGGTCGGGCTCGCGGCGATGCTGCGGGCGATCGAGCTGAACGGCGTTGCCGTTGACGCCAACAAGGCGGCGTTCTCGCTCGGTCGTCTCGCCGCTGCCGATCCCGCCGCGGCGCGCGAGCTGCTGCACGAGCCGGCGACGGCGGCCGACGCGGTCGAGCCGCTCGACGCGCTGATCGAGCGCTCGGCGCGCTTCCTCGCCGACTATCAGGACGCGCGCTACGCCGAGCGCTATCGGCGCACGGTCGCCAAAGTGCGTGCGCGCGAGGAAGCGCTGGTCGGCGCCGCTGCGGCGCTGCCGCTGACGCGCACCGTCGCCGAGCAGCTGAGAAAGCTGATGGCGTACAAGGACGAGTACGAGGTCGCGCGCCTCTACACCGACGGCGAATTCCGCCGCCGCCTCGACGAGCAGTTCGAAGGCGATCCGGCGATCGAGTTCTACATGGCCCCGCCTGCGCTCGTGAAGCCCAAGAGCGCAAGCGCTGCTGCGAAAGCGCCGCGCAAGATTCGCCTCGGCGGCTGGATGTGGCCGGTGCTGCAGGTGCTCGCGCGCGGCAAGCGGCTGCGCGGGACGGCGTTCGATCCGTTCGGGCGCACCGAAGAGCGTCGCCTCGAGCGGCGGCTGATCGCCGAGTACGAGGCGCGCATCGACGAGCTGCTCGCAGGCTTGAGCGCAGAGCGGCACCCGGTCGCGGTGGCGATCGCCAACGTGCCCGGGTCGATCCGCGGCTACGGCCACGTCAAGCTCGCCAGCCTGACGATCGCGCGGGCACGCGAGCGCGAGCTGCTGAGCCGGTTCGACCCGGAGCGCTATCCGCGGCCGAGCGGGGCGGCGGTCGCGGGGCAGTTCCGCGGCATTCCGGTCACGTCGCGCTGAGCACGGCTGCTACACTTTTGCGATGGTCCCGTCCCGCACGCTCGCCGCCAGGTCGCCCGACCGGGGAGCATGGCCCTGGCGTCGCTGCCGGCTTTCGTCGCGCCGCTGATCGCGCCTCGCGCGCGACGCGCGCGTCCCGCCCCGGCAGAGCGCCGGACCCTCCAGAGAACGGTCGAGCACCCCATCGTGGCCTCGACCTCTCCGACGGCGACCGATCCATGACCGAACTCGAATTCCAGAGCCTCGCGCTGCAGGGATACAACCGCATCCCGCTGATCGCCGAGGCATTCGCCGACCTCGAGACGCCGCTCTCGCTGTACCTCAAGCTCGCGCGCGGCGACGACGGCGCCGCGGGCCGCAACAGCTTCCTGCTCGAGTCGGTGGTCGGCGGCGAGCGCTTCGGCCGCTATTCGTTCATCGGCCTGCCGGCGCGCACGCTGCTGCGCTCGAGCGGCTTTCGCACCGAGGTCGTCACCGACGGCCGCGTCGTCGAGAGCGACGACGGCAATCCGATCGACTTCGTCGCCGCGTACCAGCAGCGCTTTCGCGTCGCGCTGCGGCCGGGGCTGCCGCGCTTTTGCGGCGGCCTCGCCGGCTACTTCGGCTACGACGCGATCCGCTACATCGAGCCGCGCCTCGCGGCGTCGAAACATGCGGGGACGCTCGCCGATCCGATCGGCACGCCCGACGTGCTGCTCGTGCAGTGCGAGGAGGTCGCGGTCATCGACAACCTGTCGGGGCGGCTCTACCTCATCGTCTACGCCGACCCCGGCGTTCCCGAGGCGTTCGCGGCCGCGCGGCGGCGGCTGCTCGCGCTCACCGATCGCCTGCGCGCGAACGTGCGTGCGCCGGCGGTCGAGCGCGTCGCCGCCGAGCCGGTGCGGCGCGACTTCGCGAAGGCCGACTTCCTCGCCGCGGTCGAGAAGGCGAAGGACTACATCGCCGCCGGCGACCTGATGCAGGTGCAGGTCGGCCAGCGCATGACGAAGCGCTATGCAGGCTCGCCGCTGAGTCTCTACCGCGCATTGCGCTCGCTCAACCCGTCGCCGTACATGTACTTCTACGACTTCGGCGAGTTCCAGGTCGTCGGCGCTTCGCCCGAGATCCTGGTGCGGCGCGAGCACTCTGGCGAAGGCGACAAGGTGACGATCCGCCCGCTCGCCGGCACGCGGCCGCGCGGCGCGACGCCCGAGCTCGACCGCGCGCTCGAAGCCGAACTCAAGGGCGACCCGAAGGAGCGCGCCGAGCACCTGATGCTGATCGACCTGGCGCGCAACGACATCGGCCGCATCGCGAAGATCGGCAGCGTCCAGGTCACCGAGGCGTTCGCGATCGAGCGCTACTCGCACGTCATGCACATCGTCAGCAACGTCGAAGGCGTGCTGCGCGACGGCATGACCAACCTCGACGTGCTGAAGGCGACTTTCCCGGCCGGGACGCTCACCGGCGCGCCGAAGATCCGCACGATGGAGCTGATCGACGAGCTCGAGCCGGTCAAGCGCGGCGTCTACGGCGGCGCCTGCGGCTATCTCAGCTACGCCGGCGACATGGACGTCGCGATCGCGATCCGCACCGGCATCGTCAAGGACGGCGAGCTGCACGTGCAGGCAGCGGCCGGGATCGTCGCCGACTCGGTGCCCGAGCTGGAGTGGAAGGAGACCGAGGCGAAGGCGCGCGCGCTGCTGCGCGCCGCCGAGCTCGTCGAGGAGGGCTTTTGAAATGCTCGTCGTCATCGACAACTACGACAGTTTCACGTTCAACCTCGTCCAGTACTTCGGCGAGCTCGGCGAGGACGTGCGGGTGTTCCGCAACGACGAGATCGACGTCGCCGGGATCGGCGCGCTCGCGCCCGAGGCGATCGTCCTCTCGCCCGGGCCGTGCACGCCGGCCGAAGCGGGCATCTGCGTCGACGCGATCGGCGCGTTCGCGGGCAAGCTGCCGATCCTCGGCGTCTGCCTCGGCCACCAGGCGATCGGCGCCGCGCTCGGCGGCAAGGTCGTCCGCGCCGCGCGGCTGATGCACGGCAAGGCCGACGAGATCCGCCACGACGGCCGCGGCGTCTATGCGTCGCTTCCTGATCGCTTCTCGGTGATCCGCTACCACTCGCTTGCGATCGAGCAGGCGAGCCTGCCGCGCGAGCTCGACGTGACGGCGACGGCGAGCGACGGCGAGATCATGGGCGTTCGCCACCGCGAGCTCGCGGCGACGAAGACGCCGCTCGAAGGCGTTCAGTTCCACCCGGAGTCGATCCTGACCGAGCACGGCCACGCGATGCTCAAGAATTTCCTCGAGGCGACGCGATGAACGATGTAAACCTGATCGACCTGCGCAGCGACACGGTGACGCGGCCGACGGCAGCGATGCGCGCCGCGATGGCTGCCGCCGAGGTCGGCGACGACGTCTTCGGCGACGATCCGACGGTCAACGCGCTGCAGGAGACGATCGCCGCGCTGCTCGGCAAGGAAGCGGCGCTGTTCGTCGCCAGCGGCACGCAGGGCAACCTCGTCTCGATCCTCAGCCATTGCGGCCGCGGCGACGAGTACATCGTCGGCCAGATGGCGCACACGTACCGCTGGGAAGGCGGCGGCGCCGCGGCGCTCGGCGGCGTCCAGCCGCAGCCGCTCGAGCACGCCGCCGACGGTTCGTTGCCGCTCGCCGCGATCGACGAGGCCGTCAAGCCCGACGACGCGCACTACGCGAAGAGCCGCCTGCTCTGTCTCGAGAACACGATCGGCGGCAAGGCACTGCCGATCGCTTACCTCACCGACGCGTGCGCACTCGCCAAGCGCCGTGGCTTGTCGACGCATCTCGACGGCGCACGCCTCTTCAACGCCGCCGTCGCGCTCGGTGGCGATCCGCGGGCGACGGCGCGCGCGATCGCAGCGCCGTTCGACAGCGTCTCGGTCTGCTTCTCGAAAGGGCTCGGCGCGCCGCTCGGATCGGCCGTCGTCGGCCGGCGCGATTTCATCGCCCGCGCGCATCGCTGGCGCAAGATGGTCGGTGGCGGGATGCGCCAGTCGGGGATCGTCGCCGCCGCGGCGCTGCATGCGCTCGAGCACCATGTCGACCGCCTCGCCGACGATCACGCGCTCGCGGCACGTCTCTGCGACGGCATCGCCGGCCTGCCGGGGCTCGCCGTCGAACGACCGCAGACGAACATCGTCTTCGCCGACGTGACGAGCGAGCGCGCCGCGGGCCTCATCGCGCACCTGCGCTCGCGCGGCGTCCTCGCGACCGGCGGCAAGCGCCTGCGCTTCGTCACCCACCTCGATGTCGACCGCGAGGGCGTCGACCGCGCTGTCGCTGCGATCGCCGACCACCTGAACGGCTGACGCCTCAGGGCAGCGCGTTGAAGTCGGCGTCGAGGATCAGGCTCAGGTCTTCGCGCGTTTCCTTCAGCTGCACCAGTGTTGCCTGGTGCGCGGCGAGCGGATCGCGATTGAGCAGAGCGGTGAGAATGGCCTTGTGCCGCGGCAGCGAGAGTGCGTGCGTGTTCGGCAGACGGCTGCTCAGCTTGATCGATTCGCGCAGCGCCAACGACAGCATGTTGCCGATGTACGCCAGCAGATCGTTGTTCGTCGCCTCCGCGATGCGGCGATGGAAGGCGAGGTCGGGCTCGAGCAGCTCGGCCGCGGTCGTGGCCGCCTCCATTCCCGCGTAGGCCTCGGCGATCCCGCGCAACGCCGCGTCGCTGGCGACCTTCGCGGCGAGCGCGGCGGTGGCCGGCTCGAACACGCGGCGCACGGTGAGCAGCGTCTCCACGAACTCGGCTTGCGGCTGACTCTGGATCAGCCAATACAGCACGTCGGGATCGAGCAGGTGCCACTCGTTGCGGGGCCGGACGATCGCGCCGGCACGCTGCCTCGACACCACGAGCCCCTTGGCCACCAGGACGCGCGTGGCCTCGCGCAGCACCGGCCGGCTGACTTCGTAGTCGGCGAGCAGCCCGGCCTCGCCCGGCAGCCGGTCGCCCGGCTTGAACTGCCCGCCGACGATGCGCATGCCGAGGTCGCGCACGATGCGCGCGTGCATGCTCTTGCGCTCGGGCGGTTGCCGATAGTCGCGATGGCCGTGGCTCGCGGTGTGCGCGTGCATCTTCAGGCCCTGCCCCAGCGCAGCACCATCGGATCGAGCCGCCGCGCCGTCTCGATCAGTCCGGCACGCGTCGCCGGATGCAAGGGGGACAAGGGATGGCGCGGTCGCTCGCACGCGATGACGCCGCCCTCCTGGAGCAAGGCCTTCGCGGCGAGCAGCCCGGCCTGCCGGTTCTCGTAGTTGATGAGCGGCAACCATCGCTCGTAGGCGGCGACTGCGCCCTCGCGCCGACCCGCGAAGTAGGCATCGACGATGGTGCGAATTCCATCCGGATAGCCGCCGCCCGTCATCGCGCCGGTGGCGCCCGCGTCGAGGTCGGGCAGGAGCGTGATCGCTTCCTCGCCATCCCATGGGCCCTCGATCCGCTCGCCACCGAGGCGGATCAGCTCGCGCAGCTTCGCCGCCGCGCCCGCGCACTCGATCTTGAAGTAGCGAACGTTCTCCGTCTCGTCGGCGATGCGCGCCAGCAGCGCCGCCGGCAGCACCGTACCGCTCACCGGTGCGTCCTGGACCATGATCGGGATCGCGAGCGCGTCCGATAGGCGCGCGAAGAACTCTCGGATCTGCGCTTCGCCGACACGGATGGTCGCGCCGTGATAGGGCGGCATGACCATCACCATTGCCGCACCCAGCGCCTGCGCCCGCCTCGACCTCTCGATGCAGACCTGCGTGCTGAAGTGCGTCGTCGTCACGATCACGGGCACGCGGCCGGCGACATGCTCGATGATCGTCTTGGCGAGCTGCTCGCGCTCGTCGTCGGCGAGCACGAATTGCTCGGAGAAATTGGCCAGGATGCACAGGCCCTGCGAGCCCGCGTCGATCATGAAGTCGACGCATCGCTTCTGACTCGCCAGATCGAGCTCGCCCGACTCGGTGAAGGGCGTGGGAACGACGGGAAAGACGCCGCGAAAACGAGCGCGCATGACGGTCCCTCGAAGCAGGTCAGCGTCCAACTCCATCGATATTAAGTAAGCCTTTATTTCGAAGGATGGTCGGTATTTACCCTCCTCGCGTGGACAAATCGCGTCTTTTAGTATGACTACTAAGAGTCGAAGGACCGCCGCTCATGAGCGAGTACGCCCGCTACCCGAGCCTCGACGGTCGCGTCGTGCTGATCACCGGCGGGGCGACGGGAATCGGCGCGACTCTCGTCGAGCAATTCGCGGCGCAAGGCGCCCGCGTCGGCTTCATCGACATTGACGTGACGGGCGCCGAGGCCCTGCTGTCGCACCTTCCCGATGCCCGGCACGTGCCGGTCTTCGTCGCCGCCGACCTCACCGACATCGCCGCGCTCGATGCCGCGATCGATGTCGTCCGCGGCCGACTCGGCGGCATCACGGTCCTGATCAACAACGCCGCCAACGATCAGCGTCACGCGGTCGCGGCGACGACTTCCGAGACTTGGGATGCCGGGATCGCCGTCAACCTGAAGCACCAGTTCTTCGCTGCGAAGAACGTCGTCGCCGACATGAAAGCGGCCGGCGGCGGCTCGATCGTCAATTTCGGCTCGGTCAGCTGGATGCTCAAGCAGGGCGGCATGCCGGTCTACACCACGTCGAAAGCGGCGGTGCATGGGTTGACGCGCAGTCTGGCGCGCGATTTCGGGCCCTTCAACGTGCGCGTCAACACGCTCGTTCCCGGCTGGGTGATGACGGAGAAACAGATCCGGCTCTGGCTCGACGACAAGGGCCGCGCCGAGATTGCGCGCGGCCAATGCATCGGCGCCGAGCTGCTGCCCGAGCACATTGCGCGCATGGCGCTTTTCCTGGCTGCCGACGACAGCGCGATGTGCACCGCGCAGAACTTCGTCGTCGACGGCGGCTGGACCTGATCCAAAACTCGAAGACCTGCGGCCGAGCAGGCGAGATGGCAACCTTGTTCAATCCAGAGGAGACAAAGATGCATATTCAAAGACGCACCGTGATCGCGGCCGCCGCGGCCATCGCCGGGGTTCCCGCCTCAGTCCTGGCGCAGAACAAGATCGTGCTCGGCTTTGCCCAGATCGGCGCCGAGAGCGAATGGCGGACCGCCAACACCGAGTCGATCAAGTCGGCCGCCAAGGAAGCGGGAATCGACCTGCGCTTCTCCGACGCCCAGCAGAAGCAGGAGAACCAGATCAAGGCGCTGCGCTCGTTCATCGCGCAGAAGGTGGACGTGATCGCGTTCTCGCCGGTCGTCGAGTCGGGCTGGGGAACGGTCCTGCGCGAAGCCAAAGCGGCGAAGATTCCGGTCATCCTGTCCGATCGCGCCGTCGACGAGAAGGACGACACCCTGTGGGTGACCTTCATGGGCTCGGACTTCGTCGAGGAAGGTCGGCGCGCCGGCCGCTGGCTGCTCGAGAACTACAAGGGCACCGGTGACGTCAATATCGTCGAGCTGCAGGGCACCGTCGGCTCGGCGCCGGCGATCGACCGCAAGAAGGGCTTCGAGGAGATCATCAAGGCGCAGCCGCGCTTCAAGATCATCCGCAGCCAGACCGGCGACTTCACGCGCGCCAAGGGCAAGGAGGTGATGGAAGCGTTCCTCAAGGCCGAGGGCAAGAAGATCAACGTCCTCTACGCGCACAACGACGACATGGCGATCGGCGCGATCCAGGCGATCGAGGAAGCGGGGCTCAAGCCCGCCAAGGACATCACCATCATCTCGATCGACGCAGTGAAGGGTGCGTTCGAGGCGATGATGGCCGGCAAGCTCAACGTCAGCGTCGAATGCAGCCCGCTGCTCGGTCCGCAGCTGATGCAGGCCGTGAAGGACCTGAAGGCCGGCAAGACGCTGCCCAAGCGCATCGTCACGAAGGAAGGCGTATTTCCGATGGAGGTGGCGGCGAAGGAATTTCCGAACCGGAAATACTGAGCCTTGCCCGAAGCGGTCGTCCTGGAAGCGCGCGGGCTGACCCGCCGCTTCACCGGAGTCCTGGCCCTCTCCGGCGTCGACTTTCGCTTGCGCGCCGGCGAGGTCCATGCCCTGATGGGGCAGAACGGCGCCGGCAAGTCGACGTTGGTCAAGGTGCTGACCGGCGTCTACCCGGCCGACCGCGGCGAGCTCCTGCTCGACGGCACGCCGGTGCGGCCGACCTCACCGGCCGCGGCGCAGCGCCTCGGCATCAGCACGGTGTACCAGGAGGTCAACCTCTGCCCGAACCTCTCGGTCGCGGAGAACATCTTCGCCGGCCGCTTTCCGCGTCGCGGCGCGAGCGGGCTCTGGCGAATCGACTGGCCGCGCGTGAACGTCGAGGCACGCTCGCTGCTGGCGCGCCTGCATCTCGACATCGACGTGACGCGGCTGCTCTCGGACTACTCCGTCGCCGTCCAGCAGATGATCGCGATCGCGCGTGCGCTCGGCGTGCGCGCGAAGGTCCTGATCCTCGACGAGCCCACCTCGAGCCTCGACGAGGAAGAGGTGGCACAGCTGTTCACCGTGCTGCGCCGCCTTCGCGACGAGGGGCTGGCGATCCTCTTCATCACCCACTTCGTCGAGCAGATGTATGCCATCTGCGACCGCATCACCGTGCTGCGCAACGGCGAGCGGGTTGGCGAATTTCGCAAGGACGAATTGCCGGTGGCCGACCTCATCACGGCGATGGTCGGGCGGGAGCTGGGCGTCGCGGTCGGTCACGCTGACGCCACGGCGGGCGAAGCTCTCGCGACGGCGCCGCCTCTTCTCGAGGCGCGCGGGCTCGGCCGCCGCGGCCACCTGCGGCCGCTCGACCTCAGCCTGTCCCGCGCCGAGGTGGTCGGCGTCGGCGGCCTGCTCGGCTCGGGTCGCACCGAGCTCGCGCGCTTGCTCTTCGGCCTCGACAAGGCCGATCGCGGCGACGTGGTCCTGGCCGGCGAGGCGGTGCGCCTCGACAGTCCGGTGCATGCGATTCGCGCGGGGCTGGCGTTTTGTCCCGAAGAGCGCAAGGTCGACGGCATCGTGGCCGGGCTCTCGCTGCGCGAGAACATCGTCCTCGCGTTGCAGGCGCGCCTCGGCATCTTCCGCTTCCTCTCCCGGGCGCAGCAGCAGCGCATCGCCGAAAGCTACGTGCGCTCGCTCGGAATCGTGACCGCCGACCTCGACACGCCGATCGCCCTGCTGTCGGGCGGCAACCAGCAAAAGGCGGTGCTGGCCCGCTGGCTCGCCACCGAACCGCGCGTGCTCATCCTCGACGAACCGACGCGCGGCATCGACGTCGCCGCCAAGCAGGACATCATGAACCGGATCCTGACGCTCGCGCGCGGCGGCCTCGCGGTGCTGTTCATCTCGTCGGAGATGGAGGAGGTCGTCCGCGTCTCCGACCGCATCGTCGTCTTGCGCGATCGCGCGAAGGTCGGCGAGCTCCCCGGTGGCAGCACCGAGGAGGCGGTCTATCGCATGATCGCTGCCGAGTCGTGATGCCCGGCTCGCTGCGCCAGCGCGTCCTCGGCCACCGCCTGCTCTGGCCGGCACTGGCGCTCCTCCTGCTGCTGGCCGTCAACGGCGTCTTCAATGCCGGTTTCTGGCACCTCCAGTGGCGCGACGGCCATCTCTACGGCAGCGTCATCGACATCCTCAACCGTGCCGCACCGCTGGCGCTGGTCGCGCTCGGGATGACACTCGTGATCGCGACGCGCGGCATCGACATCTCGGTCGGCGCCGTCGTCGCGATCGCCGCCGCCACCGCCGCCTTGATGATCGGCGGCGCGCTGGTCATCAAGGATGGCGTGCCGGTGCACACCAGCCGCTTTCCACTTCCGGTTGCGATCGGCGCCGCGCTCGGCGTCGCCGCCGTCTGCGGGTTGTGGAACGGCCTGCTCGTCGCGCGGGTCGGTATGCAGCCGATCATCGCCACGCTGATCCTGATGGTGGCCGGTCGCGGCATCGCCCAGCTTCTCACCGGCGGCCAGATCATCACGATCTACTACGGGCCCTATTTCTTCCTCGGCAACGGCTTTCTCTTCGGCCTGCCTTTCGCGGTCTTCATCGCTGCCGCGGTGTGGGCGGTGCTGCACCTGCTGATGACGCGGACGGCCCTCGGCCTCTTCATCCAGGCGATCGGCATCAACCCGGCGGCGGCGCGCGTCGCCGGGCTGCAGGAGCGCGCGATCACGGTCTGCGTCTACGTCTTCTGCGGCGTGGCGGCCGGCGCGGCGGGGCTCATCATCAGCTCGAACGTGAAGAGTGCCGACGGCAACAACGCCGGGCTGCTCCTGGAGCTCGACGCCATTCTTGCCGTCACGCTCGGCGGCACGGCGCTGACGGGCGGCCGCTTCAGCCTGGCCGGCAGCGTGCTCGGCGCCCTGATCATCCAGGCGCTCACGTCGATGATCTATTCGATCGGGGTGCCGCCCGAGATCAACATGGTCGTCAAGGCCGCCGTCGTCTTCATCGTGATGCTGCTGCAGTCGGCGGAGTTTCGCCGCGCCGCGCGCGGCTGGATCTGGCGCGAGGCGATGCCGTGAGCGGCCTGTCGCGCCGGTTCGCGCGGATCGACCCCCGCCACCTGCCGCTGCTCGGCACGGTCGCGGTGCTCGTCCTCACCGCGAGCTACGGCTCATTCGCCTACCGCGGATTCTTCTCGGCGCAGGTCTTTCTCAATCTGCTCATCGACAACGCTTTCCTCTGCATCGTCGGCGTCGGCATGACCTTCGTGATCCTCTCGGGCGGCATCGACCTTTCGGTGGGTGCGGTGATCGCGCTGACGACGATGGTCTCGGCCGCGCTCGTCGAGCACCGGCACTGGAGCGCCGCTGCCGCGATCACCGTCGTCCTCGTCATGGGCACGGCGTTCGGCGCCCTGATGGGCTGGCTGATCGAGCGCTTCCGGCTGCAGCCCTTCATCGTGACGCTGGCTGGAATGTTCCTGGCGCGCGGCCTGTGCTACCTGATCAGCATCGATTCGATCAGCATCACCGATCCGACCTACACCGCGATCTCGCAGGCTCGGCTGCCCTTGTGGAGCGGCGAGGCCTCGATCACCGTGGGCGCCGTCGTCGCGCTCGCCGTCGTCGCGGCCGGCATCTACCTGGCGCATTGCACGCCGTTCGGCCGCACCGTATACGCGATCGGCGGCAGCGAGTCCTCGGCACTGCTCATGGGCCTGCCGGTCGCGCGCTGCACGGTGCTCGTCTACACGCTGAGCGGCTTCTGCTCGGCGCTGGCCGGCGTCGTCTTCACGTTCTACACGCTGTCGGGTTACGGGTTGCACGCAGTCGGTCTCGAGCTCGATGCCATCGCCGCCGTGGTCATCGGCGGCACGCTCCTCAGCGGCGGCGTCGGCTACGTCGCCGGCACGCTGTTCGGCGTTCTCATCCTGGGCATCATCCAGACGCTGATCAGCTTCGACGGCTCGCTCAGCTCGTGGTGGACGCGCATCGTCATCGGCGCGCTGCTCTTCGTTTTCTGCCTGCTGCAACGGCTGTTCGAGTCGCGATCCTGAGGCGAAGCTCGTCGCCGCGATCAGGCGATGCCGAATCGGTACACGGTGCTGCTCCGAAACGTCTCGCCAGGCCGCAGGATCGTCGACGGAAACTCCGGGCGGTTCGGCGAGTCGGGATAGTGCTGCGGCTCGAGGCAGACGCCGTCACCCTGCCGGATCATCGTGCCACCGGCGCCGCGCAGGCTGCCGTCGAGAAAGTTGCCCGAATAGAACTGCATGCCGGGCTCGCTGGTCTCGATGTCGAGGACGCGGCCGGAGGCGGCATCGTGCAAACGCGCCGCGAAGGCAACGCCTTCGCCGTCCCGATCGATGATCCAGTTGTGGTCGTAGCCGCGCGCCAGCGCGAGCTGCGCGTCGCGGGCGCGGATGCGCGCCGAGATCGGCGTCGCGACGCGAAAGTCGAACGGAGTGCCGGCGACCTCGGCGATTCCCACCGGAATGAGGTGCGAGTCGATCGGCAGATAGCGGCTCGCCGCCAGCGTCAGGCTCTGCCCGAGAGCGCTGCCCGCGCCGGCGAGATTGAAATAGTCGTGATGGCTGAGGTTCACGACCGTCGCCCGGTCGCACGACGCGCCGTAGTCGATCCGCCAGGCGTTGTCGGCCGTCAGCGTGTAGTGCACGGCCACGGCGAGTCGGCCGGGGAATCCTTCTTCGCCGTCTTCGCTCTCGTAGTCGAGACGAAGCGAGACGCTGCCGTCTTCGCTCGCCGGCTCGGGGGTCAGCCGCCACCAGCGTTTGCCGAATCCGCGAGCGCCGCCGTGCAGGGTGTTCGGGCCATCGTTGACCGCGAGGCGATGCACTTCGCCGTCGAGCACCAAGCGAGCACCGGCGATGCGGTTCGCGAAGCGGCCGACGATGGTCCCGAAATTCGGATTGCGCAAGACGTAATCGGCGAGCGTCGGCAAGGCGAGCACGACGTTGTCGAAGCGGCCGGCGCGGTCGGGAACGCGCACGGCGGTGACGATGCCGCCCAAGTTGATCGCGCTGAGCGACATGCCGCTGCCGTTGACGAGCGTGTACTCGTCGACCGGACGGCCGTCGTCCAGCGTGCCGAACGCGCGACGCTCGATGCTGTCACGGCCCAGGCCCACGGCAGATCGCGTGCTCAGACCGCCAGCTCAAACGCGCAACGTCGTCGCGAAACGCCGCTCGCTGCCCGCGCCGGCGGGCCTCCGCGGCTCCGCGGCGAAGCCGACCCCGAGACGCGCTGAGCTCGCAATCCGACACCAGATTCCATGCGGCAATGTCGCTGTCAGTGAGGCCGCGGCAGTATTCCACGAACCCGGTCGCCGCATCGAGTCGCCGCCGCTCCGCGATCGACCCGACGCGCGTGACTCGAGTCGCCGCCGGGTGGTGCATAGTGCGTGGTCCCGAACGCCATCTTCTGTCGCTGGCGGTGCCGGTCAGACCCGGACCCGCCCGCCTGGTGGCGCATTGAACGACCGAGGACCGGAGCCGACATGGCGATCTCGAACAACGACGCGCTGACGCGCACGATCGAGCACCGCGAGATCTTCCACGACGAGATGCTCTCGCTCGTGCGCCGCATCATGAGCGGCGAGATGTCGCCGGTGATGATGGCGGCGGTCCTCGTCGGCCTGCGCGTCAAGAAGGAGACGATCGGCGAGATCACCGCCGCGGCGCAGGTGATGCGCGAGTTCGCGACCAAGGTCGAGGTGAAGGACCGCAGGCACCTCGTCGACATCGTCGGCACCGGCGGCGACGGTTCGCACACCTTCAACATCTCGACCTGCTCGATGTTCGTCGCCGCGGCGTGCGGCGCTCGCATCAGCAAGCACGGCAATCGCAGCGTCTCGAGCAGCTCCGGGAGCGCCGACGTCCTCGAGGCGCTCGGGGTGCCGCTGACGCTGACGCCGGCGCAGATCGCGGCGTCGATCGACGCCACCGGGATCGGCTTCATGTTCGCGCCGGCGCACCATCCGGCGATGAAGAACGTCGCCCCGGTGCGGAAGGAGCTCGGCGTGCGGACGATCTTCAACATCCTCGGCCCGCTCACCAACCCGGCCGACGCGCCGAACATCCTGATGGGCGTCTTCCATCCCGATCTGGTCGGCATCCAGGTGCGCGCGCTGCAGCGCCTCGGCGCCGAGCACGCGGTCGTCGTCTACGGCAAGGACGGCATGGACGAGGTCTCGCTCGGCGCCGCGACGATGGTCGGCGAGCTGAAGGACGGCGAGGTCCGCGAATACGAGATCCATCCCGAGGACTTCGGCCTGACGATGGCGAGCAACCGCACGCTGCGCGTCGAGACGCCGGCGCAGTCGAAGGCGATTCTCGAGTCGGTGCTCGCGAACGAAAAAGGACCGGCGCGCGACATCGTCGCGCTCAACGCCGGCGCGGCGCTCTACGCCGCCAACGTCGCGCCGACGCTCGCCGAGGGCATCCGCAGCGCCGCCGCGGCGATCGCCGACGGCTCGGCGCGCGCCAAGCTCGACGAGTTCGTCGCGTACGCCAAGCGAACGGCGAGCGCCTGAGGAGCCGCGATGGACGACATCCTCGCGCGCATCGTCGCCGTCAAGCGCGACGAGGTCGCGGCCGGGCGGCGCGTGCGCGACACCGCGGCGGTCCGGCGTGCTGCCGACTCGGGCGGCGCGCCGCGCGACTTCACCGGTGCGCTGCAGGCGAGGGTCGCTGGCGGCGCCGCCGCCGTGATCGCCGAGATCAAGAAGGCGAGCCCGAGCAAAGGCGTGCTGCGCGCCGACTTCCGTCCCGCCGAGATCGCCGCGAGCTACGAGCGCAACGGCGCGGCGGCGCTCAGCGTCCTCACCGACGAGCGCTTCTTCCAGGGCTCGGCGGCGGCGCTCGCGGCGGCGCGCTCGGCGTGCGGGCTGCCTGTGCTGCGCAAGGATTTCGTGATCGACGAGTGGCAGGTGTTCGAGTCGCGCGCGATCGGCGCCGACGCGATCCTGCTCATCGCTGCGGTGCTCGACGACGCCGAGCTCGCCGACTTCGAGGCGGCGGCGCTGGCGCTCGGCATGGGCGTGCTCGTCGAGGTCCACGACGAGCGCGAGCTCGAGCGTGCGCTGCGCTTGAAGACGCCGCTTCTCGGAATCAACAACCGCAACCTGCGCACATTCGAGGTCTCGCTCGAGACGACGCTGGCGATGCTGCCGCGCATCCCGCCGGACCGCGTCGTCGTCACCGAGAGCGGCATCGGCGGTGCCGCCGACGTCCGCCGGATGCGCGACGCCGGCGTCCACGCGTTCCTCGTCGGCGAGACGTTCATGCGCGCTCCCGACCCGGGCGCCGCGCTCGCGCAGCTGCTCGCGTGAGGGCGAGCGAGCTCGCCGAGCGGTCGACACCGCCGCCCGCCTGGGCCGCCGTCCTGCCCGGCTGGACTGCGGCGCGGCTGCGCGCCGTGCAGGACGCGGTCGTTGCGGTCTCGGGCGACGCGGCGATCGCCCGACGATCCGCTGCGGGCGCTCCGGCTCGTCGGCCCGGAGGCGGTGAAGGTCGTCATCCTCGGTCAGGATTCCTATCCGACCGCAGGGCACGCGGACGGCCTCGCGTTCTCGGCCGGCAAGGGGCGGCCGCGGTCGCTCGCCCGAATCTTCGAGTTGCTCGCCGAGGCGCGGCCTGGATTCCTCCGCCAGCAACGTGGTCGCTCGAAGGCTGGGCGCGGCAAGGCGGTTCTGCTTCTGAACCCTGTTCTGACGGTTGAAATCGGCCGCAGCGGCAGCCATCTGAATTGCGGTTGGCAGGCGCTTACTCGTCAGATCATCTCGTATCTCTGAGGCCGCGATCCTCCTCCAGTGTTCTTGCTGTGGAGGACGAAAGCGCGCGATTTCTGGACATCGACGCGTCCCGAGGGCTCTCGCGCGACGGCGCTGAGGACGCGGCATCCGTCGTACGACCTCGATGGCGCGTTCATGGCCGAAGGCAACCACTTCGCGGCGACGGCCCACCTCGTCGACTGGTGGTCCGAGATCGGCGTCCCCCGAGGGGACGTGCTATAGTTACCGGTTCGTCTCGGAGGGGTGCCCGAGTGGCTAAAGGGGGCAGACTGTAAATCTGTTGGCTTACGCCTACGTTGGTTCGAATCCAACCTCCTCCACCACGAAACATCAAGGCAAACGAGGGCGAACGCAGCCGCCCGCAAGCTTCCCGAGCGGGAGTAGTTCAATGGTAGAACCCCAGCCTTCCAAGCTGATGACGCGGGTTCGATTCCCGTCTCCCGCTCCAGTCCGACAAGCGCTTGGAACAGCCCCCGCCCCGAGCTCTTCTCAGACTGAGGTGAGTCCCATCTCCGCCCATGTGGCTCAGTGGTAGAGCACTCCCTTGGTAAGGGAGAGGTCGCGCGTTCGATCCGCGCCATGGGCACCAAAAGACGGCTAGCGAGGAACTGAAATGGCAAAGAGCAAATTCGAGCGCACCAAGCCGCACGTCAACGTGGGCACGATTGGGCACGTGGACCACGGCAAGACGACGCTGACGGCGGCGCTGACG
>Ga0207675_100002517_pt1 | contig 18136 bp, 14 predicted proteins | sample KBSSwiS42_FD_184305 | JGI IMG/M metagenome (GOLD analysis project Ga0207675, IMG submission 184305) | Switchgrass rhizosphere microbial communities from Kellogg Biological Station, Michigan, USA - KBS Switchgrass S4-2 (SPAdes) (version 2) | ecosystem: Host-associated > Plants > Roots >... | reverse complement strand
CATGTATATGAAATGTTCTTTAGCCCTGACGGAAAAAAAATACTAACTAAAGTTGTAGAAAACAACAATGATCTTATTGGACCTACATATTCAGGAATTATTTGGGATACTGAAACTGGCAAACAAATCGGTGAAGCAATTCGAATAAGTTATGATCAAAGCATGAGATCAAGCAAAGGTGGCGACCTCTTAGCAATTGGTTCTACTGAAGAAGGGAATATGAAAGAAATAGATCAATTAGTATCGATCGAGGCAGGTGATCTGGATATTCCTGATGACCTCTTAAAATTGCAAGTTTACCTGGTATCCGGTTATAAGTTTGATCTTACAACTAATGAAAAAATTCCATTAACACCCAAAGAATTTAGTGATATAAAATCCAGGTATGACCAGGTGGCTTTAGAACACTTCAGAACTTGCCGGTATCCCAGGTATAATTTTTGGAAACGCTTTCATGATAAAGAAGCAAAAAAAATCAGGGAAGATGACGAATGGAAGAAAAAGAATTATTCCGCTGATCAATTTACGATCTTATCAGGATTTCAGCCATCTGACAAAGTTGAAGAAGCAAACAATGGAAGCATTTTAAAACCTAACCAGGGAATTCTATCTAAAAATGGAAAATATTTACTGGCTTATCAAAGAGATGGTGATCTTGTTATCTATAAAAAGGACAGCATGGTGTCAATATGGTCTTCTCATACAGCAGGAAAACCCGCCTACAGAACAACTATGCAATTTGATGGCAATCTTGTGATCTATTCCGGTGATCCTGGAACAACTCTCGGTAATAAAGCAATCTGGTCTTCCGATACATGGAGAAAAAATCGTGGCGCCACTTTAGTGTTAGAAGACGACGGCAAGCTTGTAATTTATAATATTCACAATCAGCCAGTCTGGGATAATATATATGGAAAGAGAATAGAATAAATAAGAAATGGTGAGCTGAATATGCTAAGCCAACCAATTGTAAAATCAAAAACTACATACCATGGTCACCATTGAAGTATTAAAAAAAACGATAGCCGCTTTAGGGTATAAGTGGTTTGAAGATCAACCCAACATCATTGGAGTAAGAACTAAATTGCAAGTTCCTGATGTATTCAACGATATTTTACTCATTGTTTACAAAAAAGATGGTGCTGAGCAACTTTATTCTGCAACAATAACAACTGAGCCAGGAGTTTTTTATCAAAAGAAATTACTGAATTCAAAAGGATGCTGGGTAATGATGCCTGCTCAAATGATAAATGGTTATAAATCGGGATTTCACCAGGGTAAAAAGGATCACCGGGCACTGCAAAGTTTGGGTAAGATTTTTGGTCTGCGTGAAGATGACAAGGACGGTATTTTGTTTGACGATAAAGATGCTGTTGCTGCATGGGCAGAAGGGTCAGGAGTTGGCGCAAATATCCATGGAGCAAGAAAATTAGGAGATACAACGGTTGTAGGCCCCTGGAGTGCCGGTTGCCAGGTTCATTCTAATTGGACAAAGAAAGAAGAAATGATGGATATTGTTGACAACTATAAAAAGGTGAATAATGGGTGGGTTACTTATACACTTATCACAGAAGCCGATCTAAAATTTTAAATAAATGACGTGGGTTCGTACATCTGATGATCAGGTAAATTTTTATTTGATAAAGAAGTTTTTATTATAACCTATACTGTAAATAGTTTGCCAACACAAAAAAACTTAATTTTCTTATCTTCATTTTCAAACTTTCACTTATGCAAAAACTGCTTGCAGCTTTTATCGCTGTGATAATTTTCATACAATCCTTTTCTCAACAATTTGCACAGGAATATTTCAATGACATGAAATGGCGGATGATCGGTCCCCATCGGGGTGGAAGAACTGTTGGTGCAGTTGGCGTTCCTCAACAGCCAAATGTTTTTTATATAGGTGTAAATAACGGTGGGGCATGGAAGACCATTGATTACGGTAGAACATGGGTTCCCATTTTTGATGATCAGCCAACCGGTTCTGTTGGGGATATTGCTGTAGCACCTACTAATCCAAATATAATTTATGTTGGTTGTGGTGAGGGTATACAACGTCCTGATCTTTCTGTTGGTGATGGAGTTTATAAATCAACAGATGCAGGAAAAACATGGACACATCTTGGATTTAAAGATGCGCAGCAGATCGGTGGATTGGCTATTGATCAAACAAATGAGAATAAAGTTTTTGTTGCTGCATTGGGTCATCCATATGGGCCTAATGAAGAACGTGGTGTTTATAGAACAACCGATGGAGGTAAAACATGGGAACGAGTTTTATATAAAGATGAAAATACAGGTGCGGTGCAGGTAACGATCGATCCAAATAATTCAAATATAATTTTTGCAGCTATGTGGGCTGGCAGACAAGGACCATGGGAGAATGGCGCATGGAATGGAAAAGAAAGTGGTTTGTTTAAATCAACAGATGGGGGAACAACATGGAGAAAGATCACAAAAGGATTACCAACAACTGAACAAGGTTTAGGACGAATTGGATTTTGCATTGCTCCATCTGATTCAAAAAGAATGTATGCAACAGTTGATGCAGGAAGAGAAGGAGGGATTTATAGAAGTGATGATGCGGGAGAAAGCTGGTATCGGATTCAAACTGATAATCGCTATTGGGGCAGAGCAAGTGATTTTGCTGAAGTAAAAGTTGATCCGAAGAATGCAGACATAGTTTATTCTGCAAATGTTGTTACATGGAAAAGTGTTGATGGTGGAAAAACATTTAATGCTTTTCGCGGTGCACCGGGTGGCGATGATTATCATCGTATCTGGATAAATCCAAATGATCCCAATATAATTTTAATTGCCAGTGACCAGGGAGCTATTATCACAGTTAATGGTGGACAAACTTTTTCAAGCTGGTATAATCAACCCACAGCACAATTTTACCATGTAAGTATTGACAATGCATTTCCTTATAATGTTTATGGCGGGCAACAGGAAAGTGGAAGTGTTGGAATTGTATCAAGAGGTAACGATGGCAATATCAGTTATCGGGAATGGCATCCTGTTGGCGTAGAAGAATATGGTTATGTAGCAGCTGATCCAAATGATCCGAATATTATCTATGGAGGAAAGATCACCCGATATGATAAACGAACTGGTCAAACACAAAATATTTCTCCTGAAGCGGTGCGTAGTGGAAAATATCGTTTCTTAAGAACAGCTCCTGTCCTATTCAATCCTATTGATAAAAAAACATTGTATTATGCCGGTAATGTTTTGTTTAAAACAATGAACGGTGGTAATAGCTGGCAAGTCATTAGTCCTGATCTTACAAGAGAAAGTTGGGAAATACCGGCAAGTGTTGGTGTTTATACAAGCAATGATATGAAGACAATGCCACGCCGCGGAGTTATCTATACAGTTGCTCCGTCATTCAAAGACATTAATACGATCTGGTGTGGTACTGATGATGGATTGATACATGTAACAAGAGATGGTGGAAAGACATGGAAGAACGTAACTCCACCAGGAGTTACTTCATGGAGTAAGGTTTCATTGATGGATGCAAGTCATTTTGATGCGAATACTGTTTATGCTGCTGTAAATAGAATTCGTTGCGATGATATGCGGCCTCATATCTATAAAACAAATGATGGTGGAAAAACATGGAAAGAAATTGTCAATGGATTACCAAATGACCCTATCAATGTTGTGAGAGAAGACCCAATTCGCAAGGGATTATTATATGCAGGAAGCGAAAGAGCAGTGTATGTTTCTTTTAATGATGGAGAAAATTGGCAAAGCCTGCGGTTGAATATGCCTGCAACTTCCATTCGTGATCTGGTGATCAAAGATGATGATATTGTTGTAGGAACACATGGAAGAAGTTTTTGGATATTGGACAACATCACTCCTCTTCGTCAATTGACCGAAAAACTTTCAGCGTCAACAACAATTTTATACAAACCCCAAAATACTTATCGTGTACGCTGGGATATGTACACTGATACACCGGTACCACAGGAAGAAGCTGCCGGTGACAATCCTCCTGATGGAGCTATGATCGATTATTATTTAAATGAAGAAGCAAATAAGATCACTCTTGATATTGTTTCAAGAAATAGCTTAGGAAAAGAAGTGATTCTTAGATCATATTCAAATGACGATACATTATATAAGATAGGCAATGTAAATATTCCACATTACTGGATTCGTCCGCAACAAACACTTTCAAAAAAAGAAGGTCATCATCGTTTCCTTTGGGATATGAGATTGGATCCTTTAAATCTTCCTCCTTCCTATCCTATTGGTGCAACATATATGAATACAGCTCCTGATGCAACTTCACCATGGATCATGCCCGGCAATTATATTGCTCGCCTGATGATCGATGGAAAACTGCATGAGCAAAGCTTTACTATCAAAATGGACCCCAGGGTAAAGACAAGTTTGAAAGATCTACAAACACAATATGACCTGTCTTTACAATGCTATAATGGAAGAAAAGAATGTATGAAGATCATTGAAGATATCCGTTCCTATCGTTCTTCACTCAGAAACAAAATAACAAACCCGGATGAACTAAGTAAAAAAGATAAAGAAGCAGCGGCTTTAGAATCTTCGCCGCAAGGAAGCCAGGCAGAAAGTTTTGGAAAAATAAATGGAGAATTTACCAGCATATTTGGTGTATTGCAGGATAGTGATACTCCACCGACAACACAAACAATAGCTGCATTTAAAGAAGCAGATACGGCTTTTAAAGAATTAAAAAAGAAATGGGAAATTTTAAAAAAATAAATCAATGCAAAAAGGATCAGTAAGATTTATAGCTCTCATCAGCGCTTTATTGGGATGGTTTGCTGTAATCACACAGCTATTCCTGATCATAGATAACAGGGAAGTTTCGATCACCAATACTTTATTTAGATTCTTTGGTTTTTTCACAATTGATACGAATATCATTGTTGCCTTGTGCTTTACTTTTATTTTCCTGGGAACAAAATATCGCTTGGGAAGATTTTTCTCCAACCCTTCAACATTTACAGCGATCACGGTTTATATAACAATAGTAGGGATTGTTTACAATGTAATTCTTCGTTCACTTTGGGCGCCGACTGGTTTACAAAAGACAGTTGATGAGTTACTACACACTGTCATTCCTGCATTGGTTATCATATTCTGGTTAGCATTTGCTCCGATCGAGCAATTAAAATGGAAAAATGTTTTTGCATGGTTAGTCTATCCCATTGTTTACATGATCTATGCGCTTATTCAGGGCTATATTACCAAGTGGTATCCATATCCTTTTGTTGATGTAAATGAGATCGGCTATAATAAAGCTTTGATAAATGCCGGCGGCGTTTTACTAATTATTTTTCTTTTATCACTCGCTTTGATCGCAACAGGTAAGTTGATGAAGAAGATCGATAACAAAAAAGAAGTGGCAGGCTAAATGATCTCTCCATTTATCATCACTTTATCAATAAGATTTGAACCAAATGAGTAAGGAAGGTATGCCAATGAAGAAATTGATTTAGTAAAAATAAGATTTGCTTTTTTGCCAACAGTTATACTTCCCACTTCATCTTGTAACCCCATTGCATAAGCTCCATTGATCGTAGCGGCATTGATCGCTTCCTCAGGCAACATCTTCATTCCAATACAACTCATAGCAACAACAAGATTTATATTTCCTGATGGGGATGAACCCGGATTATAATCAGAAGCTAATGCAATAGCACAACCGGCGTCGATCAATTGTCTTGCAGGTTGAAAAGGCATTCGTAAAAAGAAAGCAGCAGTTGGAAGCAACGTCCCGATCGTATTTGAATTGGCAAGTATATTGATCGTAGATTCATTCATTGTTTCCAAATGATCAACGGATATTGCACCAAGCTTCACTCCAGTTTCAGCACCACCTGAAAGATTTAATTGATTGGCGTGGATCTTCGCCTTTAATCCATAGTCCATTCCTGCTTTGCAAACGGTTTCTGTTTCTTCAGGCGAAAAGAAGCCTTTCTCACAAAACACATCAATGTAATCAGCCAGTTCTTCTTTTGCAATTACTGGAAGCATATCATTTATGATAAGATCGATATACCCCTGGTGATTTTCTTTAAATTCCAAAGGATAGGTATGTGCTCCAAGAAAAGTTGATCTGATCGGAATTGGAGATGTTTCTTTTAAACGTTTTATCACTTTCAACATCTTTAACTCTCCTTCAACCGATAATCCATAACCGCTTTTAATTTCAATTGCCCCTGTTCCTAATCTCATTACCTCCTTCAATCTAGATAAAGAAAGATTGTATAGCTCATCAATATCAATTTCATTTACCCTTTTTGCTGAGTTTAATATCCCGCCTCCTTTTGCAGCAATTTCTGCATAACTCTTTCCTTTTATCTTATCTACAAATTCCTCTTCTCTGCTTGCTGCAAAAACTAAATGAGTATGACTATCACACCAGCAAGGAAGAATGAATTGGCCGGGAACATCAATGACACTTTTAAAGTTTGAGGTTTCAGGTGTGAGATCTTTCATTTCACCAAATTCTTTAATCAACCCCTTATCAATAATAAGGTATGCATTTTCAATACAAGAAAGTTCTGCTAATTCTTTTCCTCGAAGAAGTTTTGATTCTTTTCTTACGCCTACAAGCTGCTTTATATTTGTAATAAGAGTTTGCATCTATAACTCGTTCCAAACTTGTTTTGCAAATTGCTCTAACGATGGATCTCTTGCTCCCATCAACAATAATACACAATTATCAGTGAGATGAGAACGAACAGTTTTAACAAGATCATTCCTGTTCTCAACAAAAAATGCATTTGCTCCTTTTGCTTTCAGATCATTTATCAGATCATTGGCTGAAATATCTTTTGTCGTTGTGCCCCCAGCATAAAATATCTCACTCATCCATATTTCATCCTGTGGTCTTAAAGCTTTTGCTATTTCATCTACAAAATCGTCTCGCAAAAATTTTGTCGGAGCAAAACCATGTGGCTGAAACCATGCGATCACTTTTGGCGCAACTGGTTGGCAAGCCTTTATTGCTGCAGCACATTTAACGGGATTGTGAGCATAATCATCCACCATCCATACACCATTCTTATTTCCATAAACCTGGTTGCGACGATAAATACCTTCATAATTCTTTAATGCTTCGGAACATGTTTTAAGATCAACATCGATTTGATTGGCTACAGCAATTGCAGCCGTTGCATTTTCCATGTTATGCTTGCCGATGGCATGAATGGTGAATGGTGAATGGTCAATGGTGAAATGGATCTCTAAGCCATTCTGTGAAAAATGTTTTGCTATGTGTTTAGCATCAAGGCTCTCATCAATCGAAAAATCATGCTCTACATCCTGGGATAATTTTCTTGCTAAAAAATGTGATTGATTAACTACAAACCTTTTACTGTTATTTTTAAACACAGTAAATATCTCCATCAATGTGTCGATCTCTTTATGATCTTTATCGACATTTAATAATACACCTATCTCAGATTTGTATTGAACAATTGATCCATCACTTTCATCAGCTTCAATAACCAGCCACTCTCCTTTTCCAACTTTCGCATTCCCTATCTTTCCTTGCTTAATTATGCTTGTAAGACCTGCTCCACTTATAATACTCGGATCCATTCCTGCATACTCCAATATATCGAACAACATTGCGGTTGTTGTACTCTTTCCTGAAGTTCCACCAATTGCAATTGTTTTTTTACTTGCAGCGATCAAGGCAAGCAACTCGCTGCGTTTTATTATTGGAATGTTTAATTGCTTAGCTTTTTGCACTTCATAAACAGTATCTTCAATAGCAGTGCTTACAACTACCAGATCAGTCTGCTCATTGATACCAGATCCATCCTGCAGAAAACATTTGACCCCTTCTGCTCCTAATTTTTCTTTTGTTTCATTGTACTCATTTTCTTTGAAATACCGATCACTACCAGAAACATTTTTGCCAATGCCCTGGAGATATTGCGCCAATGCACTCATGCCGGCGCCGGCAACACCAATAAAGAAGGGATTTTTAAAATCGTTTAATGAAGAAATCATGATTGCAAATAAACATTGCTATTTGCAATTTTAAATAAAAATCAATTGGTTGGTGTAAATACTTTCACCCAATCCACATACATGGTACCGGGTTGAATAAGCGAGGGATCTAAGTTGGAAAAGAAAAGTCCGCCAACTGCAGTGTTCAATGTTATCTTTTCTGATTTACCAAACAAGTTTGGCACATATCCACCACTATTTGTTTTTACCAATACACCATCGAAATAGAAATTAAGTGCATTCTGTGTCCACACAAGTTCATACACATGATAACAAGTTTGCAGACTTGTAGTAGTTGTTATAAAACCTTCAGCCCCGCGAACCAAATTTCTATTGGCTGTTTTACCATAGAAGTAATTTGTCTGGTACTTTTTATCTTCCTGCCCTCTTGCTTCCAATACATCGATCTCACCTTGTGTTGGCCATGGATCGCCATAACTCCAAAATGCCGGCCACATTCCATAACCTGCTGGTAATTTAATTCTTGCCATTAATCTTACAGATGGCGCCAATGCCGACGCAGAGATCAAAGACTTTGATTCTATTCTTCCTGATGTATAATTAAATGTTTTTGGTGTGGGATCAAACGGAGTTGTCGGACCGACAACAGTTTCCTTTTTTACAGTGATCGCTAATTCACCGTTAGCCAATGAAAGATTTTGAGAACGGTAAAGCTGCAATTCATTATTAAATGCCCCACCAACCCATATATTCCATTGTGAAAAGTCAGTTGAAAAATCTTCATTGAATGTTCTTGTCCATCCTGCATTGGTAATTGCTGTTTCATCGATATCATAACCACAAACACCATCAACAGTTCCTGAACCACCTCCACCTCCAGGTCTTGCTGTAGCGATCTCTTCAGCAGGTTCAATCGTTTTTACTTCTTTTTTACAACTTATAATGATGAATGTAGAAAGGGTGAGTAAGACAAGGTTTCGTGTAGCAGTTTTCATAATAACATTTTTTTAAATGTAGTAATTATTAGTAATAAACCATTAGTGAACTTCTCAAAAGCGGAGATTTACTATTATCACTGTTCAATAAAATTGAGATCCTTTCCAAAAGTATCTTTTGTATAAAGTGCAGCAATAAAACCGATACACATTATAGTGATACCAGTTATCCAGGCGGCAGTAATGTAACTGTTCTCTCCAGAAAAAACATCCCCACGAAGAAATTTAAACAATAAAATTATTAAGGGAAGACAACCTCTTACCATATTAGGAATAGAAATAGCTGCTGTAGCTCTTAAGTTAGTGCCAAATTGTTCTGCACTCATGGTTATATATTGCACAGAAATACCGGAACCAAAACCAAGTCCCATACAAATGATATACATATTTGCTGCACTACCTCCACCCTTTGTTATAAAAAAGAGTGCAATAAAAGCGGTGGCGATGCCGTAAAAGATGAGTAAAGTTTTTTTCCTGCTCTTTAAATAATTACTAAGCAATCCTGCTGAAAGATCTCCTAAACCAAGAGCAACATATTGCAGCATCAAAGCTTTTGGCTGACTAAAATTTTCTATATGAAATCTTTTTGCAAACTCATCTGCAAATGTGATGATGATACCAATAATATACCACACCGGCAATCCAATAAATATTCCACGGACATATCGAAGAAACCGATCGCGGCTGGTAAACAACATCAATAGGTTTCCCATTTTCTCTTTTGATGTTTTTACTGCATCATACATTCCACTTTCCAAAACAGAAACACGAAGAAACAATAATGCGATCCCCATTCCGCCTCCGATGAAATAACATAACCGCCAATCTTCACCACTCAAATTATAAACAATATATGCTGTAATGGTACCCATTACTCCACTGCATGCAATAATGGTAGCAGCGATCCCTCTTTTTTCTTTAGGTAAAATTTCTCCTGTTAATGTGACGCTTGCCCCTAATTCACCCGCAAGACCAAGACCAGCTATAAAACGAAGCCATGTATATTGATCAATATCCTTAACGAAACCATTTGCAATTGTTGCCAGGGAGTATAAAAGTATAGAACCAAACAACACGCTTTTCCTTCCTTTCTTATCACCCAACACTCCCCATATCAATCCGCCAATAACCAATCCGATCATTTGCCAACTTATCACACTCTCTCCGACCTCCTTCATTCGATCTTTGTCTACTCCGAGTTCTGTAAAACTTTTTATCCGAACGATAGCAAAAAGTAAAAGGTCATAGATGTCAACAAAAAAGCCAAGTGCTCCAACAATTACAGGAAGCGAAAAGATACTGTATTGCTTTTGCTGCATGGATGAGTTTATACAGGGAAGATAAGAAATGAAGAATGTAAAATATTATTTTAATCTTGAATAGATAGCGGTATCACTGAATTTGCCTCTGAAGTAAAAATTCTCTTTTAAATGTCCTTCTTTTACAAAACCAGTTTTCTCAAGTACAGAAGAAGAAGCAGTATTCTCCGGACTAAGTAATGCTTCTATCGAATGCAACTTTAAATTGTTGAAACCATAATCAACAACACAATTTATAGCCTCTTTCATTAATCCTTTTCCCCAATGATCAGGATGAAGAATATAACCGATCTCACTGCGATAATTTTCTTCCTTAAAATTCCAAAGACAAATTGTTCCTATGACCTTCGCTGTATCAGACAGTAATGCGATTCCCCAAAGAATATTCTCGTTGTCATCTATACTTTTATTGATCTTATTAATAAACTCTTCGACTTCTTTAATTGATTGTGCCGGTTCTCTTCCCAGGTACCGTAATACATCTTCATTTGATCGGAGAAAAAACATTTCCGTTGCGTCATTATTTGTAAGCCTTCTTAATAAAAGTCTTTCTGTTTTTAATTCGGGAAAAGGAGAATAATTCAATTCCATATAAGTGAAATTAGTTTAATGATCGCCAAAGTTCTTTTGTCATTTCAAATTTTATTTCGTCCGTACCATGCACACCAATTTCTTCCACGGCGGAGCTTATAATCTTCTACATCTTTATCGGGAACTAGATTTGGATCAGACAGTTGATTTTCCTTTACAAGATTTCTCACCACTTGAATTTGGGGAATATCTTTTAATTCGGCAACACGTATTTTGATTTCATAAAAATTAAAAAATATTATAGAACAGAAAAAAATATTTACTCTTCACAAATAATCCACAAACAGGTTTGACACTTGATAAATAAATAACAGCTGACAGGTTACATAATTAACTTTGCGGTATTAAGTGCAACGAAGAGCCCGTTTTGGTCCGTTTTCCACGAAGTGCTTGCTAATGAACGATAGTTTAAGAACATTTAAAACTTAAAAGAACGAAAATGGTACAAAAAACCTATTACAAAACAAAAGATTATTGCAAAGTAAAATTCTCTTTCAAAACTGATGAAGCTGAAACAATCGCTATAGTTGGTTTGAACAGTGACTGGAAAAATACAGTTACGATGAGCAAGAAAAAAGATGGAAGTTTCAGTGCTGATGTTAATCTTCCCAAAGATTCTACGCATGAGTTCAAATACCTGGTAAATGAAACCTTGTGGATTAATGAGCCTGAAGCCGACAAAGAAGTTCCAAATGTGTTTGGCGGAAGCAATAGTGTGATCGTTATCTAAACCCGTCTATATACTATCATTTGACCCGGCAATGCCCAAAACAAATTGGAAGTTGCCGGGCTAAGTGTTTTACAGCATCCCGTTTTACTCGCATTTTTACCATCAAAACATAAAATATTGGATTTGTTGCGTAAATAAATTATGTTGGTACCCGAAAACAAATCATTTTGGTTTATGAAATGGCAAAAACACCTGCTGATACTACTTTTTATTTCTTCTATCCTTGTAGCATGTTCAAGTGGGAACGATGATTCAAATTCAACCCAGGCTACCACAACTACAAATACACCACCTGCATCTCCAACTGAAACTTTGAAAAGCGATGCGAAGGAAAAAAGGTCTGATGCAGTTGTGCAAAGATTGAAAAGTAACGTGCAAACTATGAGTGAATCTGCTTATCCCGGTGATAACACGAAAAATCTCACTTTTAAAAATGTTTTTAAATACGATAAAAACGGCAACAGGCTGGAATTATCCAACTATAAATCAGATGGCGGATTAGTTTCTACAATTAAGTCCGTATATGATTCAAGTGGTAAAATAGTAGGTGAAGAAACTGTTCTTGCCAACGGTGTTGTTGATATCAAAACAACAATAAAAACAGATGAGAACGGAAATAGGGTTGAACAAACCGATAACAAACAAGGCGGAGGAGGCAATCTATTTAATTACAAATACATTTATAGATACGATGCGCAAGCACATATGATCGAGAGAATTGGGTATCGTGGAAATGGCGGTTTCTTTTTGAAATATAACTTTAACTATGATGCTAATGGTAACAGAACCGAATGGCTTCAATTAACACAAGCTAACCAGATCATATCAAAGGTGACTTACAAATATGACGACAAGAATAATATAATTGAAGAAACAAAATACCAGGGTGATAACACTGTCAAGGAAGCTTACACCTACACTTATGAGTTTGACAAAAAAGGTAATTGGACGAAACAGAAAAAACTACAGAATGGCACCGTGGTAGAAACAAGAGTGAGGGAATATAAATACTACTAAAAATTAATTACCTGCCTGATCTTTCTTGTGATCAGCGCCATGCTGAGATACTTGATATTTAAGAAATCAAAATGACGAAGTAACAGGAATGTGATCGCTGTCTCCTTTAATGCAATAGCATTGTTGAAACAATCCAATGCTTTATCTCTTGCACCGGCACGGGCATAATCAATTCCCATCCAGACTTGCGAGATATATTCGCTTTTATCCTTTAATTCATTATAATGAGCATCCACTTCTTTTTCCATCAAAGATTGATCTCCATCTGTGTAGAACTTAAGCAAACTTTTATTGCCAGATTTTTGCGCTGCTGTTACTGCTTCTTCTTTATTGTTCAAAAACCAATAAAGCCTTGACAATTCTCCATAATACATTTTTTGAAGTGCTTGATCACCAGCTGATTTTTCAACCAATGCTTTTTGCATTGCAATAGCTTCATCTACCTGGTTATTGTTTACTAATGCTCTTATCCTGTTTTCCACCAAATAATCCCACATTGGATTCAATTCGGTACCACGGGCATAGACTTTTAAAGCCTCGTCTTTTTCTTCTTTTGCTTCAAGCAAAATGCCCAACCATAAATAAACGTTGGATTGGTTTGCATTCAGATCAATGGCTCTTCGATATGTTATTTCAGCAGCATGCCAGTCAAATGTTTGATGATACCAGTAACCCAATGTTGCCTGTATCTCTCCTGATGATGGATCAAGTCCCAATGCGGTATCGATATTCTTTTTTGCCAACCATAACATCCTTGTTGGATCTTCATATCCACGGAATGATGAAAGCAAATAAGTAGTAGCAAGACCGGAATAAGCATCAGCAAATGTTCTGTCTTTAGCTACGGCTTGCTGAAATAATTCTCTTGCAACCAATAGATCTGTCTTATTCCTTTTTTCAACCAGGAATTTACCACGCATATAAAGATCATATGCCTGCAAATTCACCGTTGGTACATAATCCAGCTGCTGCGATTCTTTTTTTGTCAATGTTGTATTAAGAACCGAAGCAATAGCAAGCGCCACTTCTCTCTGAATTGTGAATATATCATCGACAGGGCGGTCATAAGATTCGGACCAAAGGTGTTCATCAGAAACAGCATTAATTAACTGTGCCGTAATTCGAATTTTTGTTGATGAACGCTGCACACTTCCCTCCAATATTGTTGCAACCCCCAGCTCCTTTCCTATTTCCTTAATCGACTTCGGTGTTTTCTTATATTGCATTACCGATGTTCTGGAAATAACTTTAAAAGATTTGATTTTGGAAAGCTGGGTAATGATATCTTCCGTTAATCCATCACTAAAATATTCCTGCTCCTTATCACTGCTCATGTTTAAAAATGGCAAAACGGCAATACTATTCTCATCAATCGCCACTTGTTCATCATCTGCATTTGTGTGATAAACGGTGGTGCTGTATTCCGTAAGCACTTCATATATGCGGATCGGTGTTCTTACATTCTTTAATTTTTCTTCTTTAATGAATACAGAATCCATTCCTTTTTTATTGGCGATGTTCCTGTATACCATTTCAGATACATAAATGCCACCGGCAGGCGCCAACGCTTGTATACGGGAGGCAATATTAACCACATCACCAAAGACATTACCATCTCTCAATAACACATCACCCATGTGAATGCCGATCCTGACAGGTACTTTGGGATCTTCATTAAAATCTGTTTGCAAAAGCTTGGCAAATTCTACAGCATCCGTTGCGCTATTGAAAAGTACAAGACAACCATCTCCATAGTACTGAATGATCTTGCCTTCGAGTTCCTCAACGATAATATCGATCACATGCCTGAAACGGGTGATCTTTTCCAGCGCTGTGTTCTCATCCTCCTGCATCATAGCGGTATAGTTCACTATGTCTGCAAAAAGGATTGCAGCTAATTGATGTGAATGTTCAGGCATAGGTTGAATGTTGGGGTGCGAAGTTAGTGAAAAGCGATTTCTATTGATTACGACGAATATACAATCGGTAGATTTTTTCTTGTGATATGCAGATGAAGGAAATCAATGTTGAATTAAAAACACTCTAATTTTTTTGTGGGGCTGCCTGGTCATCTTTCTTCTCTTCTTTCAGCAATTTAAAATATGTGACTTTAAAACGATTGTTTACAATTTCACCCTGCACCTCAGCTTTCCTTACCGCATTACAAAAACCATTTTTTGCATGAGCATCACCATGTGAATCGATACTGGTACCATCAACAAAATAGGGTTTGCCATCGATACGAACAGCGAGATCACAACTTTTTCCGGCAAGCTTGAATTGACATTCTCCACAAGCTGCTTCCACTATTTGTATTTTCTTATTGGGATCTGGAGTAGATACTTTTGGATCGGATTTCTGAGCTGACCCGATAAGACCTATTAAGGCAAAAGCAAGAAAGAATAAACCTTTTTTCATACATCGATATTATGCTGCAAAGCTAATGAATTTGCCAGGCTGTTTTTTTAATAATACAAGCTATTAAACTAATTAATCAGTAAATTGTCATTAAAAGGGTTTTACCCGGCAACCTGTAAGAAAAGTCCGCCGTTTTATCTTTAAGAATTTTTAACTTTAGAATTCAATCTTTATTTGTGCATTTACCCGGAGAAAATGATAAGAAAGCTGCTGCATTTGTCTTCCCTGCACAATTCTTATTGATTTTTGTTTTTCAGACATTGCTGTCATTAAATTCTTTTTCGCAATGCCCTCCCAATATAGATTTTGAAAACGGCAATTTCAATAACTGGAACTGTTATACGGGGAATGTTTCGGCGGCCGGAGGCGTTAATACAATTTCCCTATCAAATTCAGGTGGTCCAGTACCAAATCAACATACAATGTATTCAGCTCCGAGCTCCGAGCTTGATTATTTTGGAGGCTTCCCTGTTTTATGCCCAAATGGTAGTGGACATTCGATCCGCTTAGGTAACAATACAGGTGGCGGACAGGCAGAAGGAATCTCTTATGAATTCACAATACCTGCGGGGCAAGATATTTATTCCCTTATTTATCATTATGCGGTTGTTTTCCAGGATCCAAATCATGAAATATTTCAGCAACCAAGATTAGAAATAGAAGTATTGAATGTAACAGATAATGCTGTCCTCTATTGTTCATCGTTTACATTTATTCCTTTTGGTAATGTTTTACCAGGATTTTATGTTTCACCTTTCGCACAGGACACAACGAATGTCTGGTGCAAGGATTGGTCGGCTGTAAGCATCAACCTTGACAATAATGCAGGAAAGACTATTCGGTTATTTTTTAAGACAGCTGACTGCACATTCACACGACATTTTGGATATGCTTATATCGATGTGAATTCAGAATGCAGCAGCGAATTTGTTGGAGCCACTTATTGTCCTGATGATGCATTTGTAAATGTAACTGCACCTTTTGGCTATCAGCAGTACACATGGTTTAATAATAATTTCTCTCAAATACTCGGCAATTCTCAAAGTATAATGTTTACGCCACCGCCACCAGTGGGAACTACCATCGCAGTTGAAGTAGTTCCTTATTCTGGTTATGGCTGTCTTGATACATTATATGCCCACTTAATTGATACCTTAACTGTAAGAGCAAATGCTGGAAATGATGCTTTATCATGCAATCGGGAGCTTATGCCTCTTGGTGCTAATCCAAAACCCGGACTGAAATACAGTTGGAGTCCGTCTGCGGGACTAACTGATCCCAATATTGCCAATCCCCGAGCGGGACCCGCTGTAACTACTACATACATATTAACCACAAGTAGCGCAGGAGGAGGCTGTCCGGATACTGATACAGTCGTTGTCACAGCATCTCTTATTGATACATCAATAAGAGTTGTTGGCAAACTGGCCTATTGCATCACCAGCGGAGATAGTGCAGTGTTATTTGTGCAGCCAACGAATAGCATTCAATGGATAAAAGATGGACTACCGATCAGTGGACAAAACACTATACGTTACCGGGCAAATCAATCAGGAACTTACCAGGCCCTGTTGCGAAACAATGATGGCTGCGAGGCTTTAACCAGTGAAAAAATAGTTACAATAGAAGCTCCGCGGCCGGGAATAAGATATCCTATTGCTTATGCGGTATCAAATTACCCTCAGCAATTAAAAGCCCGTGATTTTGGTGTTGATGTAGAATGGAGTCCACCAACATTCTTGAATTCATCATCGTTGGTAACACCGACATTCAATGGCACTGTTGACAAGGAATATATTATAGCTATTGAAACTGCAGCTGGATGTTTAACAGTGGATACTCAATTGGTAAAAGTATTCAAAGAGGTAAAATTCTATGTGCCGTCAGGCTTTACTCCTAACCAGGATGGATTGAACGATTATATAAAACCGATCTCTGTCGGGATGAAAGAAGTTAAATACTTCAGGATCTATAATCGTTGGGGTCAATTGGTATTCGACATAAAAGAAGATCCACGAGGATGGAATGGAATGATCGGCGGCAGACTACAATCGACACAAGTGTATGTTTGGATGGCCGAAGGAATTGGAATAAATAATATAGTGTATAAACAAAAAGGAACTTGTACTCTCATTCGATAATTAGTTATAAAACATGAAAGGGTTAAACAATTATCTAAAGCATTTTTTAATAAGCTGCATTTGTTTTTGTTTTATCGCAAACATTCATGCACAAACAAAAGCGCCATTATTTAAAGTGATCGCTTTTTATACTGCTAAAAATGACCTGGCACATATCAGTTTTGTTCATGAAGCCAACAAATGGTTTCCGCAAATGGGGAAGCTCTATAACTTTTCTTATGACTCTACCAGTAACTGGAGCAATCTGAATGATCAATTTCTTTCACAATACCAGGTTGTTATTTTTTTGGATACAAGACCTGAAAAAGTTTCTCAAAGAAATGCATTTCAAAAGTTCATGGATAATGGCGGGGCATTTATTGGTTTTCATTTTGCAGGTTTTGCTTTGAACAATTCTGATTTTCCACAAAACTGGGATTGGTATCACAATACTTTTATCGGAGCAGGGCAATATAATAGCAATACATGGCATCCGACATCAGCGATTCTTCGTGTTGAAGACAGCACACATCCTGTTACACGAAATATACCGACAACTTTCAGATCATCACCCAATGAATGGTATCGCTGGGAAAAAGACATTCGGTTGAATCCTGATATTAAGATCCTTCTTTCAATTGACTCAACAAGTTTTCCTTTGGGCAATGGACCTAAACAATCTGAGATATGGCATAGCGGCTACTATCCTGTTGTTTGGACAAATACAAAATATAAAATGCTTTATGTGAACATGGGGCACAATGATATTGACTACGACAATAAAACCAATAAGGAATTATCATTTCAGTTTGGAAATGATATACAGGATAAAATGATCATTGATGGATTGATGTGGTTAGGAGGTCATTAAATGGCTTTGATTGACGACTACATAAATGAAACCAACCCAACATAAATACGGGGTAAGCAAATCTTGAAATTCAGCAGCTAGTGAATTAC
>Ga0207675_100002514_pt1 | contig 18148 bp, 15 predicted proteins | sample KBSSwiS42_FD_184305 | JGI IMG/M metagenome (GOLD analysis project Ga0207675, IMG submission 184305) | Switchgrass rhizosphere microbial communities from Kellogg Biological Station, Michigan, USA - KBS Switchgrass S4-2 (SPAdes) (version 2) | ecosystem: Host-associated > Plants > Roots >... | reverse complement strand
GACCTGGCCTCGGCGCAGATGCAGAAGGCGATGAACGTCGCCGGCCGGATGGGCGGTTGGAGCGCACGGCACTGGAAGACGGCTGTCTTCGGCTGGCTCGCCTGCGTGATCGCTTTCTTCGCGTTCGGCAACATCGCGCTCGGCTTCGTGCAGATCGACATCAACGACGCCGGCGTCGGCCAGTCGCACAAGGCCGACCAGATCCTCGCGAAGGCCTTTCCCGAACGGCGTCCGCAGACCGAATACGTGCTCGTCCAGAGTACGAGCCGGACGGTCGACGACCCGGCCTTCCGCTCGACCGTCGACGATGTGATCGCGTCGGTCGAGTCGAGTCCCGCGATCAAGAATCTCGACTCCCCCTACGACCCCAGGCACGCGAGCCTGATCAGCGACGACCGCCGCGCGGCGATGGTCCAGTGGGAGATGAAGGGCGACGCCGATCAAGCGCAAGCGAAGATCGACGCGCTCTCCGCTGCGACCACGAACGTCGGGAAGCAGCATCCCGAGTTCTTCGTTGGCCACGCCGGAGTCAGCTCCGACAAGGGGCTCGAGAAGATGTTCGGCGATCAGCTGAAGCTGGCCGGCGAGCGTTCGATCCCGATCACGATCGCCGTACTGCTGCTCGTGCTCGGGACTCTGGTCGCAGTCGGAATTCCGATCCTGCTCGCGCTGACGGGGGTCATCGGCACCATCGGCCTGGTGGCGATCACGAGCCACCTGGTTCCAGCCGACCAGAACGTCAACGCCGTCATCCTCCTGATCGGCCTTGCGGTGGGCGTCGACTACTCGCTCTTCTACATCAAGCGCTGGCGCGAGGAGCGTGCAGCAGGGCGAGAGCCCTCCGCGGCTCTTGCTGTCGCGGCCGCCACGTCGGGCCGCTCCGTGCTCATCTCGGGATTCACGGTGTTGATCGCGATGGCGGGCCTGTTCTTGGCGGGCGACAAGACCTACCTCTCGTTCGGGATCGCGACGATGATCGTCGTCGCGGTCGCCATGCTCGGCTCCCTGACCGTGCTCCCGGCGCTCCTTTCGAGGCTCGGGCCGCGCGTGGACAAGGGCCGGATCCCGTTCGTGCACCGCTTCCGGAACGACGCGGAGGGAAGTCGGTTCTGGAGGGCGATCCTCAGGCCCACCCTCCGTCATCCGGTGATCGCGGTGGTGCTGGCCGGCGGGTTGCTCGTCCTATTGGCGCTGCCGGCGTTCCACCTGCACACCTCGCAGAGCGGTCTCGAGGCGCTCCCCAGGAGCGCACCGACCGTGGACACGATCCAGCGCATCGAGGACTCGTTCTCGAACGGCAACGTCTCTCCCGCGATCGTGGCCGTCCGAGCGAACACCGATTCGCCCGCGACGCAGCAGGCGATCAGGTCGCTGGAGGCCAAGGCGCTCGCGAGTGGCCAGGCGAAAAGGCCGATCGACGTCGAGGTCAACGCGTCTCATGACGTCGCCCGCGTAACGATCCCGCTCGTTGGCAACGGCGTCGACGACGCCTCCAACGACGCGCTCGCGACCCTGCGCAACGACATCCTGCCGGCCACCATCGGGACGGTTCCCGGCGCGACCTTCGCCGTCACCGGCAACACGGCGCAGTCGGTCGACCAGAACGCGCTCCTGAAGAGCAAGGCGCCGATCGTGTTCGGATTCGTCCTGATCTTCGCCTTCGGACTGCTCCTCGTCGCCTTCCGATCGATCGTGATCGCGGTGAAGGCAATCGCGCTCAACCTGCTGTCGGTGGCCGCGGCCTACGGCGTGTTGGTTCTCGTCTTCCAGTACGGCTGGGGTGAGAGCCTGTTCGACTTCAGCTCGAACGGCGGCATCGCCTACTGGCTGCCGATCTTCCTGTTCGTGATCCTGTTCGGCCTCTCGATGGACTACCACATCTTCATCCTGACGCGAGTCCGCGAGGCCTATGACCGCGGGCTCACGACCCAGGAGGCGGTCGAGTACGGGATCAGCGCGACCGCCGGCGTCGTCACGAGCGCGGCGCTCGTGATGGTCGGTGTGTTCGCCTGTTTCGCGCTCATGCCGATCCTCGACATGAAGGAGATGGGCATCGGCTTGGCGGCAGCGGTCCTCATCGACGCGACGATCGTGCGGGCCGTCCTGCTCCCGGCCTCGATGAAGCTGCTCGGAGACTGGAACTGGTACCTGCCGAGCTGGCTCGAGTGGCTACCGCGCCTGGAGCCGGGCGAGCCGGCGGACCGGGTCGAAACACCGACTGCTCCGGCCCTGCCGACGAGCTAGGCGGGCTCCAATCGACGACGGGTGCGCCGCACTACGGGGCGCGCCCGTCTCGGTTACTTGCGAATAGGGGTTGTGTTCTCGCCGTCCCTGTACTGAATAGGAATAAGGCTGCGCCCAGAAGCGAGGGAGAGGGGGAGCTTCCGGGCGCAGCTAAGTCTTTCCTGCTTCCGCTCCAATGTCACGTCCGTGGCGTCTCGCATGGCGTCACGCCACCTCGAGGTAGTCACGGAGATCCGGCCCTAGCGTGCGCATCTTCTCGAGCGCCCTGACCTCGAGCTGGCGCGCCCGCTCGCCCGTCACGCCCAACTCCTTCCCGATCTCGACGAGGGAGCGCGGCGTCTGTCCCGAGAGACCGAACCGCAGTTCGAGCACGAGACGAAGGCGATCGTCGAGTGATTTGAGGATGGTCGCGACCGCCTCTCTCTGCTGGCGTTCGGCCATCGTCGATTCCGGATGAGCGGACCTCGTATCTTCGAGCAGCTCGTTCTGAGCCCGTTGCCCGTCTTCTGGCGCGGATTCGAGACTGATCGGGTACTGCTCGTAGTCGAGGAGCTCGGCCACGCGGTGCGCCTCGAGCCCGGTCTCCGCCGCGATCTCGCTGAGGAGGGGCTCACGGTTCAGGCGCTGGAGGAGAATCTGGCGCGATTGCCGCACGGCCCGCATCTGCCTCCAGACGTGGATTGGGACCGGAACCGCGCGGCCATGGCGCTCCGCCGCGCTTTCGACTGCCCACTTGATCATCTGGGTGGCGTACGTCGAGAGCCTGAAACCCAGCCGGGCGTCGAACTTCTCCACCGCCCGTGTGAGGGCGAGGTTGCCTTCCTGGATCAAGTCGAGCAGGGGAACGCCGCGGTGCGCGTAGCGCCGGGCGATCCAGATGACGAGACGCAGGTTGGCCTCGATCAGTAGCTGCTTCGCCTGCTCATCTCCGGCGTCTCTGCGGCGGAAGAGCTCGCGCTCCTCGGCCGGCGAGAGAATCGGTACCCGTCCGACGCCGCGGGCGTACAGGGCGAGCGAGTCTTCGAGCCCGGAGTCCGAGCCGTTGGTGCTTGCGGTGCTGCTGTAAGTCCGACCGAACTGTCGTTCTGCAAGGTCGATGCTCATTGAAAGCCTCCTTTCGCACTTCGAGTCGTCCCGTCGCGGGGGCAGCCGAAGCGGCCCCGCAACGCGGGCTGGCTGGCCGCTAGGCCTTAGCCAGGACGCTCGAGCGAAAGGACGAGCAGCGGGCCGTGCACGCGCTGCTCAGGAGGCGTGACTCGACGCGTGCTCTGAAGGAACGTGAAGCCGAGCAGGACGGCCATGAGAGCCAGGAGGCCTCCGTTGTGGAAGCCCCCGGAGCTGCCGAACCCGAAGAAAGCACCAGGAGCAGTTGGTCCGTCGGGCTGATGATTCGGCGCGGGCGGTGGGATCGGCGCCCTTGAGGTCTGCGTGCCCTCGGTCCGGTCGCGGTCTCCTCCCGACCTCGTGCCCGGCTGCGTCGACGACGCGGAGCGGAGTGGCCACGAATTGAAGAGGGCCTGCGCAGACTCGAACGGCGACCTCGCCAGAGGGGCGACGCCGCAGAGAGCGCTGAACCGACAATCGTCGAGCCAGGACCTCGGGACGACCGCTCGCAGCTTCGCCGCGGTCATGGGGAACGGCACGATCGTCACTCGGTCCGTACCGGTGAGCTGCGGTGGGCCCACCCCAGTGCTTACATCCGCGTTCGGCGGGGTCGGCGTCGGCGTCGAGTCGGTCGATGTCGCCGAGGGGTCGGTCGTGTCGCTCGGCGCCGACGCTATGTCGGCCGTCTTTGACTCCACGGCGGGCGGCGAGGTGTCTGTCGAAGTGTTCGGCGACGTGTCTGTCGAAGTGTTCGGCGAGGTGGCTGTCGAAGTGCTCGACGACGTGTCTGTCGAAGTGTTCGACGACGTGTCTGTCGAAGTGTTCGGCGACGTGTCTGTCGAAGTGTTCGGCGGGTCAGTTGAAGGCGTTGTGGGGTCTGGCGGGGTCGTCGGGGGGTTCGCCGCAGCCGATTGGGTGTCCGTCGAGACGGATGGCGACTCCGTCGGAGCGGGCGTCGGGTCCGTCAAAGGGGCCGTGGGGTCCGGCGAAACCGCCGGGGCCGTCGTCGCGGCGCCGCCCGAGGCCGGTGCCGGATCATCCGCCCGGGCCGTGCCGACGAATGCCGAGGCAGCCAGGGAAGCGGCGACCAAGGCCAGCGCCCACCCGAGAGGCTTGAGCGACCGGCGCCGACGACTAGGCATCCGATTGCTCAGAACGACGACCCATCTTCCCTCATGACCGCACTCCCTCACCATGGCCTGTTCTCTACGGACGGGGGGAGTATCGCACTTGGCACCCGAGAAGACCACCACCGGTGGCAAGCGAGAGGACAGCAAGCGTGGACTAGGACGTGAGCTTGCCCGGTCGTCTGTAGCCGGTCAGATCGCCGTTCGGAAGTGCCCCCGGCAAGAATCGAACTTGCGCACGTGGTTTAGGAAACCACTGCTCTTCCACTGAGCTACGGGGGCGCCATCCGAAGTGTAAGAGCGGTCAGGACGGACGGCTCGCGAGCTGGACCTGGACGCTGAGGGTCTCCCCGTCGCGGCGGATCGTCAGGGTCACGGTGTCGCCGGGCCGGTGGGAGTCGATCGCCTGCGAGACGCCGTCGGAGGTGTCGACCTTCGTGTCGCCGATCGCCGTGATGACGTCACCGACGCGCAGCTTGGCCTTCGCGGCCGGCGTGCCCGGCCGAACGTCGCCGACCCGCGCGGCCGTCGAATTCGAGTCGAGGCCGATTCCGAGGTAGGCGTGCTCGGCCTTGCCGTTCGAGATCAACTGGCTCGCAATGGAGCGCACGGTGTCGGACGGGATCGCGAAGCCGATGCCGTCGCTACCGCCGGAGTCGCTCCGGATCTGGGCGTTGACCCCGACCACCTGGCCGTTCGAGTCCAGGAGCGGGCCACCGGAGTTGCCGTGGTTGATGGCTGCGTCGGTCTGGATCGAGTCGATGATCCTGAAGCCCTGGTTGAGCGAGGCGATCGAGCGATGCAGAGCGCTGACGATTCCGCTCGTGACCGTCTCCTCGAGCCCGAACGGGCTTCCGATCGCGACGACCGAGTCGCCGACCTGGAGATCGCTGGAAACGCCGAGCGAAAGCGGGTGCAGCTGCGAGTCGGGCGCGTCGACCTTGATCACCGCGAGGTCGGTCGAGCTGTCGCTGCCCACCACCTGCGCGTTGTAGGTCTTGCCGTTCCAGAACTTGACGGAGATCGACTGAGCGCCGTCGACGACGTGGTCGTTGGTGACGATGTGTCCGCTCGAGTCGTAGACGAAGCCCGAGCCCTCGGCGGAGCCCGAGTCGGTTCGGACCGTGATCTCGACGACGCCGCGGTAGGCGCGCCTGTAGATCGAGTTCACTGACATCGGCGAGTTGCTGACGGCGGTCGGCTCGGCGTTCTGGACGGTGACCTGTCGGACGACGGTGTTGCCGTCCGAGAGCGCCGAATAGGCGACGGCCCCGCCGCCGGCACCGAGGCAGGCCACTGCTACGAGGGAGGCAATAAGCGGAGTGCTTGGGCGGCGGGGCATGAGGTCCTTTCGGGTTGGGAAGCCTCCATGACACCAGTCGCTTCTAAGACCAGGCTGAGACGAGGCTAAGAACTCGCTGAGACGAACCTAAGAAGTAGCTGAAAAACGACCCCGCTGCCTGCGGGCTGGTGCGTCGCGGGCAGCGGGGCCGATGTAGTCGCACAAGGGTGGGGATCCCTTATTCGATGACGTGTCGATCAGATCAGCCCAGGTTAAGAGAGGGCTGAACGTTTCCTAAGAACTCCCTAAGAGCCTGCTCTGAGCAGGGAATCTCAGGAACTTCTCACGCTGGTCGAGCACAATGCGCACGTGAAGATCCTGGTCGTCGACGACGAGCGCGCGGTACGAGAGTCGCTGCGCAGGGCCCTGGAGCTCGAGGGCTACGCCGTGGAGCTGGCCGAGGACGGACGGCAGGCGCTCGAGCGGCTCGACGAGGAGGCCCAACCGGACGCCGTCATCCTGGACGTGCTCATGCCGGGCATGGACGGCCTCGAGGTCTGCCGGACCCTGCGGAGCCAGGGGAGCCGGCTGCCCGTGTTGATGCTGACGGCGCGCACCCAGGTCGAGGACCGGGTCGAAGGGCTCGACGCCGGCGCGGACGACTACCTGACGAAGCCGTTCGCGCTCGAAGAGCTGTTCGCCCGTGTTCGCGCGCTGCTGCGCCGCTCCGGCGACGATGGCGCGGACGGTGAGACGCTGCGCTTCGCCGATCTCGAGCTCGATCCCGGCACGCGCGAGGTCCGGCGCGACGGCAAGCGGATCGAGCTGACGCGGACCGAGTTCTCGCTGCTCGAGCTGTTCCTGCTCAACCCGCGCCAGGTGCTGACGCGGTCGGTCATCTTCGAGCGCGTCTGGGGCTACGACTTCGGCTTCGCGTCCAACTCCCTCGACGTCTACATCGGCTACCTGCGGCGCAAGACCGAGGCCGGCGGCAAGCCGCGGCTGATCCACACGGTCCGCGGCGTCGGATACGCGCTGCGCGAGGAATGAGCTTCCGCACCCGTTTGGCCTTGGTCGCCGCCGCGGCGGTGGGCCTGGCCGTCGTGATCGCTTCTGTCGCGGTGTTCGTGGTCGTCCGTGATCAGTTGTTCGGCCAGGTCGACCGCGCGCTCGACGCCCGCGCACAGGAGCTCGCGACTCTGCCCGGGATCCGCATCGACGAGAACGGCAACATCGACATTCCCGGCCCTGGGTTTGGGCAGGAGCGCGACTACGTTCAGGCGGTGCCCGAGTCCGGAAGGCCCCTGCAGACGCCCGATTACAGCGGTGTCCTGCCGATCCCTGTCACGGCCCGCGATCGAGCCGCCGCCCGGGGTGGGCACGGCCTCTACTACGACAACCGACGCGTGGGGGGCGTCGACTTCCGAGTGCTGACGATCTCATCGTCCCCATACGCGTTCCAGATTGCCCGGCCACTCACTGAGGTGAACCGAACGCTGCACCGGATCACGCTCTTCCTGATCCTGATCGCGATCGCCGGTATTGCGGTGGCGGCCGCGCTCGGTCTCGTCGTGGCGCGGGCGGCCCTTGCGCCGGTGAAGCGCCTGACCCAGACGACCGAGTCGGTGACCGAGACGCGGGATCTCTCCCAGCGAATAGATGTGACGAGTGGCGACGAGCTCGGCCGGCTCGCCACCAGCTTCAACACCATGCTCGCTGCCCTCGAGGACTCGAGCCGGGCCCAGCGGCAGCTCGTCGCCGATGCCTCGCACGAGCTGCGCACGCCGCTGACGAGCTTGCGGACGAACATCGAAGTCCTGGCGCGTGAGAACGAGTTGCCGCAGGCAGAGCGTGAGCAGCTCCTGGCCGACGTGGTCGAGCAGATCGGCGAGATGACCGCGCTGATCGGCGAGCTGATCGAGCTCGCCCGTGAAGACAGCGCGGAGGCGGAGCAGCCCGAGGACGTGAGGCTCGACCTGATCGCCGCGGACGCCGTCGAGCGCGCCCGCCGGCACCGGCCCAACGTTGCCTTCTCGACGGACTTCCAAGAGTCGTTCGTCCACGGCGCCCCGTCGACGATCGAGCGCGCCGTGGCGAACTTGCTCGACAACGCAGCAAAGTGGAGCCCGCCCGGGGGCGAGGTCGAGGTCGGCGTCCGCGACGGCGAGGTCTCCGTGCGCGACCACGGCCCCGGAATCGACGAGGAGGATCTGCCTTACATCTTCGACCGCTTCTACCGCGCCCGCACGGCCCGCGGCCAGCCGGGGTCGGGCCTCGGCCTCGCGATCGTCAAGCAGGTCGCGGACACCCACGGCGGCCAGGTCGTCGTCGAGCGAGCCGAGGGCGGCGGCACGCGCATGCGCCTGCGGGTGAACGGCCACACCGGCTCTTAGGCACGTTTCAGGCCCGCTCTCAGGTCGCTCGTGCGCCGACGGCCGGCGGCGCGGCGACCAGTTCGCGCGCCAGGTTGTCTAGCATTGCTCTGACCTCGTCGTGTTCTTCCGGCGCCCAGCCCTCGAGCAGCTCGGCGAGGCCCTCCCGGCGTGCGGCGAGAACGCGCCGGTAGACCGACTCGCCGGTCGTGTCGAGGTGGGAGTTCTCGATGAGGCCCCGATCGCGAAGCGACGCACCGGCCGCAGCGAGCCGCGGGTCGTCGAAGTCGACGGCAGTCCCTTCCCCCAGCCGCGCGAGTGCCCACAGCTCGGCCGGGTCGAGATCGACCTCGGCCCGCTCTGCGAGCCGCTCGTACACGCGCCAGTGGTTCTCGCGGCGCGCGAGCGTGGCCACGATCCGTTTCAGCTCGGGCAGCGACTCCGCTTCGCGTGGCATCGCGAAGCTCTCCGCCACGCCCTCCGCCGCTGCGCTCTTGCGGAGCGGCACCTCGCGCAGCAGCCATGTGAGCAGGAAGGCCAGCAGCGAGACTCCCGCAGCGACGGCGAAGACCGGCCTCAGCGCCGCCGCGAAGGCGTCGATGTATGACGCGTGAACGGCAGGCGGGAGCTCCGCCACGCTCTTCGGGCTCGCGGCAGAGGGAAGCCGGATCCCGGGCGGGATCTCCTGGGCGAGGTTCGCAGCCAGCCGGTTGGCGAAGATCGCGCCGAACAGCGAGACGCCGATCGAGCCGCCCACTTGCCGGAAGAGCGTCGAGCCCGAAGTGGCCACACCGAGCAGCTCGTAGGGAACGGCGTTTTGCGCCGCGAGCACGAGCACCTGCATCGTCATTCCGAGCCCGAGGCCGAGTACGACCATGTAGAGCGCTGTCTGCCAGGTCGGCATCGAGACGCTGATGCTGGAGAGCAGGTACATGGCGAGTGTCATCAGGGCGGTGCCGGCGATCGGAAACGGCTTGTAGCGTCCGAGGCGGCTGATCAGCTGCCCGCTTCCGATCGACGTGACGAGCACGCCGGCCATTAACGGCGTGAGCAGAAGCCCCGACTCCGTGGGGCTGTGCCCCTTGACGATCTGCAGGTAGAGCGGGAGATAGGTGATCGCGCCGAAGAGCGCGAAGCCGACGATGAAACCGATCGCGCTCGTGACCGTGAAGGTCCGGTTGCGGAAGAGCTCCAGCGGCACGACCGGCTCCGCGGCTCGCCCCTCGACGAACACGAACGCTCCGAGGAGCGCGACGCCGAGCACTTCCAGCCCGACGATCTGGCTCGAGCCCCACGCCCACGTCGTCCCGCCGAGACTTGTGAAGAGCACGAACGCCGACAGCCCGCCGGCCAGCAACGCCGCGCCGAGGTAGTCGATCTTGTGTTGGACATGCGTGGCGCGGCTCTGGAACGCCACCGCGATCACTGCCAGCGCGAGCCCGCCCAGCGGCAGGTTGACGTAGAAGATCCAGCGCCAGGAGAGGTGGTCGACGAAGAAGCCGCCCAGCAGCGGGCCGATCACCGTCGAGACCCCGAAGATCGCCCCGAACAGGCCCTGGTACCTGCCTCGCTCGCGTGGCGGCACGATGTCGCCGACCACGGCCATCGTGGTCACGATCAACCCGCCTCCGCCGATCCCCTGGAGCGCGCGGAACGCGATCAACTGGCCCATGTCCTGGGCGACCCCGCAGAGCGCCGAGCCGATCAGGAAGATCACGATCGCCGTCTGCAGGACGATCCTGCGCCCGTAGAGGTCGCCGAGCTTTCCGTACATCGGCCCCACGACGGTCGAGGCGAGCAGATACGCCGTCACGACCCAGGAGAGATGCTCGATCCCGCCGAGATCGCCGACGATCGTCGGCAGCGCCGTCGCGACGATCGTCTGATCGAGCGACGCCAGCAGCAGCACGAGCATGAGCGCCCCGAAGATCAGGCGGAGGCGCCGGGTCTGGTCTACGGCCTCTGCCTGACGAGCGCTCACGCGGAGACACATTGCCACCGGACGCGGGGAGACGCGCCTTCTTAGGCACTTCTTACGCCGTTCTCACCTGCGTCTCAGGGCAGGCGTGTTTGGTGGGACCGACCACGCACCGAAAGGAGATTCGATGGACGTCAAGCGAAAGGTGATCGCAGGCGCGGCGGCGGCGCTCGCGGTGGGCGGCGCCGGTGCGGGAATCGCGGCGACCAAGCTCACCGACTCGCCGAGCGTCGAGAGCAAGGCGATCATCGACGATGCCGCCAAACAGCTCGGCGTGCAGCCGCAGGCTCTCACCGACGCGATCAAGAAGGCGCTCAGCGATCGCGTCGACAAGGCCGTCGCGGACGGGAGGCTGACCAAGGAGCAGGGCGCGGAGCTCAAGGAGCGGATTGCGGCCGACGAGTTCCCGCTCTTCGGACCGCCCGCCTTCGGGCCGCATTTCGGGGCGCCGCACCCGTTCTTCCACGGGCTCGACGCGGCTGCCACCTACCTCGGCCTGACCGATGCGCAACTGCGCTCGCGCCTAAACGGCGGCAAGACGCTGGCCGAGATCGCCAAGGCGGAGAACAAGTCCGTCGACGGGCTCAAGACCGCGATGCAGAAGGACGCCAAGGAGAAGCTCGACGCCAAGGTGAAGGCCGGACGGCTCTCGAAGGACGACGAGACGCAGGTGCTCAAGGACCTGGATAGTCGGATCGACGACCTCGTCAACGCCCAGCTGCGGATGCAGTTCCGCGATCACCGGGGCTTCGGCTTCGGCGGCCGCGGTTTCGACCGCCGCTTCGACGACGACGGTCCGCCCCCGGTGGCGCCGGGCGCGGGCGACGCGGCCGCCGCCTAGCCCGGCCGTTTGCACGCACGCGCCCGGTACGCTGGGCGCGTGCGTGAGCTCGCCGAGTCCATCCAGCGCTGGCGGTCCCGGGGCGACCAGGTCGCGCTGGCGACGGTGGTCGCGACTCGACGTTCCGCGCCGCGGCCGGTCGGGGCCAAGCTGGCCGTCTCCGAACACGGAGAGCTCCAGGGCTCCGTCTCCGGCGGTTGCGTCGAGAGCGACGTCGCCGTCCAGGCGGCCGAGGTGATCGCCGAGGGCACGCCGCGCCTCCTCACGTACGGGATCACGGACGACATGGCCTGGAACGTGGGCCTGCCGTGCGGAGGCGAGATCGACGTCTTCCTCGAGCGCTTCGAAGGCGAGCTGCCGGAGTCGGACGAGCCTGCGGTCTCCGTGACCGTGCTCGAGGGCGAGCGAGCGGGCGAGCGGCGGCTCCTCGGCCTCGACGCCGTCGAGCCGGGCCCGAGCCGCGTGCTCGAGCTCGACGGCGAGACGGTCTTCGCGGAGATGCTCGGCCCGCCGCCGCGGGTGGTCGTGATCGGCGCGATCGACACCGCCGAGGAGCTCTGCCGCGCGGCGAAGAGCCTGGGCTGGCACACAGTCGTGGCTGACCCGCGTCCAGCGCTCACGACGAGGGAGCGGCTGCCGAGCCCGGACGAGCTCCTGGTCGCCTGGCCGGACGAGGCGCTCGAGCAGCTGGCGCCGGACCGCGACACCGCCGTGGTGGTGCTCACCCACGAGGAGCGCCTGGACGTGCCGGCGCTCACCTCCGCGCTCGAGGCTGAAGCATTTTACGTCGGCGCGATCGGCTCCAGGCGCACCCAGGAGAAGCGGCGGGAGCGCCTGCTCGAGGCGGGTGTGGCCGAGGAGGAGCTGGAGCGGCTCTCCGGCCCGGCCGGGCTCGATCTGGGGGCGCAGACCCCGGCGGAGACGGCCGTCTCGATCCTGGGCGAGATTCTCGCCGTGCGCGCAGGCCGGTTCGGTGGGCGGCTCCGCGAGGGCAGCGGGCGCATTCACAGCACGGCCTGAGTGCTCGCCGTCCTGCTGGCGTGCGCCTCGGCGGCGCTGTTCGGCGCCATGGCGGTGGCGATCCGTTTTGCGCTGAGGCGCACCGACGACCCCGTGCTGGGAGCGCTGGCGACGTCCACGGTGGCTCTTGCCGTCACTCTGGCGATCGGGATCGTCTCCAGCGTGGGCGACAGCCTCCATGCGTCCGATCTCTGGCCGTTCCTGCTCGCAGGCGTGATCGCGCCCGGGCTGTCGCAGGTGCTGTTCACGCACGCGGTGCGTGACGCCGGCGCGGCCCGGACCGCGGTGCTGATGGGCACGGCACCCCTCGCCTCCGTGGCGATCGCGCTGATCGTGCTGGGCGAGCCGCTGCAAGTGCCGCTCGTGATCGGAGCGGCGCTGATCGTGGTCGGCGGGGTCGCCCTGGCGGGGGAGCGCGTTCGGCCGGAGGATTTCAAGCGCCTCGGAATGCTCTTCGCCCTCGCCGCCACGGTCATGTTCGCGATCCGCGACAATCTGCTTCGCTGGCTCGCCGGCCACACCGACGCGCATGCGCTCGTCACCGCGCCGGTGACGCTGCTCGCGGGAGCTGGGACGATCACGCTCTACCTGCTCGCCACCCGTGGCCGCGGGTGGTCGACCGGCTTCGGGCAGACGATTCGTGTGTTCCTCCCCGCGGGCCTGCTCTTCGGCCTCTCGTACGCGGCCCTCTTCGAGGCGTACTACCGCGGCCGGGTGAGCGTCGTCGCTCCGCTCGTCGCGACCGAGTCGCTCTGGGGTGTCCTCTTCGCGTCGCTGTTCCTGCGGCGGAGCGAGCTCGTCGGGCGCCGGCTCGTGCTCGGCGCGGGGCTGATCGTGGCAGGCGGCGTGGTCATCGGCGCGTGGCGATAATTCCGGCGTGGGCTGGTTGAGCGAGCTCGTCGAGGAACGGGGCGCCGAAGCGCTCGACCTCCACGCGCAGACGATCAACCCGCAGTTCGTGCGGCTGCTGCGGACGATCGGCTTCGACCGGCGCTGGGACCGCGCCGAGGGCGCGTACCTCTGGGACTCCGACGGCAACCGCTATCTGGACGTGCTCGGCGGCTTCGGGATGTTCAACGTCGGGCGCAACAACCCGCGGATTCGCGAGGCGCTCGTAGAGGCGCTCGAGCTCCGTCGACCCGGCTCGGTGCAACTCGGGGTCGACGTGCTGCCCGCGCTCTTGGCCGAGGAGCTCTTGCGCCGCGCGCCGGCGCGCCTGGAGCGCGCGCTCTTCACGAGCTCCGGCACCGAGGCGGTCGAGGCGGCGCTCAAGCTCGGCCGTGCGGCGACCGGCCGTGCACGGGTCCTGTCCGCCGAGCACGGCTTCCACGGACTCACCCTCGGCGCGCTCTCTGCCAACGCGAGCCCGGAGTTCACGGCGCGCTTCGGCCCGCTTCTGCCCGGCTTCGAGCGGGTGCCCTGGAACGATCTTCGTGCACTGGAGCACGAACTCGCCCGGGAGGACGTCGCGGTCTTCATCGTCGAGCCGGTGCAGGGCAAGGGCGTGAACGTGGCGCCGGCGGGATACCTCGAAGCGGCGCAGGGGCTTTGCCGCCGCTACGGGACGCTCTTCTGCGTCGACGAGGTGCAGACCGGGCTCGGCCGCACCGGGCGGATGCTCGCGCTCGAGCACTGGGGGCTCGAGCCGGATCTCGTCACCATGGCGAAGTCGCTCTCGGGCGGCTACGTGCCCGTCGGGGCCTTGCTGATGAGCGCGCAGGTCTACGACGGGGTCTTCGACTCGCTACCGAACGCCGTCAGCCACGGCTCGACCTTCGCGCCCAACGACCTCGCGATGGTGGCCGGGCTGGCGACGCTGCGGGAACTGGACGACCAAGGCCTGGTCGAGCGCTCGGCTCGCCTCGGCGAGCAGCTGCTCGAGCGCACGCGGCCTCTGGTCGAGCGCTCGGAGGTGGTTCGCGACGTGCGCGGCCTCGGCCTCATGTGGGCGATCGAGTTCGAGGAGCCGCCCGGCGGCTCGCGCACGTGGAAGCTGCTCGAGCGGATCCAGCCCGGGCTGTTCTCACAGCTCGTCGTCGTTCCGCTCTTCCGCGATCACCGCATCCTGAGCCAGGTCGCCGGCCACGGGCTGAACGTCGTCAAGGCGCTGCCGCCGCTCGTGGTCACCGAGGACGACCTCGACTGGTTCGTCTCTGCCCTCGAGGAGACGATCACGCGCGCCGAGCGGATGCCGCGCGCACTGGTTCGCTTCGCTCTGGGCGCGGCCCGGGCGGGCCGGACGCCGCGGCGGCGCCTGATCCGTGCCTAGACCTCCGTGGCCCGCTCGGCGAAGCACGAGCGCGCCCAGGCCTCGGATGCCTCGACGAGCCGCCCGCACATGACGTCGAGCTCGTGCTCGTCGTCGGGCAGTTGGTCAGACGAGATCTCGACTCGCACCTGGTTCAGGGAGACCTCGCTGTCGCCGCTGATCTCGTGGCGCTCCTCGGCCACGATCGCGACCTCACCCACCTTGGGCAGGAGCGCCTTGGCGAGCTCGTCGATCTCGGCGGGAGTAGCTCTCCTCCCCGCGAAGACGCCGAAATTGACCCGGACCTGGACCCCTGCCGGTTCGACGTCTCGCACGCAAAAGGCGATCTGCGGCTCGACCCTCATTGCAAATCGTATTACCGCTCGGCCGCGAACCTAACCCTCGTGCGGCTCCCAGCGGAAGTACCGCAGCGCGACGACCACGCCCACCGCGCCCCAGGCCGCGATCACGGCGACGTTCGTGCCCTGGGTCCAGATCTCGTGGCCGTGCAGCATCACGTTGCGCACGAGCCGGAGGAAGTACGTCAGCGGCAGCACGTCCGCGATCGCGCGGAGCACCTGGGGAAAATGGCGAGGCGAGAAGAAGGCCCCCGCGAGGAAGGCCGCGGGCAGGTAGATCGCGTTCACGACCGCCGAGGCTCCCTCGGCGCTGCGGATGACCGCCGTCAAGCCGACTCCGAGGCCGCAGAACGCGACCGCGCCGAGCAGCAGCGCGAGCGCGAGCGAGCCGAGGTGATCCGGGACCGGGATCCCGAAGAGCACGCGGCCCAGGAGGATGATCCCGACAACCTCGACCGCGAAGGCGAGCAGGAACGCCGACAGCAGCGCGGAGATGTACGCCCAGGCCGGCAGCGGCGTCGCCCGCAGGCGCTTGAGGATCCCGTTCTCGCGCCGAATCACGAGCACGATCGCGAGGCCCGCGAAGGCGATCGAGATGGCGCCGTACCCGATCATCCCCGCCTCCAGGAACCTCGATCCCTTGACGCCGTCGACCGTGTCGTTCCCGTAGGTGGAGCCGAGCAGGACGAAGAAGATCATCGGCAGGAGGAAGGTGAAGAACGCGAGCTCACGGCTGCGCGTGTAGAGCAGCAGCTCGGCCTTGACCTCGTGCCAGAGGAGCTTCATCCTGCCTCGGCCTCCTCGGTCAGCGAGAGGTAGACCTCCTCGAGCGTCGGCCTGCGGACGAGCAGTCCCTCGAGCTCCTGTCCCCGGCCGAGCGCCTGTTCGGTCAGCTCGTGGAGCAGCCGCGTCGGCTCGTCGGTGTGGAGCACGACCTCACGGCCGTTCTCCCGGTAGCGGATCTCCGTCTGGCGCGCGGTTCCGGTGAGCTCCGCAGGCGTCCCCGAGGCGACGATCTCCCCGTGCCGCAGGACGGCGACGCGGTCGGCGAGCTGCTCGGCCTCGTCGAGGTAGTGCGTCGTCAGCAGGATCGTCTTGCCGAGGCTGCGCAGCCCGCGGATCGTCTCCCACGCGCGGCGCCTGGCGCCTGGGTCGAAGCCGGTCGTGGGCTCGTCCAGGAAGATCAGCTCGGGGTCGCCGACGAGCGCGAGGCCGAGGTCGAGTCGGCGGCGCTGGCCGCCGGAGAGCCGGCGCACGCGGGTGTCGCGCTGGTCCTCCAGGCCGACGAGCGCGACCACCTCGTCCAGCGGCCGCGGCTGGTGGTAGTAGCCCGCGAAGACGCCGAGCATCTCCGCGACGCTGAGCGTCTCGTACATCGCCGAAGACTGGAGGACTACGCCGATCCGCTCGCGCCAAGCGCCGTCCGCCGTCGCCGGATCCGAGCCAAGGACCTCGACCTGGCCGGCGTCGCGCTTCCGGTAGCCCTCGAGAATCTCGACGGTGGTCGTCTTGCCGGCGCCGTTGGGGCCGAGCAACCCGAAGACCTCGCCGCGGGCGACCTCGAAGCTGATTCCGCCCACCGCCTCGAGCGCGCCGTAGGACTTGCGCAGGTCGCGGACGGCGATCGCGTTCATTCAGAAAGGTCGATCGCGACCATGCCGCCCGGCGGGAACGCGGGCTCCGGGCCGCCCGTGAGCGCCGCGGCGATCTGCGAGCAGTCGGGCTGGTGACCGACGACGACCACCGTCGTGCCGCGCTCGCCCGCGGCAGCCTTGACGGCGGCGGCGGTCGCGCCCGGCGCGAGCCGCTCGTCGGGCTCGGCCTCGATGCCTGCAGGCCGGGCCAGCTCCTGCCCGGTCTCGCGCGCCCGGAGGAGCGGGCTCGTCAGCACCGCGTCGGGCTGCACGCCCTCCTCCGCGAGCCGCTCGCCAAGGGCACGTGCGGTCTCACGGCCCTCCGCGGTCAGCGGCCGCAGCTCGTCGGGCTCGCCGTCGGCAGCCTCCGCATGGCGTACGAGGTAGAGCTGCACGCGGCGGAGCATAGTGGCCACGCTCGGGCACCAATACGCTTTCCGGCTAAGAAGTTGACCGGAGCCGGCGGGCGCCGACAGTCTGGACGGAAGTGGGTCGTGTCCTTCGCACCGGGATCGTGATCATCTGTGCGCTCGTGCTCGTCCTGCCGGCCGCGGCGCGTCGCGCCGACACGCCGACGTTGACGGCCATCGTCGGCACGAACGACGGCTTCACCATCACCCTGAATGACGCCTCCGGCAAGAAGGTGTCGCGAATCGCGCCCGGGACGTACACCGTCCTCGTCGAAGACCGGTCCGCGCTCCACAACTTCCACTTGGCGAGCAACGAGGACGCGACCGTCGACTTCCGCACCGACCTCGAGTTCGTCGGCGAGAAGTCGTTCACGGTCACCTTCAGGGACAACACGCGTTACGCCTACGCGTGCGAGCCGCACTGGCAGACGATGAACGGGGAGTTCTTCGTCACGAACACACCCGCGCCGCCGGCCCCTCCGCCGCCGACACCGGCGCGGAAGCTGAGCGCGGTCGTCAAGCCGGGCGGAGCGGTCGTGCTGAGCCGTGCCTCCGTTCCGGCGGGCCGCTACCGGCTCACGGTCGACGACCGCGGCAAGCGGGACAACTTCCATCTGCGCGGGAAGACGGTGAACAAGCGCACCGGCCTTGCCTTCAGGGGCCGCGTCGGCTGGGGCGTGACGCTCGCGCGCGGAACCTACAGCTACGGCAGCGATCGCACGGGCATCAAGCGCAAGCTCCGCGTCCGCTAGCGGAAGTTGCGTCGGGGCTCGCCGACGTACTCGGCCGAGGGCCTGATGATCTTGTTGTCGGCCTGCTGCTCGAGCACGTGGGCCGACCAACCCGCGACGCGGCTGGCAGCGAAGAGCGGCGTGAAGAGGTCGTTCGGAACGCCGAGGTAGCGATAGACCGAGCCCGAGTAGAGGTCGACATTCGGGTAGAGGCCCTTTTCCTCGAAGACGGTGCGCTCGGTGGCCTCGGTGATCGCGTACCAGTTCGGCTCGCCGGCGCCCTCGGAGAGCTCCTCGGAGATGCGCTTGAGGATCACGGCGCGTGGGTCGTAGGCGCGGTAGAGCGGATGGCCGAAGCCGTAGAGCCTGTCGCCTCGCTCGAGTGCTTCCCGCACCTCGCCCGGAGCGCGATCCGCCGAGCCGATCCGCTCGAACAGGGCCATCGCCGCCTCGTTGGCGCCGCCGTGCAGAGGCCCGCTCAGGGCGGCGATCGCGGCGACCACCGCCGCCGTGAGATCCGCGCCGGTGCCCGCCACCACTCGCGCGGCGAAGGTCGACGCGTTCAGCTCGTGCTCGGCGTGCAGGATCATCGCGACGTCGAACGCGCGCGCCTCCGCCTCCGTCGGCGCCTCGCCGCGCAGCATTGTCAGGAAGTTCTCGGCGTACGAGAGCGACGGGTCCGGGTCGAGCGGGTCGAGCCCCTGGCGCAGCCGGTGGTGGCGCGCGACCATCGCCGGCAGCTGCGCCGTGAGCGCGACGGCCTTTCGCCGCTCGTTCTCGCGGTCGACCGCGGCCTCG
>Ga0207675_100002510_pt1 | contig 18157 bp, 15 predicted proteins | sample KBSSwiS42_FD_184305 | JGI IMG/M metagenome (GOLD analysis project Ga0207675, IMG submission 184305) | Switchgrass rhizosphere microbial communities from Kellogg Biological Station, Michigan, USA - KBS Switchgrass S4-2 (SPAdes) (version 2) | ecosystem: Host-associated > Plants > Roots >... | reverse complement strand
GGATCCCAGTGACGCTCGCCGACGGCGGTGATGCGGCCGGCGAGGATGCCGCCGGAGCCGGTCCACGGGTTCTGGAGCTTGCCGCGCTCGCGCACGATCGCCGCGATGCAGTCGGCCATGCGTCCGGGGTCGCCGGCGCAGCGCTCGCGGATGACCTTGTAGCTCGTGGCGTCGACGTTGAGCGCCTCGACGGCGAGCTCGGCCTCCTCGGCGAGGATCGGAGCCGCCGCGTCGAGCACGCGGGCGATGTGCGGCAGCGCGCCCGGCGGCTCGAGTGCGCGCCGGACTCCGAGCACCGCGGGGCTCGCGTACCACGGCGCGGCGGCCCGGGCGCTCATGCGGTCGCGCCCGCGGCCACGGCGGGGGCGCCCTGGACCGCATCGGCGCGCCGCCGAGCGCGGAGTCCCCACGAGCAGCGAGCGAGCACGACGCGACTATCGCAGGGCGGGCCCCCGGGCCGGGCGCCTGACCCGGGCCCACGGGCCGCGCCCGTCGAGCGGTCCCGGGTGTTCACGGGCGCGACGCCTCGCAAGGCCGACGAAGCTTGATGCCGTCAGCAAACCGAGGAGCGCCGTCATGCCCGTCACGGCCGAAGCCACTGCCATCCGCCCGTTCCGGATCGAGGTGCCGGAGGAGCAGCTCGCCGAGCTGCGCCGCCGCATCGCCGCGACGCGCTGGCCGACCAGGGAGCTCGTCGGCGATCGGTCGCAGGGCGTGCAGCTGGCGACGATCACGGCGCTTGCCCGCTTCTGGGAGACGGAGCACGACTGGCGCGCGTGCGAGGCGAGGCGAGGCTGAACGCGCTGCCGCAGTTCACGACCGAGATCGACGGGGTCGACATCCATTTCATCCACGTCCGGTCGCCGCACGAGCATGCGATGCCGCTGGTCATGACGCACGGCTGGCCGGGCTCGGTCGTCGAGTTGCTCGAGGTCGTCGCGCCGCTCACGGACCCGACCGCGCACGGCGGCCGCCCGGACGACGCCTTCGACCTGGTGCTGCCGTCCGTTCCGGGCTACGGCTTCTCCGGCGAGCCGACCGACATCGGCTGGGACCCGGGCCGCGTCGCGCGCGCCTGGGCCGAGCTGATGCGCCGCCTCGGCTACACCCGCTACGTCGCCCAGGGCGGCGACCTGGGCGCAGCCGTCACGGACGCGATGGGCCGCCAGGCGCCCGACGGGCTGCTCGGCGTCCACATCAACCTGCTGCTCGCGCTGCTGGCCGTCGGCCCGCCGCCGCCGGAGACCGAGAAGGACCGGGCCGCGCTCGCGGCGATCGCCACGTTCAACACGACCGGCATGGGCTACTTCATCGAGCAGGCCACGCGGCCCCAGACGATCGGCTATGCCCTCCTGGATTCGCCCGTGGCACTCGCCGCCTGGATGCTCGACCACGACACCGACAGCTACGAGAAGATCTCCCGTGCCTTCCTCGGCGGGGAGCCCGCGGGCCATCTCACCCGCGAGCGGATCGTCGACAACATCGCGCTGTACTGGCTGACGCGCACCGGTGCCTCGGCCGCCCGGGCGTACTGGGAGAACGGGCGCGCCGCGGCCCTCGCGGTCGGCCAGGCCCCGCCCCCGCTGTCGCTCCCGGTCGGCTTCAGCGCGTTCCCCGGCGAGATCTTCCAGGCGCCGCGCAGCTGGGTCAAGAAGGTCTACCCCAACGTCATCTACTACAACGAGCCCGAGAAGGGCGGGCACTTCGCCGCCTGGGAGGAGCCCGAGCTGTTCGCCGCTGAGGTTCGCGCGGCGTTCCGGACGCTGCGCTAGCGAGGTGCGGACATGGCACGCGTGAGGTTCGTCGACGTCACCAAGCGTTACGGCGACGATGGCCCGGAGGCGATCTCGGCGCTGAGTCTCGAGATCGCCGACGGCGAGTTCGTCGTCCTGGTGGGCCCGTCGGGCAGCGGCAAGAGCACGGCGCTGCGCATGCTCGCCGGCCTGGAGGACATCAGCTCGGGCAAGATCTGGATCGGCGATCGCGTCGTCAACGACCTGGCGCCTCGCGACCGCGACATCGCGATGGTCTTCCAGAACTACGCCCTCTACCCGCACATGAGCGTGCGGCAGAACATGGGATTCGCCCTCCGCCTCGAGCACGAGTCGCCGCGAGGACATCCACCCCGTCGCACCGGGCACGGGCGGCGTGCGGTTCGAGGCCCTGGTCGATACCGTCGAGTCGACGGGCGCGGACCTGTACGCCCACGCGCGGATCGAGGGCGGCTCGGTCGAGGACGAGCGCATCGAGGCGCTGGTGGGAGATGCGGAGGGCGCCGCCCCGTCCCGTGGTCGCGACGGTGCGCCGCGCCTGGTCGCGCGGCTGGACCCGGTGACCCGCACGCGCGCCGGCGCGCGGCTGACGCTCGGCGTGGACCCCGACCGCGTCTACCTCTTCGATGCCGCGAGCGGCGACGCGCTGGCCGGCGCACGCCTCGACGACGCCGCGGCGGCGCCTGCGCCCGCGTCACCGTCGTGAGCGGCGGCGCTCGCGCCGCTCGACCTACTGCGGCGCCGGCAGCCGCTCGCGGATGCTGCGGCGCCCGTCGTAGCTCCCCCAGCGGAAGCCGGTCGGGTGTGGCTCCGGCGCGAGCGGGGAGCGCGGAAGGTCGCCCGCGTCGACCTGAAGGTTGTACTGCACGGGGGCGAGGTCGTTCGGGCCGTCGGGATGGAACAGCGAGGCCAGATATTGGAGCTGCCCGCGCCCCGGACCCTGTTCGAACATGCCGCCGCCGTATCCGCCGATGCCGTGGGCGGCGCAGTGGTCGTAGGTCTCGAACAGCCGGCGGACGCTGCCGAAGCGGGCGGGCTTGAGGTTGAGCAGGCGGGGCGGCCACGGCAATGCGTCGATGTCGCCGACGGAATGGATCGGCTCGTCCCACGTGATCCGGTCTCGGTTGTGGTCGAGCAGCTCGGCCGTGTGGCGATCCAGGGCCGGATCCTCGATCCATGCCCCCGGGAGCGCCTCGAACACGCGCCGGTAGAGGTCGGGGTCCGGGTCCATCGCCACCGTCGCGTTGCGGTAGAGGCCCTTCATGTCGACCACGTCGACGCAGGCGAGCGATCCCAGCTCCGCGAGCAGACCGCGGTCCCAGCTCGTGGTGGGATCCAGCTTGAAACGCAGGCCGGGATCCTTCACGAGCAGCGCTCGAAGCGGGGCGAGGCCGGCGGGGTCGGCGATCCGCATCGACACGACGAAGGTGACGGGCCGCGCGGCGCGACCGACGGCGTCCTGCAGCGACAGGCCGTTCTGGCGCAGCGCGAGGTCGAGCGCCGCGCTCTCGAACGCCCAACGGCGGTAGTCGCGGGCGCTCTCGCGGATCGGCTCGACCGGAAACAGGTCGGCCAGGCCCAGCAGGGTCGAGAACTCGTCGAGGGTGCGGGTCCCGCGCAGCCACGAGAGGTCCCCTGCGCGTCGGAGGTGCTCGATCTGATCGATCTGATCCCAGGTGATGTCCTCGCCCCGTCCCTCGTGGCCGGCACCGGTCAGCCGGACCACGGTCGAGACCTTGGTGAACCCGCTCGAGGTGTCGCGCGCGAGCGGCGCCAGCTCGCACCGTTCGACCCTCAGGGGCAGCTCGGCGACGCGCGAGTACGTCGCGTCGGTGCTTCCCGCAGCGGGGTTGCCCTCGGCCGGCGGGACAGCCATCTCGGACTCGCGAAGGGACACGGAGCGCGGAGTCAGTCCGGCCCGCGCGTCGCAGGTCCACGACGAACAGCATCACCGGCGGGCGCGAGGCCCGAGCCGGAGTTGTCGAGCCGCGCCTCGGGCACTGAACCGAGCCTATCGGCTTTCGCGCCCGCCTCCGCCGCTCCGGCGCGCCTCGCTCCGGCCGCACTCGAACGAATCCCGGCGGGACCCCTCCGACCCGGCCATGGCGCCCTGTTAGCGTCCGCCCATGGCGACCCGCCGCGCACTGCTCCTGATCGCCGACATCGGCGGCTACACGGAATACATGCAGGCCCACCGCAGCATCCTCGGGCACGCGGAGGCGGCGACGACGCGCATGCTCGGGAAGGTCGTCGATGCGGCCCGCGACTTCGACCTGATCGAGATCGAGGGCGACGCGGCGTTCCTCTCGCGCGAGGTCGACGGGCTTGACGGCCGCGCGACGCTCGCCGCCATCACCGACGCGGCCGTCGCCATGCACCGCGCCTTCCACGTGCAGCGCCGGCTGGTCGAGCTCAACATGTGCCCCTGCGAGAGCTGCACGCAGACGACCGACCTGAAGCTGAAGTTCGTCGCGCACGTCGGCGAGGTCGCGACCCAGACGATCAAGCGGCGCCGAAAGCTCATCGGCGTGGACGTGATCTTCGTCCATCGGCTGCTCAAGAACCCTGTGCCGGTGCCCGAGTACGTCCTCGTCTCCGAGGATCTCTACCAGGGCGCCGGCGCGGCTGCGCCCGACCGCCCGATGCAGGAGATCTCGCAGGACCTCGAGGGAATCGGGTCCGTGCGCACGTACTTCGTCGAGGTCGACGACATCGCCGGACCCCTCGCTCCGGTGCCGGATCCCTCCTGGCCGCAGCGGCTGGGCGGCACGCTCGGCATGGTCGGCCGCGGCCTGCCGTACATGCTCCGCCGGCGACGTCCGCGCGAGGCCGCTTCCGCTCACTGATCGCGCCGCGGCACCGGCGAGCGCCTCGCGCCGACGGCCCCGCTCATCCAGCCGGGAGGCGCTCGGCGTCGCGCGCCGTGATCCGGGCCACGACGTCATGGCCTTCGGTCGCGCTGACCGGGTATCCGGTCACCGCGGTCAGGAACGCCGGACGCGGCAGGATGCTCACGCACAGGCCCGCGTCCCGGGATGCGCGGACGGTGGCCGTTCGCCGCCGGTCGCTCAACAGGGCGATCTCGCCGAAGCCCTCGCCGGGTCCCAGCGTGTTGACGACGCGTCCGTCGCGGACCACGTCGGCGCGACCGGACTCGATGACGTAGAACCGGTCGCCGTTCTCGCCCTGCTCGAACACGGTCACGCGAGGTGCGAACTCGGCATGCTCGAGCGCGGCCCCGAGCTGCTCGATCGTCGCCGCCGGGAGCACACCGAGCATCGGGACCCGACGCAGGATCTCGATGTCCGCGTCGCGCACGCGCATCCGTCGGTCGAGGCGGCGCAGCGCCGGCCAGCTCGCGGCCACGGCGAGCGGCGCCAGGAGGCCGATCGCGACGAGGGCGAGGCGAACGCCCAGCACCTCGATGGCCGGCGGCGCGAGCAGGCCGCCGACGGCGACCCCGAGCGTCAGGACGGCCTCGAAGCCCGCGAACATGCGCGCCAGGACGGTCTCGTCCGTCAGCCGGGCCAGCATCGTGAAGCCGCCGACGTCGATCAGCGCGTTGCCGACGCCGACCAGGCCGAGCAGGACGATCGCCGCTGCCTGCTCGGGAACCACGCCGATCAGCGCCAGCGGCGCGCCGAAGAGCGCGATGCCGATGCCGAACCAAGTGGCGAGCCCGCCTCGCCGGACGAGCCCGAACGCGACGATCGAGCCGAGCACGCCGCCCGCGCCGACGGCCGCATTGAGGACACCGACGCCCGGATCTCCGGTGTCCAGCAGGTCGATCGCGATGACCACTGCGAACACGGTCAGGCAGCCGCGCGTGAACGTCTGCACCACCCCGAGCCCCGTGATCAGCGACAACGTGCGATCGCGCGCGATGGTGGTGAAGCCCTCGAGCATGTCGCGACCCGGCGCGCGGCCGACGTCCGCCCGCGGCGGCGCGTCGTACGGGAGCGCGAGGACGGCCAGGCCGGCGAACAGCGACGCCGCGGAGCATGCGGCGAAGACCGCGGCCGGGCCGCTCGCCGCGAGCAGCAGGGCCGCGGCCACCGGGCCGCCGAGCGTGGCGAGCGAGTCCAGCATGCCGCGCACCGCGTTCGCGCTCGTCAGGTCCTGCGGGGACCTGGCCAGCGCGGGCAGGAGCGCCGAGTGCGCCGGTCGGTACAGCGCCATGGCGACCGTGGCCACGACGGCGAATCCATACGTCGCCGCCGTCGGGCCGCCGGTGGCCGTCACCGCCGCGGCGCATCCCAGCATCGTGGCGCGGACCACTCCGACCCACGTCAGGACCCGCTCGCGACGAACCCGGTCGGCCATCGTCGCGAGGAACGGAGCGAGGAGCGCCGCGCCGGCCATGCGGGCCGCAGTGACGGCGCCGACCGCGGCGACGCCGCCGTCGCGGAAGGCCACGACCGCGAGCGAGACCATGAAGGCGCTCTCACCCGCCCACATCGCGGCGAACGACATCTGCGCGCGGCGGAGCGGCCCGCGGTACGCCGTGTGGAACGCGCCGGCCCAATACCGGAATCTCGGCGAGACGCGAGCCAGCACGACGCGACTATCGCAGGGTGGCCCACCCCGGACCGAGGGCGTCGCCGGGCGGCGGGCGATCCGGGGCCGCCGGTCGGCGCGCCGTCGGCGGGCGGCCGCATCACCCCGTTGGGACGATGCCCCTGCCCGCGGGCCGGTCTTGGATGTGTCCATGCCGACGCCTCCCGGCGCGCCGCCGCTCGAGCCGGCCGCGATCCCGCGGCACCTCTGGCTCGTGGCGCTCGTCGTCGGAGCCGTCGCCTGGGTCGCGGCGGCCGCCGCGACCGCGCTCACCGACGACACGATCCTCGTCCCGAACCTCATCATCCTCGGAACGTTCCTCGTGCCGGTGTGCACCCTGCTGTTCGTCCTCTCCCGGCCGCACGAGGCGCACGTCCGCACGGAGACGCTCCTGCTCGGCTTCCTCGCCGGTGGGACGGCGGGAGTCGTGCTCAGCGCGGTGACGGAGATCTACCTCCTGCCCGACGCCGTGGGGACGAACGCGGGCATCGGATTCATCGAGGAGGGCGGCAAGGGCCTCATCGTGCTCGCGGTGGCCACGTTCGTGCGGCCGCGGGTGCCGCGCGACGGCATGGTCCTCGGCGCGACCGTCGGCGCCGGGTTCGCCGCGTTCGAGAGCGCGGGCTACGCGATGCGGGTCCTGATCGACCACGCCGACGACCATCCGGTGCTGAGCATCATCCAGACGGAGGCATTCCGCGCCGTCCTGGCGCCGTTCGGCCACATCACGTGGACGGCCATCCTCGGCGGGGCGCTGTTCGCCTCCGCATGGGCGACGGGGCACTTCCGGGTCGACCGTCGCGTGCTGTTCACGTTCGTCGGGGTGGTGGCGCTCCACGCGCTGTGGGACGCGTCGTACGGCTGGGCGATCCGCGTCAGCGAGGGGCTGGGCGGCGAGGGCTGGACGCTCGGCTGGCCCGACACCTCGGCGTGGGTGGGCACCCCGACCGGCGCCGACCTGACGCGGTTCCAGGCCGTCTACGACGGAATGCTCGCGGTCGTCGCGGCGATCGGTCTCGTCTGGGCCCTGCGCCGCTGGCGGGCGTACCAGATCGATCGCTGGCGGGCGGCCCACCCGCACCCGTCGGACAGCTAGTCCCGCTCTCCTCCAGCGCACGGCGGGCGGGTGTCCGTCACGGGCCAGTACCGGGCAAGCTCGATCGCGACGAGGTCGGACTTGAGCGCGAAGCCCCGCGCGCCGCAGAGGGCGACGACCTCGCATGTGCCGTAGTCGGTGGCGGACACGAGGAGCACGGCCGGGGCCCGGCGCGCGTCGGTCAGGGCGGCGCAGACCTCGAAGCCGGACTCGTCGGGCAGCCGTACGTCGAGCAGCACGGCGTCGGGCGCGAGGCGCCCGGCGGCCGAGCGGGCCGCGGCTCCGGTGCCGGCTTCCCCGACGACACGACAGCCGCGGAGCTCGAGCACCTCGCGGGCAAGCGCACGAAAACGCGGGTCGTCGTCGACGACGAGGACGCGGCAGCACATGGGCGCTCAGTGATCCTGCGCCGGGCGGGTCGGCGCGGCTGCGCGCTGCATCTCCACGCCGACCACGATGGCGGATGGCGCGCCGTTGCGCGATCGCACGTTTGCGCGATTTGCCTCATGCGGTGGCGCCGGACCGAGCGCGCGTTGTCGCCGCGGCGGTCAGCTGCCGCTCGTGTGCGGCTGCGGGCGCTCGCCCTCCTCGATCAGGTTGCGCTGCGTGAGCGTGAAGAGCAGGCCGATCGACGGCAGGACGAGCACGACGGCGATGCCCAGCACGATCAGCAGGGCCGTGAGGGTGTCGCTCGGCGCGGCGCCGGCGTCGATCGTGAGGACCTGCGGGAGCAGGTAGGGGTGCTGCGCGACCCCCCAGCCCCATACGACGGCGACGACGGCGCCGACCGCGAGCGGCCGGGGGCCCCGGCGGGCGCCGCGACGGAGCAGGACGAGCACGGCGGCGCCGCAGAGCAGCGAGACGATCACGAGCGGCAGCCCGTCGCCGGTGAGTCCGTCGAAGACGTAGCGGGCGTCCGCGTGCAGCGCGATGAGGCCGGCGACGGCGAGCACGCCGGTGGCGACCGCGGTCGCCAGCGCGCGGGCGGTGAAGTAGCGCTCGAGGTCGGCGGCGCCGGCGCGGCGGGCGTCGCTGACCAGGAACACGGCCGCGAGGTAGGCGGAGGTGGCGACGAACAGCGCCCCGATCAGCAGCGAGAGCGGGTTGAGCCAGCTCGTGACGGGATCGCCGACCGCGTTCCCGACGGGCACCCTGCCCGCGGCGATCGCGCCGACGACGGTCCCCAGGAAGAACGGGGTGAGCAGCGACGAGACCCCGAAGAGGCGCTCGGCCATCTCCCGGCCCTTGAGCCGCCGCGCGGTGTGGTGGAAGGCGAAGCCCGAGCCGCGCAGGACGATGCCGAGGGCCGCCAGGCTCAGCGGGATGAACAGGGTCGAGAAGATCGATTCGAAGGCGAGCGAGAACCCGGTCCACAGCACGACGAGCACGAAGATCAGCCAGACGTGGTTGGCCTCCCAGACCGGGCCGATCGCCCAGTCGATCAGCGCGCGCGCCCGCCTGCCCCGGGTGTCGCCGCCGGCGACGAGGCTCCAGAAGCCCGCCCCGAAGTCGGCGCCGCCGAACACGGCGTACGCCGTCACGCCGACCCACAGCATCCCGGCGACGGCGTCGGCGCTGCTCACCGCGCGCCCTCGAGCGGCACGTCGGCCGGGACGTCGGGGGACGGCCCGTACGGTTCGCCGGAGTCGTCCTGGTCCGCCTCGCGCCAGCGGCGCGCCATCGAGCGCAGGGTGATCACGAGCGCCGCTCCCAGGGCGGCGTACAGCGCCACCACGAGCGTGAACGTCACCCACACGCCGCTGGCCTGCGTGACCGCGTCCTCGGTTCGCATCACGTTGTAGACGATCCAGGGCTGGCGGCCGACCTCGGTCACGATCCAGCCGCACTCGAGCGCGACCACCGCGAGGACGCCGGACACCGCCGTGGCCCGCAGGAACCAGGGCGTCTGCGGGATGTCGCGCTTGCGCCACCACACGAAGGCGAGCCAGAGCCCGAGCGCGATCAGCACGGTGCAGATGCCGACCATCGTGTCGAAGGCCCAATGCAGCATCGTGTTGGCGGGCGGGCGGTCATCGGGCGGCACCGAGTCGAGCCCGGTGACCTGCGTGTCGGTGCTGAAGCCGACGAGGAAGGAGTCGAAGCCCGGGATACCGATCCCGCCCTTGACCCCGTCGGCGGTACAGCGGCCGTAGATGTACTCCGTGACGTCCGTCGCGGTCTGCTGCACGCACTCCATCCCCGCGAACTTGATCGGCTGGTCCTCGGCGATCGCGCGCGCGGCGGTGTCGCCCACCGCGAACTGGATCGGCGTCACGATCGCCGCGACGGTCAACGGGATCAGCAGCCCGAGGCGGTGATAGCGATCGCGCCGCCCGCGTAGCATCCCGACGGCGTACACCGACGCCACGAGGAAGCCGGTCACGAGGTACGCGGCGAGGATCATGTGCGGGACCTCGTAGGGCACCGCCGGGTTGAAGATCACCTTCAGCGGCTCGACCTTCGTCACGTTCCCGCTCGTCGGCGAGAAGCCCTGCGGCTGGTTCATCCACGAATTGACGGCGACGACAGAGAACGCTCCGCCGAGGCCCGTGATCGCGATCGGGACGCCGGCCCAGAAGTGCGTCCACGGCCTCAGGCGCTCCCACCCGAAGATGTAGATCGCGACGAAGATCGCCTCCAGGAAGAAGAAGATCCCCTCGATCGCGAACAGCACGCCGAAGACCTTCCCGAAGCGGCCGGTGAACTCCGGCCACAGCAGGCCGAACTCGAACGACAGCACCGTGCCGGTCACCGCACCGACCGCGAACGTCACCGCCACGACCTTCGACCAGCGCCGCGCGAGCAGCAGCGCATCGGCGTCGTCGTGCCGCAGGCCCCGGTAGTTGGCGATCAGCATGATCGCCGGGAACGCCACCCCCAGCGACGCGAGGACGATGTGGAAGCCCAGCGTGAACGCCATCTGGCTTCGCGCGGGCCCGAGCTGCGAGGCGGCCAGGGGGAGGAGATCGGTCAGCCGCATAGGGTCTTGCGCGGGACCTCACGGTGAGCCGCCACCGGCCGATGATCTCGTGCACCCGGGCACGCGGTCGTCACCCGAATCGGATGATCACGTCCTGGTGACCGCCGGGACGTCAGGGCTCACAGCCGAGGCCGAGCCGGTCGGCCCGCTCCACGATCCGACGCTCCTCGGCGTCGGGGAACGCGGCGCCGACGGCTTCGGCGAGCAGCCGGCGCTCGAGGTCGACGCGGCCTCGCTCGTCGTCGCCGGCGACGTCGCCCAGGCGGTCGTAGAGGGCGGTCAGCCTGCGCGCCACCTGCGGCGAGTCCGCGCCATAGCGGCGGATCTCCATCAGGCCGAGCTCGACGTAGGCGGACCATCGCGGAGCCGTCACGCGCGCCCGGGCCCGGCCGTCGTGGTCGACGACGATCGACGGCCCGGGATGCCGGCCGGCGAGCTCGACGAGCAACGTCTCGACCCGGTCGAGCACCTGCACGGCCGTGGTCGGATCGTTCACCGCGGGCGACAGCGCGCGGATCGCGATGTCGACGAGCATCCGCAGCGCAAACGCCGGGTCCTGATCCACCGTCCGCTGGCGGGCGAGCACGAAGACGCGCCGGACGAGCCGGGGCTCGGCATCCTCGCGGGCGCCGCTGATGCGCAGGACGACCCTGCCCGCGGCGAGGTACTCGCCCACGACCGGGACGACGTCCACGAACCCGCCGGTCTGCTCGGCGACGCGCAGGAGCGCCGCGCGGTCGATCGCGGCGATGACGGCCGGCGCGCCCGCGTGCGTGATCTCGCGCGGCCGGGGGTCGGTGGGCGGCGCCACCGCGTCCTCGGACGGCGCGTCGCGGGGGTGGACGTCATCGATGACCCGATACGCGCGCCGCATGAGCGTGCGCAGGATGCCGCCGATCTGGGTGCTCTCGAACGCGCGCTGGACAAGGGCCACGAACGCCCCCAGGGTCACGCCGGCCAGGACGAGCCCGAAGAGCACCGTGATCGCGGGGACGAAGTCGCCCGACCGGTTGGTCTGGCGCCCGATCGCGGCGAGCGCGACCAGGGCGTAGCTGGCACAGGCGGTCGGGAAGGCGAGGCCCGCGATCACCACCGGGTCGCGTCGAATGCGCGCGGCGAGCCGCGGGGAGTAGGACGACGTCTGGATCTGCGCGGCGACGAACACGGCCGAGAAGACGATGCCGGTGAACGTGATCATGCCTCCGGCGAGCGCCCCGAAGATCGTCTGGGCGGCGGACGTCGTGATCGGAAGGGTTCGCTGGTCCCCGATGTGCTCGTCGACCACGGGCAGCACGATCGCCAGCGCGATCGCGACGACGTTGGCGGCGAGGACCGGAAGCCACATCGCCCCGCTGAGCCGGATGCGCAACCGAAACAGGCGGCCCGTGGCCTCGAGGTGGTGTGCGTGGTACGCGCGGTCCGCAGCGGCCGGGCTCATGGCATGACCGGCACCTCCGACGCCGGCGAGCCCTCCTCGCCCGGCTCACCGGCACGCTTCAGCGCCGCGATCCGCCGCATCCGCAGCCCGTGGAGTGGGCCGGCGAGGGTCGACAGCGCCCCGGCGCCGACGAGGGCCGCGGCGGTGGACGAGCGCATCTGCCCGGCGTCGACGGCGACGGTGGTGATGGCGACGACGAGCGGCAGCTGCGTGGCGGTGAAGAAGGCGAGGGCCATGCGGTCCTCGCGCAGCGGCAGGACGCCGCGGTAGAGCAGGATCGCCGGCGTGCCGCGGACGACGAGGAAGAGCACGAAGAACAGGACGAGCTTGAGGACGCCGGACACGCTGGCGAAGAGGGCGTCCACGTCGAGCTTCATGCCGCTCATGACGAAGAAGAAGGGGATGAACACCCCGAACGCGACGGCGGTCAGCTTCGAGTCGAACGACGGCACCTCCTGCTTCTGGAGGACCTGCCGCGTGATCAGGCCGGCCGCGAACCCGCCGAGCAGGAGGTCGAGGCCGAGGTCGGCAGCCAGGAGCGTCAGGGCGAAGACGAGCACCACGATCCAGCGGACCGCGAGCTGCGAGCTCTTCTCGATCGTCTTCGCGAACACAGGAATCGTGCGGTGCGACGAGCGGACCGCGAGAACGGCGACCGCCACGGCGAGCGCGACGAAGGCGATGAGGATCACCGCGTTGTGCAGCGCGCTCTGGGTCGACAGGACGAGCGTCAGCAGCAGGATCGGGCCGAACTCGCCGACCGCCCCCGCCGCGAGGAGATAGGTCCCGAACCGGGTTTTCATCTCGCCGGTGTCGGTCAGGATCGGCAAGAGCGTGCCGATGGCGGTCGTCGCGAGGGCCGAGCCGACGTACACGAGCGAGATGACGACACCGGCCGCGGCCAGCGCGCCGCCGAGGGTGTAGGCGATCAGCAGCGACAGGGCCCAGCCGTAGAGGGCCAGGCGCAGCGGTTCGCCGCGGATGCGCGCGATGTCGATCTCGTAGCCCGCGAAGAAGAAGAGCATCCCGAGCCCGAGGTCCGCGAAGAACTGCGTGAAGCCGTCGACGTGGGCGAGGCCGAGGACCTGCGGCCCGATGACCACGCCGAGGACCAGCTCGACGACGACCACCGGGAGGAACAGGTTGCGCCCGCCGGCCACGGCGACGATCGTCGCCGCCACGGCCGAGGTCACGACGATCGCGAGGAAGGAGCCGGTGTCGACGTCGAACGCCGATGCGGCCAGGGGTGGGAGGGCTCCGGTGAGCATGTCGGGCGCAGCGCACGCCGCGCCGCGCCGCCAAGCCAAGCCGACGGGCGGGTGGTCGGCCATCACCCGCTCGGGTGAACCCGGATCGACGACGAGGTGCTGCGCGTCACATCGCTGGATCGGCGTGGGTCATCTGGCTGAACCACCGAATCGCGACGATGTGGCAAGAGCGAACATGGACCCCTTCGAAGAGCACCGCGCCCACCTCCACGCCGTGGCCACCCGGATCCTCGGCTCGCGCGCCGAGGCCGACGACGCCCTCCAGGAGGCGTGGATCCGCGTCAGCCGGGCGGACGCCGGCGAGGTCGAGAACATGGGCGGCTGGCTGACGACCATCGTCTCGCGCGTCTGCCTGAGCATGCTCGACGCGCGCCGCCGCCGGCGCGAGGAGGAGCTGGACGCCGGCCGGCTGCCGGACCCGATCGTCACGGCGCCTGCTGCCGCGCCGCCCGATCCCGAGGGCGAGGCGCTGGCCGCCGACGCCGTCGGGGCCGCGTTGCTCGTCGTCCTCGAGGAGCTCACGCCGGCCGAGCGGATCGCGTTCGTCCTGCACGACATCTTCGCGCTGCCGTTCGCGGACGTCGCCCGGGTCCTCGACCGGACGCCGGCGTCCGCCCGGCAGCTCGCCAGCCGCGCGCGCCGCCGTGTCCGGAGCGGCGACCCGGATGCGCCGACCGCCGATCGCGCGGTCGTCGACGCCTTTCACGCCGCCGCGCGCGCCGGCGACTTCGAGGCCCTGCTCGCCATGCTGCATCCCGACGTGGTCCTGCGCACCGACGACGGCGGCGGTGCGCTGCAGATCGTCGAGGGTGCTCGCGCCGTGGCCGGCGGCGCGCGCTTCTTCGCCCAGCGCCGCGTCGCGCACCCGGCGACCGTCGACGGCGGCGCCGGGCTCGTCGCCACGGAGGACGGCACGGCGGCCGCGGTGCTGCGGTTCACCGTCGTCGACGGTCGGATCGCCGCCATCGACGCGCTGAGCGGAGTGGCGCGTGTGGCGGAGGTGGACCTCGGCGAGCTCGGCCTGACGACGGACGCCTTCGTGCTCCCGGAGTGAGTACGCCGCCGCCGTCCGCTGCCGCCGGCGCCGTCAGAGGCGCCGCGAGAGCGACAGCGCGACACGGCCGGCGACGGCGATCGCGACTCCGGCCGCGGCGACCCCGATCGTGACGCGGACGGCCCAGGCGTTGAGCGGGTCGACACCGAGCGTCGCCCCGGCCTCGGTCCCGGAGAGCACCGCCGCGCTCGCGGCGGCGATCAGCGCCCAGGCCGGGAACGCGACGTTGCGCCGCCACGCCAGACCCGGCCGGGCGCGCAGCGTCCACGCGATCGCCACGTTCGCGACGAGCCAGCCGGCCACCGCGGCGGCGATCGCCATGTCGGTGCCCCACTGGGCGTGGACGATGAGGAACGTGGGCAGCACGGCGGTCGTGAGCGCGAATGCCGTGAGCCCGATGGCGGACAGTTGCGTGTCGTCGAGGAACCGGCGGGCGGGATCGCGCGGGGGATGGTCCATCGCGCCCGGGGCGGCCGGCTCGGAGACGAAGGCGATCGACGCCCCGACGTCCATGAAGAGCTCGAGGATGACGATGTGGACGGGGTGGAACGGGGCGGGAAGCCCGAGCAGCAGCGGGACCGCGATGACCGCGACGAGCGCGAGCTTGGCGCCGAGGTAGAACGCGACAGCGCGCCGGAGCTGGGAGGCGAGGGCGCGGCCGCCCTCGACGGCGCCGACGATCGTCGGGTACGCGTCGTCGACGAGCACGAGGTCGGCCGCCTCGCGGGCGAGGTCGGTCCCGCGCGCGCCCATCGCGATGCCGACGTTCGCCGCGGCGAGGGCCGGCGCGTCGTTGACGCCGTCGCCGGTGACGGCGACCGCCTCGCCCCGCTCCTGGAGGACCCGGACGAGCCGCAGCTTGTCCTCCGGCGTGGCCCGGGCGATGACGGCCTCGCCGCGCAGCCGCTCGGCGAGCTCGTCGTCGTCGAGCGCGTCGAGCGGCGCCCCGCCGTGCATGACCTCGGAGCCGCGGACCCCGGCCTCACGCGCGGTTGCGGCGACGGTCTCGGGGTGGTCGCCGCTCACGACGATCGTGCGGATGCCCGCATGGGCGAGCTCGGCCACGGCGTCGCCCACCCCGGCCCGCAGCGGATCGCGGAAGGCGGCCAGGCCGACGAAGGCGAGGTCCGTCTCCGCCTCGCCGGCATCGGCCGGGACCGCGGCATCGTGACGCTCGGCCACCGCGATGACCCGCAGCCCGTCGTCCGCGAGCCGCCCGACCCGGTCGAGGACGGAGGCCCGGTCCATGTCGGACATCGCGCACGCCTCGAGCACGGCCTCCGGCGAGCCCTTCACGGCCACCCACGCGCCGTCGGCCCCGCGCCACACGGCGCTCTCGCGGCGGCGCACCGGGTCGAACGGGTGCCGCGCCGGCCGCCCGCCCGCCGGGCGCTCGCCCGCGGCCTCCGCCAGCGCGAGGTCGACGGGATCCTGCGCGGCCGCCGCCCCGTGCGCCGCCGCGGCGACCGTCAGCACGTGCTCGCGGTCGCCGTCGACGTGCTCGATCTCGAGCCGGTTCTCGGTCAGGGTCCCGGTCTTGTCGGCGAGCAGCACGGTCATGGCTCCGACGGCCTCGGCGGCGCGCAGCCGGCGGAGGAGCACGCCGTGCTGGGCCATGCGCAGACCGCCGAGCGCCACGAGCGCCGTCACGAGGATCGGGAGCTCCTCGGGGATCGTGGCGAACGCGAGCGTCAGCCCGTCGAGCAGCATCTCGCGCGCCGGCTGGCCGCGAAGCACGCCGAGAAGCGGCACGGCCACGCACGCGGTCAGGGCGACGATCAGCGCCGCGCGCGCCAGCTCGGCCATCGCGCGCTGCAGCGGCGTCGGCGGCTCCCGGGCCTCCGCGACGAGCCGCCCGAGGCGCCCGATCTCCGTGTCCTCGCCGAGCGCGACGACGACCGCCTCGCCCGCGCCGGCCACGACGGCGGTCCCGGCGTGGAGCAGCGATGAGCGCTCGGCGAGCGGCGCGTCGGCCGCGACCGGTTCGGCGCCCTTGGCGGCCCCGCCCGGCTCGCCCGTCAGCCGCGACTCGTCTGTCGCGAGACCGTCGGCCTCCACGACGCGCGCGTCCGCCGCGACGAGGCTCCCGGCCTCGACGAGCAGCACGTCGCCGACCACGAGCCCGCCGACCGGGACCGCCTCCGCCGCGCCCGCCCGCCGCACGAGCGCATTGGGGGCGCTGAGGTCGCGCAGCGCCCCGAGCGCACGCTTCGCCCGGACCTCGGCGATGGCCTCGACGGCGCCGATGATCACGATGACGACGAAGATCGCGATCGCGTCGCGCAGCTCCCCGAAGATCGCGGAGAGCACGGCGACCACGAGCAGCAGCAGCATGAGCGGCTCGGCGAGCGACTCGCCGACCTCCTCCAGGATGGCCACCGCCGGGCTGCCCTCGGTGCGTACCACCACCGTGCCGCGCCGCTGCTCGACCTCCTCGGCCGTCAGGCCGCCCGGGCGGCTGCCCGTCCGCTCCCAAAGGCCCGCGAGCGGCTCTGCGTGGACCGGGACGGCCGGCGCCGGATCGGCGGCCCGGGACGCCGGCGTTGCGCTCGCCATGCAACGCATGATACGTCGCGCGGCGGGCCGCAGGCCGGCGACCACTGCGCTGCGCGGGGCGGTGGGGGATGGTCCGTCAGCGGCGGCGCTGCACGCGCCAGAACGCCAGCACGAGCAGCGGCACGATCACGACGACGGTGATGATCACGGGCCACACGCGGGCGAGCCTATCCGCGCCGCCCGACGCCGCGGGAACGAATTCCCCCGCGACTACTGCGCTACGGCTCGGCGGGACGGCCCGAGCACCGGTACGCGGCGGCCGGGTAGCGCGGCTCCTCGGGGGCGGACGGGACCGCGGCCGTCCGGCCGCGCGGGACCGCCGCCCGGCACCGAGTCCGCGCGTTCCGGGCGCCCGCGGGGTAGGACGGTCCATCTCATGGTCACCAGGGAGATCCGTGCGTTCCTTCGCGCCGCGACCGCGGCCCGCATCCTCACCGGCTGGAACTTCTACGAGCTGCGCCCCGGCGAGCGCCGCTGGACGTACTCGCCGGCCGAGGGGCGGCCGCACGACGTCGACGAGCCGGCCGTCATCGCCTACTGCGGCATGCTGCGCTCCGCGGGCGTGCTGCCGCGCTACCTCGGCGACTGACGCCCGGCGCTCCTCGCCGGTGCGTCAGGCGGGCGAGACGACGATGTGCTTGACGTCCGCCATGTAGCGCCCGGCGGCCGCGACCGCGTCCTCCGAGGAGCTTCCGGACTGGCGGGCGTCCATGTACGCCGCGTACCAGTCCCACCAGTCGTGCGGCGGGGCGACCGCCTCGAACGCGCCGTGATGCTCGGCGGTCTCGCGCAGCAGGCCGGCCAGCTCGGCGACGTCCATCAGCGCCACCCGGCCCGGTCGATGCTCACGTGTGGACTGCTCATGTCGGCCTCCGTTGGGTTGGGTCGCGGGCGGCCTGCCCGCTCGACGCGGCGCGCCGCCCGCGGTGAAGCCGGGCGGCGCGCGCGAGCATCGATCAGGTCACGGCGCCCGCGCGGGGCGCCGCGCCCGCTACCGGCGGCTGACGCGCCGCGCCGTGCGGCGCGAGGTGCGGCGGGCGACTCTGCGGGATCCGAACATCGTTCACGCTCCGTCTCGGGGTTGCTGTTCCAGGTTCAGTGTGCGCTCAGGCCGGCGAGCCGCTGGGCCCGGCGGTCTCGACCGCGTGCAGCTCGCGGGCCTCCTCGGCGGTGATCAGCCCGATCTCGACGAGGTCGAGCGGGCTGATGAAGCCGTCGGAGATCCGGAAGCCGCCCGCCCGGACGACCGCGTCGCGCAGCGGGATCGCCCAGTGGTGCTCGATCAGGACGAGGGCGGCGGCGGAGTCGTTCGGGATCTCCTCGACGACGTCCCACGCGTCCTCCTCGGAGAACACCTCGATGCCGTCCTCGCCGGCGGCGGCGCCCGCGGCGGCGCCCGCCGCGAAGCCCTCCTCGCCGTCGATGCCGAGGCCGAT
>Ga0207675_100002509_pt1 | contig 18162 bp, 18 predicted proteins | sample KBSSwiS42_FD_184305 | JGI IMG/M metagenome (GOLD analysis project Ga0207675, IMG submission 184305) | Switchgrass rhizosphere microbial communities from Kellogg Biological Station, Michigan, USA - KBS Switchgrass S4-2 (SPAdes) (version 2) | ecosystem: Host-associated > Plants > Roots >... | reverse complement strand
CTCGGCGCCGGCGACCAGTTCCGCGCGGAGCTGCTCGACGAACTCCGCGGGAGGGGGGGACACGTACTCGGGGATGGAACGGTGTAGCGACCCGGCGGCTGCCAAAGCGTCGGCCAGGGCTGGGTCGCTGCCGGTCAGGTCGACCTCCCATCGACCCAGCCGGCGCTCGAACTCCTCGGCCGAGGGGGCGGGGCGGGTCTCGGGCGGTGCGGGTCCTGTGCTGGTCCCGCCGGTCAGCTCGTGGATGGCCAGGCAGGCGGTGAGCTGGAGCTCGAGCACCGCCCGCCGGCTGTACCCGGAGAGGTGGGCGGTGTGGTCGAGCGAGTGGCCGAGCAGCAGGCGAAGCACGACCACCTCCCGCTCCGGCTCCTTCAGCCGCGCCACCGCCGCCACGACGTCCCTGGGGGCTTCCGGAGGCGCACCGGCCGCCGGCCCGGGGGTGTGGACAGAGGCCGGCGCCGCCTCCTGCCTTCGACTACTCTCCCCCTCCGGGGGGGCAGACGCCGGCAGGGCGGGGTGAGGCACGCCCGACGACCCCGACCCACCCGCCTCCGATCCCGCGGGACTGCCCGACCCACCCGCCTCCGATCCTGCAGGGCTGCCTGACCCACCCTCCTCGGAGTGCCCTTGGCGCTGGGCGAGGGCGTCGCGGGTCATGGCGGTCAGCCAGGCGGCGGCTTCGCCTTCGGGGCTGGTGGTGGCTGGGAGCCAGCCGATGGCGGCGTGGAAGACCTGGGCGGTCAGCTCGGCCGTCTCGGTTGGGTTGCCGGTCCAGGCGAGGAGGTAGCGGTAGACGCCCTCGACCTGGGTGTCGTAGACGAGGGCGAAGGCCTCCCGGTCGCCGGCGGCGGCGCGTTCGAGCAGGGGGCGCTGGCCCGCGAGCTCGGCGGGCACGTCGCCGTGCCGGCAGGGACAGGCGGGCGTCTGGGCGTCCGGGGGACGCTGGGGTCTGAGGGCCAAGGGGGGTGGGGGGCTTTCAGCGGCCGAGCAGGAGCTGCACCGCGGCCGCGAGCACGATCACGACGAGCAGGGCGGCCACGACGACGGCGGTCCCAGTTCGCATGCGGCTCGGGATTCTACCCGTTCCGGGAGGTGGCGCGAGCGGGGGCTCTCGTCGCCCCCTTGGCCAGGTGGGTCCTGGCGATGCCGAGGTTCTCGCGCAGGACCTCGAGCAGGGCCTTGCGGTCGTCGGCCCAGGTGCGCACGTCGAGCTCGAGGGTGACGGCGCCGCCGAAGCCGCCAGACCCGACCTCCTCGAGGAAGTCGCCGATTGGCAGGACGCCCCGTTCCAGCAGCCCATGGGTGTCGCGGCCGCGACCGTCGTTGTTGGAGACGTGCAGGTGCACGACCCGGTCGGACAGCTCGTCCCAGGCGGCCAGCAGGTCGCCCCCGGCCACGGCCAGGTGGCTGGTGTCCAGGACCAGCGACGGCCAGCGGCCCAGCTCGGAGGGGGCGGTCCCGCTGAAGAAGCGGAGGCTGCGGCCGTTCACGTTGATCGGGAACATGTTCTCGACCGCGATCGTCACCCCGGTCTCCTCGCGGATCCGGGGGATGGCCTCGTCCAGCCAGGTCGCGTACTGGGTCTGCCAGCGGTACGGCGGGTGGATCACGACCGTGGACACCTTGGCCGTCTCGGCGAAGCGGACGCAGCGCTCCAGCTTGCCCTTGGGGTCGGTCCCGAACACCAGCCAGGTCGCGACCAGGAAGGGCCCGTGCACGGCCGGCACGGGCACGCCGTAGCGGGCGGCCAGCGCTCCGAGACGGAGGGGGTCCTGGCTCACCTTGTCCTGCATGATCATCAGCTCGGCGCCGTCGAAGCCGGCCTCGCCGATCAGCTCGAAGGTCTCCTCGAGCGAGAACATGAAGAACGGGCCGGTGGCGGCGAGCACCGGGGGCAGCTGGGGGACCGGAGGGACTGAGGCCAAGAGGGCTCCTCGTGAGCGACAAGCCGGGCGTAGTGCTGAAGCGCGCGGCGGATGCTACCAAGCTACAAGAAGTGCGGTTGCCCGGGCGGGACTAGACTCCGGTCATGCACTGGCTGCTCCCGGGTGTCGCCGCGGCCGCCTCGGCTGCGTTCGCCGTCGCGGTCCTGCGCCAGTACGCGGCCCGGCGCCGCCCCTACCAGCTCGCCTGGGGCATCGCCCTGTCCATGTTCACGGTGGCCTCGCTGGCCCTCACCGTCGGGGTGGTGGCCGGGTGGACGCCGGTCTCGTTCAAGCTCTACTACCTGTTCGGGGCCGTCCTGAACGTGCCCTGGCTGGCCCTCGGCACCGTGGAGCTGCTCGCCGGCCTGGCCGTGCGCCGGGCCTATCTGGCCGCCCTGGCCGTCTTCACCCTGGTCAGCGTGATCCTGGTCGCCCTGGCCCGGGTGACCGCGGCCGACCTGGCCGGGCGGCTGCTGCCCGAGGGCAAGGAGTTCCTGCCGGTGGCCGTGCGGGTGCTGGCCGTCGTCGGCAACAGCGTCGGGACCCTGGTGGTGGTCGGCGGGGCGGTGGCCAGCGGCCTGGCCATGCGCTCGCGGCGTGACCTGCGTCCCCGGTTCGAGGGCACCCTGCTGATCGCCCTCGGCGTGCTGCTGGCCGCCAGCGGCGGCGTGCTCGCGTTCCTGGCCTCCAGCGACAAGCTGGCCCTCGGCCTGGCCGTCGGGGCGAGCGTGATGTACCTGGGCTTCCGCCGCGCCTCGACCCCGGCCCGTCCGCCGGTCGCCTCCGGCCCATGACCCGGGTCACCCTCTACACCAGGGCCGGCTGCCACCTGTGTGAGGAGGCCGAGCGGGTCCTGCGCGAGGAGCAGCCCGCCGCCGGGTTCCGCCTCGAGCTGGTCGACATCGACCGCGACCCGGAGCTGGCCCGCCGCTACGGGGTGCGGGTCCCGGTGGTGGCCGTGGACGGCGAGGACCTGTTCGAGTACGAGGTGCCGCTTGACCTGCTGCGGGCCCGGCTGGGCCGGGTTGGCGCCGATTGAGAACACGATCACGAGAGCCTAGACTCGGGTGGAATCAGTAACGGGGGTGGGAGTCCGTGCGAGACCGTATTCCGGAAGCGACCGTCGCCCGCCTGCCTGTCTACCTCCGCTGCCTGGTCGACATGTCGGAGCGGGGGACCCACCGGGTCTCCTCCGACCAGCTGGCCGACGCGGCCGGGGTGAACTCGGCCAAGGTCCGCAAGGACCTGTCCTACCTCGGCTCCTACGGCACCAGGGGGGTCGGCTACGACGTCGAGTACCTGATCTACCAGGTCCGCCGCGAGCTGGGGCTGGAGCAGGACTGGGCGGTGGCGATCGTCGGGGTCGGCAATCTGGGGCACGCCCTGGCAAACTACCGGGGCTTCGCCGAGCGGGGCTTCCGCATCGCCGCCCTGCTGGACGCCGACGGCGGCAAGGTCGGCGAGGAGCTCGGCGAGCTGACCGTCGACCACATCGACGACCTGGACCGCGTGGTGAAGGAGGAGCAGGTGGCGATCGGCATCATCGCCACCCCGGCGACCGCGGCCCAGGAGGTCTGCGACCGGCTGGTCGCGGCCGGCGTCACCTCGATCCTGAACTTCGCCCCGGCCCACCTCCAGGTGCCGGCCGGGGTCTCGCTCCGCAAGGTCGACCTCTCCACCGAGCTGCAGATCCTCTCCTTCCACGAGCAGCGCCGGGCCGCCGTCGACCTTGTCCGCCAGGTCGCGGCCGGGAACCAGGAGGCCGACGCCCGGCCAGAGCGACCCGGCCAGGGGCCAGAGGCCCGGGGCTGAGCGGCGTGCCGGTCTTCGTCGTCGGGGCGAACTTCCGCAGCGCACCTCTCGAGCTGCTGGAGCGCCTGGCGATCGACGCCGAGCGGCGCCCCAAGGCCCTGGCCGGCCTGCTCGACCAGGAGCACGTGCACGAGGCGGTGGTCGTCTCGACCTGCAACCGGGTCGAGGTCTACACCGCCATCAGCCGCTTCCACGGCGCCGCCGGCGACGTCCGGCGGTTCCTGGCCGACCTGGCCGGGCTGGCCCTTGGCGAGCTCGCCGACCACCTCTACGACTACTACGAGGAGCGGGCCGTCCAGCACCTGTTCACGGTCGCGTCCGGGGTCGACTCGATGGTGGTCGGTGAGGCGCAGATCCTCCGCCAGGTCCGGGAGGCGTTCGGTGCCGCCCAGGCCGAACGGTCGGTCGGGCCGGTGCTGTCGGCCCTGTTCACCAGGGCGATCAAGGTCGGCCGGCGAGCCAGGAACGAGACCGGCATCGGCGCCGGGATGGCCTCCACCGTGACGGTCGGGCTGCGGGTGGCCGCCGGGCAGCTCGACGGCCTGGCCGGGCGCCGGGCCCTGCTGGTCGGGGCGGGCAGCCTGGCCCGGCTGGCCGGCCGGGCGCTGCGCGAGGCCGGGGCGGGCGAACTCGTGGTGGCCAACCGCACCCAGGCCACCGGCGCCGCGCTGGCCCGGGAGCTGGGCGGCCGGTCGGTGCCCCTCGACCAGGTCGCCGGCGAGCTGGCCAAGGCCGACCTGGCGGTCGCGGCCACCGCCGGGACCACCCCCACTGTGACCGCGGCCACGGTCGCCGCCGCCCTGGCCCGGCGCGAGCCGGGCCCGCCGGGGTCGCCCTCGGGCCCGCTGGTCCTGCTCGACCTGGGCGTGCCCCGCGACGTCGAGCCCGAGACCCGGGGCCTGCCTGGGGTCGTCCTCGCCGACCTGGACGGGCTCCGGGCCGTGCTCGAGACCGACGAGGGGCCGCGCCGGGAGGTCGAGCGGGTCCGGGCCCTGATCGCCCAGGAGACGGCCGCCTACCTGGGCGGCCAGCGCGAGGCCCGGCTGGTCCCGACCATCCGGTCCCTGCGGGCCAGGGCCGAGGAGGTCCGCCAGCAGGAGCTGGCCAAGGCCACGGCCCGGCTTGCCGGCCTTGACGAACGCCAGCGGGCGGCGGTCGAGGCCGTGACCAGGGGCCTGGTCAACAAGCTGCTGCACGACCCGATGGTCCGGGGCAAGACCCTGGCCGCCCGTCCCGACGGGGACCTGTACGTCGCCGCCCTGCGCGAGCTCTACGGCCTCGACCCCAGCCCGGACGACGATGACCGCCGCTGAGCGCCCGGGACCGGGCTGGGACCGGGCCCTGCGACTGGCCACGCGGGGCAGCGCCCTCGCCCTCGCCCAGAGCCGGCTGGTGGTCGACGGGCTGCGGAAGGCCTGGCCGGAGCTGCCCGTCGAGCTGGTCACCGTGGTCACCGAGGGCGACCGGCGTCGCGACGTGCCGGCGGCCGCCATCGGCGGCAAGGGCATCTTCACCGCGGCCGTGCAGCAGGCGGTGCTGGACGGGCGGGCCGACCTGGCGGTGCACTCGGCCAAGGACCTGCCCGCCGTCCAGGTCCCCGGTCTGGTCCTGGCCGCCGTCCCGGAGCGTGACGACCCGCGCGACGTGCTCCTCGGCCGCCACCACCTGACCGGCCTCGACGACCTGGGGCCAGGGGCCAGGGTCGGCACCGGCAGCCCGCGGCGGGTCGCGCTGCTCAACTGGCTGCGTCCCGACCTGGAGCTGGTGTCCATCCGCGGCAACGTCGACAGCCGGGTCCGCCGGGTCCACGCCGGCGAGCTGGACGCGGTCGTCCTGGCCGCCGCCGGGCTGCGCCGCCTTGGCCTGGCCAGCGACGCGGCCATCCCCCTCGACCCGGAGACCTTCACCCCGGCCCCCGGCCAGGGCACCATGGCCGTCGAGGCCCGCGAGGACGACACCGGCGCCCTCGGCCTGCTCAGCGCCCTCACCCACCGCCCCTCCCGGGTCGCCCTGCGGGCCGAGCGCTCGTTCCTCCAGCGCCTCGGCGGCTCCTGCACGCTCCCGGCCGGCGCGCTGCTGCGCCCGACCAACGCCGGGCCGCTGGAGATCCAGGGCTTCCTGTCCGCCCTCGACGGCAAGGGCCTGGTGCGCGAGCGCCTCCGCGGTCCCGCCGACGACCCCGAGGGCCTCGGCCGCACCCTCGCCGACCGCCTCCTCGACGCCTGCGGCCCCGAGGTCCGCGCCCTGGTCGAGGACAGCCGCCGTTGACCCCGGCCCGCCAGCCCCTCACCGGCCTGACCGTCCTCGTCCCCCGGGCCCGCGACCAGGCCAGCGACTTCTCGGCCCTGCTCCGCTCAAGAGGCGCCGAGCCGCTGGAGGTCCCGACCATCGAGATCCGCCCCGTCGCCGCCACCGACGAGCTCGACCGGGCGGTCGAGGACCTGGCCGCCGGCCAGTTCGACTGGGTCGTCCTGACCAGCGTCAACGGCGTCGCCGCGGTCCGGGCGCGGGCCGAGGTCTCGGGTCGCGGTCCGGCCGCGCTCGGCGCCGCCCTGGTCGCCGCCGTCGGCCCGGCGACCGAGGCCGCCCTCCGCGCCTGGGGCGTCGCCCCCGACCTGGTCCCCGAGGTCGCCACCACCGCCGCCCTGGGCCACGCCTTCCCGGCCGGCCCGGGCGCCGTGCTCCTGGCCAGGGCCGACCTGGCCAACCCGGAGCTGGCGGTGATCCTCCGGGCCAAGGGCTGGGAGGCCACCGAGGTGGTCGCCTACCACACCGTCCCCCTCGGCAGGCTCGACCCGGCGGCCCGCCGCCGCCTCGACGGCGGCGAGGTCGACTGGGTGGCCTTCACCGCCTCCTCCACCGTCGAAGGCTTCCTCCGAGGCTACGGCGGCCCACCCCCGCCGGGAGTCCGGGTCGCCGCCATCGGCCCGGTCACCGCCGACACCGCCCGCTCCGCCGGCATCCCGGTGGCCACCACCGCCACCGAGCACACCATCGGTGGCCTGGTGGAGGCCATCGAGCACGCCGTCACCGGCTGATCTCCGGGCGGTAGTAGGGTAGGTCCGTTCAGACGGACAAGGAGATGTGATGCGACCTGCGCCGTTTCCGGTGGGGCGGCCGCGGAGGCTGCGGGGGAGTCGGGTGCTGCGGGAGCTGGCCCGGGAGAACGAGCTGTCGCGGCGGGACCTGGTGGCGCCGCTGTTCGTGAAGGAGGGGATCTCCGAGGCGGTCCCGATCGCCTCCATGCCCGGCCATGCCCAGCACACGCTGGAGAGCCTGCGCAAGGAGGCGGCCGAGCTAACAGGGCGAGGCATCCCGGCGCTGCTGCTGTTCGGGATCCCGGCGGCCAAGGATGCCGAGGGGTCGCAGGCGTGGGCCCCGGACGGGATCATCCAGCGGGCGCTCCGGGCGCTCCGGGCCGACCTGGGCGACGACGTGGCCCTGATCGCCGACCTGTGCCTGTGCGAGTACACCGACCACGGGCACTGCGGGGTGCTTGGCCCTGCGGCCCCTGGCGGCAGCGGCCAGGGCCCGGTGGTGGCCAACGACCCGACCCTCGAGGTCTATGCGCGGGTCGCGGTCGCCCAGGCCGAGGCCGGGGCGTCAGTGGTCGCGCCCAGCGGGATGATGGACGGGCAGGTGGGCGCGATCCGGGCCGGGCTCGACAGCGCCGGGTTCGCGGACCTGCCGATCCTGGCCTACGCGGCCAAGTACGCCTCCGGCCTGTACGGCCCGTTCCGGGAGGCGGCCGAGGGGGCGCCCCGGTCCGGGGACCGGACCGGCTACCAGATGGACCCGGCCAACGGCGACGAGGCCCTGCGCGAGGTCGCCCTCGACGTCGCCGAGGGCGCCGACATGGTCATGGTCAAGCCGGCCCTCGCCTACCTGGACGTGCTCTGGCGGGTCAAGCAGGCCTTCGGGCTGCCGACCGCCGCCTACCACGTGTCCGGCGAGTACGCGATGGTCAAGGCGGCCGCCGAGCGCGGCTGGGTCGACGGCGAGCGGGTCATGCTGGAGGTGCTGACCAGCATCCGGCGGGCCGGGGCCGACCTGGTGGTCACCTACTTCGCCCGCGACGCCGCCCCGCTGCTGTGAGGGGGTGTTCCACGTGAAACCTTGGCGGGTCGAGCCACGGGGCCGGTTCGAGCAGCAGACCATCCGCAGCCGGGTCCTCGAGGGGAACGCGCTCGGCGACCCGGTCGAGCGGCCGCTGTGGGTGTACCTGCCCCCCGGGGTGGGCGACGACCCGGGTCGCCGCCACCCCAGCATCTACGTGATCCAGGGCTACACCGGCCAGGTCGACATGTGGTGGAACCGCACCGCCCTGCGGCCCACCGTCCCCGAGCTGATCGACGAGCTGTTCGCGGGCCCGGAGGGGTCCGGGGAACCCCGGAGGGGTGCCCCGGTGGATCAGGTCCCCCCGCCCGCGGTCGTGGTGCTGGTGGACTGCTGGACCTCGCTCGGGGGCAGCCAGTTCCTCAACTCCCCGGGCACCGGCCGCTACCTGGACTACCTGTGCGACGAGGTGGTGGCGTTCGTCGACGACCGCTACCCGACCCTGCCGGCCCGCGAGCACCGTGGCATCGCCGGCAAGTCGAGCGGCGGGTACGGGGCCATGGTCGCCCCGATGCTGCGGCCCGACACCTTCGGCGGCCTGGCCAGCCACGCCGGCGACGCCCTGTTCGAGCACTGCTACCTTCCCGACATGGCCGCGGCGACCCGGGCCCTGCGAGACCACTACGACGGCTCCTACGAGCGGTTCTTCGACGACTTCACCGCCCGGCCGGCGATGTCCAAGGAGGCCGACGGCATCCTGCTCGGCATCTGGGCCATGGCCGCCTGCTACTCGGCCGAGCCCGACGGCACGGTGACCCTGCCCTTCGACCCGGCCACCGGCCGGCTCCGCGACGAGGTGTGGGCGCGCTGGCTGGCCCTCGACCCGGTCCGCATGGCCGCCGGCCACGCCGACCAGCTCCGCTCCCTGCGCGGCATCTACCTGGACGCCGGCCGCCGCGACCAGTACTGGCTCGACCTGGGCGCCACCGCGTTCTCGGCCGAGCTCGGCGCCCTCGGGATCGAGCATGTCTTCGAGCTGTTCGACGCCACCCACTCCGGGATCGAGTACCGCTACCCGGCCGGCCTGGCCTTCCTGGCCGAGCGGCTCGGGGACTGACCGCATGGACGGCCCGTTCGAGCTGGTCATCTTCGACTGCGACGGCGTGCTGGTGGACTCGGAGCGCATCGCCGTCCGGGTCGAGGCCGAGTACCTCGCCGAGCTGGGCTGGCCCCTGACCGAGGCCGAGATCATCGAGCGGTTCATGGGCCGCACGACCGAGTACATGGACGAGGCGATCGAGGCCCAGCTCGGGAGCCGGCTCCCCACCGACTGGAAGGACCAGTTCCAGCGCCGCTACCACGAGGGGTTCGTGGCCGGCCTGGTCCCGGTGGACGGCATCGACGAGGCGCTGGACCAGATCAGCGTCCCGACCTGCGTCGCCTCCAGCGGCAGCCACGACAAGATCCGCTTCACCCTCGGCCACACCGGGCTCTACGGGCGGTTCGAGGGCCGCATCTTCAGCGGCTACGAGGTCGCCAACGGCAAGCCCGCCCCCGACCTGTTCCTGCACGCGGCGGCGAGCATGGGGGCCGAGCCGGCCCGCTGCGCCGTGGTCGAGGACACCCTGTACGGGGTGATGGCGGCCAGGGCGGCCGGCATGCGCGCCTTCGGCTACGCCGGCGGCCTGACCCGGCCCGAGCGCCTCGCCGGCCACGGGACAGTGGTGTTCGACGACATGCGCAGGCTGCCCCGGCTGCTCGCCGACCGCCCCGCCTAGAACCGACCCGCCCGGCGCAGGCGGCGGGGGCGCCCGTCGGGGTCGACAACCGACTTGTACAGCGGGGTGGCCCACCAGGCGGCCCACGCCTGCACCCGGCCCGGGTCGTGCTCGCGGGCCTGGCCGGGGGGCCGGGGGCCGCGGCGGCCGGACTCGTGCCAGCCGGTCAGGGCGCCGGCCCCCCGGCGCCAGGCCTCGAACCCCTCGACCGGGTCCAGCAGGTCGCCGTCCTCCCCCGGCCCGCGGCCCAGGTGCTCACGCCACAACCGCAGGCGCAGCTCCCGGGCGAACAGGCGGGCGCCGTCGCCGAGGCCGGCCGGGTCGGCGGGCTCCCGGCGGTCTTGTGTCTCGTCCAGGACCGCGGCGGACAGCTCGCTGTCGTGGGTCCAGGAGCGCCGGTTCAGGTTGTCGGAGCCGACCGCCGCCCACACGTCGTCGATCACGCACACCTTGGCGTGCACGTAGATGGGCGTGCCGCGCTCGTTCTCGAGGTCGTACACGGCCACCCGGTCCCCGCCGGCCGCCCGCACCGCGTCGAGGGCGGCCTGCTGGCCGATGCGGTTGGGCGGGCCCGTCAGCCGCCCGTCCTGGTCGGGGTAGCGGGGGACGACGGCCACCAGCCGCAGCTCGGGCGAGCGGCGCAGGGCGTCGGCCAGGCCCTGGGCGATGTCCTCGGACCACAGGTACTGGTCCTCGAGGTAGACCAGGCGCCGGGCTCGCCACAGGGCCTTGAGGTAGGCCCGGGCGATGCTGCGCTCTCCCAGCGGCGCGAACGGCAGTGGCGGCCGCTTGGCCGGGTAGGTGCGCAGGACCTGGACGGCGTGGGGACCGGGCGCCGGGCCCGGGTCGCGGAGCACCGGCGGCAGCGGGCTGGGGTGCCGTGGCTGGTCCATCCGCCTGGCCCGCCGGGCCCGCCACGGGTTGCGGTGGTCGAGCGGGGTCGGGTCCTCCCACCGCTCCCGGAACGTGACCGACAGATCGCCGACCGCCGGCCCCCGGAGCTCCAGCTGGATGTCGTGCCAGGGCGGGTGGTCGCCGTAGCGCTCGTCCAACGGCACCGGCTGGGGGTCGCCCAGGTGGCGCTCGTCGTCCCGGCGCCCGTGGCACAGGTCGATCCCGCCCATGAACGCGACGTCGTCGTCCTCGCGGCCGGGGTGGCGGATCAGGACCAGCTTCTGGTGCTGGCTGCCCGGTCCCCGGACCCGCTCGTCGAGCAGGATCTCGCCGCCGGCCGCATTGACCACCTCGCCCAGGTGCTGGTTCTGCTCCTCCTGGAAATGGGCCAGGCTGGGATGGGAGCGCCACAACAGCCCGCGCACCTGCACGCCCCGGGTGGCCAGCTCGGCCAGGACCTTGCCCAGCTCGGTGCCCTCGCCGTCCAGGCGCTCGTCGGTGTCGCCCCGCCAGTCGAAGATGCCGACCAGGTCGCCGTCGCCCAGCGCCCGCAGGGCGGCCAGCAGCCTCGCGAAGTAGGTCGCCCCGTGCACCAGCGGCTCGACCCGGTTCCCCTCGGTCCACGCCCGCCCGTCCCCCCGGCGAACGTCGATCCGGGTCTCGCGGTTGCCCCGCTCCGACGGCGTGAGGAACCAGTCCTGGACCTCGGGCATCTGGCCTCCTCGTCGGTTGTCGGAGCGGTCGTAGACTGGGCGGCGGGCCCCCAGCCAACCCACGGTCGCCCAGCCGCCAAGGAGCGTACCCCGTGCGTCACCGCCGCATCGGCTCGACCGACCTCGCGGCCAGCGAGGTGGGGCTGGCGGTGTGGTCGCTGGTCGCCGGGGAGGGGGCGCGGTCCGACGAGGACGCCGCCGCGCTGCTCGCGGCCGCGCTCGACCTGGGCGTGGCCTACTTCGAGGCCACCGACAGCGACGACCACGGCCGGGCCGAGGAGCTGCTCGGCCAGGCCATTCGCGGGCACCGCGACGAGGTCACGGTGGCCACCACCTTCGGCTACGACACCACCCCGCGGCCCTGGGACCCGACCCCGCAGGCGCCACGGCACGACTGGTCGGCCGTGTTCGCGGGCCGAGCCCTTGACCGGTCACTGCAGCGGCTGCGCCTTGAGCCGATCGACCTGTGGCTGCTGCACCACCCGGGAATGGACGCCATCGAGTTCGACGAGCTGTTCGAGCTGCTGGAGTCGCAGGTGCAGAAGGGCAAGATCCGCCACTACGGGGTGCTCCTCGGCCCCGGGAAGGGCTGGGGCGACGAGGGCGCGGCCGCGCTCGGTGAGCGGCGGGTCGCGGCCGTCGAGACCGTCTACAACGTGGCCGAGCAGATGCCGGGGCGGGACCTGGCCGCGCTGGCCGCCGAGACCGGGGCCGGCCTGGTCGTCCGCGACCCGCTGGCCCCGCGGCTGGACGCCGCCGCCCGGGCCCGGCTGGAGTTCCTGGAGCGGGACCGGGGCCGGACCCTCGACCAGGCCCTGCTCCGGTTCGCCCTGGCCGACCCGGCGGTGGCCACCGCCCTGCCCGAGGTTCGGGACCGCGACCAGCTGGCGGAGCTGGCCGGGGCGGCCGACCTGGACCCGCTCACCCCCGAGGACCTCGACCGCATCGCCGAGCTCCACGCCGGAGGCGCCCTGTGACCCGGACCGGCCGCAGCGAGGCCCTGTTCGAGCGGGCGACCCGGGTGATCCCGGGCGGGGTGAACTCGCCCGTGCGCGCGTTCGGTGGGGTCGGGGGCACGCCCCGGTTCTTCGCCGGCGGGCAGGGGCCGTACCTCTGGGACGTTGACGGGAACCGCTATGTCGACCTGGTCTGCAGCTGGGGGCCGCTGATCGCCGGGCACGCCCACCCCCGCGTGGTCGAGGCCGTGCAGGCGGCCGCCGCCCAGGGGACCTCGTTCGGGGCGCCGACCGAGGCCGAGGTCGAGCTGGCCGAGGAGGTGGCACGGCGGGTCCCAGCGGTGGAGAAGCTCCGCATGGTCAGCTCCGGCACCGAGGCCACCATGAGCGCGGCCCGCCTGGCCAGGGCGGCCACCGGCCGGGCCAAGCTGGTCAAGTTCGCCGGCTGCTACCACGGCCACGCCGACGCCCTGCTGGCCGCGGCCGGCTCGGGCGTCGCCACCCTCGGCCTGCCCGACTCGCCGGGGGTGACGGCCGCTCAGACGGCCGACACGATCGTGCTCCCCTACAACGACACCGGCGCCCTGGCCGCCGCCTTCGCCGCCGCCGGGGACCAGATCGCCGCCGTGATGGTCGAGCCGATCGCGGCCAACATGGGGGTGGTCCCGCCGACCCGGGCGTTCCTTGCCGCCCTGCGCGAGGAGACCCGCCGCGCTCGGGCACTGTTGGTCCTGGACGAGGTCATGACCGGGTTCCGGGTCCACCGCGGCGGCGCCACCGGGCTGTGGTCGCTCGAGCCCGACCTGCTCACGTTCGGCAAGGTGCTGGGCGGGGGACTGCCGGCGGCCGCCTACGGCGGGCCGGCCGAGCTGCTGGGCCTGGTCGCCCCCGAGGGGCCCGTCTACCAGGCCGGCACCCTGTCCGGGAACCCGCTGGCCACCGCGGCCGGGCTGGCCACCCTGTCGCTGCTCGACGACGACGCCTACCGGCACCTGGACGGCCTGGCCGCCGGCCTGGCCGACGGGCTCCGGGGCGCCTTCGAGGAGGCCGGCGCCCCGGCCCGGGTCCAGCGTGCCGGCAACCTGTTCAGCGTGTTCATGACCGGCGACGAGGTCGGCGACTACGAGGCCGCCAGGCGCCAGGACACGGCCGCCTACGCCCGCTTCTTCCACGCCATGCTGGATCGGGGTGTCTACCTGCCGCCGAGCGCGTTCGAGGCCTGGTTCGTGTCGACCGTCCACACCGACGTCGAGGTGGACCGGATCCTGACCGCGGCCCGGGAGGCGGCCCGCCTGGCCTACGCCACCGCTCAGCCCTCGAACCGGTAGCCGACGTGGACGTGGCCCTGGTGGCCCTCGTCGGAGAAGTACGGGCGGCGGCCGATCGCGAACGGCGAGCCGATCTCCGACGGGCGCAGCGGGCCCTGGAGGCCGTCCAGCCACACCACCAGGTCGTGGGCCGGCTTGCTGGAACGCGACACCGGCCGGCCGTCGACAACGTCGATGTCGACCGCCCGCCAGACGGTGTGGTTGGAGACCCGGGTGGTCCCCTTCACGAACCGGGAATGGCCCGTGCGAAGGCAGCTGAGGCGGATCGTGTGGCGGTCGGCGATCACTGCCAGGAGCGACTGGACGCGCAGGTCGAGCTTGCCCGAGGCCAGGTCGGCCTTGGGGTTGCAGCCGTGGCTGGTGGTGGTCGTGATCCGTTTGTTGGCGACCAGCGCCCGCACGAACGGGTCGCCTGACGGGGCGACCGGCGGGGAGGTCGAAGTGTAGCGGCCGGCCAGGGTCACCACCTCGTGCACGTACCAGCAGGCGTTGTTGTAACGCTTGACGGCCACGTGCAGGGCTGCCGATCCGAGGACGTTGGGGCAGGGGTCCTGCCGGATCCGCTCGGGGCGGGCCAGGCCGTCGCTGCACAGCTTGCGGGCGGCCGCCGGGACCGCGTGGGCCGGGTCGTACACCTGGGCGACCACGCCAGTGCCCCAGGTGTCCCAGGTGCTCGGCCGGCCGTTGCGGATGTTGAACTGCATCGGGCCGGCGCAGCAGCCGAAGCGGTTGACCCCGCTGCGAACCCCGGGGGCCGAGGAGCGGCCGTGGTCGGACTCGATCTTGCCGATGGCGGCCAGCACCTGCCAGGTGAGGCCTCGGCACTCGGTGGCCGCGTCGGCGTAGAAGCCGAGGTAGCGGCGGGGGATGTCGGAGAGAGCGAACGAGCTGGCGCCGCGCTGGCCGCCGGTCCTGGGTGCTGCCTTCTCCGGCTTGGTGCCGAGCGCCTTGGCGATCGAGCGCCCGAACGCCTTGGGCACGTCGGCCAGGGGGAAGCCGGGGGAGGCCCGGCTGCTGAGCACGGCCAGCGTCAGCAGCGCCACCAGCACCGCCCCGGCCCTGGTGCGGACCGTACGATTCACGGCACCTTCCAGCCCGACGAGCTCTTGCGGACGGTCACGTACTCGCTCGGCATCCTCGACCCGGCGCCCTCGGCCACCACCAGAACCTGGACCTCGCTGGCGTGGACGCTGCGCTGCTGGAGGGACTTCACCTTGCCGACGGCGACCTTGTGTCGGGCCGCCCACCAGGCGGCGGCGGCCTCGGCGGCGGTCGCGGCCCGCTTGCCCCGCACCGGTGACGCGGCGGCCTGGCGGCCGACGGCGGCGGTCTTGGCCGCGCCGGACGCGTCGGCGGAGAGCCCGGCCGGCCGGAACATGGCCGCCGCCCGGGCAGGTGGGTCGGCCGAGTCGTACAGGTAGCCGACGCCGACGACAGCAATGACGGCCAGGGCGACCGCGGCCAGCACCCGGCGCCCGATCGGGGTCGCGGCCAGGCGCATGGGCCATGCCAGCAGCCAGGCGGCGGCGCGGGCGCCCTCGCCCCCCGGCGCCAGGACGACGGCCGGGCGGGACGAGCGGAAGACGGTCGACTCGGCGTTCATGCGATCAGCTCCTCTGGGCGTTCGCGGCGGGGGCCGGGCGGCCGGGGGGAGGGGGCAGGCCCGGGCCCCGGCGCCGGCGGGTCAGCCAGCGCCCGATCAGGAAGGCGGCCAGCGCCGGCCAGGTCGACCCGGCCAGCAGCAGGCCCACGTACTCGTCGGAGGCGTGAAGGGTCTCGGCGGCCCGCACGACCACAAACGACAGCAGCGACGCCCCGGCGAGCACGGCCACCGAGCCGAGCAGCGGGGCCAGCCAGAGGCGGACGAGGGCCCGGCGGTGCCGGCGGCCGGCCACGGCCAGCGGCAGCACGAACAGCCCTGCCAGGCACAGCACGAACAGCAGGGTCTGGGCGCAGGCGGCGACCATCGCCAGCACGCCGAGACCGACCGCGAACGGCAGCACGTAGCCCAGCGCCGAGGTGGCGATGAACGCCCGCTCGGGCCCGCGGTGCCCGACGGCCCAGTCGTTGACCGCCGAGACGTTCTTGCGCAGCGCCTCGAGCACGTTGGCCTTCTTGCCCGGCGGGGCGTCGGCGAGCACGGTCGTGCCGGTCTGCATCCGGGACAGGGGGTGAGCCACGAACGACCGCCAGTACTGGGTCAGCAGCCGCCGCTGGGTCGGCTCGCCGTCGGCCTCGCTCCCCATGGTCCCGTCGGGCGCGACCCGCGTGACCACGGCCAGCATGGTGTTGGGGACCATCACGCCGGGTCGGGCGGCCAGCTCGACGGTGGTGTAGGGGCGGGTGAGCACCACCGTGACCACCACCAGCAGCAGGGCGGCGACCGTCAGGGTCCGCCAGGCCGGGCGGCGGACCACCCCCCAGGCGATCAGGCCGAGCAGCGCCGCCTTGGTGGCGGCCTCGAGCAGCTGGGCGTTGGCGGCCCGGAAGCCGCCGAGGGACTCGGCCGCCCCCGCGCCCGCCAGGACGTCGAACAGGCTGAGGCGGAGCATGTCGCGCTGGCGCTCGATCGAGGACTTGGCCAGCCAGGCGGTGGCCCGCACGGCGGTGCGGGCGTAGGCGTTGAGGGCGCCGCGGCCCTGGACGTCGACCTGCTCGCGCTGGTAGTCCCAGGGGTCGGGGTCGGCCCCGGCGCCGGGCGTGCCCGGGTTGGCCACCACGACGGTGGCCAGCAGGATGAACCCCACCGCCAGATAGCGGAAGAGCAGCGTGCGGAAGCGCACCTGGCCCCGGTCGAGGGGGGCGGCCGCCGGGATGCGAGTGGCGCCGTCCATCGACCCGACCCGGCTGCGCACGGCGGTCCTGTCCACGGCTTCCCCTTCGCGTGAACCTCTGCTAGCCGAGTCGAACAAATGTTCGAATCAAACATATGTTCGCTCCTTTTCCCCAGGTAGTCAAGTTGCGGATATCCCCTCCGCTCCACTTCGGTGGAGCGGAGGGGATAGGGCGGCTGGCTAGCTGCCGACGACCCGGCGGTAGGGCACGGGGGGCGTGACCACCGCCTCCTCGAGGAGGCGGTAGAAGAGCAGACCGCGGTGGGTCGAGGCGCGCCGGTTGAACCGGAAGGTGAACTCGTCCAGGTACCAGTCGAGCTGGGCCGGCGAGGTCGCGCCCTGGTGGGTGCCGCGCAGCCAGCCGGCCAGGGCCCGCTCGACCGCCGGCAGGTGGGTCAGGACCGGCGCCCGCTCGGTCGGGAAGCCCAGCTCGGCCAGCGGCCACCACCGGTCCAGCCGGACGGCCCTGATCAGGGTGCCCGGCTCCACCACCCGGCCTACGAACGCGGCCAGGCCGCCGGCGGCCGGCGACGGCAGGCGTTGCATGCGCACCCGCCCCGGCGTCTCCCCCCGGTCCTCGAGCGCGATGGCCGCCACCACCCGGCCCGGGGTACCGCCCGGGTCGGGCCTGCCGAGGGCGGCCAGGGTGCCGAGCTCGACCCGGCCCTCGAGGCGGGGCCGGCCCGAGCGGACCATGGCCCGGCGGAAGCGGTGCAGCATCGTCCAGGCCGTCTCGTAGCTGCCGAGGTCCAGCGCGCGGGCCAGCTGGCGGGCCGACACCCCCTGCTCGGCCGTCGCCACCAGCCAGGCCGCCGCGAACCAGGTGCGCAGCGGCGTGCGTGTCCCCTGGAACAGGGTCCCGGCGGTGACGGTGGTCTGGTGCCCGCAGGCCCGGCAGACCAGGCGCTGGCGCGATCCCCGCCACGGCGGCCGGTCCTGGCCGCAGTCAGGGCAGAGGAACCCGTGGGGCCAGCTGAGGCGCTCGAGATAGCCGAGACAGGCGGCCTCGTCGGGGAAGAAGGTGAGGAACTGGTCCCAGTCCGCCGGGTAGTCGCGCCCCGCGACCGGCCGGTCAGGGGTCGCCAGGGGGTCCACGGTCGTGCTCAGTCGCCGGCCAGCAGCTCGGACCGCCGGGGCCACGTCCAGGCGAACAGGCCGACCGTCCCGGCGCCGGTGGCAAGGTTGCGCAGCAGCTCGACCAGTCCCCGCTGGCTGGCGAACCAGACGCCGTGCTGGAGGTTGTAGAGCACGTCCATGGCCAGCAGGAACCCGCCGGCCCCGCCGGCCGCCAGCAGCCACAGCAGGGCGGTGGCCCGCCGTCCGGCCAGGGCCCGGGCCGCCGCGACGAGACAGAAGGCCAGCCAGGCGTCGGCGAGGGCGAAGGCGGCCTGGAACTCGTAGTAGGCGGGCCGGGTGTCGGAGGCCAGCAGCGTCCGGTCGAGGAGCCAGCCCGCCCAGTAGAGGACCAGCAGCACCGCGCCGGTCAGCAGCGCGCCGATCGCGCGCCGCCGGCCCCGCTCGGTGACCTCGGTCGTGTGGGCCGCCAGCACCATCGAGCCATGTCCTCCTGGTCCGGGTCGCGGCCGAGCGGCCGCCGGACACAGGTAATCTTGCTCCATTGTCCCCACAGAAACGAAAGCCGCGGGTCGAGGCGGCGCCGAGGGGGGCTAGAGGCCGCCGGTGTGGGGCGGTGGCCAGACGGTGAGCACGGCCCGGCCCACCAGGGCCGAGCGCTCGACCTGGCCGAACACACGGGAGTCGGCCGAGTCCTCGCGGTTGTCACCCATGACCCAGAAGTGGTCCGGCTTGACCCGCACCTTCTTGAACTCCGAGGTGAAGGTGTTGGGGCGCAGGTACGGCTCGTCG